>Ga0315903_10000009_pt1 | contig 378848 bp, 407 predicted proteins | sample LakEriMetagenome_7_FD_203524 | JGI IMG/M metagenome (GOLD analysis project Ga0315903, IMG submission 203524) | Freshwater fungal communities from buoy surface, Lake Erie, Ohio, United States - Buoy 2 MA119 | ecosystem: Environmental > Aquatic > Freshwater > Lake | place: USA: Lake Erie, Ohio...
GACCCTAAAACACTCCAGTTTTACTCTGTGGATTTTGAAGATGACGACACATTGCGCACATTACAAGGCATCGGATCAGTTGTTGTCCGCACGCACCCGAAAACTGAATTGATTTCTTTTTATTCTGATTTTCGAAACAGAGAAATGCAATATGCGCTCGGAGTTAAAATGCTCGGGGCTAATTTTGCCACGATCAGAGAACTAACTCCCAATTGCAGCTTTTTTGATGATGAATGTGCGTTCTATTTTCATGCCGAAAATCCAGATAAATTAGGAGATGTATATTTCCAAGAATATAGACGATATCACAATCTTAGAGACAATTTAGCACAAACATCAAAGCTCAGTCGAAAGAAAATCGAACAAGAACTCGTACATTTTGATTCTTACGAAGAATATCGATCTTTTCGGGCTGGGGCAATTTACTTCGTGATCTTTAACATTTGCCGAAAGTATAATATGACTTTTGTGCAAATCCCTTCATGCAGGCTGGATCGAGCTTTTTAAAATGCAGACATTTCTTCCATATCCTGATTTTAAGAAGAGCGCACAGTCACTCGACTATAGACGATTACAAAAACAGATTGTCGAGTGCCAGCAGCTCCTTAACGCTCTCACGAGCCCCGATGCAAAAGGGTGGCGAAACCACCCAGCTGCACTTATGTGGAAAGGGCATGAAAAGGCACTTGCGCAATATGCCGAAGCATGCTGGGATGAATGGAAAAATCGAGGATACGGCCCCGATCACAAATCCATTGTTAAAATTCGAGAAATAATGCGCGACTTTCAAACGACAGACGAGATGCCCCGATGGATTGGAGATGAAAACTTTCATGCTTCTCATCGGGGAAATCTACTAAGAAAAGATTTGGCTTATTATAGCCAATACAACTGGACAGAAAGCCCCGACCTGGAGTATATCTGGCCAACACCATAAAAGAGAACAAACATAATGACTGATAACGAACGACAAGAACTCGAACTCTTCCTTAAAGACATTGAAGTGCTTCAGGAAACTTTCACCACATTGCCCGATAAGATGCAAAGCAATATCGGCAAGGACATGACGATTCAGATGAACGATATTATGCGAGAGATCAAGCGACTCAGAGCAGAAACGCTTGTTGAACTTGGGTTGATTTAATTGACATGACAGAGAAACAACAAATCAAACTTTTTCAAGAAATAGTCAAGATGGCAGCCAGTAATCCAACTGATCATGAATTGGGTGAGTCCGTTGCTGAGTTGTTAAAAAAGAATAACGCGCTCGAATGGTGGGACAAAAAAACCAACCGCACCACATTCACCAAAGAAGAACAAGAGGTTATTCACGCAGTAAAAAGTGGTTGGCAGTTTTATCGAATGGATGGTAAAAACTGGTATTGGATGAATGATGTGGAAGACCCATGGACATGCCCGCGCATGCCGAATATAAGATATGTTTCTACGCGAATGATAAACAGGCTAAAAGCCTGCGGGCAGTTTCCCAAAAACTACAAATTCGCTTAAAAATCAATTCATATCATGATCCTGTATCACATTAGCCATCAATACCTCGGGGAAAATCCAACTTTTTCCCCGAAAATCCCCGATCACCCAATGCCAGGGGAAAATGAAACCATCCCTCGAATTTGCACGGCTCCAACAATCTCGGGATGTTATCTTGCAATTTTGTCAGATTTCTATCTGCTCGCCAAAGAAGGACAAGACATCCCCGAATATTTCGTCTATGCAACTGAAACTGACAAAGCTGTTTTCGCAGGGGAAAATGTCCCCGATTCCAACATAACAGGAGAACACTGGATTAAGGAGCCAACACAATTTCATCTAATAGGCAAAGCACCTAGAATCAAAATCACAATGAAAAGATATGCCCAGAAACCATTTCTTAACCAACTCAGAAAAACCGTGGATGAAACGATCACTTTCTAAAAAATCCCCCTTTTCATAAACTCTGATCGGATATATAAATCATGCCGAAATTCAAAGTTGATTTCATTGTTCAGAACTTTCCCGATCCCGACGAGTCCGCATACCTAGCGACAAGAGAAGCTGTTCGCAATCAGCTCAAACATACTAAGGTCAAAACTAGGCAATGGAATAGGAGCACTACAACTATTGTCTATACAGAATTTTGTGATGATGCTGTGATCGGATATGAAGACTGGAAAGAAAAGTATCTCGAAAGCCTGATCGAAGAAGTCAAAGAAAAGGGAGTCGTGATCCGAAGTGTTGAGATCACTGCCACATCTTACGAATACATTATCCAAGACTGAAAACACTATGCCTAAAACTAACACTCAAGAACTGCTTGATCAAATCGTAGAACAGTGCTTTAATCATCTAACCCCAGGTAAAAACATTCATCTTATCTACAGAGAAGGCAACCCAGTTCCATGGGAATTAAGAATTGATGATTTTGAAAGCTGGACACATTTGAAAAAAGGTATGTCTTTTATGGGAATGATGATGAAGGTAGCGCAAATTCTAGATTGCGAAAATGGCGACCAAGAAGTATACAAGACTTATGGATGCCCCACTTGTGGCTGCGGCGACAAAGACATGTATACGCTTAAATTCTGGTGAAAACACTATGCCGAAAATCAAAATTGAACTCCAAATTAAAGACTCGCAAAATCATACTAATCCGCCGCATGTCCTGATTAGAAATGTCTTTCGCGATCATATCAAGCACGCCAAGATTCAAACAAGAAACTGGAGGGCATATGCTCGATGGGGCTACTACTGGATGATTCTGAAATTCAATGATGATACAGTGATCGGATATGATGATTTTAACGAAAAGTATCTCCGCGAAATTTTGGATGAAATCGAACAAAATGGTGTATGTGTCCCGAAGGCGGAAGTCACTGTCAAATCCAAAGAAACGATCACTTTCTAAAAAATCCCCCTTTTCATAAACACTGATCGGATATATAAATCATGAAAAACATTATTGACGTACATGGAAACAAAACCAGAGCCATTTATCATATCACCATACGCGGAACTGGTGCATGGGCTCAAATTGATGTTAGATCAACTGGCCCTAAAGCGATCCCAGAATATACGATTGCAGTGGATGAGCCAGATCAATTAGTTAGTTGTATGACCAATGCGATTAATGCCGCAGAATTTCTAGTGCAGAAGGAAAGAGAAAAGGGTACGCTGTGCGCCAACATTTCGCCCAACAATACTTTCATTGCAATTGACAACACATACCTTCGGGGCATTGATGTGAATACTATCGTTGAAATTTTGGAAACAGACTTCATTCACGCATGGATTGAAAAAACAAACAATAGACTGTCAGCTAACATTAAAGTCAATGTAGAAATGCCCATTTTAGAGTTGCTGGGTTGCACTACAATTGATTATCGCTTTGTGAGCAATAAACACACCTCAATCCCTAAGCGCCGAATCAACTTCCCCGAAGGATTTATGTTGCGAGAAAACTCAATCGGAGACTGCAAATACTCTCTTGAAAATCTCACAAGAACGAGCATGGACGGTTGCTATATTGCCGATCTGCAAATTCCAGATTGGATGATGCCTCTCGTTGACGCATTCATGGACGAAAACGCAGATTGGGTTAACAATCATCCCTAAAAATCCCCCATTTCACAAACCCCAATCGGATATATAAATCATGCCAAAAGTTAACCTTACTGAACACGATACCACAATTCTTAGAGAAGCCAAAGCCTCCTTAGAACGACTTGCTGAAATGATCGGGCCAACTGGGTTTTACCCCATCAACTTGGCTAATCAAATCCAAGGTATCTTGGACAAAGCCGAACAAACCAAGACCGCAACCCCCGAGCTGATCGAACTTGCCCGACAACAATACCAGCAAGAAGGATATGTTGAAATTGATGACAACGCGGAAGTTTCCGAAGGCAAAGATCAAGGCGTCTATGTGCAAGCATGGGTGTGGGTAGGCAAAGGAGAAGAATAATGGAAAACCATCTCGTTTACGGTGAAAAAGGAAAGACATATAGCATCACTTTGACTTTGCCTCGTCAAGATTGGCGATACGCTGACATTCACGTTGTTAATAACGCAAACTTACATCAACTGAATATGAACGTTGACCACATAGCAGAGCTTTCCGAAAAACTGATGTACGCCGTGAGGGCAATGAATCTTGTTGCGCAAAAAACCAGAAATGAAGCTCGTGACGAAGTGGCGAATGAATGGCCCGAAATGACCCCATACAATACTTTTATTGATATTGATTACGATGAAGATATGACGGTCAAAATTCTGAGAGAGATTGAATATGAAACGATCAGCACATTCGTCCCCGAATGGCAAGCAAAACATCAAGAAAAAACCATGGGATCAAGACAGATCAAGCTGGATCAAACTATTGATATTCTTGAACTTTTGGACTTTAATAACCAAGAATATGAATGGGAGAGAGATGTGCCCCCTTATAAACGATCAGTAATGATCGGACCCAAAATCTATCTTCAAGAAAATGAAAAGGGGGAATATAAGTATTCATTAGTTAAATTTGTCTGGGTAGGAGAGCGCTCAGTTAAAAATCTCCCTATTCAAAAATGGCTTATGCCGATCATTGATAAATTCATGAATGAAAACGCAAAGTAAACAAAAAATCATAGCCATTTGAAGCAATCCCCGATCTGAATTATGATCGGGGATTTTTTATGACTTTCTATCACGATCTTTTTTATGACTTTCTATCACGATCTTTTTTATGACTTTCTATCACGATCTTTTTTATGACTTTCTATCACGATCTTTTTTATGACTTTCTATGATCGGGTGCCACGGCGGGCTTATTTTCTAAAAAAATCCCCTTTTTTCATCTGCTCGATATACTATATAAACTACCTTTAATCAGGAATCCACCAGATAATGATTACTAACCAAACTAACAAGCCTGTTGAATCTCTTGGGGTTCAATCTGAAGCATTTTTCAACGTCAAGCAAGAAAACCTCGCGTTTATCTTTGGTATCCTCCGCAATAACCTTTACTCTGATAAGCCCCTGGCTATTCTGCGAGAGTATTCTGCTAATGCCAAGGATGCTCATGCTGAAAATGGTTGCCCTGAGCGACCGTTTGTCGTCACGATGCCCACGGCCTTGTCTCCGAATCTTAGCATCCGAGACTTTGGCAAGGGTCTGAGCGAAGAACAAGTCTATAATATTTTTGCATCGTATGGTGCGTCAACCAAGCGCGAAACCAATGACCAGATTGGGGGCTTTGGCATTGGCTCCAAGTCGGCTTTCTGTTATGTTAATGGTTTTACGATTGTTAGCATCTTTGAAGGCAAGAAGTCTACTTATCGTGCCTACATTGATGAAACCAATATCGGTAAAATCTCTCGAATGGGCGAGCCTACTGACACCGATGAAGAAAGTGGCCTTGAAATCATTGTTGAAATCAAGCAAAATGATATTCACTCTTTTGTTGCGGCTGGAAAGTCTCTCTTTAAGCACTTCAATCCCAAGCCGATTATTGTTTCTTGCCGCGATTTGAGCGAGTATATTGCTAACTATCGTCAGGGTGAAGTCTTGATCGAAGGCTCTGATTGGAGCATTGTGAAGCGTCAAAACTATGGTTCTTCCGAGGCTTATTGTGTTATGGGAGATATTCGCTATCCCATTCAGATCAACAAGATCACTTCTGATCGTAAGGGCTGGGTTGATTCACTTTATGGTAGCACAATCAACATTGTCACTCCGATTGGGTCTGTGAAGATGAGCGCAAGCCGTGAATCACTTGAGTATGACGAGGTTACAATTGACTTTCTTAACAAGTCTGTCGAACGAATCTATGCCGAAGCCTGCCAAATGGTGACGAATGAACTCAAGAATTGCAAGACTCTTTGGGAAGCGCGAATTTACCTCAAGGAAATGGACAAAATTTACGGTAGCCTTAATGTTAAGGCTGAGTGGAATGGCGAACCTATTAAACTACCGCACGTCCATCTTGGGCCGAATGGTTCTGTTGGCGCGATTGAAGGTATTAGCCTTATTCGACGAGCAGAAAAGACCCGTAACGGGGACCTAAAGTGGTGCCGATGTGCTGATATTGTGCCTTCTAAGAATGTCATTATCTTTACGGACAATGGCACGGTGAAGCGAAACACGCTCTTTTCGCGAATTAACAAGTACGTTGCTGACAACAACTTCGGGGGAACCTGCGTGCTTGCTCAATTCACTACGGCTGAGGCCCAGAAGGAGTTTGAGACTCACGAAGAAATCATCGGCGCGAATATCATTGATGTTGAAACCCTGGCTTATGTGCCTCCGATTCGTGCGAAGCGCATTAGCACTGGTGCGCGTGATAAGCAAAAGTGTTCGGCTTTCACTTACAATGGCAAGACCTATGCCAGCGTGAAGTCTCAAGCCTGGGACCCCGTGGAAGTGGACCTTGTTAATGATGGCGGGGTTTATGTTTACATTGACAAATTCTTGCCAGTCGGTTTTAGTGGCTTTGGACACCTGAAAAAGATCATTGAAGCATTGGGAGAATTAACTAATGAAACGATCATTGTTCACGGGTTCCGCGCAATGAAGAAAACCGAAAACCTTGGAAGCAATTGGGTTAGCCTTGAGGACAAAATCAAGAGTGTTATGCAAGATTGGGCCGCTGATGAGCAAACTAGCATGATGGTTGCTTCAAACTACGTCCATGATGAAACGGAAAGAATTTTTGATTATATTCAAGCGCACCGTGACTTACTTGATGATTCAAGTGTCGCCGCTGAGTTTGTAGACTTTATCAGTGAGTTTCCGACTGTGGTTGATGAAAATGCTCTGGATAATCTGAAATACCTGTCTAATTATTCTTGTGATTTTTACAATACGTCTGATGTGGATGAGCATCGGAGTAAGTATAATGAACTCAAGAAAAAGGTCTGGGAAACTTATCCTATGCTGATATGCATTGCCCATAAGCATGAAGATCGGCGAGCTTTAGACTACATTGCTCTGGTGGACAAAAAGTAGTCTAGCATCGGGGAGCGGGCATAATGCCTGTCTCCCCATTTTTATGACTTTCTGCGATTATGCAGCACGATTAATCTTTTTTTAAAAAAATCCCCTTTTTTCGCAGAGAAACTTGCTATAATAAAGTATCGGAGACGTAGAATAAGTAATGAAGATCACCGCATGTATTTACCAAACTGGCGATAGCCTCACAATCGCTTTTGACAATGGAAGTCCGCTGACTATCCATAGTTACGATGGCAATTTTAACAAGGCCGTTGAAGCCTATCGCAATGGGGATGTTGAAGAACTTTATAGTTTGATGAACATCCTCACATCTATCGAAAAGATGAGCGAATCTATTGATGACATTAAGGTTGTCGGCAATAGCGTTTATTATCGTGATGAAGAAATCCACAACGTTATTGTTGATCGGATTTTGGACTTCCGTAATAATGGCTTTGACATTAAGCCGCTTGCGCGAATGTTGTCCAAGCTGATGCTGAACCCCTCTCGCCGCGCCGTGGAAGAACTCTACAAGTTCCTTGCCCACAAGAACCTTCCCGTCACCGATAATGGTAATTTTCTTGCCTATAAGGGCGTGACTTCGGATTATTGGAGCATTACGAGTGGTGATGCCAAGCTGATTAAGGGGACGGTTGATGATGGAGGCCGTATCTACAATGGTGTCGGTGAAGAAATCCAAATGCACCGCAATAAGGTGGATGACAATAAGGACAATCACTGTTCTTATGGCCTTCATGCTGGTAGCCTTGAATACGCTGATAACTTCCGTAGTTACGGCGGCTACGGCGGAAAGCTGATGATCGTGGAAATTGACCCCGCTGATGTAGTGTCGATTCCTAGCGATTGTGGTTGCCAAAAGCTCCGAACTTGCCGCTATAAGGTTGTTGGCGAGTATGACGGACCTCTGACTCAGCCTCTGTACGAATCTAATTTTTCCACCGAAAATGACGATCTTTATGATGAAGATATTTTTGACGAAGATGATTGCAACGAAGGTGACTACGACTATACTGAGCCCGAGGATTTTGACAATGAAGATGATTTAGGTGTCGTCACCGACCAGTGTGGGAATGTTCTTAATGATGGCGATGTTTGTCTGTCTGATGACGGCAAGTTGTACGCCTGGAATGAAAATAACAAGACGTTTGTTGACCTTGACGATTCTGAAAATGAGCTTGATAGCGCGATGTGGGAGAAGATGACCTATCTCGACCCCGATGCCCGAAATGATAGTGACTTTTTGGTACTGATTGATGGCATGATCTACGAGGACTCTTTCGGCAATAAACTCAAGTGGAATGAGACGGCTGACTTGTTTGAATATGTCAATACAACGTCGTGGCCCAAGCCTACTTATCTTCAGGCAATTCGCAATAAGATTGTTCGCGTTCAGTGAACAATCAAATAAGAAGAAAGGCCCCTAAAAGGGGCCTTTCTTTATGACTTTCTACGATTATGCGACAGCACAGCCGATCACTCTCCAAGTCACTCTCCAAGTCACTCTCCAAGTCACCAAAAATCCCCTTTTTTCTGGCAAGCAACACAATATATAGAAGTAATGAAAGTCCGAGTTTATCACAACCCCGATGATGTTTTTGATTTCACCAGCATTGAAGATATGATCGCTGTTGCAGACGTTGAGTGTGATGATATTGAGCACGCAATGGAATTGACCATGAGTATTGATGACGATTGGTGGAAGAACAGCGGTGTGACCAAGTTATTTGAGGATGAAATTTGTCGCAGCACGAATGCTGGCGATGCGATTGTGAACTTGGATACTAATAAGATTCATGTTGTTGAGTTGCTTGGTTTTCGCACGATTGAATCTGACGTAATCTTTACGGGGAAGGAATAACAATGCACGGTATTTTGTTGCTTGGTTTTTTAATGATCGGCTTTGTGGTCATGGCTTGCGGCGTGACTGGTTGGATGATGGCTGGCGTGTTAAGTGACACTATTTTCAATGAGAAGTCCGAGATTGATTTTCATAAGCGAATGGCTTTGATCGGTTTTATGATTATGGTGCTTACTGTTCTTATTGACTGGGCAATTGGAGGGTTCCCATGGGCGTGACACTTGAGTGTCGGTATTTGACCGAAGAGCGGAAGGGAGGATATGTAAATTTCATAAACGACAATTGTTTTATTTTTGCCAAGTTGCCAATTAATGATACTGGGATTGACGCGATTGGTAAAATGATTGTCCTTGAGGGTGATATCAGTAAGGTTGAAGAAGATCAACTTTTTGATTGGATCACAGGTGATATGGGAAGCCGAAAATATCACGAAGTGAAGTTTGTTGGGTCTTTTCAGCCAATTATCGAAGTAAAATACGAACCTTTGGAATTAGATCGGGTAAAAGAATATTTAAGTCTTTTGGAGAAAATCAATGGATAATCTTGAAGCCATGACAGATTCACAAACGAATATTTGTGATCGGAATTCTTGTTTTCTAACTGGCAGGAGTTTAACATGAGTGTAACGCTTGAGTGCAGTTTTCTGGATTTTGGTTATCGTCACCCACTGCGATTCGGTGTGTTGATGCTTGGCGGATATGCAAAATACATCGAGGGCAATTATTTTGTTTTTGTCAAGGTTCCTCCGCACATTGGATGTGAATTTGTCGGGAAAATGATTAGTGAGTCGCATTTTCCTGATGATATAAGTAGCATGCGTGATGATGCTTTTCTTCGGTTGTTTAAGAACGATGCAGTTAAAGGTGAGTTTCGCGAAGTAAAGGTTACATCATCATCATGGCGTCATCAAACTATCGAAGTTGACGATGAGCCAATGCATCCCGATAAGCTAAAAAAATTCATAAAATTATTAAAGGAAAGAAATGGATAAGTACGAACATCTTGAAACCATGACCGCGGAAGAATTGCGCTTCAGAATCCACTATTTGGAATCTGAGGTTGAAATGTTCCGTAGGCTTGGAAGAGACTTGCTTGAGCAGCGATTAAACTATCGTAGCTTAGTCAAGCATGCTATAGAAACGGGCGAATTAGATGAACTGGAGCGGGCCTTGTATGAAACTCAGAGAGATGTTTCTGCTGACCCGCATGCTCATAAAGTGCTGCCAAATTCTCAATCGACTGTTTACACAGACGAAAAAGTCACAGTTCAATGGGACCCCGCTTGTTTCAATTACATCAAAGTGTATTTGCCCAGTGAGTTTTCAAAAAAGAAAGTTCATGTTCGTGTTCGCGCTGTAGAATAATCCCCTATTTTTTCACTCTGAGTTGATATAAAAGACATGGAAGAACTTTTGTTTAAGCATTATGACTCTTTGCTCGGGGAAGAAAAGGCAAAGGAAGCTCGTGCTATGGGCAATACTGAAGAAGCTCGGGGCTGGCTGGCTTCCGCGATTATTCTTAATGTTGAGGCCACGGACATTCACGAAAGTGAGCATGGGGACCCGAAGCGTCCCGAAAAGCTATTAAGTGCAGCCAAGTTACTGTATGATATAAAAGAATGGCGTCATGCAGAGCGACTTGCTGCTGAAGGCATTTCTTTGAATGCAGATAGGGACACGTTGGTATCGCTTCGCTCGTTGATGTTGGCGTGCCAAATTATGCTAGGGGATTAATCCAGTGGAAAAACAAAGAATAAAGCACGATCTTGTTCAGATGGAGTGGGGCAATTATTATGGCAGAGAAGTCATCAAGAATGCTTTGAAAATTGTCAATGACCCCGATCAGGCTGCGAGGAAAGAGGCCTCATGTTGTGTTCGTTGTTATTATGTTACTCAAGTCGGCGGTGCAGCTATGACAACTTGGTATTGTGGCATTTGTGGAGCGAAGGACATGCATGGTAGCACCAATACACCTTGTTTGTGCAAGGCGTGTGCGAAAGATAATGGATTGTGTTTTCGCTGCGGAGCGGACATGGAATTAAAGAATCGGAGAAAACAAAAATGGACGATAACGGACTGACATTAAAGTTTTTTACAGTCGGGCGGTTTTCCAAAGCTGCTTGGAATGAAATGGCAACTAAGTTTTTTGACCCTGGGGTTCAAACTACTATCCCGTCTTACACTCGCGCTGAGGCTTTGCGAACGAAAAAAAGAATGGCTAACAAGAAGATCAACATCATCAATGGTGATGGTGAAGTAGTTGAGTCTGTCAACTTATACGATCACGTTGTCGTCAGGAATGCCAAGGGTAAGATCGTAGGCTAAGCCACTAAAAAATCCCCTATAAAATCGTGGGGATTTTCCTATATAAATTATGATTGTTCATCAGAGTTCTTATCGGGGGTGGGACATCGAGATTCGTGAAGTTGATGGTGGGTTTACTGCTGTTTTCTCGAACGAGTTTGTTGAGAGTTCTTTCCCCGAAGGTGTTCAAAGTGTCAGTATTGAAGACTGCGTTCGGAAGGCACAGCGTTGCATTGATGTGAACGACTATCACGAGCCTCAGTATCGTTCTGCTTCTTATCGCGACGTTGAGCCTCCTGATATTGATGATTGGTTGATAGGTAAAGAAAAATGAAATGGTTTCCTCGATTTGCATGGCTGAAGAAGAATGGATTCACTTACAGGCAGGTCGAGGAATTTTCTATTCCTTTGATTGATGATTGTGTGGCGAAATTGTGTGCAGCTACGGGCACTCCGATTGTCATCAGTAGTGTTTTACTGGGCGGTAAGTTAAGTGTTCGTGGCCGCTTGATTCGTCAAGTTAGGGTTGATGCTCGCGAGATTGATGGCTTTGATCGAGATACTCTGCCTCAGAGCGCGATCAAGTATTTCGATCAGTACGTGAATAGTGCTTCACAATCGGAGTTGCGTTACTCTGGCGAGTTTAATTGGGCTTTAATTGATTTGGATAATCGGACTGTTCAGCATATTCTTGGGCAATATGCTGAACATCTTCGCGTCCTTCATCCTGGTTGCGAGTTTATTGTAATTTAACCGCGAGTCCTTGTTCAACTTCTTTTACATATCTATCAAAGAAGTTGGCTGTGATTCTTTTCATAATCGCAGGAGTGATTTCTTGTCCATGTGCCACTGCGTTATAAATCTCTGGCAATTCATTGAAATCCTTTTCATACATACTTGGCATAACCATATCTTCCGCTGTCGCTGATTGAATAATATTCACAATAATGATTGGGTTTCTTTCTATTTCGTCGATCAGAAAGCGATAAGCATGCTTTTTGATATGATATAGAACTTGAATATAGTCATCTTCCTGGATGTTGTCTGTGGAGAGGTCACAAATGGTTCCCCCGATCAATTTAACCAAAACTTCGCTCATTTGCTGCATTTGCATTATGTATTTGTTTGTGACAGGAAAAATAGGGGATTTTTTGGAATACATAGTGGAGAGGACAGGAGAAGAACAATGGCTCTTACAACTGCAAGTACATTTCAACCTATCGCTGAGGCCATTGGCGCAGCTGATCACAACATACAGAGCACTTTAGACTTGGGTTCTGCCAGCAGCGCGGCGTCTAAGATTACAGATGCTCGCGAAGCGATTGGGGCTGAATCCCTTTTGGCAGCCGTGGCTGACTTTGACGACATGAACACTTATGAGACGTCGATGCGCACATTGGAAAAGGACTTGGTTACACGTGTTCAACCAGCCGTGGCTGCTGCGATCACAGCGACACAAGTCTATTTCCTTGCGGAAACGGGCGCAAATTTTAGAGATTATTTTAATGCAACTACTAGTGGGAAAACATTTACATTTAACACGGACTTCAATCGATTCCGCACTGCCTGGCGCAGAGTAAGAAATGAAGAGTTAATCGTTCCCATTGGTAGTGTTACTCGATCTGCTGGTGTTTGGCCGACGTCCTTGACCACCGAGCAAACATTCTCTTTGCCCAGTTTGCTTGAAGTTCGTGCTGGTAGTTTGATCGGGGCTGCTGCGATCACTCTGAATTTGACTTGTGTGCGTGCTGATGGGACAAATGATCTGATCGTTTTGAGCATCCCTGCCGCTACGCCCGATGGAACTCGCTTTTCTATTGGTGGGACGCAGAAATACACGAGTGTTACAACGGTCACTGCAACTGGTGGCACGAACGCTGATGTGCTCGAAGTCTGGATTCGTTAATTTTCTTGATCATGAGTCGATAGCAGAAGGGCGGAGATTTTCTCCGTCCTTTTTAATTTTCCCCTATTTTTCTAGGCTTTATTTGATATATAAAACATGAACGAAGTTTCAGAAAATCAAATTATCGTAGATTGTTATGTTTATGAACAGGACCCTAATATGTGGTGTGTTCAGGGGCATCTGGTGACTGGAGGATTGTCTATGATGTTTACGGATGGTCTTGTAGACTGCACTGAGCATTTTGACGTGTATGTTGACCATTTGCGCACAATGGCCGAAAGCCTTGGAATCCCTTTTGTTCTTGAAAAAGATGCCGTAGAGATTCGGCAAGAACTGGAAGAAGAAGAAATGGGAGAAGAAAATCATGATTAAGGTCGGGCAAGTTGTTTACAACCGTGACAAATCTGAGGTTGGTGTTACCACTGGTTCTGGTCGTCGTTGTCAATCAAGTGGATGTTCTGGGTTTTGGATTATGGTTCGGTGGGATGATGGGAAAGTCACATGGCCTTGTCTAAAAGGAATGAAATTTGACCCTGATGCGAACTCTTGGCAAATTCTGTAAAAAATCCCCTTTCTTCTTGATTGTGATCGGATATATAAAGTATGCGATTTAAGATTATTGATTTCAAGCCGTACTTCATTTTCGATGATGAAGATGAAGCCTATGGTTTTTACAATCGGATTCCCCGTTCTTTGCGGCGATTCTTCTTCTTTCAGTGTGTGGGCGGATATTACAACGCGGTGACGCTTCGCTACTAAGAAAATATGACTTACATTGTTAAGCCTTTGTGGGAAATCATGGTCCCCTATGTTATGGGCGATCATGATGGAACAAATCCTGATTTACCGAAAAGAAATCGCAACATTCCCGTTCCCTATCATCAAGAATGGGATGAGTTTGTTCGCAATGTGACAGGCGGCTTAACGATTCATCGCGCTGCTCGTGGTCAGTGGGAAGATCGTGACGGAAAACTTTACAAGGAAATTATGATTCCTGTGCGGATTGCTTGCACACAAGAGCAGATCGCGGAAATCGCGGAATTTACAATTCAGCATTACAAGCAGAAGGCAGTTTTCGTTACCCTTGTTAGCGAAAAGACTCTGATCTTTTATGCCGATGGTGAAGCTCCTGAGCCAGACCCCAACACTATCGTTGCCGTGGCGTTTTACTGGGATGACTTGGAAGATATTGGTGGTTGGTGCTCCGATCTCAGTAAGGAAAGCCTCGATTATGAACGCAAAGAGTCCCCTGGCTTACGCTTCAAGCCCATCTATGCCAGCGATAAAGGACGATGGGAAAACGACATGGAAGATTGGACGTCAGATTGGATAAATGAGCTTTGCTCTCGTCCTTTTGTATTTGATAAAAATGATTAAGCCTCAGAAACCAAGTGCCCGATTAGGATGGATAGCGCCGAATGGTGATTGGTATCCATGCGCTTATACTGCTCATCGACATTTAGCCTCGATCATTGGGCAGAATCTATTCCCAGACACATACTTTCATGACGAACTTCTTTTAGAGCAAAATGGATGGGTTTCTGTTCGATCTGGTGGCATGATTAGTAATGGCAAAATGATCACGCCCGATCAGATGAATACATTAAGGCTAATCGTGGAAGAATTTGAATACATGGAAAGTGAAAATCCTAATATAAGTTGGGATGAAGAACTCTGTCGTAATCCAGAACTATATTTTCGCGTCCGCTGTTTCACTATGCCAACAGAAGGCATGAAGGCCAGCTTTGCCAAAACACTACGATCACGATTTGATTACTTATCGGGGAATGATCATTCCTTGGTTGAAGAATCAAGATTGTCACGAAGAAATAACGTTCATCCAGGGGATTAAAATATCCCCTTTCTTTTTGATTGTGATCGGATATATAAACCATGGACTACAAGATCGAATTAAATGAATATTCTGGAATGCTTGTGGGGAATAGATGGTACGAGATTGACATCTTCTATTTAAGCGGCGGATGTTTCGTAGTTGCCATTAACTTTTTGGGATTTTATTCAAAAGGAACAAAATTGTCTCAGCACGGCAAAAAAGAAGTTGTTAAGAAGGCTTGTGGCTCGGTCAATGATGTGAAAGATTTTGTTTTGGCACATTTTGAAATGGAACAATCCACACATGGTGGTGATGTTGAATTCACTGGGGCGATGATTGATAATGAAGTCCTGACCAAAAGCAAAATCCTTGGTTTTTCGCGGCGCGAAATTGTTATCCCTTCTGCGAGCTGCTGTTAACTTTTTTGATTATCATCATTAGGGTTGGGATCGGGGAAGTTTTCTTGATCTTGAACAAAGTCTCTCAAATCTTCGGTTCGATTAAACCATCCTGGGTTTGCTTTGGCATGAGGTCTCGTCTTCAAATAGGCCTCTCGAAGATTCGTGATTTTAATTGCCAGCTCTTGGTCTTTTTCAGGTGTACTTGCGTATTCCCACGTAAGTTTCATCGTTGCAGGCCCAAGAACGCCTGTTTGTGGAGCCCCGACAATTCTTTGAAGCAGCCTTATAGCCCTTGTTGTTCCCCCATGATATCCCCAGTCGGCGAGGGCCACAGCAGTTCTTTCAGGAAGTTCATTTCCTCGAATGGGGTTCCAATACATCTTTTCCATAATTTTATGGGCTTCATTCGGGGTCATTTTTCTCACGCTTTGTCTTGGTAAATCCATCGAATCTCGCCATTGATTGTATGTGTTTTGTGTGACGCCCATGTTTGTGGCCCCGCCTGGGTCAGCGGATTTCTTTCTGTGGACAAATCCGCCTTCTGCTGGCAGCGTGAATTGTTTGAATTTTTTCAGATCGCCACGATTTGGTTTAACTTGTTTTGCTGGAGCTGGTTTAGTTGCTTGTTGTGGTGCAATAGGCTTGGATGTCTCTTTTCTGATCGGTTCTGGTGCTTTGGCTGCTGGCTGAACAAATTCTGTCGTGATCTTAACTGGTTCTCGATTTGAATCATAAGCGGGCGTCATTAATGCTTGGCCTGCAAGCATTGCTGGCACGCCGTACATCAGCGCTTTTGCAAATGGGTTTGTTCGTTTTTTTCTTGATTGAGCAAGTTTAACTGCGATGTCGTCAAGATAGTCAGCCTCTGTATAATGCCCGATATTATCAAGATGGCTGGCTATTCTATTCAGCTCTCCGATCATAGCAGTAACGTCTCTCATATTGGGCAATCTCCAGAACTTATATTTGGCGAAAATTCTGGCTCTCACCTTTGAGGCTAGACGACATTTGAAAAATCCCTTATTTTCGAGGTTCTGATCGGATATATGAGCTATGGACATTTTGCGTTCGCCTATGACTCTCAAACAAATCATTTCCATGTCTGAGAATGATGAAAATGGCTACGTTCATGGAATTGTGCCCTTTTCGCTTGATGAAATCATGAACAACGATTTCGAGGGTATGATGGATTTGTTTTCGGAAAGACTCACTGCCACTGATCTTTAATGGATATTCATTACGAGGCTGTTGGCTTTGCTAATGGAATGATCTTGATTAAAGTTACTGGCGACCCTGAAACGATCATTGAGGGTGAATTTGGTCTAAAGGATGAGTTTCCCTACAATCTTCAACCTGGCGACGAGGTTACTTGGAACGACCCCGATGATGGCCTTTGCAGTGTCACAGGTATTATTTCTGAGATTGAGTGGAATGGCGACTCTGCAACAATCATGTTTACCTCTGGTCAAGAGATTGAAGTATTGGCAGGAGAGCTTTCGTGAAGATTACTAAGTTTGCAGACATTCCTCAATACACCCGAGGGGCAAATTACGCAGTTAATGTTCCCTGGAGCCACTTGGAACGTGCGCTTGAAGCTTACAATGAGGGATGCACTAATCTTTATCTGGACCCTGATTTCCAACGCGGTCATGTCTGGTCACTTGATAAGAAGATTGCTTATGTTACATACATTCTTCGCGGTGGTCAAGGCAGTCGTGAAATTAAGTTCAATCATCCTAATTGGTCAAATAGTGTCAAAGGAGATATGGTTCTTGTTGACGGTAAACAAAGACTTGAGGCTGTTCGTGGATTTCTTAGAGATGAATTCCCAATTTATGGTAGCTTGTTCAGTGAATTTACTGATGAATTGCGAATCATGCGATGCGATTTTGTTTTCCAAGTGAATGATTTGAAAACCAGAGAGGAAGTTTTACAATGGTATCTTGACTTGAATAGCGGTGGTGTTGTTCACACCGAAGAAGAGCTTAATCGAGTCAGAGAAATGCTTGAAAAGGAAAAGGGGAATTAAAAAATCCCCTTTTTCAGAATAATGATCGGATATAAGAAGCATGAGTGAAGATTTTTTGAACGGTTTTGCTATCGGTGCTGTTGCGATTATAGTTATTTGGGTTTGCTCGGCAATTAAGGCGAGTATTCCAAAACCTACAAACATGGGGTGGCTCGATGGATCGGGTGATTGGATTGAGGTGGTTCGTATCGGTCACTCAGGAGTGACTGTGCGACATTGTGGGTATAATTCACGTAATTCACACTGGACATTTAGGCGCTGTGCAGAAGATGCTGGCTGGCCTCTTTCCAAGATGCTTGATTACCTGGGCCTTCCCGATGAAAAGACACTCAAGGAAGCTGACATGACCATGGGTGAATGGCTTTCACAAAAAAATAAAAATTCTTGAAACTTTTCAAAGGTGATCGCCGTATAACAAAAGAACATACACAAAGCAAAAGCTTTAAGGACACAATTATGACTCGCCGATATCTTTCACTGCTAGGACTCTTATCGCTTTCTCTTGAGAAAGCGGCGATTAGCTGATAGATTTTGCGATCAGTGTTTAATCCCCGATTTCTCTCAAGGAGTCGGGGATTTTTGTTTTTGCGTTTCACATACCGCTCTGGAGTAGCCAAACTTGCTACAGGCAACAGTCTTAGAAACTGTCTCTTTTCTGGGTTGGAATCCCAGGGGCGGTACCAATATTGACAATAGAATAGAGGAAAGAGAAAATAGATTTTCGAGTGATAAATGCGGACGTGGCGGAATTGGTTTACGCGCTACTTTGAGATGGTAGTCCCCGATTGGGGGTGTGGGTTCGAGTCCCACCGTCCGCACCAAAAATCCCTCAAATTTTCGAGCCGCGATTGTATATATGAATTATGAATGATTTTCATGGGAGTGCTCTTTGTCTAGTTGGCTGATCGGGTTGATTATCACGTTCTTTGTGATTTATTTTTTCTTCGGGAGTCAAAACCTTGATGATGAAGAAGAAGATTTAGAGTACTTACATTCTTGGAAAGATGGAAATGGCTTTACGACTAAAGTAATCCAAATCGGTCACGATAAGATCGTTGTAGAAAATTTTAGCAGAAAGCGCGGGCGAAAAGTTCGGGTGTGGACTGTTGAAGAATGCGCCAAAGACGCAGGATGGTCAGTTGAAAAGATGAGAGATCATCTTGGCCTTCCCGATGAAAGCGCTTTAAAAGAAGTTGAAATGACTCTTGGCGAGTGGCTTCACGAAAAGAATCAACATCAAAGATAGAACCGATCAGTAAAAAATCCCCTGTTTTCGTGGGGGATTTTTGATAGATAAAGCATGGCAACACGAGGCTGGGAGCCCACAGACTACAATCCGAACATTATTCGTGATGTTTCTAATCGAACCATTGAAGAATTTGAAAACGATATTCGATTTTCTCGTGACTGGGGCTTCGTACAAAGTTATGGCCTTGAAAGAGCTACTCAGCTTCTGGGTCGAGCCCCAGATACCCGAGCAGTTGAATTCTTTAATGAGTTCATGTCTCAGTATTCCCGAGCCGTCGAGCTTATGGAACAGCTAGGCATCAAAAAGAAGATTCTGAAAAAATTCAAGCGATATCCGATTGCTCCTTGTCTTTATGCTGATTTGAATGAAGAATGTAATGATGTATTGACGGGATCGAAAATCGGTGGAATTCCTGACCAGCGCCAAGCTGGAAGTGCGCTGTCTTCAAGGCAATATTGTTAGTCGCATCAAGGCAGCTTGGCCCAAGGATTCAAATGGTAAATATATGATATTCGTTGGCCAAATCAAAGTGCCTGGACACATCGTCGCTCCCTGGGATTATATCATGGGCGAGAAAATAGACAAGTATGGAAATTATGATCGACCTCTTAATGGGTTTAGCCACGGGCAGAACATTTTTGAACAAGAGCATACTTATTTAATTTTTCGCAGTGCGCATGCACCAAATTTTGGAGACATGTTCGATTGTGCGATGGTGCATTCTCGCTTCGATGCCAATGAATCGGTAAAGGAAGATAAATATATTGAGGCTGTGAAAAAAGCTATTCCGCAGTATCGCCGAAGCAACATGGAAGACAATTGTCCAATTTGGAGTGATCGGTGTCACACGCTAACTGATTACCGAGTTAGCATGACGCTTGATTTAATTCGCGACTTTGAATGGGCAGGTGGGTTTGAAGGCAATGTATTTGATTACATAGATTCGTGGAGAGAACACTTCGGTTCTTATGGCACAATTCAAATTTTTGGCGATCCAAGATCACAACAGACCCCACAGCGATTTGCTGAAACACGCACTGTTTACCGTCCTCGAATGATGCGCCCGTGGCTTGGAATGACAGACCTAAAGCACGATTACACTTGGCAATATAATTTTTGTCACGAAGGTTTTCTGAGTGAATCAATTATGGGCAAAGTTGATGGAAGCTGTACCTAATTAAAAATCCCCTGTTTTTCATGGGGGATTTTGATATATAAGGCATGGCTGATTATTACACCCATTTTTCCTTTGTCGTTGACGTTAAGAATCGTGAACAAGCAGACGGTTTGAAGAAAATGCTCACCCAGGCCAAAAATGAAGAGCTAAATGAAGAAACTTTGTACACTCCTTGGAGTTGTGAAACTAAGGACGATTTAACTAGCTTTTGGTTTCACTCTGATGATTGTGGTCAGGTTGATCTTATTGTTGACATTTTGGCTAAATGGCAAGAAGACTTCAATTACGATCAGCCCATTTGTTTTGAGTGGGCGAATACTTGTAGTAAGCCCAAACTGGATGCTTTTGGTGGTGGGTCAGTTCTGATTTACAAGGGCGAAGCTCATTACACGAACACTTTTGATTGGTTGACTAAAAAGAAAGCCGAACTTGGAATCGTTGACTGACTAAAAAATCCCCTGTTTTTCAATAGGGGATTTGATATATCAATTGTGCCAAGAAGCACTTGAAGTGCAGTCTACGGATATGCCTTATTAGGGCATGTGATTACTGCGTAGGAAGGACAGGGTGTAATGAAGTACGGTCGCGACGAAAAGTTACATCGGGTTAAAATCCCAACTTGGCACCAAATTGAAAAATGAGAATCTAATCGGGGCGTGGCGAAATGGCAGACGCAGGGGACTTATAAAATGAGCACTTGTTTGTGAAAGCTGCAAGTGAATGCAATCAAATTCGGTGAAACCTTAACAGTTAGGCTGATGGCAATACCGAGCCAAGCTAACTCAAAACAGAGTTAGAAGGTGTAGAGACTAGATGGTTGCTGCCTAAGTCGAAAGATATGGCAAAGGTATAGTCCAGACCACAAAATCCTTTGGGATCGTAGTGAAAGCTATAGTGGTATGAAAATCCCTTAGTAGCAATACTGTGTGGGTTCGAGTCCCACCGCCCCGATTAGGTTATATATTGATTACTAATGCGCTTTGTGTGCTTTTAGTATAAGAATGTTTGTGTCACGTTTGCAAAAATATACCCTAGAGGAGATAAAAGAAATAATATCTAAATCAAAATCTTATGCTGAAGTAATTCGATCTATTGGTTTAATTCCTGCTGGTGGAAATTACAAAACATTGCAAAGTTTTGTACATGAATACCGAATTGATACTTCGCATTTTCTGGGCTCAGCTTGGGGGCGAGGAAACCAATTGGATTATCTCCACAATAGCAATAGAAAATCATTAGAAGATGTTTTTTCGGGAAAAGTAGCTTATAAATCAAGCCATAAATTAAGGCTTCGGCTGATTAAAGAAGGATATTTTGAGCATAAATGCTATAAATGTGGACTAAAAGAGTGGCAAGGACACGAAATACCCTTGGAATTAGAGCATATAAATGGAGATCATTGTGATAACAGTCTCGAAAACCTCATTATTCTTTGCCCCAACTGTCATGCTCAAACAGAAACTTATGCTGGTAAAAACAAAAAAAGACGATTAGGTTAAAAATCCCCTAAATTTTTCTTCAGATTTCGATAAATTAATTATGATCGATGACAAAAGAACTTCAGAATGTGTTATTCTTCATATTGAAGTTGATGTTGAGTACCCTGAAGGAATGCATCTTGGGGTTGTTCTATCTGGTTTGCAAAACAATGCGAAAATTGCCATTACTGAACTTGATGACGATAGGGTCCAAATCACAGCAAATAGAATCACAGCAGTTGAACATTTTGTTACTGGAGAAATTTTAGAAGATTACCAGTGGAAAAAGAAAAAAGAATCTCCTCGATAAATGTGCCGCAGTGGTGGAATGGTAGACACGGCAAGCTCAAACCTTGCTGCCGAAAGGCGTGAAGGTTCGAATCCTTTTTGCGGCACCATATTTTCACATATGCATGACTATGTGAAAAATCCCCTGTTTTCTCTTTCTTGATCGGATATATAAATCATGTTTAATATGAATGTGATTCTTTTCAAGAACAATTCTATCGAAGAAAATTATCTTTTCTCTGGTGAAAATTCTGAAGATGTTGCGAAAAAGGCAGAAAGCAAAATGATTGAAATTCTTCGTTCAGAAATGTCTAACTTTGACGAATACACGTCGGAAGATATTGACAACATTTTGGAAGATGGATATGAATCCTTTGGAAATGGAGCGGTTTTTATTACGTGGCCTGACATTGTTGATGTTGATAAGGAGATTGATTCGGAAAATAATTTTGTTTTTCGTGGCACTATTGAATACTCCATCCCGCACATTGATTCAGAAGTAGTTCGCCTGTGCGCCGCACTAAATGAGCCCATTGAAGTTGGTCTACAGTGGGAATCACATTATCGCAATGGTAATGGCTACGCTGTCCGCGTTAATGCAGATATCTACTCAGTTGATGAAGAACTTGCTGCCGAGGAATTTAGTGATTATTGGGATTCAGGATGCGATGATGAAATTCGCTATTCTGGGGACTACAATTGGTCCCTTTTGGGCAAAGACTATAAAGAGGCCATCAGTATTCTCCAAAAGTATGTTGATGAGCAAAAGCGTCGTTACCCAGGCTACGATATTAGAATTAGCAAATAATCCCCTGTTTTCTCTTTCTTGATCGAATATATAAATCATGACAATTGACGGAAAGTTGCTTAAAAGACTAATGTGTAGCAACGAGGCTTTTGATATTTTGGGTGACATCGTAAGTTGGAATTCTGGAGGTTGCTGGATTCTTGCCGAAGCTCTGCGCCGATTCATTGGCGATCAGGCTACTATCGTGGCCATCGCTGATGATCGCTGCCAACACCAACATATTGTCGTGAAAGTGGGGAATTTGTATTATGACGCCGACGGAGAGTCGAACGAAGGGCGTCTGCTGCATCGCTGGATGGATTATGAACGACTCCGTAATCCTCGAATCGTAGGTTTTGATCCAGAACTGGCCGCTGATTTAGAAATTCCTTGCGAAGAAGAACTTGTAACGCAAGTCTATAACTTGCTGAACTCGCGTCTGAAAAATCCCCTTTTTTCACAATCGGGAGCGCATATATAAATCATGGACCCATTTCTTTTTTATTCTACCTATTTTATCTTGGGACTTGGTTTTATGTTCGCATTGATGGCAATCGGAGCGCATCACTATACCAATGGCCCATCTCGTGAACAAGAACAAAAACAAAGAATCAAGTTTATTATTCTATCAGTGCTTTTAATAGCTAGTGCAATTTTTCTGGGCCGTTATGCTGCGGGTCTGCTTTTTTGATTTCATTCTCTTGAAATGGTTTTAAAAAATCCCCTTTTTTCAGAAAACCAAATCAATATAAAAAATATGCGAATTCGACCGCAATCCGACCCGAACAAGGAATATCTCATCGACTTTTACTACCCGTATGGGAAGCAAGGACACAAGAAGAAGGGCACCAAGACTGTCTGCACTATCTCTGTCGGCCCTGTGGGTAGTCTCGACAAGGACAAGACCGAAGTCTCGACCACTACCGTTCGCCGACATAGTACCGATCAGGACAATCTTGTCGTAGCTCGTAATTATGCACTGGCCAAGGCCCTATCCCCGATTGAAGCTAGTGTCCGACAAGAGATTTGGGAACAGGCTCCGATTCGACGAGCAGACATTTCCCTGGAACTCGACTAAACTCCAAAAACATTCTCATTGAGGGAGAATTTAATCCCTCAATGAGAAAAAACAAAAAACTGCTAACAAAAAGCAGGTGATCGTCGTATAATAAGAGAAGAAACTGAAAAGCACAAAGAGCTATATTATGAATCATCTCTTATCGACGACAATATGTGGAACAACAGGAACCTCAACAAGAGGAATCCTTTCCCTTGGCGTTATCGGCAAGGATAGTGATTCTGATTCAGGAGAACCCATCGAATCGTAGCTTTACTGTGATTACAGAACAAAGAGGCTCGATTCGATAAGATCGAGCCTCTTTTCTTTTTAGATATGATGTCTGGGAAGAGAAAGATCGAATATTGAAAATTTCATACAGGTATAGATATAAAAGTGTTAGGGGGTGTTGGATCGATCTTTGATCGCAGGCCTCACCCCCTTGATCGAGACACATTTTCGCGAGATTGGTATATGGGTTGTGCCCTAGCCTTCCAAGCTAGAGAAAAGGGTTCGAATCCCTTATCTCGCTCCAATTTAAGACACATTTCTTTGTGCTGCCAATGGGCAGCTTTCAAAAGAAAACGGATGGGTGACAGAGCGATCTATTGTAGCGGTCTTGAAAACCGCCGTGCCAAAAGCACCGTGGGTTTGAATCCCACCCCATCCTCCATTTTGTAACAAAATCATAAAATTCAAAGCAGGTGTAGCTCAGTGGTAGAGCGCCCGCCGCGAAGGTTGATGGTTGCAATATCGATAAATAGATTATGTATGGCAATAACAAAATACAAAGGAGCCGTCGGGCTAACTAATGTAATGGCCTGTCTTGTCAATCAAAAAGCAAAAATCTTTGTTCCAATAGACGAAGACTGTCAATATGACCTGGTGGTAGATTATCAAAATTATCTTTACAGAGTGCAAGTTAAATATGCTGAGGCAAAAAATGGCAAGATCGTTGTAAAGACGCGCTCAACGAATAACTATTGTGAAATTCGTTATACTAAAGATCATTTTGACGTGATTGCTGTTTGGGACAATGTTGGCAAAAAAGCATATTTTATTTCATCGAATTTAATCACAGAAGGAATGACGGAAATGACCTTGAGATTAGATGCACCAAAAAACAATCAAACTAAAAACATAAGATTGGCTCGTAATTATGAGCAATTTAATGCTGCGGTCGCATAGTGGTCGATTGCACCTCTCTTGTAAAGAGGAACTCCACACCGTGGGTTCGAATCCCACCCGTAGCTCCATTTTTCGCACATATGTGTCAGGGGTTCGAATCCCCTCTCCTGCTTTGAGTTGAGTGATGATATCCGATCATAAAAAATCCCCCTTTTTCTCAATAGTGATCGGATATATAAAGTATTGCTGTGAGCTAAATCAATTGACACAGCATGATGAAACCAAAATCATCTAAAAACAATAAGGTGCTCCATATACGTCTGGGAAAGATAAATTAGACGTGGACACACTGTGATGTGGACTAATCACAGCGCACTGGGGCATGTGTGCAAGCCCGAAAAGCCTATCTTTACTGATATAGTTAAAGAGAAAGAGCAGAGAGTTAAGGCTTAAAATAAACTCCATGCGTTCGTAAGGATGAACTCAAAGACGAGTTCAGTTATGACTAGGATACGAGAGGAGGGAGGCAATGAGTTTCTCTCCTCTCCCCGACAAAGCGATTTCCGACTGCTCATCGGAGAAGTGATCTAGTAAAACACTCAGAAAAACACTAGCGTAGGAAATGCGTTAATCCCTGATTTTTTATCGGTTTTTAGAGACAAAAAACTGTTCGTATAGGGCTTGCGGTAAGCCTCTTGTTTTAGCTAGGTGATCCTGTATGTAAAAACCAAGCGGATGGAACAAATCAATTTGTTTTCGCGAGCAAATGATCCATTGACTTTGGGGAACAGCGTAAGAACGTTTCGCCATGAGGCTTTGAGCAAAGTCTCGTTCCCCAAAAATAAAAAGATTCTGGGTATGTAGTTCAGTTGGTTAGAGCACCTGCCTGTCACGCAGGAAGTCGCGAGTTCAAGTCTCGTCATATCCGCCAAAATTTCCAAAGGAGACAAAATGAATAGACAAATAGAAAGCCTCGATCATCTGGTGTCTCTTGGGCTACTGACATCATATGAGTTTGTAAACGTGTCAGCCAATAACATTGAGGGCGAGATTTCAGAACATCATAATTCTGATCGATTGAAACTCATATTCCCGAATGGGTTGGAAGTGAAGATCACTGCGATCACAACAGGCATGGAAGAAGATGCTCTTTTGAGATTGGAATAAAAATCCCCCATTTTCAGAAGAGTGATCGGATATAAGAAGTATGGAAGCAAAGATTTATCGCCAGGCTCATCCCCAGGATGAAAATCGTCTTTCTGTTGCCGCTGATATTTTTGCACGGCGGCACCGCCTTGAGATTTCTCACCACAGCGATTTGAACTACACTGATCTAACTGGGGCAAACAATTTGGCTTTCCTTTGGGAACGCGCAAAGTGCCGAGCATTACTTATGCCCTTGAAGATCAGTGAAAAGCATCAAATTTGGCTTGAGAACGACAAAATTGTTCTGACTCCTTACTGACAATGGTCCCGCTTGGGAACACTATCGGCAAGACCAATCGTAGAACAAGTATGAATAGTTCAGACAACATTCTTCAGGAACAAGAAATCGAAAGAATTCTCACGTCATTTATCCAATCGCGAAATCGACAAGAAAGAGAATGCTCATTGGAGGAATGCCAAGGGATTATTAATTGGGCAGCTGAAGTTATTGTGAATTACACAGCCTTGCAGCTTTTATTAAAAGGTCATGCGGAAATCGAAGATTTTGATGGTGATGATGTTCGTCTCACCACTCCCGAAAACATTCAGTTTCATACTCCGCTGATGAATCAAATCGCGAGGCAAATTGAAGAACTTTAATAATTGATTTTCCAACGAAGCACCTTGGCAAGAGCTTTTTCTAACAGTTTTGGCTCCATGCCAAGAAGGACACGTGCCCTGAAACCACGTGTTAATGCTGAAAATATGGGGACAATCGGGAGAGACCGATAAAAAATCCCTCTTTTTTGGGGAATGAAATTCATATAAGAAATGTGAAGTGAAAGAAAAGTAAAAAGTTCGCCCGAATTAAATATCGGAACAATCCTTTCCTGAAGAGGTTTAGCACTAATTAGGATTAAAGACACTTGGAGTGGGAACTCTGTTTGAAAGAAGTAACATATACCCCGCAATGGTAACAGACCTACCACCGAGGCGAAAAATTGCTAGATAAATGGAAATCTAGCTCAACGAGCACAGACACCTTGTAGCTAAAAGCGTCGCATGTGAGAGCCATTGCGGAAGTGGTGTGACAATCGGGAGAGACCGATAAAAAATCCCCTTTTTTCGAGGGATAAAACAATATAAAAGATATCAGTGCAGTGCGGAGTGATAGCTACACGAAGCACCTGGAAAAGCTAACCAGAGACACTGTGATGCTACGGTGGTGTATAGAGCACAGCAGAACGAATTGACCTCGGTCATGCAGGGACGCAGGAGGCGACTTCGCTCGCCCCGTAGCTATAATTTTTCGGAGAGTAAACCAGTCAAGGATTGGGGCATCCTGGAAAGATGATCGGATGTGCGAACATCTACGGGGCAGGTCCGTTGCTCTCCTCCATTTTCATTCAAAAGAACGGAACGTAATCCCGACAGGTGCTGGGCGATGTTTGCTAAACAATCGGCTTTGTAAAAGAAGTGGGGTTCGAGTCCTCTGCGTTCCTAAAAAAATCCCCCTTTCTTTTTGTTCCTGGAGTGATATATAAAACATGAAAGATTTTGAAGACGTGGTTTTTGGAAGTTCCGATGAATGGAATGGGGCAGCTGGTATTGTGCCTGAGGACAAGTTTTACGTTTCTTATCCCGATTGTTCCATTCAGATTTGCGACACCGAAGGAGAGTGTGCGGCAATTCAAAGAGAATTCCGTGTTATGCACCGCCGAAACCCGATCACTGGCGAAGCAACTTAAAAATCCCCTTTCTTTCGTGGCCTAATCGGATATATAAGATATGGAACGAGACTACCAAGTTGATATTAGTGCCACGGCTGTGGTGCGAACCTGTGTTGAAGTTCGGGCTTCCAGCCCCGAAGAGGCCGTAGGCTTGGCCATCGAAGTTGCTGAAAGCGGCAACGTGATCTGGAAGTATGACGGCGTAAACGATGGGACTATGATCGTTTTTAACGTGGAATAAAAAATCCCCTTTTTGTTCACAAGCAAAATCATATAAAAGACATGGGAAACACATCTTACAAACCCACGCTCGGATTCTATATCACTTTTGGTATTTTGAATCTTGTCACTTCGATTTTTTCAGGCTACGCCGTCTCGACTCTCTGGGAATGGTTTGTTGTTCCCCTTGGGGTTCCTAGCATCGGGCTTTTTCATGCGATTGGGCTCGTTGTCTTGGGGACTGTGTTCACGATGGGAATCACCCAAGTTCTTGCGATTCTTAACATGAACACTAGCGAGAATGTTTCACCAGAAGAGAGTTACACTCGTTTGAATGTTGTCCTCGGGTTTGTTGGCATTATGCTTCCCGCAATTGCTCTTGGCTCGGGATACATCTGCAAGATTTTGATGTAAAACATTATCCAGGGGGAGTAATTCCCCCTGGAAGCGAGCATAAACATGAAATTCAAAGTTTGCAACATTCAACATGGCGAAGAAGATTTTTGTGTCATGGTGTCTATTCATCAAGACCCGATCAGTGATCTGACCGTAGTGCAATGCTTGGATTATGATATTGCTTCACAAGGCAAAACCGAAGAAGCTGCGATGATTCGATTTGAGCGATGTTTTATTGTCGCTATCGAAGCCTTTGAAAAATACGGCGTGAACTTTCGAGAAAGTCTTGCTGAAGCTCCGCCCGAATACTGGAAAGGCTGCCCGATTTAAGCTGATATGGCGCAGTGGTAGCGCATCTCCTTGGTAAGGAGAAGGCCGCGAGTTCAAATCTCGCTATCAGCTCCAAAAAATCCCCCATTTTCTAAACTCTTATCGGATATATAAGATATGAGCAATTACATCAAGAAGGCAGATGAAATTTACAAAGCAATCGAAGACCTGAGCCGAAATGACGATGGAGTTGAACGATTTAAGAAAGCCGAAGAAGATGATCTGATTGACGTTGAGGTTTATGGCAAGGACTTTCGTCACGCAAAGCATGGTGAAGGATGCTATGTTCTGCAAATCACGATTTGCGATAAGGATTATTGCGCCGTTTGGTTCAACACTGTTGGCGGCGATTGGATTGAAATCAATCACTATGAATTTTCCGAATGGCGTCAGCTATACAAGAAGTATATTTCCAACACTTCTAATGATATTTTGGGCGATGATTTGGTGACCAATTGAAAATCGGGTAAAAAAATCCCCTTTTTTCATTCAATCAGAATCATATAAGAAATATGGGTAATGATCCTGTAGTAATCAAAGTTCGGGCGTCGGCCTTTTTCGGATTTCTTTTCATGTCTGTTTTGGTGGGCATCTATCGAGCCTTCGTACTGACTCAAATTTGGCTTTGGTTTGCCACCCCTCATGGAGCCACGCCTTTGACGATCTTCCAGGCTATTGTGATTATGCTTGTAACCTCACTTCTGTCATATTCCAAGTCATTGTCAAATACTCAATATAAAGTCGAAGAAAAGACTGAGACTAAGCCGAATGAAAAGTTCAATGATTTTGTGAGTATTCTTTACAGCAATCTCAACTCTTCCCTAGTGTTGATCACGTTCGTTTACATCACTTGTTTCGCCATCTACAAACTGGCCCCCTAAAAGATTTGTCCCCTGTAAACCAGGGGGCAAACTCCCCATAATATCACCATGAATTCAGAAACCGAAAAGCAAGAAAGTATTCTTGTCGTGAAAGATCACAAGACGCTCAGAAATCATCCCGTGCCCGTGCTGAAAGCCTGGTTGAATAGATTTGTTGAGAATGGAGATCAAGTGACAATCAAACAAGTGGACGATGACATTCTATTTACTTGTCCTAATCGATCACTTGAATTTTATGTTCTTAAACTTTGTGATGTGATCGATGAATTTGGATTTGCAAAAACACTCTTCCCCGAGGACACGATCTAAAAAATCCCCCTTTTTTGCACGACGAAACAGATATATAAAAAGTAATGGTAATTTTCAACAAAGGTGATCGAGTTCAAATCTCCGCAAAAGAATCCACTTCCGTGGATGAATGGGGTAGAATCTCCTCGACTGGAACCGTGGAAAGCAACATCCCAGACCAAAATGGCGAAATCTTAGTGCATGCTGATGGCCTTTTGGCTATGATTAGTGTTCTGCCTACAGAATTGACGAAAATCTAAAACAACGTAAAACACCTTGGGGGTGTAGCTTAGTTGGACTAAAGCAAACCGCTCATAACGGTTAGATCGTGGGATCGTAGCCCACCGCCCCCACCAAATTTCCCCTTTTTTCACCCGATCAGAATCATATAATAGATAATGAACATCTCAGTTAGAAACGCAAAGGTTGACGCACATAATTCCCAGGAAACTCTGTGCTTTTCGGCGCAAATAACCATTGATGACAAACTTGCTTTTTATGCCGAAAACAATGGCACTGGCGGAACTAATACTTATTATCTCAACACTGATGAAGATCAATCCGCACAATTCCTTGAAGATGCAGAGGAATTTGCTAAGAATCTAACTGGAGAAAATTTTGAAGCACTGGATTTGCTGATCGGGTCACTGGTAAGCGCATACACAACCGCGAACGAAAAGATTGACACGACCATTTTTATGATCGAAGATTCACAAGTTTACACCGTGGATTTTGGAAAGAATCTTACCCTGTTGGATATTGTAGGCTTTGTTAAAGACAATCCCAACGCAAAGGTTCTGAATATGCTGAATTTTTCAGACGCAGTTCGCGAAATCGCCCTGGCAGATTTGAAGAACCAGGATTTTTCCCAAGTTTAAGAGAAAAATCCCCTAAGTTTTGGAAATCAAAAGGATATATAAAACATGAACCAGCTGCTTTCGGAAGAAGAACAACAAGATCGCGCAAGCTTCTTGAAGAAACAAAAGTTATCTCAAATCAAGACAATCGCGATCATTATGGTGATCGTGTTCACTGGAATCTGGGGCACGACTAGTATCATCAAGAACCATCAAAACATGATTGCACAACAAAAAGCCGCGCAAGAACGACAAGCAAAGAAAGATCAAGAAGCTGCACGGCTCGCAGAACAATCGAAGGCTGAACAAGATTTTATCGAATCCTATAAAGGACGACTTGAAGCATGGGAGAACATTCTCGGCAATGACAACCCCATTAAGGGCTGGCCCGTGCGCCGACGAGAATACATCATTCAAGACATTGCCAATAAAGAAGCAGAGATCACAAATATCTTGAGCAAAATTGGTTCAGCCACAACTAGGACTGAACACAATAACGGAAACACATCGCTTGCTTACAACGTAGAACAGATGAGCGAACTGCAAAGTCAACTCAAAAAGGCTGAATACGAGCTTTATCTACTGAATACAGAACTCCGCCGCGATGAATACTTTGAAGGACGAATCGCTGGATACGATCTAAAATGATTAGCTTTTTCTATGTCATGTCGTTTGTAACGATCATAGCCATTGTTCTGATCGTAGCGTGGATTAAAGAAGTGATTCATCACTTCAAAAAGTAAAACAAAATGCCCCAGTAGCTCAGTGGATAGAGCAGCGGCCTTCTAAGCCGTTTGTCGGAGGTTCGAGTCCTCTCTGGGGCACCAAATTTTCCCCTTATTTCAAAACACTTTTATACTATATCAAAGTATGAAGCTCTACACCACGCAACCAATTGAAGTGTGGAACAAACTCCAAGAACAAAAGATTCTGATCGCAGATGCGATGCTGGGAGAACACATCGATCAAGAATACGCAGAAAAGAATGGGTTTTCTATCGAAGATGATAGCTTCTATGCCGCCTATTCGTGGATGAAAGAGCAAATGGAACATCGAATTCCAGGCTACCAAGGTAACTGGCCGTGGTGGGCATGGACGCATAAAATTGACATCCGATCAGAACGACATCTGTACCCAAAGGGAGAAGAATTTGTTATGATCGAACTCGAAATCCCCGATGAGAAAGTATTATGTTCTTGCTTCCAGGGATGGCACTCCGTTTTGAATCGACGCTATCTAGCGAAAACTATGATCGAAGAAGCCAAAGCCGATCAAGAATGGATGGAGATTACGAACATGGACACAGACCCCGAGAAACCCAAAATCTCACTCTACCAATTACGAAAGTATGCCAAGGGCGAAGAACCATGGCCCGAAACAATCGAAGATTCCCCCGAAAAAGCACGAAAGAAGCAAGAATATAAAGAAAAGCAAAAACGAACATGGGAAAATATCTTCGACATTGAATGGATGAAGAAATCACAGTACGAAGGCGGGGACCAGATTCAAGCCTGCTTTGAAGAACTAAACATCAACCAAGTCATCAAAGCAAAGATGTTCAAAGGGGCGCGAAAGTCATAAAAATCCCCCTTTTGTTTACGATCAAATTCATATAATAGATATGAACGATTCAAATCGCTTTGAAGTAATCAGCTCAGGTCCATACAATTTGAAGATTGTTGCGCAAACTATGACTGAGTGCATGGATATGATTCGACGAAACTCTGACATGGTGGACTTCTGGGCAGTTTTAGACCATTCTACGAAAACCGTGGTCGCTTTAAGCCAGGACTGGAAAGTCTTGCCAACATTCAAACCCGCAGTAAACTAATGAAAGAATCTCGATATATTTTCGCTGACGTGAGCGCGAATAATAACAAGTTTTGGAACATCAAAATTGAACCAAACTTCACGGTCGTAACTTCGTGGGGCCGAGTCGGAGATAACGCACAATCAAAGGAATTTCCCCACGGAAGCCTTGCAGACGCAGAAAAGTTCTTCGATAGGAAATGCCGCGAAAAGGAACGAAAAGGATACGTTAAGCAAAGAGTTCTGATCGGAGAATACACCACGCAAGATAACACTTCGCTTGCGTCAGTTGCCAAACAACAAATCAACACAAATAGCCCCGAATTAGATGAACTAATTGCCTTCCTGACTAAAGCAAACGTTCATAACATTCTAACAGCAACAGCTATGGAATACGACACTTCAAAGGGAGTTTTTACAACGCCCCTCGGAGTTGTCACGAACGATGCCATTCAAGATGCACGAAGCATCTTGGCATCAATGGGCCTTCTTGTGCATAATCAAGATTGGAACTCCCCCGATTGGAATTCGCTCTTGTCTATGTACCTTACTGCCATCCCTCAAAAGATTGGACGCAGAAAGCCAGACCCAAGAGAACTCTTCCCGAGCCTTCAAGCTATTCAAAATCAAAGCAAAATTCTTGACGACCTGGAAGCATCATTCCAATCTGTCGTGAGCGCACCACTGACGCAGAAAGGGGATGACACAAACACGCCACAAGTGTTTGATGTGAAATTGCATCTTGTAGACGATCAAAGCATAATTCGACGAATCAAAAACAAATACGACTCCACACGAAAGACCATGCACGCATCATATCATCTGGGGGTGAAACGAGTCTTTTCTGTCGAAATTAACGCGATGGCAAAGGCATATGGTGATCGGGGAAAGAACGTCGGCAACGTGATGGAACTCTGGCATGGGACACGAGCGGGGAACCTTTTGAGCATCCTTAAAGGCGGACTGCAAGTCCCACCCGCATCGAGCCCTCATGTGACGGGGAGAATGTTCGGGGATGGATTGTATTTTTCAGATCAGTCCACGAAAAGCCTCAATTATGCCTATGGAGCAGCACCAGGACAAAGAGGAGGAATTGAATCGTCCACGTTCATGTTTCTCGCAGATGTAGCAATGGGACGCCCATTTGTCCCAACGTCCTATACACGACCGTCAAAGTACCCCGTGCAAGGACATGATTCAATATTTGCAAAAGCAGGACAATCAGGCGTACACAATAATGAAATGATCGTATACACCACCGATCAATGCAACCTCACCTACCTGGTTGAATTCGGAAACTAAAAAAATCCCCCGTTATCAAAAGGGGGATTTGATATAATAAAATACCACAATGACCGTTAAACAAGCATTTGAAAAGGCCTTTGGACCAATCCCCGAAGGGGCTACTTGCCATATCGGGTGCCGCGACATGTACAAGAACATCGAAGTGGACGCTTGCTATCGCCACATTGGTGAGACGTTCTTTTTGAACGTTCATAACAAGTTTGTTAGGTTCTGCGACCATTTTGCGTTTGGACCCGACATTAGCCACCGACCCGCGTCAGCGTTCCTCGGCTTCTTTGGGGGTGAGTATGATCGTGTGGTCGAAGAATGGATCGAATCTCAAAACGAAAAGCATAACTAAAAAAAATCCCCCTTTTTTCAAAAGGGGATTGAATATATAGAAGAGATGAGCATTTCTCAATCGCAAACCAATAGCATCAAGAACATCGTAAACGAGCTTGTGAAGAAGGGGACTTCCTTCACCGCCCATGACATCACCCTGATTATGCGCGGCTCTGGCAATGACGTTACGCATAATTCCGTCAAGCCCGTTGTGCATGATTATATGCAGAGCGTAGGAAAGTATTCCAGTAAGCTGCGCACCTTCGGCCTCGCCGTGTTCGGCACGCTCGTCGCCATCCGCGCCATTGTCTATGGCCCGACTTCCACGGACATTGCCAATTATGACCCGAATTCCATTCGGAATATTCTTGCCAATAATCAGGCACCCGTGACCTCCAACACGAATCAGCCCACGACTAGTTCTGCTCGTGGAACTAAGACCACCAACACTCAAAACAAGGGAGTGATTAAGGTGGGTAGTGGTGGCCGTGTCCGCGTCCCGACCAAGTATGTAAACGCCCTTGGAGTGAACTGGCAAGGCAAGGAAGTTGGACCTTACGTTTACTACTCGAAAACCAGTGACGGCTTTATCGTCGCCAAGAATGACCAAGGTCAAGGATGGAAGTCCATCACCGTCGATCAATACGGAAACGTTCTGCTCCGAACCAATCTCAACGTAAGTAACTTTACGATTGAACAAGTTGGCTCCGACAAGATTGAAATTCGCGCAAGTCAATAAACTGACTTAACACAATCGGCTATAGGCGGAAGTGATTTTATCACTTCCGCTTTTCTTTTATGAACACGATTTTTTATGACTTTATATCATGATCTTTTTTATGACTTTCTATGATCGGGTGGCACGATTATAATAAAAATCCCCTTTCTTTTGTGGTCCAATCGGATATATAAATTGTGATTAATATCAGTAATTTCCGCGGTCCTATCGTCCAAATCGAACTTCGCCAGGGGAGTCTTTTGGAAGCAAAAGACTTAGACATCATTGTTAATGCTGCGAACTGTAAGATGCGCGGTGGCGGAGGATTAGACGGCGCGGTTCATGATGCTGCAGGCCCTAACCTTCTTGAAAAGCTGAAAGAACTTGCCCCCTACGGCAGCCCGACTTCCCATCCCGTTGTTACAGATGGCTTTGAAACTGGATTTAAGAAAATCATTCACACTCCTGGTCCTGTGTGGGCTGATGGTGTTTCAGGCGAGCGCATTGCACTTCGGGCAACATATGATTATGCTCTTGATGCCGCTAATGCGATCTGCAAAAACAAGAATTATAAATCAGTGGGGTTTGGTTCTATTAGCACAGGAATCTTTGGATTTCCTCTTGACCTTGCAATGCCCATCGCTCTTGGTGCCGTATCTGAATGGGTGCGGGTTGCGCAAAATGTTTATTTCAACAAAATTGTCTTTGTGATGTACGGGGAAGAAGAATACAACAAGTATAAAACAGCTTTTGACGCTATTAAAGCGTGGAACCCGTAAAATATCGCCAAAATCAAAAGAACTCTAATATGGGTTCTTTTGATTTTATAACGCTCTTCCATCGTGACGCATAAAAATAGAAAGTCATAAAAATCCCCGATTTTCGAGCGAAAACCTACTATAATAATTAAGGAAAATCGAGGAAACAATGAAAACCCTGAGTGAATGGAAATCTTTCCTGAAGACAAATCCCTGCATGAACTCTCGATTTGCCAAGGCACGAGAAGAATGTCCCGATTTAATTAACAAAGAATTAAATCAATTGCCTGTCCCACCATTGGATTTGATTTTCGAGGCTGTAAGTCGTGCGTCTTGCGATCCAAACTTTGATCCTTACGAGCCTTTCGAGGCCCTTTTGCACGAAGACCCGATGCGGCGCATGCGGGCACTTTCAGAGGTTAACATGCGCATGGATCATATTTACACTCTGGTTCACAAAACACATTGTCGAGGATGCTTAGCGAGAGGCAATTTTGAATACATTTGGCAAATCATCAAGCATTACTGCCCCGATCACGATATTGACTGGCCCGACATTGAATATAAAAAATTCTCATTGAGTGATTATGTTCGTGACGTAACTAAAACGCTTAATAGTCGCATGTGTTACGATATTGGCTGCATGGATTCCATGAGTGAAGATTATGGTCGAGAAGGCAAAGCGCAGCTTTTGCCACATGTGCTTGACGAGGGATAAAAATCCCCTTATTTTCGAGGTTCTGATCGGATATATAAGCCATGAAGTCTTGTGATTTCGAGCTTAGTGGCCAGTTATTGATCGACGAAAATCTTGCCCCCCAACACGATTTTGAAGGAAAGTGCTTTGGATTCAAGCTGCCTGATGGTCGTATTGTTCGAATGGTAATGGCCTTGGAGATTGAAAACCCAGACACGGGGAATTTCGAGTATTTTTCTGATTGTTCCAAGATGGAATCCATCGGGATGACTCTTCTCGATTACTTTAAGTCTAATTTTACTTTGATCTGAAGTGGAGAAGAATAAAAATGTCTAAGTGGACCAAAGAAATTCCGACGGAACCTGGGTATTATTGGTTCTACGGATGGTTTGAAAAAAACAGCTCTTACTACAAAAAAGACGGAAGTATGTATTTTGTCGAGGTTAGTAAAGCGGCAAATTCTCTTGTCTTCGTAACGAAAGGTACGTTTCTTTATCCCACAATGGCCCTTGGACAATGGTCTAAAGCTGATGTCCCCGATGTGCCCGATCTTGGTCCGCATTTTTATGAGGGTTGTGAAGCATTGTTGATTGAAGATCAAGAGCGCCATATAGTCGCAAAAATAGATGCCCCCACCACCCGTGTGAAAACCCACCCGATTGGTGTTGACCCAATTCATGCGGTGTGGCGGGCAATGGATGATCTTGAATTCATCTAAAAATCCCCTTTCTATCGTTGCAGAAAATAATATAAAACCGAGGATACACATTTTGATTTCAAAGCAACAAGCACTTGATTATAATACGAAAGAGTCTTTATTGATGCGTTACATTGATTCAAAGATTCTTCTCTATCGCGGTCGTATATTAGAGTTTTCGGTTGAGGGTCATTCTCAAGAATTGCTTGATAAGTTGATGCCATTGTATCAAGAAAATGGGTGGGATATCAAGCAAATTAATCGAAAAAAGACAGGTGGACACAGCAAACATCGGTATTGGCGCGTAAAATAATCCCCCATTTTCCATAGCCGAAAATAATATAAAAAGAACGGGTCAGTAGCTCAGCAGGTAGAGCAGCGGTCTTTTAAACCGCGGGTCGTGGGTTCGAGTCCCACCTGGCCCACCAAATTTCCATCACTCTCATGAACATATATTCAACCAGCGCAGAAGAAATCGTTTCGGCGATTGTCAAGCAGCAAAAGAACAAGCCGACATTTGTGCATGTTCAAGGTGATGACAGTTATGAATTTTACATGACTGATGCCAATGTGTTCCTGTGCTACGATTGGAATATTAACAAGGAATTTAAGGTCGAAACGATTGAAGAACTGATCGACGAAATCAATCGACTCAAGTCGTACACCTAATTTTCCCCCGTTTTTACACGATCAGAATCAATATATAAAGGTATCATGGACGAATCGCAGATCATCTTTTATTCTGTTTTTCTGGGGTTGATTTTCTTGAGCATTGCGATTTACGCATTGTGCCAACACCTAGACAAGAAAAAGAAAGTAGAAAGAGTAGAGCTTTATTCATTTATCAAAACTGGTCTGGCACAGACGGTTGATATCAAAGTGTTTTTTTCTACAATTGAAACAATGGCTCATAAGCAGCGCTGGAGTTGTTATCAGGTATCTAGGGCGATTGCTGAAGTTACTTGCACTTCGATGCTTAATAAACCAATAGGATCAGCATTATTTTCCTGGATTGATATACCCCGCTTTGCTGTGTGGTATGCAGTAAATGTTTTTGCCAGCGAAAACACAAGAAAAATGGCATGCATCAATCCACTTACTGCAATTGACTACGCTCTATATGTTGACAAAATGCCTCACCACACAACCAGATCAGCAGCATGTAGACTAGGCGTTGTCCCGAACTATCTCGAAGCCCCATACAATACTTTTTTTGCTATTGATCGCAGCTTTGGTTACACTAATGTTGAAAAACAACATAATTATAGTTTGCCTTGGAAGGTTTTAGTGTCATCTGGCAGGTTCGCAATAGATTATGCATTAAAGGTTGATAAATCCCCCAACGAAGAAACTAGAGAGGCGGCATGCAGGCATTTTGTAACGGCGATGGAGTATGCTATTCAGATTGATCGAGGTCCTAATGAAAAAACTCGGAAGGCCTGTTGTGAAGATGCACGCTGCGCCTTTGAATATGCTTTTAATATAGATAAGTCGGCGCATCCTGATACGTATAGATCAGTTTGCGGTTTGCAGCTCCATCACGGCCTTGTTAGGTGGAAGCATGTTAAATTCAATGATTTAGTTAGACAATATGAAGCTTCGTTGGGTAAACCAAAGATTTAACTTAATTTTCCCCGTTTTTGCACGATCAGAATCAATATATAAAGTATGAGCAAAATCACAATTGGAATCTACAAGTCCGATGGCACTCTACTTGGTTACAAGGCAAGCCCCAAGTGGACACTCACTTCTGACAAAAGTGATGCCGAACGCTACGTTTACAATCCAAGCGGGGATGGTTACAATTACAACATTGAGAAAGTGTTCCATATTGTCACGCGCAATCATGGGGCCTCTAAATTTCGTTTTCGATGAAATCTTCAACATACTAAAGTCTCACAAAGGTTTGAGAATCGGATATGAGTTTGAGGATTCTGACGAGCCTGTAATCACACACATGATTGAAAGCTCGGGTGTCTACCAAATTTCCCCTTAATTTCTAAAAAGCAATCAATATATAAAGCAATGAAGGACACAATTGCTATTGGCATTTACCACTCTGACGGAAAACTTCTCGGATACAAAGTAGACACGTTTTGGTCACTTTCTCAAGACAAAGCTGATGCCAAGCCTCACATTTTTGATGAAAAAGGAGAAATCCCCGATAATATTATTGGTAATCTAAGTCAGATTGTCACGCGCAATATGGGTCCTCTAGCCTTCTTCTCCGCAGAAACCGTGAACAAGATCAGTTCTCATAAGGGTCTCCGAGTGGGCTATGAACAAGATGGCTCCGACAAGCCTGTGATCACACACATGATCGAGGCTACAGGGGTTCATAAAATTTCCCCTTAATTCCAAACAAAACTCCCTATATAAAGACATGAGTAGAGTAAAGAGAGTTATTGATAATGGTCTGGTATCGAAAAACTCAGTGCCAAAGCACTTCCCCGATTCGATTCAATACGAGACGATCATGGGAAGTGTGGCCTACGGAGTGTCTTCTGATACGTCGGATATGGATATTTATGGATTTTGTATCCCGCCCAAGCACATTGTCTTTCCTCACTTAGCGGGACATATCCCTGGCTTTGGTCAACAGCCTGAGAAATTCGAGCAATGGTCGGTGCATCATATCAAAGATGAAGAAAAAAATACCGAGTACGATTTTTGCATTTACAATATCGTCAAGTATTTTAGTTTGGTTATGGAAAACAATCCCAACATGGTGGATTCTCTTTTCACTCCACAAAACGCGATTTTGCACTGCTCTCCAATCGCTCAAATGGTGCGTGACGAACGTCATATCTTCTTGCATAAGGGAGCGTGGCACAAGTTCAAGGGCTATGCCTACTCGCAGATGCACAAAATTCGATCAAAGGAGGCTCCGCAAGGCAAGCGAAAAGAGCTGGTGGAACAGTTTGGATTCGACGTGAAGTTTGCTTATCATGTTGTAAGATTGATTGACGAAGTTGAGCAAATTCTTGTTGAGGGCACTCTTGATCTTCAAAGAAATCGAGAACAGCTTAAATCTATTCGGAGAGGTGAATGGACTTTAGAGGAAATCGAGGAATACTTTACTCGTCGAGAAAAAGAACTTGAGCTGGCTTATGCTAACTCAAAGCTGCCTCACACGCCCGATGAAAAGCGAATCCGCCAGCTTTTGATGAATTGCCTTGAGCATCATTACGGAAACCTATCAGACGCCGTAGTGGATGTTGACGCGGCCACGAGAACACTTCAGCAAGTTGCGCATCTAATTCGACAAGGGGGATTCTAAAAATCCCCCGTTTTTTCTTTTTTGATCAATATATAATTCCGTGAGCATCAACAGATTGCAGCTATCACCATCGGTTCTCGAAAAGCTCGATTCTCTAATTAATCGAGCTAAGGAAATTGAGAAGAACGCTCCTGATGACTATGACGAAAATGGAGTCATCATTGATTTTTTGGGAGACAACACAAAGACCAAGGCCCAATCAGCGATCAGTTTTTTCCGCGATTCTATTACAGAACGAGCAACACGCCTTTCTGAAAATCTTGTTGAAGCTATTGAGCAACAGGTTCCGCAATTACCAGATCATCCTCTTGAAGCCTTTGATATCGCGAATCAACCCAAAAGCCCAATGAGAAACATGATGATTCGGAATGAAATTGATCTTCTTGATTGATAAAATTCCCCTTTGTTTTTGAATCCAATCGGATATATAAGAAGTGAAGTTCAATCAAGAAGCGCCTGGTGAATTTGTTTCGTCCTGTGGCAATTGGTGCATTCAAGCATCCAATTCTAAGTTCCGCGCATTTAAGGTTTTCACTCAAATCAACCTTGGGCCTTTTGACACTTTTGAATTAGCAGTCGCGGGCATCGGCGATTATGACCCCAGCACTTGCAGCCGCGATGAAGAATTCGATGTTGATGACCGTGTGCAAGTTCCCGCGCCCGTAGAGGGCGATTTGCACAATCATGAATTTGTTGGTACAATTGTGGGTTTTCGTGAAGATTATGCCCAGGTCGAAGATATGGAAGGTAATGTTTTCGATATTGAACCATGCAGACTCGAAAAGATTTAGTCAAAAAATCCCCTTAGTTCATGGTGCAAAAATCATATATTAAGGGTGGACAAGCGAGAACCCAGTAACCTTTTTGACGCTTTTAGCATTTGTGCAGAAATTATTAAGCAAATGCTAGCAGGACGTTCGACTGCCGAAATCATCGACAGCATTGACGTGAATGAAGAACATCTTGCCAACATTGCCGCCGACATGATTGTTGTTTGTGGGTTGAATAATGATTTGGCGATGGTTCTTAATGATGGAGAAACTTACACAAACATCTCAGGGTGTTCTATTCGGCAAATGACCGAAGAGTTTGACGAAGATGGGGAGTTCGTTGAAGATACGTTCGGTGACCCTATCATCGTAATGTGAGTAAATTGACAGGAAACTAATCGGGGCAATGAAGCCCTGATTTTTTATAACTTTCTACGATTGTGCGGCACGATCATTATAAAAATCCCCCTTATTAATCGGCTCAATTTACTATAATGATATATGTACCACGTAGACGATTGCGTTATCGGAAAAGAAATTGCAAGTCAGGCTGAATATCATATCAATGTTTATGACTATGACGTTCGGTTATGTTCCGATGGCTGTTGCATTGAGGCGCGGACGGCAGCTGAACTTTGGAGCAACGACTGTAAAACTTTTCTAACCGAAGATGTGGATGGGTTTTGCAATAGTGGCGAGGCCGCTCAGAAGGTAATCAATTTGGCCAAGGCGCGTGGCCTCAATGTTCATCGAGGTAATACGGCGATCTATGTGGACGGCGATAGAGATTGTTCTAACGAATTGATTTACGGATTGAAAAAATTTCCCCTAGATTACTGAGACAAGAGGCATATATAAACTACCATGACAATCGAACACGATAACATCGAAGAGCGAGTTGGAAAGGGAACTTTAATTCGTATTTCCAAGCTGCTTACCATGGCGAAGGATAAGCGCACGAACGAGAATGAAGCCCATAGCGCTATGCAATCGGCTCTTGCGCTTTTGTCTCGGTATAACATTACGGCTTCTGATGTTGAGAATTCGGGCATTTTCGAGGAAGCAGTGGGTTCTGAATCTTTTAATCCAACTGAAAATCGAAATCACTCCACATGGCGATCCCAGCTAATCAATTCCATCGCAAGCACTCACTTCTGTCATGTCTATCGACGAAACGGGGGCGAGTTTATTCTGACTGGTAAGGAAACTAATCGTGCCGCCGCGATGATGCTTTTTCAGTATCTTTCCGTCGTGATTGAAGAAAATGCCCTTCAGGCTGTCCGCGAATACGACGGATGGGAATCGAAAAAGACTTATGGCAATGCCTATCGGCTTGGAATGGTGACTCGAATTAATGAACGACTTATTGACCAAAAGCGCCAAATTATTCAAGAGGCTTCATCCAATAACACTGAAATTGTTGCTGTCAATCCTTATGAACAGGCCGAAAAAGAAAATCAAGCCTATGTCAAATCGAAGGGCGTAAAACTGTCGTCACACGCCTCAAGCAGTAATCTTGGAAGTGGCGCGGGTTGGCATCGAGGGCGCAAAGATGGCGAGCGCGTTGGGCTTACCGCTGGGCGAGCACTAGGATATAAAAAGTGAGAGATACGCAAAAAGCCAAATTTTACAAATTCGAGGACTATATCATCAAGCGATTCCTCCAAAAAGAACTACATGATGGACTTGAATTTCGAGAAATCGAAGGGCTTGTTGGAAGAATCTGCCATTCTTATAATGTCCGCCCGCCAAAGATAAAGGTCGGTCGGCAGAATTCGAGCAAAGCCTACTACAAAACGATTGACCATAGTATCACGCTTCCGCCATGGGCTCAGAGAACATGGACGGTAGTCCATGAAACAGCTCATGCAATTACTTATGGGAAAGGATATAAGGACCCTGGGCACGATGGTGATTTTGTTGGAGTATGGGTAGAGCTTTTTTCAAGAATGTATGACATCCCCAAGGAAACTCTTGAGTCGGAAGTTAAGCTGGCGGGATTGAGATATGTCAAATTTTCCCCCAAATAAATCAGAAAGAAATCATATATAAGACATGAACACCAAGCAAAATCAGGTCGCAGATGACATTTATAATCGGCTTTCCAGTTCCGCGCCTGGGTTTTATCGATATTGGTCTGATACGGTTGACCGATCAGTGGCCCAAGCACTAATCAAAAAGGGACCATTTTTCAGTTACGGCAATTCTTGGCGATTCAAGGCCGAAAGTCTCGGGGCTGGAATGTATCGTGTCAAGATCATTGAAGCCTAGTCCCGATCAGGCCATCTTCATAAAAATCCCTTATTTTTATCGTTTCGATTCGATATAAAAAGGGAGGCTAAATGATTACCCTTTTCAAGTTCGAGACCGAAGATGACGGCACGATTATCATTCCGATGGAGAAAATCGGAGTCACTATCAAGGACCTACAAGATGCCTTCAAGGAGGCAAAAGAACACGCCCAAGACGAATATGATGTAGAGCTGACCAAAGACACGATTTTCACAGTCGAAGAAGTCCACGGCCTGAAAGATTTTCTTGAGAAATACACTCTAATCGAGCGTCCGACGGCGAAGGCTGGCAAACCGTTCTCTAAAGCCGTTTTTGACCCTGATTTGCATACCCTTCCCGAAGTTGCAGACCAGAACCAAGTCTGGACCTGGACCGATTGTGATGATGGCGGAAGTTATCTGATTCAAGGATACCATCATGCCAATCGCTTGGGCTATATCTTTACTGAAAACAAAGATGGAGAACCAGTGCCGATTGATGGAAACTCCTACTTTGTAGACTAGGTGACTGGGAACAAGAAAGGGGGAAGTAACTCCCTCTTTCTTTATGACTTTCCGTGATTATGCGCCACGATCATTAAAAATCCCCTATATCTTATATTCCAATCGGATATATAAGATATAATGAAAACCAAACATGTTTTTCGAGTTTACCCCAAGAATGCAACATCTTCCGAGGATGCTTTGGTAATTGAGAAAACCATAAGCCCGAAATCTGTCCTTCGAGTAATGGGAAACCTTCTTGGCAAGTATAATGCTTCAGAAGTGGCTTTATTGAAATCCGAGGACAAATAAGACTTTTTTAACAAAAAGTCCCAAAATCATAGGACGATTTTGTTTTTTGATCGTATAATAGATAAGGACACTTTATTATGAAGACCCACACCACATCAAATACGAATATGGTCTTCACCCGACGCAATTCCGCGACGGGCGTCCAACAACGCTGTCGGCGTTCCGCTTAAGTCGGGCTGACACGTTACCACCTGCAAGTAACTTCTTTTTCGAAGAATTAGCCCGCTCTCTGAGCGAGACGTCGATTATCATCTCGTGCTCGGGGATCGTCTAGAGGCAGGACTCTGGTCTCTGGAACCAGAAGCGGTGGTTCGAATCCATCTCTCCGAGCCAGCTTCACTGGGTCTTAGGCGAATTGGTAGAGCCGCCTGTCTTTGGAACAGGACTCCTGAAAAGGTGGAGGTTCGAATCCTCCCGACCCAGCCAATTAAAGGCTTTATGCATTTTGAAAAAATAATTAAAAAAGGCTTTCTTAACAGAAGTACATAATTAAAACGAGTGATTCAAACTTCCAATAAGAAAACAAGAGTAAAGCGCAGTCGAATTTGGACGATGCCTAAAGACGAGTTCGCTCAACTAGTGGCCTCAAGTCAAACTTATGTCGAAATTCTCCGAGCCATTAACTACACCATACGAGGAGGAGCTTTTCGAATTTTAAAAGAACGAATTGCGACAGAAATGATCGACGATTCACATATATTAAAGAATGGAAGGCAAACCATTTATGCCCATAGATTCAATACTCGGTCAGATGACGATATATTTTGCGAAAATTCTACATACAATAGTGGCCCTGCCCTGAAAAAGAGAATGATTAAGCTAGGCTTACCTGAAGAATGCACAAAATGTGGGCTTGGTGCAACATGGAATGATGAACCTCTATCTCTGCAAGTAGACCATATCAATGGGGTGCGCAACGATAACAGATTAGAGAATTTGAGGCTTCTGTGCCCAAATTGTCATTCTCAAACCGAAAATTTTGCTGGCAGAAAGTTGAACGCAAAAAACAAATCATGTCCAGAATGCTGCGCTAAGATCAGTGGATACCGTAAAGATCAGAGATGCCAATCTTGTGCCAATAAGATCAGGTCTAGAGAAATGCAACTAATATCAAAACCATCAAAAGACGAGCTTCAAGATATGTTGTGGAAAATGCCCGCGACTAGGATTGCTAAGATATACAATGTGTCCGATAAAACAGTTGGTAATTGGGCTAAATCCTACAAAATTGACAAACCGAGCCGTGGACACTGGGTCAAAAAAAATACTCCCCCCCCCTTGTAGCTTAATGGATAGAGCGCAGCACTTCGGATGCTGATGTTATGGGTTCGAGTCCTATCGAGGGGGCCAAAATTTAAAACACGCCTGTAGCTCAGTGGATAGAGCATCAGCTTGCGGAGCTGAGGGTCGGAGGTTCGAACCCTCTCAGGCGTGCCAATATACGGCCACGTACCCAAATGGTTAAGGGCTCCCTCTGCAAAAGGGATGTTGCGAGTTCGATTCTCGCCGTGGCCTCCAAAAATCCCCTATATTTTTGTCACAATCGGATATATAGTTAGAGAATGACCCAGATTCAAATCGAAGCCGCGAAGCAAATGAAAAAGGCCTGCTATCGGAGTCGCGGGACCTTAATCAAAGCAATTCTGGCTTATGTCGAATACCTGATGCGATGTTCGGATTGCCCGCGCAATTGGCCCAAGCACAATCAAGTGAACGTTTCTGCCGAAACTCTAAAGTCTCTTGCGTGGCTTTACGGCAATTATCATACTGCGGTTTTAGGACAGAAGTTAAACAACCTTCAGTTTTGGATTGAAGAAAGTGGTCGTCAAATCCCGAGCGAATCTATCGAAGACTATCATGTAAACTCTCTTGACAATAGGATGCTTACCCGAAGAGAGATTTGGGCTGGTGAGATTTTGAGTCACTTGGTTTTTGCGATTGTCTTTCCCGAAGAAATGGCTCAGACGGGGCTGACTGCTGATGGAATGAATCAAAGATTCGCGGAACTTGATTATGATTTTAACTTGGTGCTTGAAGATGCTTCAGAAGGCTACGGGACGATTTGCGCATGGATGTCTAAATCAACATCGGTTGAAGTCTTGCGAGACATCTGGCACTTAAACAAGTAAGTTGATAAAAATACCCCTGTCCACCAAGGGGTATTTTTTATTACTTTCTACGATTATGGTTCACGATCATTATAAAAAATCCCCTGTTTTCGAGAAATCAAAACAATATATAAAATAGAATGTTGATTCAAGTGTATGACAGTCTTGACGGCAATTATGTCGGCGGCATCTACAAAGTCACTCGCAATGATGGCGGAGACCAATCGCAACACCAATTCATTGATGCTTGGGCTCGTGCTGTGGAACAAGCGAAAAGCATTGGAGAGGATTGGGGAGAAGATGACATTTTCGAGGCTCTGAAAGAGTTTGGTTGGGAAGTCGTGCTTCCAGCCATTGACATTTTGCCAGTACAATACTAAAATGACCGCAAAACAAGCAAAAGAAATTCAACAAGAAGTCATTGTGAAGCAAAACAATGATAACGCAAGCATCATCGACAATCTTCTTGAAAAGGGTATTTTTAAGAAGATTGAAGACGCGGCTAGGGATGGTAGAAATTCAACTCGTATTGGGCGTCCTTACCACGATACTGGTTTTGAAACTCCAGAATTCCGTTGTGGCGACTTTAGCCTAAATTATGTTTTGGGCTTCATTGACAACAATGCGATGCGCGAGATTATCATTCAAAAACTCAAAAACCTGGGATATACTGTGTCTGTTGAGGCCTCTAGTTTGATAATTGAGTGGTAAAAATCCTTTCTTTTCATTGATGCAATCGGATATATGATTTAGGTCACGATGAGAAACGAAGACGCCTCTAGCATTAATTTTGACATTGATAAGCCCTTTCATGTATTTATTTGCGATGGATGTCGGGAGGCTGGCCCGTATACTCAATATGGCATAAGTCATCTTGACGCTGCTGGTCGCTTTGCAGAACGATGGAACAAGAATCTTATGTCATGCTCTAAATCGCATTATGGCTATGGGAAACAATGGGAGGAAGCCCCCCGTAAACCTGAACAGTACGCAAACCATCACTATTTCCAAGACGAGCGAGGCAACAAACTCTTGATTATCTAACCAAGAGTTTGTTGCAATATAATTATTTTTCACGACAAAATGATCGTGCCGCATAACCATAGAAAGTTATAAAAAAGAAGGGGGCAGTGCCCCCTTAGTGTTTGAGAAAAGCAATATCTTTCTTATGCTTGGGATTGAAGCACAGACGACAGGCCGCGCAATTTGTTTTCTTATCACTTCCTTTATGAAGTGCCAAGTCATAAGGGCAAAGAGTCGTATTATCGTCCTGGTCTGCAATCGTATCAATGACTTGCGCGGTTCGGAATCCGTTATCCTTCGCAATCTTGCGCTCAATCGGAGACTCTACAGAGGCCACAATATGTAGGTTTTCGGGGAAACTTCCCTTGGCATAACTGAAGCCCGCCGCAATCATACAACGCACGTCATGAGTATACGTCCATACCGTCACGTCGGGATTCTGCTTGCACCATTCAATAACTTCCGTTAGATACGGCACGTCTAGCGCATGAACACCGTTCCCGTCAGAAGTAAAGAAGTCGCCAGAAGTATGCAAACGAACCAATCTGGCACCTTTTGAAGTCAGGCGGTCAAGGTCATCATGCCGCGCCGCAGACTTTTTTTGTTGCTGATTTACAAGAAACTTCCGAGTGTAACACCCTCCGCCCTTACTCGGCAAGTGAGGACAGGTGCCAGGACAGGTGCCTTCACCCTTGCCAGCATCCCCGACAGGGCGATAAGTCGTCGCCACCTTATTGAGTTTATCCTTGGGGTCGCTCAGTTTGGAGTTCTGCGACCAAGGAGAAATCAAAGTCGTGTTCATGCTTTATATATCCGATTGTGCTACGGCAGAAAGGGGATTTTTTATGACTTTCTAAGGTTATGTGCCACGATCATAAAAAATCCCTTGCTTTTTGTGTTTCAAGCGGATATATAAGATATGTTGATTTTGCCTAAGTTTCACAGCCGATTTGGTGATAAGGGTTTTGCACGCACGCTAGGCAGGCTTATCAGATTTTATTTTTGGCCTGTTGCCTTTTTTGTCATTTCTCTTGTCTGCCGATTTCAGACTAACCATCATGCAGCGTTTATCTTTAGTGTAGCCACACTGGGAGTGGTAATCGTTCTGTGCGTTTTATCGGGGTTCGTTGCAAAACTTTCTGAGTCAAGCAATGAACAAGTAGATGCTTTTTGGGCTTTTCTTTCGCATACGGCAAAGGGCATTTCTGTTGGGTTTTCGCTTTCTGTTTTGAGTTTCATCTTGTGCGTGGCAAGCGTTGTAATTTATAACACCCAAGTCAATGACTTGGTGTCTATAACTCTATCGTCTCTTATCGTGGCAAATCTTGTGGTAATGGGCTCTATCGTAAAAGAAACCTTTGAAGACATCGTGCTTGCTTTTAGGGAGCAAAAATAATGCGACACTATATCATTTTTATGACTTTCTACGATTGTGTGGCACGATCATAAAAAATCCCCCTAATAAAGCTGAGTAATCGGATATATAATGTGGGGCAAATAGCTCAGTAAAGACATATGGGAATGTAACAGTAGAGGTTTCCGCGTATGTTCAAATCCTGTTGCTCCACCAAAAATCCCCTATATTTTCCGCGTTCATGCCATATATAAACTATGGCAAAATACACTGTCACCTGCTACAATCCTCACTGCGGCCAAAATGGTCAAGTCATCAATAAAATTGACGTTGACGAGGCTAACGAAAATCTACTCGTAGAAAACTTTGGTCAAGGAGGAGAAGATGAAGAAGATTTTTGTGAAGAGTGCGGAATGTTAGGGGTTTTGGAAGAAGCCTAAAACCATTTTTTGAGGAAAAAATCGAAGGAGAAAATCGAAGTGAACAACCAAACCGTAACAATCCCGCAGGTGGGCATGGGAGCCACTCAATGCGTCGGCTCTGACCGACGAGCGTATACAGTCGTTGAAATTATCAATGACCGAAAAATTGTCCTCCAGCGAGACAAGGTAAAGCGCATCGACTCGAACGGTTTTAGCACAGAACAAAAGTACTCTTATGAACCAAACCCCAATGGTCACGAAGTTGTTGTGACTTTACGCAAGAATGGACGATGGTGCGAGGTTGGAGAGGCCATCGACAACGGAGTTCAATATGTAGTTGGGCATCGAAAAGAATACGACGACCCGCACTTCTAAAACAAAAGCAAAAGACAATGGTATCTAAGAAAATGATGCCATTGTCTTTTGCGAAAAAATCGAAAAATCGTGGCACACAATCGCAGAAAGTCATAAAAAATCCCTTATCTTTGAGATTCTAATCGGATATATAAATTATGAAGAAGTTTCTCCTTTTCGCTGGCGAATATACTCCCGAGGGAGGAATGAAAGATTTTCAGGCCTCTGATGACAATGTCGATGCTCTTTACAGAATTTTGTCTTACGAAATGGTCAAGCATGATTGGCGATGGTGGCATATTGTTGATAGAGACACTATGAACATTGTTTCAGACAGCAAGTTCCCCGAAGATGGTCCGACCCGAGTGTAAAATGAAGAAGTTTCTCCTTTTCGCTGGCTCTTTCCCAAATGAGGGGCAAGGCTGGCGAGATTATAAGTTCACAGCAGATACGATAGGGGAGGTTCACGCCTTCCTTGCCAACTACATGGTAAACGAAATGGTGGGCTGGTGGCATATTGTATCTGCGGAAACGATGGAAATTGTAGATAATAACAAGCCGATTCATTGATAAGGGCAATTCGTTGAAAAGCGAAAAGTCCTTTTTTCACGCCTTAATGATCGTGCCGCACAATCGTAGAAAGTCATAAAAAATGGGGGCCAATCCCCCATTTTTTATCTTAGTCCTTTTTAGGCCGTCGCCAGTTCTTTCTTTGCTTCCAGGCTCTTGGCCTTGCCTCGGCCCATAATGAAGTTTGCGGCTTTCCCCGCAAGTCCTGCGGCCTGCACGACCATTTTGGGGTCGTCATTCAGAACCTTGAGCCAGCCCTGAATATAGGCCTGGGTGTTCTCGGTGTCATTGTCGATGCCGATTTCTTGGCAGAGAAAGGCGGCTGTGAGTTCTGCTACCAGTTCCTCGCGGCTGTAACCTTCCTTGTCAAGCGTTGAGATTTGCATGACTTCGGGTCGAGCCAATCGGGATTCGTGGCCCGTCGCGTGACCAAGTTCATGGAATAAGGTCGCGTAATAGGCTTCGGAACTGACAAAAGATTCGATAATAGGCATTTGGACCCAATCGCCATAAGGCGAATAACAGGCACGATTTCCACCGTGACGAATCTCAGGCACCAGCGGCATTTCTTGGACCACTTCCTCACAACGTTCGATGCGGCGATTGTCTTTCAGTTCCTCAATCGGCGGCAGGTCGAGCCCTTCGGTTTGCTCCACATTGAAAACATAAAATTGCTTCAATACGGGGTAGGAACCTGTCTTGCCAGTCTTATCATCCTCATAACTCACCTGCTTCCAGAACACAATCGGTGTGCCCTTCTCGCCCTTCTTGATTCGCCCGCCCATCTTGTTGATTTGATTGCAAGTCATCCAGCGCGGGTCGGCAAAGGTAGACATTGACAAAAGCAGAAGGTTGAGCCCGCTATACTTGGTTCCGCTACTGGGGTTGCAGGGTCGAATCACCGACCAGGGTCGCTTCCAAGCAACGTTTCCGCTCTTTAGGCCCTCGATGATGGTGTTGGTTACGATTTCGTAGACTTCGGACTTCTTCTTCATTAGTCTGCCTCTCTTTATATATCCGATTAGACTACGATAGAAAGGGGATTTTTTATGGCTTTCTGAGATTATGGGCCACGATCATTAAAAATCCCCTTTTCAAGTAAATTCATATAATATAATAGAAAGAAAGGCAAAATTCGCCCGAATTAAATATCGGATTAATGAAGCGAACACATGAATAAATCATGTGGTGACATTGAAAATAAAGAGGCCGTAAAGATAAGACTTGGCATCCAAGTCAATGCCGTGAAGCCAAGGGCCAACGACATCTGGTGGAGCCTTACCACCACCGAGGCGAAAAATTACTTGACAATCGGAAAAATCCCCCTTTTCCACTAACACAATCGGATATATAAGCAGGTGTCCAGGGGGCGGTGAAAGTCCGCAAGGCGGCTGCAGAGTCATGAATCTGCAGTGCGGCTGGTTTCCTCTGCGCTTGCGCAAGACCACCCTGGCGAGCCTTCACAAGAGAGAAATATGCACGAGTTTGGTATAACTTTCCAAAACATCCATGGCGAAACATATGACAGCCCCGAATATGTTGGTCTTACGCTGCCGTTTCGCCCAAATGTTGGTGATGAAATCCTGATTGTGGGGGCAGGAGGAAAATCCTACAGAGTCTTGAAAGTTGAATATTGCGCTGGGCCATCGTTTGGTGACTTTCTTCTCACCGTCGAACCCGTGGTGTAAAAAATCCCCTATATCTTTTCATCACAAAAGATATAACAAGTATGCTGGAACAGCTGACTCTTGAACATCACGGCGACTTTCATTGCGTGCGTGAGTTTTGGGATTGTGAATGTGATGATGATTACATTCGGGGCAATGATGACCACAAGTGCGAAAAGTGCGGCATTGAACGCGATGATGCGCCAAACTCTCGACTGACCGAAGTGATTGAACGCTATCCCGATTTGGAGAACGTTCCCTGGGTCATTGACCAAGCGTCCAAGAGCTTCATTCACTAAAGGTTCAAACAAAAAAGAGGGCATTGCCCTCTTTTTTATAACTTTCCATGATTATGGGCCACGATCATTAAAAATGGAAACAAAAAAATGAGACCCTATAAGGGCCTCTCGGAGATTTCTTTCTTCCATTCGGTAATGGTTCGATACCATCCTGGGTACGTATCGGTTTTCCATCCGCCTTGGTATCTAAAGATATTACAAACCGCCACCCAGCCGTGACCATTGTGATAGCCAATTTGCTTCGAGCCGTCTGACAAAACCGTGGTTTGGATTCTCATTGCGACTTTGCATTGCTGCGAACTTGGCAGCAGTGACAGGGAAAAAACATGTTATTCACCAAAATCATAAGAATGGCGACATTAAGCCAATCTTGAGTATCAAGTGGAATGCCCAGCGAGAAAACAGAATTACACAGCACAAGAAGAGCCAACGGGATGAGAGTGATTGTGTTATTGATGATATTGTTCTTGATGGTCGAAAAACTCACACTTTATATATCCGATTAGACCACGAAAAACAAGGGATTTTTCAATAATCGTGACACATAATCTCAGAAAGTTATAAAAAATCCGCTTCCTAAAAGGAAACGGATTTGAGTGTGTCTAGTATGGCTTCGTTCGATTTGATTTCGGCTTCCATTTCTTTAAGTCTTTGTTTAGCCCGAGGTATCGAATCCGATAAACGCCTAATTCTATCCTTTCTCCACTTTTCAAGATTCCCCCGCAAAATGTCATTGTCCAAAATCGCTTTCACCACCAAGTCCTGAAGTTCTTGAGGCACTTGAAACGACTGGCGTCCAGGTCCATGTTTATTGGGCTCCCATCCTTTGAAACGCCATTCACCGTTATCAAAAGTTGCGCTAATAACATGGCTCATTTGCCTAAAGTGAATAATAGGGGCATTTGAAAGAAGAGTTCCATAACCGACTTCAAACTGATTGTTATAGTGTCCTTCACCCATGAAACACACCCCATATTTGCCCAAATCACCTTGGTGGTTATAACATCTTGTGTTCACACTTTATATATCCGATTAGGCCATGAAAAACAAGGGATTTTTATCGAACCCAGTGAATTGCCACGGTTCGCTCACCCTGTTGAAGCCCCAGCCCGTGAACACTTGGCTTGCTTACAGCAATTTCACGCGCTTCCTCGAAAGTCTTAGTTACTAGGTCGCCAGTCAAATCATAAATGGCACTCCACGCTTCTGCATCTTGCTCAGACGCGAAAGTAGCCAAAAGACCAACCGTCATAGGGTCTGGCGCAGGAGTCGTTGCATTTACAGCCGCAAAACGACCACTACCAAGTGAAATCATCACTACAGCATCGGGGAAAGATTCATCCCCGCCAAGAACATCATTGACTTCAATGTCCAAATCACTCAGAATATCTTCGAGGGGCACCCTTTATATATCCGATTAGAACAAGAAAAACAAGGGATTTTTATGACTTTCTACAATCATGTGCCACACCCAAAGAACACACCAAAATCTCGGATGGAGCGAACACACTTTTGTGCGCCGCTCAAGCCGAGAAACATACAGAAAACAGAAAATGCCAGAATACTTAGATGCTACATGGTTTTGTTCTCCTCGATGGTGTTTCGCATATTGATTTGATTTTCCTTCGAGTTTAGAGCTGTTGCCAACTCTTCTTTATATATCCGATTAGAGCCATGCAAAAAGGGGATTTTTTATATAATGATCGTATCACATAATCTCGGAAAGTCATAAAGAAAGGCCCCATTTTAGGGGCCTTGTTTTCTTAGACGCTAGTCGTCATAATCGTCATTCCGACGTTCTTTTCCTCGGCGGCGAGACCAATTTAGGTCCTCACGAGCATGCTTCCCCGCCTTTTCTTTCTTTCTCTTGTTTTTGATGTCTTTGGGCACTAGCCCCCAGTGTTTTTCTGGCCAATCCGAGTTTCGGTTGGGATTCATCATTACCCTCCTTTTTATATATCCGATTGAAACCATTCAAAAAGGGGATTTTTATAATGATCGTGGCGCATAATCGCAGAAAGTTATAAAGAAAGGGGCATTAGCCCCTAGTCTTTACTTATGCCCCAGAAGGCAACTTCACTTAGCCGTCGGCTTGAGATAAAACATTCCGTCAGTGGCGTCCACACGTTCAAGAGGTAATTGTTCAGTCACCCCAAGTGACTCCGCAAAACCAAGAAGCGAATAATACGCACTTTCCACCACGCCCATGTCGTTGTCAAGAAGCTCATTGAAGAGTAGAAGGAATTGCTTTTGTATGAGTCCCTTATTCACTCTTTATATATCCGATTAGAACACGAAAGAAAAGGGATTTTTATGAAGCCCACTCGAAGCGATTCCGCTCAATATGATTCTGAAACACGCGGACAACGGCATCAATGTCCGTGAGTTTTTCATACTCCATATGAGTGTTGAGGCCACCACGGTAGTCCTTTTGCCCCTTAACGCATCGATAGTAGAACTCAGGTCGCGGAATGCTTCCACCCAGGTGAACATAAAGATTGTCCGAGTGCAAAATCACTTCACCAAGACAAGCCACGCCAGCCTTGTTTGAGCGAATAGAATACTGCCCGTCTCTCAGGCCAAGACCGTGAGCAATTTCTTCAAGATACTGCTTTGCAAGACGATGAAAAGTTCGCTTAGCCCTATCATTATAGCCACTATGGGTGGAAGCGATATGAGCCATCATCCTAATGTCTTTAACGTCCATGGTTTGTTCCTACATTATATATCTGATTGAAATACAAAAGAAAAGGGATTTTTTATAATGATCGTGGCGCATAATCTCAGAAAGTTATAAAGAAAGCCCCGTTTTCAGGGGCATTTCTTTGAAGTCAGTTATTAGAACCCAAAAGACGGGGTTTTCAGCAAGGTGGGCAGTTCTTGAATCGGCACCAACTTCACCTTCCCGTTGGTCTTTTGGTGGACCAAATCCGCCCACTTTTCATCCAAGTGCGTGTTAGCGTTGTAAACGATGAGCCCGCCGTCGTAATTCCCGATAATGCTCATCAATCGGGCCACATTGTTCTTCACCATAGACCCGATGTAAAGTTGCTGGGTGGCGAAGATTTCAACGGCAATTTTCTTGCCGTTAGTCACCACTTCAAGGTCAATGGTGTGTTCAAATCCAGGCCGCTCAACGACCGCTTGCGGAACAACCATACCCTTTCCAACGACGGCCTCGAAGGCCTGTTGGACAACAAGTTCGAGCTGAGAGTGCTCGTTGCTGGTGGAGCGGAAAAGCTTTAGGGGCCAATTGTCGGGGATTTGAAGAAGGGCGACGATGGTTGCAATCTCAGTCATGATTGTTTTCCTCTCCTTATATATCAGATTGGGCTACGAAAGAAAGAGGATTTTTTATGACTTTCTGCGATTGTGTGACACAATTCAATGCAAGCCAAATATAAACAAAATCCCTGGCCACGGAGCCTCATGCTCATGCGCGACCAGGGTGCCGTCAGTTTTTGGATAATCTCTATACTGTTTGCAACCAATATAGAACCACGTAATCGCGTCCTGAGACTGACCGTTGCATTTTCACGCTCTGCAACTAGAGGGGAAGCGGATACTCTTTGGTGTGCAGTCCACTTCTCAGCACTAGCGAGGTTGAGGCCTCGTTCTTCTTATATATCCGATTAGGCCAATGTAAAAAGGGGATTGTTTATAAAAAAACCCCCGCATTTTCAAACACAATCGGATATATAAAATATGACCGAAGTCTTTGGACAGACCACAGTCGCCGAGGCACTGCACTCGTCAGTTCACGAAGTCGCAAATCTCATTCTTGACAAAGGTTACCAAATCTTTACAGCTGACTGCCGCCCCGACATTCACTTCGCATGGCCCAATCGTGACTTTTACTTCACTGACGGGAAGCGCGTTGGATATTGCCAGTATGACAATCTCAATGGACTTGTATTTTGTCAAGTGTTGAAGGGTCATGGGTTTGGGAATGTCTACGATTATAAAAGCCCCCTGAGCGATTTAGTAGAAAAGACCCTAAACGAAATGCATGAACGACAATATCAAGACTTTGCAGAGTTTTTGGAATACAGAAAGCAAATTGGTGTACTGTATGAAGTGAAGTCTTTTGAAGTGAAGTTGTAAATCTCAGGGGCAAAATAAGCCCTTGATATTTACTTTTATAACCAAAATGATCGTGCCACACAATCGTAGAAAGTTATAAAAAAGACTAGGGCAAGCCCTAGTCCAAATCCTCAAGAAGTTCAGCGTCGCCTTCATCCATCTCGTTGTCAGAATACCATCGAGAAAATGGGATACTGGCTTTGAAATCTTCCCATGCTTGCCCCAATTCATCTGCTGAATTTACAGAGAATGATGCCGTATAAGCGGCACTACTGTCTTTATCACAAGCCCGAAAGATTCCAGTCATGCCTTATATATCCGATTGGGACAAAACAAACGGGGGATTTTTAGATTTGACTCTCTCGAACAGGAATCCAGTTCTTTTGACGTTCAACTCTTTGGCCAAACTTACCAACCGTGGAAATCAACTCACGAAGTGAAGCGTATCCCTTCTCTCGCTCATTGCCCTCGACAATCCCGTAAAACAGGAAGTCATGAGCCTCGGACTGGCGGGCAGTCGAATCTTCGGGGTGAATCATCACACCATTTTCGTCCACGGGGCTGCCCTCGATTATAAACCATCGCCAAGTAGGAGCAACAAAGAACAGTTTCAAAACCACCATCGGATTCGGATTCGAGTCTTGAGAGTAGAGCGGAGGAAGAATGTCCAAAATCTCATCGGGGAGCAAGTGAGAAGCCTGCTTCATGAGTTCAGAGTAGGAAAGTTCAGCGGTGGTGGACATTTTCTGTTAACCTCTGTCTTATATATCCGATTAGAATACGAAAGAAAGGGGTTTTTTATAATGAGCTTGGCCTATACTCACGGACCACAGGTGCATCATAGACATCGTTGGAAATGTCACTCTGAAGGTCACCACAATCCATTATTTTGCTGCACTTATCAAAAAAAGATTTATCAATGCTTTCACCAAGAAGTTCAGCACACAAAGCCGCGACCTGAAAGTTGTATTCGCTCGGAACACCAGATTCAGCCATGAGCTTTAGGTTTCGCATTTTATCCATATTTTCATATATCCGATTAGAACACGAAAAACAAGGGTTTTTTTATAATGATCGTGTCACACAATCGTAGAAAGCCATAAAGAAAAAGACCCGTCCATCCATGACGGGCCTTTCTTCCTCTTCTTTTTGTACTTGTATTTTTTTATTCTGGATTTTTGATAGAGTGTGACTTGGGAAACCCAAACAAGATACAAATGAAAATGGTTAATTACTCCATCCTCATAATCTCTTGCATCTGATATACGCCCATCGTATACTTCGACACCGCTAAGTTTCAAGACAACGCGCCCGCCTTGCAAGGGACTCGAACCCAAGCTTCGATGTTAAACGTTTCTCAGATTGTGAAACTTAATTCACTATCACACTCTTCTTTATATATCCGATTAGAGCCATGCAAAAAGGGGATTTTTTAATGATCGTGGCGCACAATCGTAGAAAGTCATAAAAAAGACGGATGCTCATATTGAGCATCCAATTTAGAGTCTGCGGTATACCGTTACCCCATTGCGATTATGAGACTTCATATAGCCTAGATTTTCCAGTTTTTCAAGTCTCTCAGCCAAAATCACATCATCAAAAGACACTTTAAGGGACAATTGATAGAGCGTTTTTCGCTCGTTGGTGCCACCGAATTGTCTCAGAATGGCATGGTCGTATGCGGTCAGATTCTTATCCATTAGGACACTCGCTCAAGCCGAATCACACCCGCATCATCGAGTTGCATAAGTGCTGGGCAAACGACGTAAGACCTATTGCAGTAATAGCCGTCAGCAGGAAATGCAACACAATCCCCATGAACATCATGGTTTTGTTCGCGCCAAGGCATCATATCCATGCCTTTCAGAAGTTCCTTGATGGCTTGCTTGAGAATGTCATTTTCTTCTTGAACCGTCATATCTTATATATCCGATTAGACCACGAAAGAAAGGGGATTTTTAATCAACGGCGTAAACAGAAAAGTTTAGCCCCAACAAATAATTGTTGGGGCTAACGACATGCCTATCTTGTCTTGGTTTTTGAGTTTTCAGTTACACTTTCTTTCTCATGCTGGTAAGGTTCGTCCAGCTACTATAAGGGCTACAGGGCCTGGTCATCGAGCACAATCTGAGTCTCGCGCTTTCCTCAGTCTTGTTACTTTATATATCCGATTAGAGCCATGCAAAAAGGGGATTTTTTAATGATCGTGCCACATGATCACGGAAAGTCATAAAGAAAGACAGATAACTTGTATCTGCCTTTCCAAGTTTTCAATCCCCGATGGAGTAGTATTGTTTGAACACCACTACTTGAATGTTCGCCATTATGCAGTGAACAGAAATGTCCCCGCCCTGCCATGCATTGCCAATGTCATAAAGAACATTTGCAAGTTCGGAGTTTTCAAGCCCAGCCGTGGTGAAGAGATTGTATCTGACCGCACTGTAAGACGCATTGCCCCAGGCCTCTTCAACATTTTGGATTCGATTGAACGCATTGTCGCTTGAAATGTCAATCCAAAGCCGCTCTCCATTTGACAAATCGGCGATATAGTATTCTCCCCGATTGGTTACAACCTTGCGAATGGCATGATTCAGAAAGTGTTCGCCCGACCGCGTGGGAAGGATTTTTTCAGGCTGAGTAGGATACTCGGCTGTGATTGTGGGGACTTTGATCATCTTGACTTTCCACCTAGTTTATATATCCGATTAGAATACAAAAGACAAGGGATTTTTTTAATGATCGTGCCACATAAAAACAGAAAGCCATAAAAAATCCCCTTTCTGCATGGCTCCAATCGAATATATAAAGAGAGGAACAATGACTACTGAACAAGTCGCCGCCGCCCTCGCCACCAAGCGCAAGGGAACAATATTCACCCTTCGCGTTGCACGTCCCGCCAAACTTCGCGCTGGTTCGCGAGATATGGATATTGTCAAGGCTTCCGTTATGCAAGGCATGGCGAACACTGACTATGCCAGCCGTGGCCCCGTTCGCGAAGCCGTGGCCCTGGGAGAACGTGATGCCCCTGCCCTGCCCAAGCATATTGAAAAGACATTCACGGAAAACGACGTGAAGTTTTGGAAAGGCCACAATGGCGAAATCTACTTGCCCGTTTGCCTTACGGGGAATCATGCCGAAGTCACCTGGCTTCAGGATGGCGAGGAAGTCAGCCTGGACGAAATCAAGGACCATCTGCTTGCTTCCGAATATGCAAGCCGCACCGATAAGGATGACCTTGCAGAACGCGGCCAAGTGCCCTTTATCGGCGTAAATGTCAAGCACATCGAATCGGTAAACTAAGCCAGACCATAAAGACTAGGGGCGCAAGCCCCTTTCTTTATAACTTTCTATGATTGTGTGCCACGATCATTATAAAAATCCCCTTTCTTTTGTGTTCTAATCGGATATATAAAACATGAACAAAGGATTTACGCTCCCAGAACTTGTTTTCCTCATGCTTGGAGTTATTATCTTTGTCATCTTGACCCTTGCTGCTATTTACATCGGGATGCGAGTCTTTTGATGCCAGAAGTTATCAATGCAGAAAAATGGCTAAAGGCACCCAATAGACAGGGTAAATGGCTTTGCCTGACCGTGGGCTTCCAAAATTACGACCCACAAACAATCCGAGATTACGATGTCAATAATGAACGTGATGGCGCAAGGGTGGTCAAAGCCGATTTCATCTACGTCCATTGGGCATATGACCAAAAGACCAAATCAAAGATTTTGCTCCAGGTGTATGCACCGTTCACTTCCCGATGCCCGTCTATGCCACTGCCCGAAGATACCGATGCGGTAAAGTATTTCTATATCGGGCCTTTTGAACTTCCTTTTGACCAGCGATAAAAATCCCCTGTATTTTCAAACACAATCGGATATATAAGATATGCAGAACGTAGAAGGAACAAACACCTGGGTGGGCGAGACTGTGCCAATGCAGTTCGGACGCATGGCTGATGAATGTGGCGAACCGATTGACCATACCGCTGTCACTATCGTTGTCCCCGATTGCCTTGAACACAAAAATGTTCGCATCACCATTGAAGTCATTGAATGATGGGCAGGCAGTGACCACAATAAAAATCCCCCGTTTCTTATAAGGCAAAACCATATATAAGAGGAGGGGGCAAAAACCCCTACCCACATCCGACCACCAAGACCCTGTACCACGATCAACAACGATGATGATTATGATCGGGCACCCATGTGTCATGATCGCTGCTATAGTAGAGGGGGGGGTACTAAAACTTTTAGGTACCATAAGGAAGCGGTACGCCACCCCGTCATTTTTTCGATCATGCCAAAAAAATGGCCCCGATAGTTTCCCCGATCATAACTAATATTGTAGTTTACCCGATAGTTTTCTCGATCATAACCGATCAGAATCCACCCCGATAGTTTTCCCGATCATCTCGCCAGAGTAAGAAAAATAATTTGCGCTTACTTTGCCCCCTATGATTATTTTTGTGATAGCAGGGGGGGTGGTAAAATTTTCGAGTAAGGTATCCCCCACCATTTCGGGAATCTTTCTATATATGTATATAATTCTTTTCCCCGATCATAATTCTGATAGTGTATGGGGGGTATTGAAATTTTTCTTAAGGTATCCCTGGTGGGGCCTTGAGTATACGTGAGGAGATTAGAGTGTTTATTCTCCTCATTTTTTGATGCGAATAACTACGCTATTCGCATCAAGATATTTTGGGCTTTTAAAATGGCTTGTCCATTTTAAAATTTGTTTGCGATAAAAATGGTTTTCTTTTCGTAGTATTGTTTGTAGTTATGTTTAAAATAGAAAGTCATTTATCTAAGTTGGCCGAGCATTTTTCTCGGCGCGTTCACAGTGAGACGGGCTGCACTTATGATGGTGTTGCTTATGACAAGCATTTGGATCATGTTTATGAAGTTTATTATAGATATTCTTATTTGCTTGATGATTCTGTTAAGACTTTCGTAGAGTGTGGAATTTGGCTTCATGATGTGATGGAAGACTGTCGTATTTCTTACGAGGAGTTATCTATTATGTTTGGTGTTGAAGTTGCTGATTTGGTGTATGCGTTGACGAATGAGTTGGGTAAAACTCGATCTGATATTGTGAAGCGTACATATCCGAAAATCCGCGATCATGGTGATTTGGCTATTTTCGTAAAGCTTTGTGATCGTATTGCGAATACAGAGGCTTCTTTACGTGATGGTAATGAAAAGTACCGATCATTATATTTTCTTGAGTATTTTTATTTTAAGCAAGCTTTAAAGACTGATGCTTGGGATATCATGTGGCTACATTTGGATTCTTTGCATACGAGGCTTTGCGAATAATTTATGCGTTATTTTTTTGACACTGAGTTTTTCGAAGACGGCAAGACTATTGATTTAATTTCCATTGGTGTTGTTGCTGAAGATGGCCGCACCTTTTACGCAATTTCTTCTGAATTTGATGTTGATCGTGTATTAGATGATCCGTGGATGCGCGATCATGTTTGGTCTTTTATCAAGGATGATTACGAGCATGGAAATACTTTAAGCCGCGAGGAAATAGCTGTTAAGTTTTTAGATTTCGTTGCTCCTCACCATCACTGGGATATTTTGCATATGAATATTCTGCCATTTGATTCCCCTTATGATTCGGAGTTATGGGGATATTACTGTGCTTATGATTGGGTGGCTGTTCGCCAACTATATGGCAAGATGATTAACGGTCCACGAGGATTACCTCATTATTGCAATGATATTATGCAATATCGCGGCAAGTTGGGTGAGATTGCTTTGCCTCGCATACCCGAAAAGGATCGGCATCATGCTTTAGCAGATGCTGAAGAAGTAAAGCTGATGTTCGAATATTTGCGTGAAATTGAGGCGAATAAATAAGTTAAAATCTTCAAGAGAATTTATTTATTTCTCTTGAAGATTTTCTTCCACCACGGTTGTGGATCATCAATTTTTGGTTTTGTGTTTTGTATAGGATCGGGGAATTTTGGATGAAAGATTTGTCTTTCATTTTCGATCATTGTTGCGTTATTAATTTGGTTAATCGCCCAGTTTGCTTTTTGTATGAGAAAGTCTTCAACTTTTGTTTTTTCTCTTTTTCTCTTACCCATTTCATCGATCATTTTAAAGTATGCTTCTTCGGCTTCTTCTGGCGTTGCGTTTGGAGAAATTCCTAATACATAGAATGGATTTTCTATAACTTGTGCCAATCTTTTCATTACATCCGTGGATGCTGTTTTAATAGCAAGTTGTTTTGTAATTTCGTCGGCCAATTTATAAAGCCCCATTGAATCCGCGATTTGTGCGAGTTCACAGTATTCATTTATAGAATTCAATGGGTTCATCATTACTGTCGATTTTGGAGCGCCTTTTGGCTAGCAATTTGTGCATCAAATGCGCTAAGTGTTTTGATACCAAATTCGAGTGATTGTTTGCTTGATTTCAGATGTTGTTCAAGCGCGGCTCTTGTTTCTGATACGTTCTTGCCTTTTCTTGTGATCGCGTCGAATGCCCAGCCAAGATATCTTTTAATAAGTTCATTTTCTGGAGTAGTGGCTTGTGCTGGTTGCTGTGCATTGGGATTTTGCATAAAGTTCTGCAAAGACTGAGGGGCTTGTACATTTGCTGGCAATGTGTATACGGGACTGGCTAGAGCAGGAGTTTGAGGAATATTCACCGATCTTAAATCAACTGGTGCCAATGGATTGTAGGAATTTTGCTGTGGCATTTGTTGTGTAAACGGCATGGGGCTAAATTGCGCCACTCTTTTCATAACATCCGTGACTACATCTGCTTCTTTGGTCATATTTTGATTATCGAGATCAGATGCGATCCCTGCCAGAGTTTCGAGAATATCTTTGTTTTCCATTTTTATCACCGTGGAGAAGTTATTATATATTTTCTTTTATTGATTATGAATCCCTTCTTTATTTGGTCTTCCGATAGAATAATATTCATATCCGATTCGTTTCATTTCTTCTTCTTCGAACATATTTCTTCCGTCAAAAATCCGCGGATTTCTCATTTTCTGTTTAATTTCGCGCCATTTAATGTCTTTGAATTCTTTCCATTCTGTAATGATCAGTATCGCGTCTGTGTTTTCGGCTAGTTCTTCGATAGTGTTAGTCCATTGCACATTCGTTAATATTTTTTCAGCATTATGTTTGGCCACGGGATCATATACTTTAACGATGGCTCCTTCCTTGACAAGTTTTTGAATAATTGGAATTGACCTAGCGTCTCTCATATCATCAGTATCGGGTTTAAATGCAACTCCGAGCACTCCGATAATTTTGTCATTGACTCCATTGAGATTCGTTTGAATTTTTTGGATAAATTCTTTAGGCATTTGTTCATTAATTTCTTTAGTTGCTTTAAGCATTTTGAAATCATATCCGATTTGATCGGCGATATGGATAAGTGCGCTTGTATCTTTCCCGAAGCAGCTTCCACCCCATCCTATTCCAGCCCCGAGGAATTTATCTCCGATTCTATGATCGAGTCCCATTCCTCTTGCCACTTCTTTTACATCGGCCCCGACTTGTTCGCATATTTGTGCAATGGCGTTGATAAAGCTAATTTTCGTGGCGAGGAATGCGTTTGATGCATATTTAATCATTTCGGCGCTAATTGTATCTGTGAGGAAAACTTGTGTTTGTAGTTCTTGATATGCTTCGATCAATTTCTCCGCGGTTTTCCAGTTATCTGTTCCGATCACGATTCTATCTCCATTCATAGCGTCATGGATTGCGCATCCTTCTCTAAGGAATTCTGGATTACTTACGACATCGAATGTTGTTGGAAATTTTTGATATTTTTGAATAATTTCTTTGACTCTATGTGCTGTTCCAGGGGGTACTGTGGATTTATTCACCACGATGATATGTTCTCTCATGGACTCTCCGATTTCTTTCGCAACATTATCAATATATTGCAGATCGGGGCTGCCGTCTTCTTTTTCTGGAGTTCCCACGCACACAAAGACAATTTCGCCCCAGTTTGCGGCTTGTTCCACCGTGTTTCCGTAGAATATTTGTGCTTTAGCGTCTTCGATCATATCTTGGAGTTCTGGCTCATAGATAGGGCATTCTCCATTTTTGAGTTTTTTAATTTTTTCTGGATCACTATCTACGCACATAACATCGTGCCCGATGTTTGCCATGATTGCTGTTTGCACGAGTCCCACATATCCTGCTCCGATCACGCTAATTCTCATATTTACTACTTATACCTTATAATTGCTTATTTTTCCTAATTGATTATCGTATTACATTTAGTTATGGACATGAAAACATTTATTAGTGAGTTGTCTGATGGCGAGGCTCTTTTTATTGATGGTTTTGACAATGCTTTATTGCACCCTTGTCATGTTTGGCATGGTTCCTCAGCAGTCACTGTTGCCGCGTATAGCCACAATCGTTTGATTGACATTTTATGTTCTCGTGATGGAATGTCAATCGAGGATGCTGAAGAGTACATTTCTTTCAACATCCTCGGTGCTTACATGGGGACTCACACCCCTGTTGTTTTATTTGATTGACTTATCGCTTCGAATTAAAGATTTCTATTGTTTGATAGATTTTGCTTTCCCACATGGCCGCGATTAGGCTTGGGTTTATGATCGCGGCAGTGATCGCTCCGATCACTAGAAGAACATTGTGATTTATTTTATTCTGTGTCATCTTCATAATCTTCCTCATAGTATGAGTTAATGTATTGCATCCACGGATCATTTTCGGGTGGATTCATTTCTTTCATAAGAAATGGTGCAACTTCTTGTGTAAGAAATTCAATAAAGTCTTCGACTTTGCTATCAATTTCCACCCATTCAATATTCCCCGTAAGTGCGGCGGTTCCGTTTCCAGAAAGTTCGAACTTATATGGTTTATACTGCATGATACCAAGTCTTGTGATCGGGAACAGATGCAAATCTCTGGGATCATTATTCATAAGCGCATATGCATAAGCCTGCAGTTGTCTTGTATAGAACTGCATTTTCCCGCCTATATTATTGCTTGCTTTATAATCGATGACTCCAAATGTCCCGTCTTCAAATTGCAGAGCTGCATCAATTTTGCCTCTAATAATAAATTCGAATTGATCTTCGATCACGAGTGGTTTTGATTGCACCCATGCATCTGAGTGCACAATTTTCGCATTAGGCAGGAGTGGATCAAGTTCTTTTAGGTTTTTATTTTCGAGGCATCCTTTCATCACGCCATCGATATCGCCAACGACCTTTGGCATATTCATTCGCGGTCTTCTAATGCCATGTTTATATTTTTCATAAAATGCCCACGGTTCTTTTTCCCACAGGAATGTAAAATCTGACGGACTAAATACAATTTGTCTCATGTTGTTTTATTTTAGATGGAGTTCATCTTTTATTTATTCGTGCAAATAGGGTTAGATTTTCATTATTTTTCTTCGATTTTTGGTAATGGCAGTGATCCTCTTTTTTCAATTATGTTTTCATTTGGATTTAGTTTTTGTTCAGCTACGATCATAATATCATGTAGCCACCATATTTTGTGATGCACTCCTACTATTGTGTCTGTCACATAGGGGTGGGTTTCTTTTTTAATTTGATATTGCGCCTTCATTGCGGCCAGGATGGATTTCATTTTGTCGTTACGTGCTTTTTCTGGAATTAGTTCCCATATTGCATCGATTTGGCCGCACATCAGGCGCATCATAATGTCACAGCTTTGTGTAACGAGTTGAAGTTCTTCTTCATTAACTTCATGTGTTTTGATTTCATTTGGTGTGCTTTTAAGCATCATGGCTTGGTTTTTGAATCTCTTATTGAGTCCTGTTGCCATTTGTCCTTTTTTACTGATTTTAAGTATATTTAGGTATTTGCCTGGGGGCAATTGTGTGCAGAGTGTTTCTATGTTCATTAGTTCTAATCGTAGCGCCTGAATTGTTGCATCAAACTCTTGAGCCTCGACCTTGAGTCTTTTGATTTGTGCGGTTCTATTTTTTGCGATCAGATCGGCGACTTTGTTTAATTCTCCTCTTGCAATACATCGTGTTATTGCCATAGCTTCTGCTATGGTTTTGTATTGTATTCTATTCATGTGGAGTATATATTTTTTCATATGATGTCGCAGCGTGTTTTTACAACCGAGGAGTTTTTAGGCCAGCCAAAAATGGCTGGCCTAAAAACGAACGAGGATGTATTTTGTTTTATTGATTTATTAAGTCTTTGTTAATCCAGTTTTGATATATTTCTGGATACTTGTTGTCTCGAAATTCTTGTATACTATCATAATATTGATTTTTCTTATCATGGTAGATAATTATTGGTTCTTTTTCGCACGCCATAAGAAACCAATTGAGGATTAGTCTTCCAGTTCTTCCGTTGCCGTCCAGGAATGGATGTATGACTTCAAAGAGGTGGTGTGTATTCCACGCGGCTTCCACGGGGTCGATTTGATTATCTTGCGCTTGTTTAAGCCACGTTTGTGACATTGGCACCCAGAGTTCTCTCATGAGCGACGGCACTAAATAATGTTCGGGCGCGAATTTCCCATTAATTTTTACATTATGATTTCTATATGTCCCTCTTGCATTATTGAGTTCAAAAAAATCGACATTTTTCCCAAGTGTGGCATGTAGTGATCGTGGGATAATTTCTGTCACAACTTTGTTTTGTGTTTTGGCCAGTTCCATGGCTATTTCAAATGCATCTTTTTGATTGTCATAGAGTAATTCTCCTGGTTTGCTGCCAGGAATAAAATCTCCAAAGTAGCCATATTGTGGGTCAATTTTATTGCTTTCTATTACGAAAGCATCAATATCAAATTTGTTCATTATAATTATATTACGTTTTATTTGCATCCAAAGTGCTCATTTCTGTTTGAAATTGTACTTTTTGATATTATTTTCCGTAATGTTAAAGATAATTATGGGTTTGATTTTTAGCATTGCGTCTTTGATTGCGTTTGCGGTCCCTCCCTTTTGTGTCCCCGACCACACTGCGATCACTGCGTCTGATTTTTCAATCATCCATTTATTTCTTTTATCCAGCCAGTTCACGGCCTCATAATATTGCCATTGTGGTGCATTTTCATTTAATTCAATGATTTCTTTTGCTTTAAATTTTTCATATTGTTTTTTATCTGGTTTATAGGCATGTATTTCATCTGCTTTTTGCACAATGTTATTCCAGTCATTTTTTTCTTTATTAGGGAATTGTTTAGTTTGTCCTGGGAACGGTATTGCTACGATCAGTTGAATATCGGGGAATTCTTGTTTCAATTCGATTACAATTTGCGCAGCGTACATATCAACTCCCATTGCCATCCCGCTAATGAATCGTCTATAATTCTTTTGATATGCTGCTCGAATTAATTTTTCAAGTGTTTTTTTAACTAGTTCTTCTTTACCTTGCAGTTCTTTTGGTCTATGTCCAGTGAAGCAAATAGTTTTCATATTTATGTATTAGTTAATTATGATTTGAAATTCAGGATGTTGTTGTATAAATGTTTTTGTCTGTGCATGAGTCTAGATATTGCCCAGAACATTTCCAGTTATTCTGGACAGAGGTATAAAAACAAAATGGATTCCAATAAATTTCAGATTTCTCCTCCCGATCCTAACGGTGCTGTTGATACAAGCGCGGCTCCAACGATCACTCCCGAGGAGTACAGAGAGATTATTCTGATGCGTCAGCAGGTTTTAGAGATCAAGGCTCAAAAGAGTGATCTTCAAGATTATCTTAGCGCAGTTCAGGCTCGGCTTTCTGAGGCTAATGAAAAGATTACTAGTATTACAGAATCTTTGCAGTCCAAGGTTTCTGATATTGCAAAGCAGCATGGTATTACTGGGGAGTTTTCTATTTCTGAGACTGAGCCTCACACGATCAATATAATTACAAACCAAGATTAAGGCATTGTTTTGGTTTCAATCTGCTTTCCGATTGTTTTCTATCGGCGGCAGATTTTTTTTGACTCGATGCGGCGATGTTCCCGCCCAAAAGGGGCGCGGAACTAGTGGAGCATCGAGTCATCTATTCTTTAAGGATTGGATAAAATTCTTTTTCAGACACGATGCCGACAAAGCTTGATGTCATATCAACGGGAACATCCCATAGTTTCCCTTTTGCCGCTTGTTCTTTTGTGACATCAAGATATTCGCTAACTGATTCAATAAATTCATCATCAAGTTTCCACATAATGGGTTTTAGGCCCATGTGGTCAAGTATTTGAAGCGTATACCAAAGCATTTGAATATTTGGGTCACTAGATTTAAAGTCGGCAGAAAAAACTTCTATTTCAGATGATGCAGCAGCGATCATAATTTCTTTGTTTTCTTTGGTCATCTTTTTAATTTCTGCCTCACGCTTAAGGGCTTGAGATTTATTTGCTGCTTTTTCTTTCCATACTAGTTCGACTGGTCTTCTAGATTTGGTATACGCTGCCCCTTTTTTGCTTTGGTTATGTTCTTCGGTCCTTTTTTGCGGGTCTATTGCGATACCGCAATACAAGGAGTTATCTGCGCACCTAACTATATAAACCCACCATTCCATCTTGTTGTATTTTTCCTATTAATTTAATTATTTAATTTTGTGCTCTTCGCACCGTAATGTCTAAATCAGTGTAATAGCTCGTTAAAACCTGCAAAGATTCTTTCAATTGATCGATTTCTTCATATGCGGCAAAGATTTTCTCATCTGATTTATTTTTGCAGTCAATAATTTCGACTTTTCTAATCTAGGGTGTTGGTTGTTCATTATTTTCTTCTCCTTGTTTTTTTGCTTCTCTTTTTTCTATTTTGCGTTTTTCTGCTGCTTCTTGCTCGGCTCTGTATTGTTCTTTCGGGTGTCTAAATCTTTTTATAACAATTTCCACTCTTGCATTTTCTTTATCAGGTGGTAGCATTGTGTGGCTGCCGTCATCTGTCCAATGAATCCACATATCGTTAGCTATAATGCCATGTTTTTCAATAATATCTCCGATAGATTGTTGGTATCCAGTTACGTCTCCCATAACCCATGTATCAACCACGACTTTGAGGCATACGCTCACGCCAAAATCAAGTGGTTCTTTGCCTAGATTTTTCCAAACTTCTTCACAAAAAGGCTTGCAGTATTTTTCATAACGTTCGTATTGTTCTGATGGAAGAATTCTGGTAAATCCTCCCATTTTGACAACTCTTTGGTGTGTCTTTTTCGTTGCTGGTCTTCCTGGGATAGTAAATTCAAGAATTGTTTCTCCATCGGGGAGTAATTCTTCTGGAGTCACATTATGAAAAACAAATTCTTTTTTGACAGCTGGTTTTGCAGTTTTATTTGCTTTCTTTGGAGATTTTTTGTTTGATTTAGGCATGATAATGGCTCATAAGTTATTTAAAACCTATGAGCCATTATACAATAAAACTTATTAAAGCGGTGTTGTGAATCTGGTATATGTTTCAAAGTCAATTTTTGCTTTTGTTATTTGATTAGCGTTCATTTGTCTTTCAACATTTTTTCTTATTTGTGTTTGCCCTAGTCCCAGGAATGTTGTTCCTATTTGCAACGATGTTGCGGCAGTTGTTGCAATTAACTGTCCTGGTTGTTGCAATCTAATATCGAGGTCGCTAAATTGTGCTGGTGTTGCCAGTGCTGTTACGCTTCCGCTGACGTGATATCCCTGTATGCCAAAATAAGGTGCTTGGCTACCAGTGTTAATTAAATAGTTTTCGCTAATAGTAAAGTTAATGTTTATGCTTCCTGTAAGAATTGCATAAGTTTGTGTTTCTTGTGAATCTTGTATTGTCAAGAATGTGTCATAAAATCTTGCTACTCGCGATATAAAATCTGGCGGCAAGACATCAACTGCATAGTGTGCATTAAACGCGCCTGGAATGCTTGACCAAAATTCTAGATCACATGTTACGCCTTCTTGTGCAATATTGATGGTCGCTTGCTTAAGTAGGTAGTTTTCGTTTCCCTGTGTTGTTGGGTCTCTTAAAAGATTAAAAGAGTATTTAATTAAATCAAAGGCGTCTGTTGTGGTGTCAGATGTATTTGGATTAAGTTCAATAATTAGCGCTGGGGTTTTAATTCGGGTTATCCACTTAACTCCACCAACGTTCATAACGTGCGTTCCAATATCTCCTTGCATAAGGAGTTTGGGTTCTACTTCTTGTGCTTGGGTTTCGCTCCAGCTTTCAAACAGCCTAATGAATCCCGCTCCATCGCGGAAATAATACCATGTTGAAATATATTCTGGCGGCAGGATGGGCATATTTTTCACCGATTGTTTTGAAAATTAAGCTAGTAGCGCCGTCAATGCGAAGCCAACAATCAGTATATTTTTCCACAGCTTTGTGTTTTTACCCTGCGACGTAAGCCTTCCAATTAAAAGATGATGTTTTCTTTGCGATGTTTTGTCCGCCGAGGATAATTTTAATCTTATCTCTGAGTTCGCTCGGTGTTAATTCCAATGTCCCGTTTCTTGAAGCTTCAAGAAGTTTGTTTAAGGATTCTGATCGTCTTTGGTAGCTTATATCATTGTTGATTTTTGATTGGAACTGATTATATATTTCTCCCGCTGGGGATTCATTAAGGTTGTTGTATTGTCTTCTAATCGTGGCGATTTCTCTTCGCACATCTCTGACTTCTTGGCTTTCTCCTTGCTCTTGATAAAGCGCTTGATATTTTTCCTGAAGTGCTTTCATTGAGTCAAAAAGTTGATTTCGGTGTTGAATATAAGACCAAAGTGTTTCTCGATTATATCTATTGTCATCTGAAAATGTTACAGATGGCAAGAAGGCGTATTTCATCTTTAAATCTGTAAATGCAGACAATATATATGCTTCTATTGGATCAACGGGTTTAATTTGTGGAGCTTGATTGCTATCATTCACATAGTTTCTTGATTGACAATCTGGCTTTGTGCATCCTGATTGGAGATGGGCGATCATTGTGTGCATAGCGACTGCGCACGTTTTGTCATTTGCTGGGCATTTTTCCGAATTGTAAACAATGCCAAGTGCATCAAGCTGAGACATAAGCTTTCTTCTTGATGCTTCGAAAAGATCGTTTCTGCTTAAATGAAGTGCTTTGTTTCCAGTAATTTCAGCGACTGCTGTCTCCACCATTTTTTTCCATTCAGTTCTTAGTTTATATTTTTGTCCGACGGTTGTTTTAACGCCGCCTCGGAGTTCAACATCCTGGCCGTCTTGGTTTGTGGTTGCAACAGACCCGTCAGGCATCGTCCACACTTCTCCTTCAGGGATTTCTAATTCTTTAGACGAGTCGAATCCAAAATACTCACCAACAAAAACCACTTGTCTTTCAACAACGGGATGTCCTTCTTCATCCATGCCTACGAGGACATCACACGGAATTAAAAAGTCCACGACAAATACCTGCGAGTTTGTAGGGCACCCCTGTGGCACTGGTATTTCCAAGGGATATGACACTGCTTGCAAGCCAAATTCTTGTCTTAAAACCCCTACGATCAGTTTTTCTTGTGCTGATCTAAAATTTAAGCCCATGCTTTTATAATCAGGATCGGGTATGGCTTGTTGTTTGTATATGTTTTCTATCAAATGTTCATATCCGATTTCAGTCAGCAAAGATGCAAAAACTTGTTTTGATCTTCCGCAATAAGAACTCCACACCCAAAACAAAACTTTTTCAGGGTATGTATTAAAATCATCCATGCGCGATCCATCATTAAAAATGAGTCCAAGCCCATTTCCATCCATGAATCCTTCAAGAATATCTTTAAGCCTTTGTATATTTTCGGGATTGTTAAAAATCTCTGCAGTGTTGGCTTCTTTACCATCTTTAACAAAATAATCAGATGGTTTTCGCGGGAACTTTTCTTCTGAAAACCCAAGTTCTTTTAATACTGCGCCTTTGCTAAAGGGTTGCGGTGTTGGCCAAAGATTTCTTGCTTCTTGGCTTGTGTCAATGCCGCTCCATATAACACCCAAATTAGTTTTGTTTTTGTTGTTAATATCTACATTGATTGATTTTATGATATTAAATACTGTTTTTTGATCTTCTGGGTTTGGAACTTTTTCGGTAAAGCCACCATGCCCCACATTATCATATGACTTGATGCTTTCTGTCCACAAAAGATGTATGAATTCTACATCATCAATTTGATACTGTGATTGGAGTTGATTTCTTGCCGCAAGAATTCTTGTCCTAATTTGATTCAGCGCGTTGTCTCGGTCTTGCTGAATAAACTTGCGAACTTGCTCAAGATGTTCTGGCTTCTGAACACTCTTGAGCGCTTGAATATGTGATTCGTTTTTTCTTTGTGGCGGCAGAAATGATGCCAATTGAGGCACGTACTGTTGTTGAAATATTTCAACTGCTCTTGCGATAATTTCACCAACATCTCCATTGAAAGCTTCAAGAACATCAGCGGCTGCTTGCTGCTCTTTTATTAATAATTCAAATTGCTTTCTTTGATCTCTGACTTCTTCTGGCAGGCTATACAATATGCTCGTTGGCATATTGGGCATTACGATGGAATAAATTTGTTCAATTGTATATTTTCCTGTCGCAGCTAAATCGGCAATTTGCTGCTGAAGAAAAAGTTTTTTCTGTTCAGGCGTTTCCCCAGGCACATTGGACCAAGTAATGGCTTCTGCTATTACTTGCCTTCTGTGGTTATAGGATTTATTTTCAGCCCGAAACATTGAATGCCCCATTTTATGTTACATTGTTTTGGGCTGAAAACCTGTTGTGTGTTTGAGAGATTCTTACACTGATCGGGCAAACTCAGCAACTATTTCGAAAGACTCCACTAGAGTGTTCCAATTTTTTCCATTCCAGGCTGCCGAAGAGTCATCGTCTTTGTGATTCAGTTCGTGAAGAATTTTTGATCGCAGGGCACATACTGATATGTTGAAAAAGTGTGCGTCTGCGAGGAACTCTGGGCCGAGCTTTTCTACATGAAAATTATTATTTTTTCGACCTGTGCCATAAACTTCTCGGAAAAGAATTAGCCCAAGCAGTGCATAATTGGCCAAATCGATTAGAGTGTCTGTGACTTTTTCATCATCCACTTCAAACTTTCCACGATTGATAAAGCTCGTGATGCGCTGTTTTTTGTCGCTCATGCGCAGAAGCACGGCCTTCCAAGCAGGAATTCCCAGGTGTTCGGAACCGCGCAGGTTGCCCATCGGCTTTCCGTTAGAGGCATAGTCCTGGTCTTTTGCCTCGTATGTTTTGAGCATATCTTCCGTTATTTTGTTTGCCAATGCAGAAAACTGGGAGTCTGGCGTTCCGTAAAAAGAAGAAACATGATTACAAAGTTCTTGCAATAAGGAGTCGAATTCTGGGTTTCTTGACATAATGTTACCTTTTCAGCTTTCGCTGATTATTTTTTTTGTTACAATTTTATTGTCTAATTTTAAGGCCTTTTTTCAAAGAAACAAGAAATTAATCTTTGATGCACAATGAATGTGCCATCAAAGAGGTTATGATGAAAACACTCGTTCGCCTCAGTCTAGCAGTGTTGCTAGCATGTTTTATTCCTGTGCTGGGGTATTCGTCCACTCCAAGGGGTGTTATTTATTTTCTTAACGTTCCAGAAACTATTAAAAAGCCTGGTGTTTTAATGAGCCAAAAAATCAATCCCTTGGAACGATCAAGGATTTTTTGGCATTATAAAAATGCCACGGGGCGAAGCCAGCTGTTTGAATTGTCGGCTGATGGCATTGCCAAGCATTACAGGGCTGGATTTCATGTTTCTTCTGTTCCAGCAAACGCGGGAACAGAAGGCATGATGAATTTTCAACGATTTCTGCCATCAATCACTGGACAAAGAATTAGTATAAAAGCCTGGGTGCCGTCAGGGTATACAATTTCAGGAGTTGCCGAAGGTGTATGGGACAAGGCGTCCAATCTTGTGGCAAAATTGGGCGCTGGCCCCGAAGTTGACGGCATTGCGAAGATTATTAGTCAACATCTTTTTTTGGAAGAAAAAATTATTTTTAGCGCCGCGCAACAAGGTGTGTTTAGAGTGGGCGAAAGCAGGCCAGGGCACATACCTGGTAATTATGGTTCCACGATAAGACTTTGGGCCAGATATTATGGTCCAATACGAAAAAAGGCCAGGATATCTTTTAGCCCTCGTGGCGGAAATGCTGTTTTAATTTACAGACTTGACGGCAGGCTTGTGCGCACGTCGAAGGCCAGGGCCAAATCAGATTATTTTCTTTTTTACAAATGGCTCAATCCAGATGAATCTTTTTATATTGATGTGTACCCGATAGGTGGCTTTAATTATCCATTAGAACTTCGCGTTCGTGTGGCCAATTAAATTTTGTATAAATTACAAACCACTGGTGCAAAAACATGAGCTATAACCTGAATCGCGGCAAAGAACTGTTCGAAAACAAAATTAATGAAATTTCTTGTCTCATTAATGATGAAAATAAAGACAAATTTTATTTTCTTGCTAATCATTTTAGCTCCAACGTGGGTGTAATGCAAGAAGGCAGTCTGGGTGGCGAATCCTTTACCCCTTCTTACTCTAGGCTTGCCACAAGTATAGCAGGTGCTGCACAATCTGGGATAGCTGACGAAGCTGCCCTTATAGAAGATGTCATGAGCAAATATTCCTCTGGCGGATGCGAGCATTATGATGTAAAGCGTACAAAAACCGTTAGCACACAACTGCAAATTGAAAATCAAATCGTCAACAACGCTGCTCACGAGGAATTATCAGAGCATGGTGTTCAAAAGAAAACCTGGACAGAAGTTGTTATTGTCCGCGATGAAAACGGGGATATAATTTATGATGAAAACGGAGTTGTGAAAACAGACGTTATTGAAGTTTCAAATACCACGACTGTTTACACCATTGATGACGATGGTAATACAATCGAAGAAGAAATTTTGCTTGATGACATTGATTTGATGGAAGACTTTGATGAATCTGATATGACCACCGAAGGATTGCGATCCGCAGGTTTAATTGCCAGCGATCATGACACTCTCACTGGACACGACGCGGTTCGGACGGGCATTAAGGAAAGATTGCCTCTTGGGCAAATTGTAGCTGACGAAAATATTGGATGGAAAATTATTTGTCCATTTACAGGCAGCTCCGATGTTTACCAAATTAGAACTGACACATACGCAAGTTACTTAACCGATCAGCCTTTTAGAATTGACTTGTCCTTGGCTGATAACTTAAGTTCAGAAAACCCCTCTGATGACATTATATTGGAGTGAACTGCCCCGCCCACAAGGGGCAGAGCTTACCCTTTCACTCCTATAAGGCCCAATCCAAGAAATTTTCATTTAGATGGCATCGTATAATAACTGAGGTAAAAAAAATACTTTAATGAAAAACACGATGTGGCTAATTGGAGTTGGCCTTTTAATTTTTTCGGCACTAATTGGATTCGCCTTGCATACAAGCTATAACAATAAGTATAACACGTTGGAATCTGAAGCTCGCGCAAGGCAAGAAGTCAGCAAGGTGACATTTGACAACACTTGGAAGATTATTTCTTCTCAAGCCAAGGTCGCCGAGCGCGACCGAGAGTCATTCCAATCTACTTATGTATCAATTATGAATGCCAGAAGCCAATCAGAAGGTGATTTGTTAATGAAGTGGAGTCAGGAGGCTCAGGTTCCCATCACTCCCGATCTCTACAAGACTCTTCAGCAATCCATTGAAAGTCAGCGAAACACATTCACAACTGCTCAAAAGCAATTGATTGATATTCGCCGCGAAGCTGAAACAATGAAGCGCAATTTCCCTGGCAGTGTGTTTTTGAGTAGTCGAAAGGACATTCAAATTCAGGTTGTAACAAGTGATGTAACTGATGCCGCGTTTGCATCTGGTCAAGAAAATCAAGTTGACCCATTTCTGTCTAATTAAAATTTAATGATTATTTGGTTTGCTCTTATAATTCCTGTGCTTACTGTATTTGCAATGGCGTACATGTGGCGGCACAAAATCACATGGGCTGAAATGTTTTTGCCAATAGGTGTGAGCATTTTGCTTATCGGATGCAGTAAGTTTTTTTCTGAGATGTATCAGACTCGTGACATTGAGTATTGGAATAGCTATATTGTTCGCGCAACTTATTATGAAGATTGGAATGAGAAAGTAAACTGTAGACATCCCAAATACAGGACAGAGACACGTACTCAAACGTACACAGATTCTTCTGGCCGAATAAGAACGCGAACTTACACGGAGCAGGTTTTTGATGGCTATATGCATGCATATGACGTTGATTACCACCCGCCTCGATGGATTGCTTATACGAACATTGATGAAGAGATTTCTATTTCATCCCAAGCTTGGTCAAAGTATGCTGAAATCTTTGGTAATCAAAGTTTCAGAGAATTAAATAGAAACTTTTTCACCAAAGATGGGAACGCCCATGATACATTCTGGGACAACAAGTTTGAAACACTACAGCATGTTGTAACAAAGCACAGTTATGAAAACAGAGTTCAGGCGTCTAATTCTATTTTTAATTATCGCGACTTAACTAAAGAGGAAAAATCACTTGTTTATGATTACCCTCGGGGTGGATATTTTGACACTCCTTCTGTGTTGCCAGTAGGATGGTCGGGGTCCAATCACATTGACAAAATGAACGCGCTTATTGGCAGTGATGAAGAAATAAGAGTGTGGATTTTAATTTTCCGCGATCAAAATCGAGAAGTGGCCAAACTACAAGAGGCTCACTGGAAGGGTGGCAATAAAAATGAATTAGTAATTTGTGTTGGTGTCACAGGTCAGAATGATGTTCAGTGGGCTGAGGTTTTTAGTTGGACAAAGAAAGAAGATTTAAAAATAAGCATTAGAGACTACATTCAAGATCAAAAGCAGTTAAACTTGATTACATTGCGCCCTTGGCTTACTTCTGAAATACAGTCCAAGTGGGAACGCAGAGATTTTCAGGAGTTTAGCTATCTGGAGGTTTCCCCGCCAAGTTGGTTTATTATTTTGGTTTACATCTTAACTCTAATTGCAAGCATTGGCTCTGCAGTTTATGTTATCAAAAATGAAATAAACCCACAAAACGACGAAGAATAAATTATTCTTCTTCGTCGTTTTCATCTTCTTCATCGTCTTCTATATCTTCGTCGTCTTCAAACGCGGCTGCATAAATTGGAGAATTATGTTGGTATAGAAAATCGATTTTTTCTTCGATTTCGCCAAGTCTGTCACTAATGCTTTTGAGGATGTCCTTGATTTCCAAGCTGTTTCGACTTGATGAGGCGAGTGTTCCTGCCGCGATTTCAACAACATCATTGAGAGTTGCTTTGTTTTCCTCGGCGGCTTGAATAATTTCATTAAGTCTTGATGGCCTCATGGATTTGCTTGGATTTGTTTCTACCTGCTTCATAGTTTGCTTCCGTTTAAAGATCGGGTCCGATGCTCACTTGGAAATCGCCCAATTGTTGTGTTATTGTATTGTTATTATTGTTTGTTTCAGATAAATTCTGTTGTGCTTGTTGTTGCTCAAGTACATATTGCCCTTGATCCATGTTATTGTCGCCATCGTTGTTAATTTGTTGACTTGGCACCTGATCGCCCATTGATTCCTCAATCTGCTTTAGCCTTTCGTTTAGTTGATTGACGCTAAACATAAGAGTTTGAACTTGTTTTTGCAATGGATTCGCCATGAGTTGCGCCAATTTTACGTTTAATTGGTCGGCCTGATCGGCAAAATTGGGATATCCAAGGTGATCAAACCGTTTTGCTATTTTTACTAAATCACGATTAATCCGAATAAAGTTTCTCATTGTTTTCATCTGCCCCGAATAGAAATTCTAGGAAAACCTGAGCCGTTGTCGTCCGAGGGCGCATTGCCAACCAAAGAAATAATTTGATCAATTTTTAATCTAGCCTCTTGGGTTTCATCAGCATCAACAACAATGTCCGTGATTTTTGCTCTTAATTCATAAAGCTCTGAAAGCAGCATTTGTTGATCCAGTCGAATAAACACCATGTGATTATTTTCCATTATCCTAAACCTGTGCCCTGTATAATTCAAATATGTCGCTGAAAATTAAGCCTGGGGCGATACAAAAACTTCCAGAAAACAGATTTGTTTCTTGTTTATTGATGAGTGACTGCATAAGCCCAGGTAAATTCTTTGTTAATAAGGATGTTCTTAGAAAGTCGGTCATTGTTGGCGGCGAATGTCCTGTTTATTACAACGAAGCCATAGCTGGGTTGTTAAATAGTTTGGTTTTTGGTTTTAAAGACAACTGTCTTTATGGCTATGGAACTCTTCGGGACATTGATGAAGACATTGAAAATTCAATAGTGCTTCCAGAATTTGATATTGTTGGTGTAGAATGTATTGTTTGCAAAAGGCTATTTAACAACGTTTCTGAAATTCCGTGTGGTTGCATTGGTTTGTCTCCGTGTTTAATTTTGCCCAAGGTTTGTATTCGTGGTGTGCATATTTACTCCGAATGGAACGAAGAAATACCCAGGTCTGGAATGATAAGTGAACACCTGTTGAGGCAGTTTCCTGTTGTTGTGGATTATATTCAAATCGTTGATCCTATTTAAGACGCCATTAAATTATGAAAAAAACTACAAAAAAAGAAGTTACTGAAGCAAGTGAATCACGGTATATTACCCGTGTTCACATTGAAAATTTTCAGGACCATACTGATACTGTTATCAATCTTGAAAAGGGCATAAATCTGATAACTGGAAGTTCAGACGCGGGCAAATCAGCGGCCTTAAGAGCCATTAATTTTGTGCTTCATAATCAGCCCCGAGGCGATGCGTTTGTCCAGCTGGGATCAAATGAAACCAGGGTGGCGATAGAGTTTTCTGATGGAACAGTGGCTCAGAGAATCAAGGGCAAAAGTCGAAACGCAATTGTTATTAATAATCCCAAGTGGGCCGAGCCAATAGCAAAAGATAATTTTGGCAACGAATACCCAGAAGACGTTATTAAAGCCTTGGGCAATCCGCCAGTAGACAAGGAGCAGGGGCCTATATCATATGCCGATCAGATGTCTCCATTATTCCTTGTAAGCCTTAGTTCCACAGAGCTTCCAAGATGTCTTTCGAGACTAACTGGCATTGACGATTTTGAAGAAGCTGCAAAAATATTAAGCTCACAATCAAAAGACGCTGCAAAGCGAGCAAAAGAGAATGAAATAAGAATTAACCGCATTAATGAAGAACTTGATGATTACAAGAATATAGAAAACCAGATTTGTCAAATTGAATTTATTGATCGATTGGCCACACAGGTTTCTTCTTCTATGTCGGGCATCTCTGAGGCACAAGCGTTAATTTCTCAAAACGAGTTAATTATGAGCCAGGGCAAAACGGCATTCTTGGCTTTGCAGGCGGCAAAAAATGTTCATGACATTGGAAAAGAATTTAGTCCAATTGAAGAAAAAATTGACAATTTAAACACTGGGCTTAGTCTTCTGAAAACACTGGAGTCTATTGAAGAGGACGCAACTGAGCACAAAATTCGTATTGAAGAATTTAGCGCTATTTTAGATCACAAAAAAGAATTTGACAGTCTGGAAAAACAGATTAGCAGCATTTCATTGGGGCATGAAATGCTGAAAGAAAATGAAGATTTGCTTCAAAATGAGCAGAATTTAAATAATGAAATTAGAATTTGGACTCAAGAAATGAATTCAGCTAACAAAGAATATTCAGAATTGATTAAGGAAATGATGAGTCTAGGCGCATGGTGCGAGGCTTGTTCGCGCCCATTAGTCTTGGAGGATAAATAAATGGGATTAAAAGTGCTTTTTATGGGAGATAATCATTGTGATAGTTTGCAGCCTCCCTGGAGAACAGATAACTATTGCTTAACAACTTCTCAGGAACTTCTTGAGTCTCTTGAGATTGCTCGGGACAATTCATGCGATGCATTTGTTTTATTGGGTGATGTATTTAACAGAGCAGAAGTTGGCGGTGAATGCCGCAATTTGGTATTAAAAACGTTAAAGAAGGGCAACAATGGCGATGGTTGGCCATTCCCCATTTATGTTGTCGTCGGGAACCATGACATCGCACATGACCCATCTAATCTTGGAAAATCGGCTTTAGGCACTATGATTGATGCTGATTTGCTGATTAAAACAGACTATGATGATGATTTAGGTATTGCATTTGGCCACTTTGTTCCTCATAACACAAAGTTAATTAAAGAGGGAGAGTTGATGAAAGAGCCCGCTTTGATCTGGGCCGTACATGCCTCGGTTACAACACGGAGCATTCATGGTGATTTCGTTTTATTTGAAGACGTGCCGCTTGCAAAGAAAACGAAATTGCTAATTGCGGGACACGTTCATTTTCCAATGGATCAAGTGCGCAAAGATGGCAAGCGTTTTATTAATCCTGGTAATGTTGGTAGGTATGATGCCACAAAAGACAATATCAATCGGGAGATTAATGTTTTATTAGTTGATTACGAACGGGATGGTTCACGTATAGACACACAGCTTATACCACTTAAAACATGCCTTCCAGGGAAAGACATTTTCAAAATCGATAAAATACAGAAAAAGAAAGACAAAAAAGCAGAAGAAATGCAATTTATCAAGCAAACTGGTAAGCTTTCTGGTTGGGTAAATGTTTCATCTGGTGATAAATATGTCACTTTGCGCCAATCGGGCAAAATTAAAAAACTTGATGTTCGAGTTGTTGACAAGGCCGTGGAAACATTGCGTGAAGTTAATGACAAGCGAAAATAAATGACACAAATATACTAATATAAAAAACATGAACGACAGCAAAATCAAAGATATTATCAATCGCAGCGAGGCTTTAAAACAAAAGTTTGCCTCTGCTGAGACAGAAATAAAGATTCGAACGCGGCAATTAGACGAACTTACCCCTAAGAAAAAAGATATTGACCGAAGGTGTAAGGAAAATTTTGGATGTAAAATTTCTGAATTGCCTAGCAAGCTTGAGGAAATTACTAAGCAAATAGAATCGGATATTGCAATAATTGAATCAAAACTAGAGGAAGCAAATCAATCCGAAGAGCAAGGTGATTAATGGATATTGAAAATATCATTGACAAGTGGGCAAAATTAGAGCCCAAAATAAACCGACTTCGCGGGCAAATTGCTGAACGCAAGGGGGCTAGAGATCAGCTTTTGAAAAACAAGCAAAATGAAGAAAAAAATCAAATTTCTTTAAAAGAAGATCAGTTGTTAGCAGAACAAGCAAGCCTGTTTTTGCAATCAGAAATTGTAGAGCGAAGACAAAAGGCCACAGAAGCCATAGAATCTATTGGAACTTCTTCATTGCGAATGATTTATGGCGATGATTATGCTCTTGTATTCAACACTTTTGACGAAAAGAGAGAAAAAGGCGAAAAGGGCGGATTTAAAATGGAAATTCAAATTAAATCCGATTTGAAAAATCAGCCATTAATTACAGGATTGATGGGTGAACGGGGCGGAGGCGTTATAGAGGTTACTGCTTTTGGGCTACGCATTGCTGCTTTGGACTGGATGGATTATGACGGACCATTAGTTCTTGACGAGGCATGGAAATCTATGTCTGCCGATTCAAAGATTGAGTCAGTTGCTGAATTTTTGAAGTTTTATTCCAAGCACAAAGACCGCCAAATTATATTTGCCACTCACAGGGCCGATGTTTTTGGTAAATATGCTGATAATATCATAAGAATCTCCAAAGATAATGGGGTCGCGTCCGTTAGGCAGATGGAATATGATGAAATTATGCAAGAAGCCGCGCAACTTGCGGCCTCGACAGAAGAAATTGAGGATGATTTATGAAATCTAAAAGAGTGAACAAGGATGACGTTGCTGCCGCGATTATTGAGAGGATCATGAGCCAGCCTGTCCCTGCAGAGGGGCAGCTAATGAATCCCCTCAATGCCGAAAAGAAAAACAGAAAATCTTCTCAAGTTACAATATCCGACATAGACGCAGACAATCTGTCCCAGGACGTAAAGTCTTGGACTGTTCGAACATTTGTTGATTATTTTTCTAAAAAATGGCAAAAAGAAACGGGCGGAAACTACAAAAAAACCTATACATCTGACCAAATTGTGTTTCAGGATATAGGCAAATTTATGGCAAGTAATGGTCTTGAAAAAAACGAATGGACTAAAAAGTTTATTGACTGGTGTTTTAAGAAAAGATCAGACATAACTAAGAAGTCTGGGCACTTTATGCCTCAAACCATTAGAAATTATTTGAATCAGTTTTATCAAGATGTTGTTATGCCCATGGTTGAAGACGACAAGATTGACCGAACATATGTTGAGACTCCGATACTTGATGAGATCAAACAAGCCGACGCCGACGGCAAGGCTAGTGAGATATTCTTGAGATTTGGCATTCCTATTGCTGCTACTTATTTTGTTGTTTATCGAGGATTTAAAGAGCCAGTTGTAGAAAAGGGCCTCACCAAGATGATAGATTCTCTTTGTAAAGGGACTCCAGAAGAAAGAGAAAAACTATCGCTTATGTTCCGAAGATCAATAATCCGATCACCATACCCGAAGTGGTTTGTGTTTCTAAATTGGAGAGAAATGTACAAATCCCAGTCTAGTTCATTCGTGGATGAAAATTGGTGGAGAGACTTAGATTACAGAGGACAAGAGCTGCCAGAATATCTTAAGTTAAGGCCCGATGATAACGAAAACAATGAATAATAACTTTACCGCACATCGCAATGCCATGAGAGAGTTTGATTGGCAAATACGTTCAAAAAGGCCACTTCTTTACATCATAAGCCACGAGGAGAAGCGTGTTCTAAACGCCATATCAACAGTTTGTGAGCGTGATGATAGGCGATGGAAATTGGCCACGTGGGATATCGCATCGGGGCTGCAGTCAAATTATGAAGATATTTTACCCAAAGATGATCTCGCGATGGATCAACTGGATATTTTACAATGGTTTGAAGATCAGGCCATGCCAACAAATGATTTCTTAGTGCTTGTGCTTAAAGATTATCATAGATTTCTAGGAGTGGATGGCCAGGTTGGGCAAGTTGAAAGCAAAGTTATTAGAGCCTTAAGAAACATTAGTCAAGAATCTGCCACAAAACAGAAAGCTATCGTAATATTGTCGCCGTCTCTGCATATCCCTCAAGAAATAGAAAAAATAGTTAATGTGATCGACTGGCCTTTGCCAGAGACTGAACATATTAATGATCTTGTCTGTTCTATTCTTTCTGCGGCAGACAATCGTCAAGATTTAAGAGATAAGTTTCAAGCGTCGGGATACAGTGATCAAGAAATGGAAGAAATAGTGCGAGCTTTTCAGGGCCTCACTATAGACGAAGTTGAGATGCTAATGTATTACAGCATGCTCACAACAGAAAAACTTGACCCTTCGCTTCTTGCATCACATAAAAGAGATATAATACGCAAAGCTGGTATTCTAGACTGGATTGAAATTCAATCGGGGATGGACAGCGTGGGTGGTTTGGTTGCTTTGAAAGATTGGCTAAAAAAAAGACAGGGTGCATTTTCAAAAGAAGCCATAGCCTATGGTTTGCCAGCTGACCCCAAGGGTGTTCTTTTGGTTGGTGTTCAGGGGGCTGGTAAATCACTTTGTGCCCAGGCAATTGCATCTTACTGGCGACTTCCGTTATTAAGGCTGGATATGGGCAAGGTATTCAGCGGTATTGTTGGGTCATCAGAAGAAAACATCCGATCAGTTATTGCCATAGCCGAAAGCGTAAGTCCTTGTATTTTGTGGGCAGACGAGATTGATAAAGGTCTTTCTGGATCAGCAAGTTCAAATCAAACTGATGGCGGGACGGCAAGTCGTGTCTTTGGATCGCTTCTGACGTGGATGCAGGAAAAAAAGAAGCCTGTTTTTGTTGTTGCAACAGCCAATGACGTGTCTCAGCTTCCGCCCGAGCTATTAAGAAAGGGAAGGTTTGATGAAATATTTTTTGTTGATCTTCCTACTGAACAAGACAGAAAAGATATTTTTAAAATTCACATCCTTAAGCGTGATCGCGATCCGCAATTGTTTGATATAAAGGCTTTGGCTGCAGAGTCGCAGTCTTTCACAGGTGCGGAAATCGAGGCGGCAATTATTAGCGCCATGTATGAAGCATTCGACGATAGTGCAAGGGAGTTTACCACTGCTGACATTCTTAAGTCTCTTCAGGAAACTGTTCCACTTGCAGTGACAATGAAGGAAAAGATCGAGATTTTAAGAACATGGGCCAAAACAAGAGCAAGAAGTGCAAACTACATTAAGCCGATAATAGAGAGCGCGGAGATTACGCAAGCAAGACAAGACATTATGAAAGATATTGAAAACAAAATCCAATCTGATGACGTAGAAGAAGAGTATCTATGAGCAAAGACTCCGATGAAAACATTTTTTTAAAAAGCATGAATCTTAATGCTGATGATCTAAGGGCAAAAGATCAGGCCAGAAGAATGCGAGAAGACATTGGCTGCAGCGATTGCAATTACCTTGGTTATGTCCTTACCAGCAATGGTTCAGGGGCTTTGTGCAAGTGCATGAAGAAAAAAACGTATCATAAGTTGTTTGATGAAGCTGCGATACCCAGGATTTGGTGGGAAAAAACTCTTGATGATTGGGACACTCGCCAAGACTCGAAGGGATATGATCTTGGCTCTCAACAAAATGTTAGCAAGAAAATCAAAAGACTTTTCGCCTTCTATGCCAAAAACTTAAAGAATATTGCTGCGGGATTCCCCCCGTCAATTACGCACAGCAGTGGTATTAAAGACAAATTACACTCTCTGGTTTTGGAAGGAGGAAACGGGAGTGGAAAAACATTCCTAATTGCAGTAATGCTTCAAGATGCTTTAAAAATGGGGCTTACAGCACATTTTATTGAGTGGAGCGATTTAATTGATGCCTGTCGATCCTTCCAAAAAGAAGACGAACTAAATCACTTGCGTGATGTTTTTGAAAAATATGATTTGGTGGCCATTGATAACACCGTCCCTTATGACAACCTTCCAAATCATTGTTTTGTACAATTAGACAGATTTTTTAGAGCTAGGCTTAACTCTGGCAAACCAACTCTTATCGGGGCAGAACCTGGATGGGAAAATACTAATGCTGGCTCGGGATGGCGAGCTTTAACATCAAATTGTCTTGTGGTGCATTTGCCACGAACAGACCAACGAACAAATTCGAGAATGTAAAATGAACTTAAGCCAACAAGATATTGAAATTGCAATTTTGGCACATATTACTCGCAATCCGAAGGCAATGGACAAAATTGAAGCGAGAAAAATCACAGAGGATCACTTTGTTTTTGTAGAAGATGGTGCTAAAAACTCATACACCAAGGCTCTTTTTATTTTGGCTAGAAATTATTGGCGCGATTCAGGGGGGTCATTGTTAACGCAAAATGTTCTTGAAGCCAAGATGATTGAAAGCTCGATGAAAGACAAGTCGCGAGAAAAATTCCTGACTTTATGGGCAAATATTGATGACTTTGATGTAGACGACAATGATCTGTATGAATTTATTAGTCAATTAAAAAACAGGCATTGTTTAAGAATTATCAATAATCTATTCAAAGAAGGCGCAACTACACTAACTGAAGACGGAATACCCGAAACACTTCAAGTAATTCAGAAGCATGTTGATGCCGTTCATGAGCAAATTAATGAAATTGGCGGAGATATTGAAAGATTGGATATTTCAAATTCTCATGATTATTTTCAAGAGGAGTATCAAAAGCGCATCGATAAACCAGAGCTTTTCAGGGGCATCCCTTGCGGCTTAGATGAAATAGACTCCAAGACATTCGGCTGGCTACCAGGCCAAATTATTGTATTTTTGGCTCCTAGCTCGGGCGGGAAATCAGTCATGCTTTTAAACTCGGCGCTTCATGCTCATGCTCAAGGCAAGAATGTTTTATATTTCAGCTTTGAAATGAACTCTTGGCTGTGTCTTTTGCGCCATTTATCTCTTCAGTTTAAAATTCCTTATGCACAGCTAAAAGACGTGACATGCACCCCAGAGCAAATGAAACAAATATCTGATGGCTTATCACAAATGTCGTCAAATGGTGCATATTTTGAATATGATGTCAACATGGAAGACCCTACCCCAGAATATATTGATAGCCGAATTAGAGAACTGACGGCTACCAAGGGCAAGCCAGACATCTTAATTGTAGACTACATTGGAAATATGACTGTTAGAAATCCTCAGTCGAACTCAAAAGATTGGGAAAATCAATCAAAGGCGGTTGAGCAGCTGTTTGTTATGAGCAAAAGATACTCCATACCAACATTAACAGCCCAGCAAATTAACAGAGACACAATTCGTGATGCAAGAAAACAAAAAGAAAACAATAAATTCATGAGTTATGACCAAGCCGCGGCGAGCGGTGGCCAAAAGTTGCTGCACCTTTGTACCTATGCTATCGCCATGGAGCCTTACAAAGAAGAAGGCGTATGCGTGTTCCATCCTGTGAAAATGCGAGACGCTTGGTTCCACCCATTTCCAGCACTGTTAAAGCGCGAATATAATGAAATTTCATCAATGGATGATGGTGAAAAAGAAGAGTGGATGAATCTGCATCGCATGAGCGCAGGGGGTGGTTCAACGAGTGACAAAGCTGATAACAATAAGATTCATACGGTTAGAAATGAAGTTCGCAGAGCCAATGACGATGATGATGGCGGAGATGAAGGCTGGGTTGTTGAAGAAACAACATCCGATGAGAACCTTGATCTTGGGGATTGGTCACTAGGGTAATATGAACAATTCAGACAATTCGCGATCATTGCTTCAGTCCTTGTCTGATGTTAAATCCAAGGGCAGGATAAGCAGTCAGGTTATTGATGAAATGCTTGCAGTTGCAGACATAAAAGAAATCTTGGAACAAGAGTATGATCTTTACTTTGACCCCAGCACAAATGGCTGGTGGAATACTAATTGCCCAATGCCTGGCCACGATGATAAGTCCCCAAGTTTTGGTGTGCATCCTGAAAGCGGAATGTATAACTGTTTTGGATGCATGGAAAAAGGCACTTTGCTGACATTTATTCAGAAAGTTGAGGGCCTAAGTTTCCCTGAGGCCGTGCAAAGGTTGTCGCAGATAACTGGGGTGAACATGGATGAAGCCCATGGCGAGCTTCACAGGACGGTCAGGGGCATTAATGAAGCAATTGAAGACTACTTAAACCGAACTGCACAAACTGATCTTCCAGGCGGAATGACAGAGGCTGCTTTTATGCGGGCAGTTGCTTCGCGCATAAAAGCGTTTGAGTTCAAAGCAGGATGTACCAATCAAGCCTATGATTTTTCAGAAGAAGTTTACAAAAACTTGGATGATATGATGTATGCTCAAGATTATAAAGGACTAAACAAACTTTGGCACGAGCTTGGAAAAAAAACGCGATTTGCACTAAAACTAACAAAAAAGGAATAATGATATGATTGACGATCTTTATAATATGAATGAAACACCATCGCGAGGCGACATCGCAGAGAAGTTAAATGAATCGACACAAACATCACCAGAAGAAGTTACAATTCAAGTTGTGTTGTCTGGTGTTGGGGCGGCAAGATATAATTTTGTCAAAAGCCTGTTGATGATTTCTTTGGGTATGTCTGAGCGTGATGCGGATGCGTATATTTGCAGAGTAGGAGCAGAAACAGAAATTAGCAAACTTGCTGAGCTGTGGAATAAAAAAGAAAACTCTAATGAAGGGCGCTGAAGTCATAGTATATCCCGAAATAGCAGCGAAAGCTTTAAAAATTGGCGAAGCTGATCTTTACGTCATGTGGCTGTTATTAAGAGCCATGAGCGCTCGCGGTGATGGTCGGGGCATCATCACCGTTGATGATATCAAGAATACTTGTGAAAAGGTTTTCGGAGTTACGCAAAAGTGGGCATACTCAAAAATCAATGACGGCATAGGTAAGTATTGGCGTGCTCCCGACGGTAAAAAGGGCTCCAGAACGGTTGGCTTAATGGGGCAAAGGTTGGTTCACGATCACCTTAAACCAGAAATGACACGATCAGAGCCATTTGTTATTCCCGCGAGCTTATTCAAAGCGAGTGAAGGCTTGAATTTTAAAAAGATAAAGCAATTACTGATTGCCCTTATTGCAAGTCGCTTTGTTGACAATAGGCCAGTAACTATCGACCAGATTGTAGAGCATACGGGGCTTTCTGAGTCAACAATCAGAAATGCCCTTAAAGAATGTGCGCTAATTACAAAAGTTGCCAATTATGAAATTGTTCATAAGGCAAGTACCCACATAGAGGCCAAGGCCGTGCAACGAGCGTTATGTGTTCAAAGCAAGAAATTTCGCCTTGCTCAACAAAATGGAACCTGGATTGTTGCCAAGCAGATGGGCAATACTTATAGGGTTCCCGAAACGAATCGACTTCCATTGCGTATAAGGCCAAAGGAACTAAAGAACTTCGACAAAGACAATGTTTCTTTATATGGAAAAAAGCGCTTTTATAACAAAAAATCTAAATCAAAACACAATGGAATTTATTGTGTAGACCACACTTATGTAAGTGACCAAAAAGCAGCGCTATGGACAACAAAGGTTATTGAGTCTACAAAACTACCTCGAAGTCATGCTGGAAAATGGTGCAGGCTGATTAAATTCAGTGCTCGTGGGAAAAATCCATTAAACACGAGTGTCAAGACGCAAAATAATGACTAAAATAAATTAAGAGTTATTTTCACACATAACTCAAACCAGATGAATGACTGCCGACGCGGCGTCTGGATATTAACCATGTGTAATCAATGCAATAATATTAATCACAAGCAGGATTTTGTTCACCTGCACGCCCATACTCACTTTTCTGTACAGGATGCCCTGCCGTCGCCAACAAAATATGCTTTAAAGGCGAGAGAGATGGGTTTTCCCGCTGCTGCCATTACCGACCATGGCAAAATGGGCGGGGTTATCGAGTTTGTTGACGCATGTCGCGCTCCACATGAAAAATTCGCCCCGATTAAGCCACTGATCGGATGCGAGGTATACACATGTGAAGATAGATTTGATAAATCCAAGGATGAAAATGGCGGGCGAAGAAAGCTTAATCACCTGACCCTCATTGCCCAAAATGAAGTCGGTTACAAAAATCTACTGAGAATGACCGCAATCGGGGCCGATCCAGATGCATTTCATTATAGCCCGCGAATTGATTGGGAAGTACTAAAGGCTCACAGCGAGGGCGTCATTGCCCTTTCGGGATGTCTTGCGAGCGAACTTTCTCAAGCGCTATTAAAAGAAGATAGAGATTCAGCCAGTGAAATTGTGAAGAGATTTAAAGACGTATATGGCGAAAGATATTATATTGAACTTCAGTATCATGGAATTCCAGAGCAAAAACACAATTTGCCATTGCTCTGTGAAATGGCCAGGAAATATGATGTTCCTATGGTTGCGTCAAACGATGTTCACTACATCAACAATGATGATTGGCAGTTACATGATGTTCTGATACAAATGCGAGACATTCGCGAAGACAAAGGAAGTGAAAAAAAGAACGGAAAGAAAGAAGCCTACGGGACGCATCAATTTTGGCTTAAATCAGAGCCTGAAATGCGCAGGATTTTCGAATCCAATGTTCCTGAGTCGATTACAAATACTGTGGCCCTGGCCGAAAGTGTCGAAGACTTTCTCAAGTTAGATGTCCCGCACTTGCTTCCCCCTGCCAATGTGCCCATGAATGATGAGCGGTTCTTAGGATTTTGGAAGTCTCACTTACCTCACCATAAGCCCAATGAAGCTTATCTAGCTTTTTTGACATTCGAGGGCATGAAGCGTCGGGAGCATGACCAAAATAAAGAATATGTGAAAAGAGCCAAGTATGAGCTTACTCAAATTTGGAACATGGGTGTCACCGACTACTTTTTAATTCAAAGAGAAATGGTTGAGTTTATGAAATCTCAAAACATTTATTTTGGAATTCGTGGATCAGGCGTGGGCTCGTTGGTGAATTATTATCTTGAAGTTTGTTCAGTTGATCCAATAAGATGGAACTTGATGTTTGAGCGATTTTTAAACCCTGGCAGAGGCAATCAATACAAAATAAATTACGATGTTTTGCCAACATCAGAGTGGAAACAAACAAGTTTGGCCGAACAGGATCAACAAGAAGCTGTTAAAAGATTGCGAAAGAATGCAAAAGAATTCCTGGCACAAAACCCTGATCTTGAGGATCGTGCTCCTGATATTTCTCGTGAGATTTGGGTTTTGGAAAACCAGGGGCTTGCTACATATTTGTGTGACCTTTCGGATCGAGGAATAACGTCTAAGACAAATGACAGCCATCTATGGACTGCATATATAATGGGGATTACTCCCGAAAAACCTGATGGTGACATGATCGTTAAAAAAGTCGCCACCCTGCCTGACGTAGACACTGATATTGATGGTTCGCGCCGAGAAGAAGTAATCGACTGGGCAAAAGATAGATTTGGCCATGATCGCGTTGCACAAATCGGCACATGGGGGACTTATGCCGCCAAGGCCTCTGTTGTTGGCTCTCTTAAGACGAGCACTAAATTCAAAGAAAGGTTTCGTGACTCAACTCATGCCATGGCGCTAAGAGTTTCAGGTTCTATTCCCAAAAGACCAGGTATCACTATCGATGAAGCCATTATGGAATCTGAGGATTTTGCCTATTATTATGGAACTTGGAAATCAGAAATTGACATTGCAAAACAGCTTGTCGGGACAATATCCAACCTCGGAGTTCATGCTGGCGGCGTTTTGGTTGCAAGCGAGCCCATTTGTGATCACAGTCCGATAGAAAACTCCAAGGGAACGCTTTGTTCTGGTTACGATATGAAATCAGTTGAGCGAGTTGGCCTAGTTAAGTATGATTATCTTGGGCTTGCAACATATGAACAAATATCCATCGCCTTGGGACTGATTAAAAACAGACATGGAATAGACATCATTTTAGACGAAATACCACTTGAAGACCCGAAAGTGTTTAAGAATATCTATGCAAAGGGCAAAACTAGCACAGTGTTTCAGTTCGCGTCCAAGGGAATGCAAGAAGCCCTAAGAATGGTTGAGGCATCTAATACAGAAGATTTAATTGCTGTGGCCGCTCTTTATCGTCCAGGGCCAATGGAATATATTCCTCAGTATGCAGAAGGAAAGAAAAAGCCAGAAGAAGTTCGCTATGCCCATCCGTTAATTAAGAAGAATTTGTCCGTTACTTACGGCATTATGGTATATCAAGAACAGGCTATGTTTTTGGCAAGAGACATGGCTGGATTTGACTGGAACGAAGTTGACAAACTGCGAAAGGCAATATCAAAGAAAAGTGGCAAAGACTTTGATGAAGCCTGCAATCTATTTAGAGAAAAGTCAATTAAACGCGGGATACCTGCAGCTGCGGTAAACGAAGTTTTGGGACTGATGTCTAAGTTTGGTGGCTATGCCTTTAATCGATCACATGCATGTTCTTACGCAATTTTGTCTTATTGGACCGCATGGCTTAGATATTATTATCCTTCAGAGTGGATCGCTGCTTGTATTCAAGTAGACCGAGATGACGCTGACAAGATGGCTATTTTTTCTCGCGAGTGCAGAAACGAAGGTATTAATCTTTGTGCCGCAAATGTTAATGAGTCAGGGCTGAATACAACAGTAAACAAAAAAGGGGACATTATGCTGCCGCTTACCTCTATAAAAGGCGTGGGGCAAAAAGCCAGCGACATTATCGCGCATCAGCCTTTTGATTCTTTGAGAGATATGTGCTGGAGAACTAAAGCAAATCGCAAAATGGTTCAGTCTATGGCCGAAGGCGATGCACTTTATGTTTTCCCTGAAATCAACGGAAATTCCGTGGATGAAATTATGGAAATTTGGGATGATTTGGTTAAAGAAAGAGTCTCAGAAGAGAAGCGCATAGAAAAAGAAAAGAAAATGCGCTATAAAGTTGATTCGCCAATTCAACAATCCCATAGCACAGCGCCTAACACGAGGGCTACAAGAGCCTCTCGGCCTGCGCCGTCAAAGAAGAAGATCAAGGGGTCTATGAATCGTGTATTTTCGGATGAATTTTTTGGAGATTAATAATGGAAAATAAAGAAACAAATAATGATCACGGCGGAATGTCTGAGCATGGCATGGCAGGTACTATATGGGACATTGTCGATCTTGATTATGAAATTACAGAAAGACACAAAGGCCCTTCAATTGAATCTTTTAAGAGTGATTACAAAGATTATGTTGATGCTATCAAATCTCTTCGGCAATACAACGAAAGCGCAATTAGAACCGAAATTGAAAATTGGGACCTTACGATTTCGGAAGAAAGTCTTTTTGATTTTCAATTAGCACAGTCATATTATGCGAAGTTAATATCATACAGAATAAGAATTACATATCTCCAAGATATAGTTAATCAGCACTATGAATTGCTTTCAGAATCTGTAAAAAGCTTAAAAACTATGGCTGTTAAGCTTTCGACTGGGGCCAAGCACGACAAAGAAGCCACCGCAACAAATATTATTCAGCCATTGGCCAAGGCCCTTGCTAATGCAACTAGATTTAAGGCCAGCCTAGACGGTGTTTACAGAAATATCGATTTCGTTTCATGGCAGATGGAAAAATTACTAAGAGAAAAACAATCTATCTCCAGAATAAATAACGAACATGTGAGAGAGGGCATGAGCCATTCTTACACATCATTAAATGAAGAAAGAGAATCGCCTGAAAACAATTCTCAATTTACACAATTCAGTGGTGGCAAAAAAACAAAAACTGTTGTGAAAACTCGTTCAAAATCCTCTTAATACATGATGCTTTAAGAGGATTTGACTTTCTTTTAGCAGAATATAAAATATGTGAGCGGACGCAAAAAAAATGTGTAAATTCACAAATGTCACACTAATATAAAAACAGAGAGTGAAGCAAAAGCCAGCAGGCCATATTAATTGGCACTAAGAGCTTAAGTACAACTTTCACACAAAGGAGAAAAACCAAAATGGCAAGACGTGTTACGCCAAAAACGTACAAAGAACAACAAACATCGCAGTCAAGTGGCCGAAGCTACCCTAAGTTTTCGGACATTATTGTTAACCTTTCGGTTACAAATCTTGAGGTTGGAGAAGACAAGTCGGTACGACTTCGACTTGTCGGGCTTCCTATTACTTACAAGGAATATAACGACAAAAAGTGGGTCCCTGGACAAAAGGGCAAAACAGAACGTGTTCCTTTCCCTGACGCTCATCTTAATAAGTCTTTGACTAGAATTGGGCATGATGATGAATCGCAATGTCCGTGGAAGGCCGAGGGTTATATTGCTTCGGCAAAGTATGCACAAAATGTGCTTGAGTATGATGCTGAAAATAAGACCTGGGTTCCAAAGATTCTCAACAAGGGGGCATCAATTTTTGATAAGTTCCAGCAATGGACCGATGGTCGCCTTGAGGAATACGAAGACCTCGACGAAGACGAAGCAGAGGATTTTATTACTCACCTTGGTGTAAGAATGTCGCCATGTGTTCGTATTAAGGCTTTGAAGAAGGGCGAAAAGGCACATGAAGTCGAGTACACAGTCACGGTTGAGTCAAAGCCCACCCCAATGACTGACGAGATGATTGAAATCCTCCGCAGTGCTGGAGAGCCTTCGGCGGAGCAAGCGGCAAAGATTCTTGCAGTCTATAAGCAAGATCAAGAAGATGACCCCACAATGCCCGAATGGGAAGACTTTTTTGCGCTTGGGCATGATCTCGACCGAATCTTTAAGTTCACGCAAAAGAAGGACGAAGATTCGTCTGAGCCCGAAAAATCCACTTCTGAAGCTTCACTTGATTTGTCTACTGATGACAATGACGATGATGATGAGGAAGAGGAAGTCGCAAAGCCAGTCGCAAAGGCCAAGACATCCGCCAAGACTAAGGCAAAGGTGTCTGAACCAGAGCCCAACCCGTTTGATGACGAAGACGACGACGATTTGGACTGGACCAAATAACATTTACTCTGAGGTTGTGTAAAAATTGCACAACCTCAGAGTAACTCTACGTAAAAGGAATTTAATTACAAGAAATATCATGGCTAAAAAAACAGACAAAAATCCTGAAAATGAATCGGAAAGCAAAATATTAGAATTTGAGAAAACAATTTTAAAACAAAAGTTAAAGGCACTTGGTGTCAGCGAAAAATGTGTAAAAACTGGGCGGACTGATAATGTCGCCTTCTGGCCAACTGGTGTTTTTGAGATTGATTCAATCCTGGGCGAAGGAGGCGGTATTCCAGAGGGCAGCCTCGTAGAGTTTTGTGGAGAATCTCAATCGGGAAAGACATGGCTTCTTTACAAGCTGATTGCAGAAGCACAAGCAAAGGGAAAGAAATGCGCATTCTTTAATATTGAAAACTCATATTTTCCTCCTCGGGCAGTGGCCTGTGGTGTAGATATAGATAATCTTACTTTAGTTGAAAATATTGAGACCGCAGAGCAATATGGCGAAGTCTTAAAGCTAATGGTTGAAAGTGGGTTATATACCATTATTGGCGTAGACTCCATTACAGCAATGATACCACAAGATGAAATTGCAAAATCACTAGAGCAAGTACAAACCATTGGCCTTCATGCACGTTTTGTAAAACGTCTTACAAGATCGCTGGTAGCCTTAACAGCTAAGTCGGGTACCATCTGTGTATTAATTAACCAGCTTTATATGGGACAAGGCAAGATGCCAGGAACCATGTCGCTAGGCGCTTCTGGCGGAAATGCAATGAATTATTTCACTCATATTCGCCTTTGGATTAACAAAATTAATGGTGCGGCTGGAAAAATTGTAAAAAAAGATGCTGATGGTAATGAAATTATTGTTGGCGGAAAATCTCGGGCCTTACTGATGAAAACACGCTATGGAACGCCCAACGTTCATGCAGATTTTAAAATTATGTTTGTGGATGAAAAAACCAATATGGTGGATGAGTTCATTTACAGAGCAAAATCAAAGCCAGGGGAATACATTAAAGAGTCTCGAAAAAAGTTTTCTTATATTGTCTCTGAGACAGGCGAAGTGGTGGAATCCAAAGACCCAATTGAATTCATTAAAAAGCTTCAAGAAGTGCCTGCTCCCGAAAAACGCACCAGGGGCGACAATTCTACAACTGCTTTTGAATACATTTGCGGTAGGCTTAAAATCAGTGGAAAGCCGCTTGACGACCTGATCGAGTCATTGAATAATTCGGCGGATAATGATTTTGACGACAATGATGATGATGAAATTGAAAACAGCAATGAAATGAGCTTCGAAGATGCTGCTTCGATTATGTTCGAAGATTAATTAATTAATCATAAAATTAAATAAAAACACAAGGCATAATGTTTATCAAAGCATGCCTTGTGTTTTTATTGTTTGAAATCCACTAAAATAAATCATAAGTTTTGGGCATTGTCATATTTTACAAATCATAACTGGAGCATAAGAATATTAAATGGAAAGAAATCGTGAAGATGTTATCGTTGATGTTAATAAAACTATGCTTTCTGGCGAGGCAATGGCCTTGCAATTTAACAAAAATCTCCTGAATAATAGCGGAGCGTTAGATTATGTTTTATCCCGCGGTATAAAAATGCATCAAATAGAGTCTGGTGCCGTCGGTTTTTGCCCGCCGTATTCTAGTCACTGGTTTCCGCTTCTAAAAGGAAGAATTACAGTACCCATAAGAGATGTTCATGGAAGGGTAATTGCCTTTGCGGGAAGACAATATGAGGGGATGCAAAGCCTTACTGAAAACGCACTTTGGGAAAAATACGGTGACAAACCCGCAAAGGCAGAGGAAAGAATTAAAAAGTGGCAAAAAAGCAAATGGATTAATGAAACATATCCCAAAAATCGTCATCTTTATGGATTATATGAAGCTCGCAATTTCGTAAGAGAAATGGGATATATTGTTCTTGTTGAGGGGTATTTTGACGTCCTTGTGCAATCGTCAAGGCACCTTCCCAATACTGCTGCGCTTTGTGGCGTAGCCCTATCAGAATATCATTGTGCATTAATTTCTCGCTATACTCAAAATGTTGTTCTCATATTGGACGGGGATGATGCAGGCCATAAGGCGCTTGGAAAAATGATGCCCAAAATAGAAGAGGCGGATTTGCAGCCCTATATTGTTAAGTTGCCCAATGGTTACGATCCAGATAATTTTGTAATCAAATATGGCGGCAAGAATTTAAAAAGAATTTGCGATAAGTTAATTGCTGAGCAACAGAAAGAAATTCAAATAAATGTGAGAGATTAAATTATGAGACCGTCTTGGGATTGTTATTTTATGGAAATGGCTATTTTGGCTAGAAAAAGGTCTACTTGTTCTAGCCGCAAAGTTGGTGCAGTCTTGGTGAAAGACAGGCATGTAATTTCCACTGGTTACAACGGATCGCCGCCTGGCATGCTGCATTGCGATGACCCTGGCATTGGTTGCTTGTTACAAGATGGTAGATGCGTTAGAACAATTCATGCCGAGCAAAATGCCCTTCTGCAAGCGGCAAGAAAAGGCGTCAGTACGCTTGGGGCGACGGTCTACACCACGCATCGACCCTGCGATGTTTGTTCCAAATTGTTGGCGGGAGCGGGAATTAGTCGTGTTGTTTATATAAATGGCACCATTGATGGTTGGGGAAAAGAAATTTTTGATGCATCTAATATTCAGGCAGATAAATTTTCATGCAACGAATGTGATTTTTTACTTTTTGAAGATTAAATAAACGAAATTAAAGTAACATGATTGAAACTGTTTGGGAAATTAAAAAGGCTAAACGCCAAATTGTAGATGAAATTGCCGATCATATGGAGTTGCCCATATCTGTGGCGTCTTTATTTGTGGCAAGAGGATTGGATACTCAAGACAAGATTGAAGATTTTACAAAAATAGGCACAAAATATTTGCACAATCCCTATATGCTTCCAGATATTAAGCCCGTATTATCAAGGCTTCATAAGGCCCTAGATAATAACGAAAAAATATTTGTTTGGGGAGACTATGATGTTGATGGCATTACTGCAACAAGTGTTGTTGTTACGACACTTAGAAAGCTCGGGGCCAATCTTGCATATAAAGTGCCTCACAGAATGGAGGATGGGTACGATATTAAAACACCATCGGTAGATCAGGCTATTCAAGCTGGTGCTGATTTGCTTTTTTCTGTTGACTGTGGTATTGTTGCATTCGAAGCGGCCAATTACGCCAAAGAAAAAGGCTTGGACCTAATCATAACCGATCACCACCACCCATCAAGCGACGGCAAAATTCCTGATTGCATCGGGGTTGTAAACCCAAACAGAGATGACCCTGAATATCCAGGAGAGCATTTTGCTTCATACGCAAAATCAGATTTCCAAAGATATCCTTTTGATAGCCTGGCAGGTGTAGGCATTGCATTTAAGGTGATGTTAGCCCTCGCTCACGAACGGGGCATCCCAATGCGAGAAATGATGGATGAACTCATTGAGTACGTGGCATTAGGTACGGTTGCAGACGTTGCTCCCATGATTGATGAAAATCGAACCTTGGTGCATCTTGGGTGTATGCGACTCACTAACACAGACAAGGTTGGTTTATCAGAGCTTCTTAAAGTAGCAGGTGTTAAAAACGTGACCACCACGAGTATTGGGTTCAATCTTGGCCCAAGAATTAATGCCATTGGGCGCTTGGATGATGCTGGCCTTGCACTTGATCTTTTGCTTGAAAAGAACGAAAGCCGAGCAAAGGCTTTGGCCATTCAGCTCGACACTGCAAATAAGCGCAGGCAACAACAACAAGAGCAAGTTACACAAGAAGCCATTGCAATGGTTGAAAGTGAATACGATATAGAAAACACGCATATATTAGTTGTTGGAGCAAAGGGTTGGCACCCTGGGCTCATTGGTCTTGTTGCAGGCAAGCTTGCAGAAAAATACGGAAAACCAGCGCTTGTGTGTTCAATTAAAGAAGATGGATACGCCAAGGGAAGCTGCAGATCAACGCGACATTTTAATATTCTTGAGGCTCTTAAATCACCGCAGGCATGGTCACTCTTTAAGAAAAGAAATGATGGTTCAGTAGTTTGCGGAGGACATGCTTTTGCAGCTGGTTTTGAATTGCATTCTGATAATTTAAAACCCATGAGCAAGGCCTTAAATGATTATGCCAAAGATATTATTGGGGACGTAAAAAATCAAAGAGTAATAGATATTGATGCTAAAATACAACCTGGCGAGATAAGTGTTCAAACACATGACGCAATGATGAGGCTTGCTCCTTTCGGGGCCGAAAACCCCCAGCCTGTTTTTATCGCAAAAAATATGATAATTATGTCATCCAAAACAATTACCGACGGCAAGCATTTAAAGCTCAAACTTAAGGGTAAAAACAGTACAAACTGGGTGGAAGCAAATGCCTGGAGAAGAGGTCATGAAGCTGACAAATTCTGTGAAGGTGCAGTGGTAGATGTAGTGTTTACAATGTCTGTCGAAGAATATGCTGGACGGACTTCTTTGGCCATGACTATTGAAGACATGCGTCTATCAGAGGCGGCTTCATAATAATTATTCTTTAAAGACAAAATAATCATAAAAAAAGCATGTCTTCTGACCTATAATTATTTATGTGATTTCAAACAATATGCAATCACATAAATAATTATCGTGGTAGATTAAACAATCACAATCAACAGACACGCACAGATTTTTTTATAATCTACAAGATGTCAAGCGTATTTATATCAACATAAACCACGGCTTTGTAATAAAAAGCCTATGTCAAATATTATACCGAAAAACAAATCAAATATTTCTAAATCTGGCAAAAATCAGGCTAGGCAAAAGGAAATTTTGCATTTTCAAGAGCGCCTTGAAAATGCAATCCTTAATTATCAACAGGCTTTGTCAGATAACAACTCTGTTTCAATAGAAAAATTTTATGCTCTAATTTGCGAATTATATCCTCCGCAAAAACATATAGCAGAATGGTACAGTAAATATTATTTCCTATATGATACTGCTGAGGACTTTAATCAAGAATACGAAATGATTTTTTGCAAAGTGATTTCGAAATGGAAGCCACGAAATGAGAGGCGCGTAAGTCGTCACGAAGGCTCTGGCGAGTTTAAAAATTACTTTATGGGTGCTTTGCAAAACCACTACACAAATCTTGTTAAGGCGAGTAGCGCAGGAAAAAGAAATATGGGCTGCAAATGTCCCATTTGTAATATATGGGTTAGCCCTCTTTCAAATCACCTGAGACAACATCATGTGGAACTTTTGTGGGAACAGCTGCTAAGTTTCGGGTATGATATTAATACTTTGACAGCCTGCCCATTTTGTAAATCTCACAAAGTTCCAAGACAAATTTTATGCGATCACCAAGAAGAAGGTGCATGTGATGTCTGCAAGTTTAAGGCAGAAAATGACGCGCTTCGTAAACACATGTTGTCTAAGCACTCGACGTATTTATTTCAAAGATTTAGTGAGCTTTATCCCAATCACAACACCATGAAACCAAAAGAGGTTAGTGTGTGGGTATCGGACGAAGATGAAAATGGTGATGAAAACTGCTACTATGATTTAACGCCAGAAGAAAATAAAATCAACATTCTGATGAACCTAAATTTAACAGACATTGAGCAGTCTATATTAACTATGGCTCTAAGCGGAAACAGTGTAATTACATATAAGTCCCATCTTTATAAATGTAGTGAAGAGGATTTTAACATTGCTTTAAACAGCCTTCGTGACAAAATGTCACTAGCTGGTATAGAAGGGTAAAAAATGAGCGAAAATAACACAGAAACAAAAAATAAACAATTAGACCCACAAACACTGAGGGCGCGTGGAGGCGATCCAAACAACCCAGACCCAAGTCGCAGACCCACCGATCCTGTTGGGCTTTCGCGAAGCATTATGCATGTTTTAGAGGATCATGAATATGTTAGGATTAATTCTGTTGGTCCCGTCGCTTTGAATTCTGTCATGGCTGCTTTTCGCATAGCCTCAAGAGAAATAGAGAGCCGCACAACAGGGGCTGTATTGGTAATACGCCAATCAGAGTATCCCGCGACTATTGATGGCAAGCAAACAAAGGGAGTTTGTACTAGAATTTTTGCGATACCGATTAAATATGCCCAATAAACAAGGAATAAATTACATGTTTAAATCCCCATTTTCTCGCAGCCTATCTGAAAGGCAACAGTGGTTAAACAAAGTGTTGCTTGAGGGCGAAAATCCATTTAAAATGGACGAAAATTCTTCTCAAAATTCAAAGGCCACAGATGATAAAAACATGAATAATATTTTCAACGCAAACAACTCATGGAGTGATCTTATTCAAAAAGCCAAACAACAAAATGGGCCTGTAATCGTAAGAGACAATCAGATTTTAGTCGAAGGCAACGACCAAGCATCTGCGATTGCAATGGTGGGATTGAAAAAATGTCTTACTGGCCTTAAAACAGATATTGAAAATATAAGTGAATCAGAACTTCATGATTTGGTTTTGCGCCAGATTTCACAAAATAGAACAGCACGCAAGTCTTTGATGCTTACTTTAAGATTTTTAAGAGACTTAGATGCAGAAGCTTTTTTGGAAAACGAACATGAAATTAGGAGTCAGTCAGCCCTTCTGGCTCAAATAAAGGCTTTTAATCAGCAATAAGGCATAAATATAACTAAATATATGCGACACGATATACATTAAAAAACAAGATATTTTCAAGCAATGTCTCATTTTGATGAAAGTGTCGTTTTTATTTTTTTATCCGTGAATTGTTGACCAAAACCACACTAATTATATAACAGAAATAAGTTGTTTAAGGCAAAGCGGGCTGCCACTAATCAACTTGAAAAAAACAACACAAATTTTAAGGAGAATAACATTGACATCACATATTTTTACACCAGTCGCACTAAAGCACGAGGCAAGATGGACCTATTCCGAGGCATATGACTCAAGCTTGGCATATTTTAATGGTGACGAATTGGCAGCTTCAACTTTTGTTAGTAAGTATGCCCTCAAAGACCCCAGAAATTCAAGTACGCCTTTCGCAGAAACTAATCCATCTCACATGCACAAAAGATTAGCAACGGAAATAGCCGTCAAAGACGTTAATTTTCAATGTGGCACCAATTATTGCAGCCTTGAGGAAATGACCCCTGAGCACAAATCTGTGTGGGAATCAAAATATCAAGAATATTTTGATGCATTTGATAATTTTAAATTTATCGTGCCTCAGGGAAGCCCAATGTATGGAATAGGAAACCCATTTGTGAGAGTTTCTATTTCAAATTGTGTTGTTACTCAGTCGCCACAGGACAGCGTATCGGGAATTCTTGACACCTGCAAAGATCATGCCAATTTATTTAAGCGACGAGCTGGTGTTGGTACGGACTTGTCCACTCTTAGACCAGCTGGAACAGCAGTGTCAAATAGCGCTGGCACATCAACAGGTGCATGGAGCTTTGCTGACTTGTTCTCAAGTGTTTGCAGAAAGATCGGTCAAAATGGTCGGCGTGGAGCCCTTATGCTAACAATGAATGTTAAGCACCCAGATATTGACAGATTTACTGTAATGAAACATGACCTTACTGCGGTTACGGGGGCCAATGTTTCAATTATGCTGGAAGACGATTTTATGGTGGCTGTTGAAAATGACCAAGAATGGATGACAAAATGGCCTGTTGAAACTGTCGAAGAACTTGGAATTGTTGAATGTGATGTTGATGATCTTCTTTCAAAAGGCGGTGAGTGGGTAGAAGTTCCTGCTGACATAAATAATCCAATTGACTCAAAGATATGGCATTCTAATGATTTGTCAGAAAAGCGTGTGCTACGAATTTTTAAGGCACAGGATTTATGGAAGTTAATCAATACTAGCGCCTGCACCACCGCTGAGCCTGGGCTTATATTCTGGGGCAACTATACCAGAAACTTGCCTGCGCACAGATATCCTGCATTTAAGACTATTTGCGTTAATCCATGTTCAGAAATTGGTCTTTCAGCTTTTGACTCCTGCCGCCTAACATCTTTGAATCTTAAGAACTTTGTGGTGCATCCATACACCAAGGATGCGTATTTTGACTACAATCTTTTTGAAAAGATAACACGATTAGGCATGAGAGTCATGGATAATATTGTTGAAATTGAAATTGACTATCTCAATAATATTATAAATGCAGTAGATGACCAGGATGAAAAAATTGTTTTTGAAAAGCTTCGAAACGCTGCTGTCCTTGGAAGAAGAACGGGATTAGGCGTACATGCTTTGGCTGATGCTTTATCGGCATTAAACATCAGATATGACAGCGACGAATCCATAGAAGCGCTTCATAAAATATTTGCCTGCTTCCGAAATACGTCTTATGACGAATCCGTGAACCTGGCTATCGAACGCGGGGCGTTCGGGGCATTTGATTGGGAATTAGAAAAAGACTGTGAATTTATCACCAGAATGCCTCAAGAACTTCAGGAAAAGATTCAAAAACATGGTCGCAGAAACATCAGCATCCTTACCGTTGCACCCACAGGGTCTGTAAGTATTGTTTCTCAAACAAGCTCTGGCATTGAACCTGTCTTCAAGTATTTCTATATGAGAAGAAAGAAAATTAATCCTAGTGACCCAAATGCAAAAATTGATTTTGTTGATCAAAATGGCGACAAATGGGAAGAATTTATGGTTTTCCACCCCGCCCTTGCAGACTATTTTGCCATTGATTTAGAGGCAAAGCAAAAGTGGGAATCTATTCAGGCAGAAAAACCGAAAGGCGAGTGGGCGGCTGAATTAAATAAAATTCTACCGAGCTTTTTTGTTCAGGCGGAAGATGTCTTGGGAGAGCGGCGAGTAGAGGTCCAGGGTGTTATACAAATGTATATTGACCATGGTATTAGCTCAACTATCAACTTGCCTAAGGGCACAACCGCTGACCACGTGGCAAATCTTTATTTCAAGAGTTGGCAACATGGCCTAAAGGGCGTGACCGTTTATGTTGATGGTAGCCGAACTGGTGTTCTTGTGTCCGCAGACGCAACAAGCAAAACAAAAAATGCCACTTCAATTGTGGAAACAGAAGCGCCAAAGAGACCCAAATCACTTCCTTGCAAAATTCATCATGCTAGTATCGAGGGTCAAAAATGGACTGTTTTGGTTGGCTTGCTTGAAGGAAAGCCTTATGAGGTTTTTGGAGGCCTGTCCCACAATATTGAACTTCCGAAGAAGCTTTCTGAAGGATATTTAATTAAAAATAAATGCCCCAAGGCAGACGCCAATGGCAGAAGATCATGTTATGATCTTGTTATCGGAGAAGATGGCGATGATCAGCTGGTCATTAGAGACATAGCTATGTCATTCAACGATAATAATTATGCCTGGGCCACTAGAATGCTTTCTACAAGCCTTAGACATGGCACACCTTTGAGATTTGTAGTTGATCAGCTGCGTCGCGACAAAGCATCTGGATTGACAAGTTTTTCAAAGGTCATGGCAAGAGTTTTGTCAACTTATGTCATCGATGAAGAAACTGGGTTGCATGTTGATTATTGTAAAACTGGCAACTGCGAGTAAACCTTTTACACAAAAAAACCAGGCCGTAAAAAGCCTGGCTTTTTTGTGTAAAAATAACTAATATAAAAAGGGGAAATATTGATATGAAATCACGAACTGTATCAAACTTTAAAAAAGAAAATCACAAACCTGGTCCGCCAGAAGTGAAGAGTTCCAGCCCTGAACCAAATTATCAAGAAAGGCTTCTTTATATCAAAGACGCCCATGTGGTGGAAGACGAGGGAACAGAAGAAGACCCAATTGTAAAAAAAACATTATGGCTGCTTCTGCAAGATTCTGAAACAAATGCCATTATGCGCTGCCCGCTGACGCTTGAGGATGTGCAGTCTATAACAGGTATGAGCCGCAATTTATTGGGCAGAGAGCTTTATAAATTTGCAGATGAACTCAAAATGAGGGACCATCCTGTGAAATTAATTGTTGATCTAAACCAGTCAACTTTTGACACAAATATGATATTAGCAAAAAAGCCCGCAAAATCATCAAAAAGCCAACGAGAAATTCGTCAAAAAACAAAGTTCAGTTTTGACCCCAAAAAAGCACAAGAAATACAAAAAAGAGTTAATCATGAGTAAAAATACCATTCAAGTAAGAGCATTTCGCGACGGAGCTTCGATCCCCGAAAAGTCCACGGCCTTAGCGGCGGGCTATGACATTCGAGCATGGACAGCGCCTGTTGCTGGCGGTTCCCGACGCGAAGTAATTGCCATTAGTCCAGGTTCTAGTGCCATTATTAAAACGGGCCTGAATTTAAGCATTCCTGAGGGCTACGAAGTTCAAATTCGGCCCCGATCAGGCCTTGCTGCCAAAAAATCAATTGGAGTTTTAAATTCCCCTGGAACAATTGATGCAGATTACGATGGCGAAGGAGAAAATTTTGAAGTAGGAATTATCTTATTTAACCACGGGGATACACAGTTTGAAGTCAATCACGGTGATCGAATTGCCCAAATGGTGGTTTGTAAGTTGCCAGAAATAGAACTTGTAGAGGTTACTGACGAAAATCATCAAAGAAAAGAAAGCCAGAGAGAAGGCGGCTTTGGACACACGGGCGTTTAATCGACACAAATAGATGAATTAATTATTTTTCTAGACTGCGGCGGAGTGCTAAACGATCATCAACAAAATGATAACGGTAATCACGGATTTGCATTGGACGATTATGATCTGTCTGTTAAGTTGACCGAATCTTATAAGTAAAAACAATTTGAAACATACAACAAGATAGTTATTATGTTTCAAATTGTTTTTACCGCAGCAATTGAAGATGCGACTCTAATTGATTGATCAATAAAGTCGGCTGATTTAAAGTCACCATTTTCCTCAAAAAACACTGCAAGGCGATTCATATCATCGAGAACTTTTGCAATGCGTATGCAAATATTTTCCGAGGAGCTAACAGTTTGCATACCTTCGTCTTTTTGTTTTGTGAAGTATGGATAAGACGCATTTTCTCGAACAACAAGGCTTTTGTCTGATTTTCCAGATTTCCAATTTTGAAGCTCAATGTCCATGATTTTTTTTCTTTCTTCTTCTGGGGCATTGTTGTGCAAAAATCCAAATGTGTTATCATCGCGCCTTAAAGACATTAATGTTCCATTATTGTATCCTAAATTATTATAGGCGTTGTCACGTATTTTTTGTGCTTCCTCATCGCTGATTTTGTCCCAGGGCTTGTCTCCAAATTGTTCTTTTTTTATTTGGTTGTACTGAAAGTGCCGCAACAATTCATCCACACCAAAAAGCACACTTCTCCATTCTTTCGTATCGAGTCGAGATGCCCTGGCAATAATTTGATCACGTGTTGTTGCTTTGATTCCAGCTTCATCAAGTTTGTTTTTAAGCGTTATTAAGAAATCTTGCTGAAGCATGTTAATATTAACAAGTTTCTTTGTGCCTGCTTCTTTATTGCTTCGGCCCGCAACATCTGCGTGCAGTTTAGCCTCAAGCATTGACTCGTACATTATCTCCATTATTTTTCTTGCAGTTTGGGGGTCTGTAATTTCATATGCGCGTCTGAAAATAATATGCAACGGTAAGCGACCGTTTTGCTCGACCTGATATTGCTTCAGCTTATAAATGGGCAAGAAAGCGTTTTCGGCTACCCATTGCCCTGATCCTTGAAAATATCTTGCTCGATTATTAGCCTTTGTAACAACTTCATCTATGTCAGCGGTGTCTCGGCTGATTAATTGGCCCTTTCTTCTGCGCATAAGGCTTGCTGGTACTGGACCCAAAGATTTTTGTCCAGATTGCTGGGCCAAATCTGGATTATTGGGTTTTTGTTTGCTTTCAATTTGATTCCTTAAATTAATATCTTCTTCCCATTGTTTGAGATTTTCTAATTCTTCAAATTGAGATCGATTCATATTGGGATTAGATTCAATTTCTTTAATCTTGAACTGAATCGTTCTTAAAAGAGCCACATAATCCACATATTGATCTTGCGCCATATAGTCAATATGTGGGGGCATTTTGGTATTTTCATCTGAAACAAACTTTGGGTGCGGGTTGACTAGTTCGTCATAAGATAAATGATTGTCGAGCGCATCTTTCGGAGCTAAGTTTTTTTGTTTGTATTGAAATACGGCTGATTTAGCTGATAGTTTAGCTCTGTTTAAAAGCCAGTTGTAAGGAGATGACACTCCTGATTCGTTGCGTATATCATAAGTTTCCAGGCTAGACTCAATGCCTCTTTTCCACATATAATACATGACCTTTGATGACAAATCTTCGGCAGAATGTTTCTCTATTTCAGGATGCACCGTATTAATATATTTTAACGCCGTCTCTTCAAGAAGTTGCAAAAAACCTGGCAAATTCTTGATTTTTTGCAAAATTTCTCCTGACCGAGGGCTTTCTGTTTTGTAGCGAAAAACCAGATCATTTAATGCTGACTTCAGGGATGATTCCTGGGCATTTTTGATAAATTTTAAAAAATTCACCGCATATTTTGGAAGCGCCTGGCGCATTGTATAATGCATATGTGTATATTTGCAATTTAAATTAATTAGCACCTTTTTGCAAATTTTGCTTTTGATCACAAGTGCATTTTTGGCATTTTTTCACTATAAAATCAATGGGAGAAAACAAAACATATGCCCAAAGACATTACTTATGTACAATCTCTGGAACTTTACGAGATTGCTTTGAAATTAAAAGAACGATATTACCTTCATCTAGGTCACGTAGACTTGGATATTATTTATTTTGCCGAAAAACTTGGAGACAAGCCTAAGAAAGGCAAGATTGCTGAATTAAGCGGAATTTCTAATCCATGGGTAAAAGCCTTGCTTGCGAAAAATCAAAACGACAATAAGCTTTACTGCATGAGTGTTTGGTCTGCTGAATGGCTTGAGGTCACGCCAGCCAAGAAAGAATGGATGGTCTTTAAGATGCTGTGCTCTGTGCACCCTCAGAACGACGGAAAGCTCAACAAGCCAGACATTTCCGACTTTGGTTATATTCAAGAGTTCTTTATGAACGCTGGTGTTGGTCCTTATTGGGAATCTCAAGATGATTTGCCCTCGCTTTTGGGAACTGACCCGCTGGCCATTCCCCCTCCGCCTGACGACACGGATGAGGGCAGCACACTCGGAGAATAAATAAAATATCTGCCCGCCTCAAATAATGTAATTTTTGGGGCGGGATATCAATGTATAAACTTATGTCAAATTCAGCATATACTCAGTCAATAACAGAGCTTTTTGCAAAATTATACAAACCAAGATCGGAAGTTGTTCCTTTTAACAGGAGTGACTTGGAGACGATATGCCAAAAATATAATGTTAAAAACATAGGAGATGTTTTGTATAGTTTTCGCAGCCGTCAGCAATTACCAAGTAGCATTAGAAGAACTGCAAAAAGAGGATTTCACTGGGTTATTGAATTTAAGGGCAAGGGGAAATACCAATTTTCTCAATGGCCTGTTGCTTATATTAAGCCACAAATACTTGAGCCAACACTAATAAAAGATTGCACGCCCAAAATGATTAGCCAGTGTCTTGCGGATGATGAACAAGGCATGCTAACAAGAATGCGACACAATAATATACTGAGAAATTTTCTTGATCTTGATATTTATCATCTTCAAAGCCATCTTAGAACATTTGTTCCTGGCGTTGGGCAAGTTGAAATTGATGATGTTTATGTTGGTGTTGATCAGCAAAGTAAACAATTTATCATTCCTATTCAGGCCAAGTCATCTCATGATTTAATATCTGCGACACAATGTTCACAAGATATATTGTATTGCGAGTATTTTCATCCAAATTACAAATGTCGCTCGGTTGCAATAAAATCTATAGGAAATGAAACCTTGGCAGTTTTTGAATTAAAAGCAAAAGCCCCTGGCCATATTTGCATTGTAAATGAGCGTCATTTTCAATTTATTTAAAACTTTTTTATTAAACAAAACGTATAAATAAATACGTTGTCTTTAATAAGGCAAGGAAGGAACGAAATAAACAACAACAATAATAATCGCAAATCGCGGCGAGAGCCGCCTCCGAACATTAATGAGCGTCTTCTCCGATTTGGAGAAATCAGAGTCATTAATGCAGATGGTGATCAAATAGGTATAATGACGTCAAGAAAGGCGCTAGACTTGGCCTTGGAAGATGGCCTTGACTTGATTTTAATTGCTGAGTCTGCAAAGCCTCCTGTATGCAAAATTGCCGATTATGGTAAGCATAAATACATTGAGGCGAAGCGCAAGAAAACAAGCAACAGTAAAAAACCTCAAGAAACCAAGAGTCTTAAAATTAGCCCGAGAATTTCTGATCACGATTTAGGTATTACGGCTAAAAAAGCCTCTAACTTTTTGGAGCATGGAGATAAAGTTAGACTAATGTGTTTATTCAAGGCCCGTGAGCTTTCGCACCCAGCGCTTGGAAAAGAAAGACTGGCAAAGCTTATTGATTGTCTTTCCAGCTCTGCAATACCCGAGGGTGAGCCTTTGTTGGAAGGCAAAGTAATGGCCGTGGTTTTGCGGCCCAAAGATAATTAACGCACTCCAAAGCACACACAAAAAACATCATCTGTAAAAAGATGATGTTTTTTGTGTTCAGATGATGCAGAATGCACGAAAAACTATAAATGAGTATTTCTTCAGCGGAGAAAAAATCACATTATGAGCCTTTATAATAAATACAGACCCTATCATTTTTCTGACGTGGCACAGGAGCATGTCTCTCGTGTGCTCAAGGCGCAAATTGCCACTGGAAACCACGTCAGTACTTATCTTTTTTCAGGTCCTCCAGGAACTGGTAAAACCACCCTTGCCAGAATTATGGCAATGGCTTTAATGTGTGAAAAAAGAATCGACGGCGAAAGCGAACCTGACCCAAGCAGCAAGTCTTCACAAATGATTCGAGAAGATCGCCATCGCGATGTTATTGAGGTTAACTGTGCAACAAATGGCGGTGTTAATGAGATGCGAGAGCTAATTGCCGAAAAGATGCGCATTCAGCCATCAATGGGGAATTATCGTGTGTTTATTTTGGACGAAGCACACATGCTTTCTACGGCTGCGCAAAACTCATTACTGAAAATCATGGAGGAACCGCCAAAGCATGTAGTTTTCTTTTTGTGCACAACTGATCCTCATAAAGTTTTGCCAGCAATACGCTCTCGCTGTCAGCATCATATGTTAAATCGCGTCTCTAACACAGATTGCAAGGAGATTTTGCAAAAAGTTGTAAAAGAAGAATCGATGACCGCTGAAAATGCGGCCTTGGATGTTATCATTGATGCATCTCAGGGTAGCGTTCGGACTGCATTAGTCATCCTAGAGCAAGTATCGCTAATCGGCGTGACAGAAGACAATGTCCGCGCTGTATTAGGACGTGGCCCAAAGGGGTTGGCAATTGATCTTTTAAAATCAATTGGTAATTCAAACCATGGAGAAGCTTTTAGAATAATTAAATCTGCTCATGCTGAGGGTCGTGACTTAGGCGCACTTTTGGAGGACGCGAGTAGAATTTTAATGACTATGGCTGAATACAGGTTGCTCAAGGTTGACAAATCGGAACGAGACCCAGAGATTGCTGAAATGATTTCTGTTTTTCGAGGCCCTCAGATAGTGGAAATCACCAATCAACTTTTAGAAATCGCTAATAAGATACGGCAAAATGTGGCAGCAGATTTGGTAGTTCAATCAGGCTTGCTGCGGATTATTGATAGGTTTGCAAAGATTAAGGAAGCGCAAGCGGTAGTTTAACTCCTCTGAGGCTTCAAACGACCAGGCAAACATTAATTTGCCACAGGGAGGTTTAAAAGCCGTGAGGAGCAAAATTGGGACAAGACCTATATATATTACAACTAGTTAGAAGGGCCAAAACTGGAGATGAGCGAGCTTTTTCTAGGCTCCTGGATGAAATAGAGCCAGACCTTAAAAAGGTCGCTCATCAATATTTTATTCAAGGACAAGACAAAGAAGATGTTCTTCAAGAACTAAGAATTGCAGTCTATAAGGCCGTGGGTTCCTATGATGAATCCCAAAACACTACGTTTAAAAGCTTTTGCATCAATCTTGTGTGTAAAAGGCATATATCCACGGCAATACATTCTGCACTAAGACACAAAAACAAAACTCTCAACAATGCAGTATCTCTTGATGCTCCAGTGATAATGGGTGATGATGGAAATATGCAATCTCTATCCGAGTTCATTCCTGACAGAGACAATCCTTTGGAAGAAGACCTTGGTGATCGAAATATATTAGACGATTTGATATCCAGAGAGGAGCTTGAGGACAACCGCAAGCTTCTTGCGCCAAGGCTTACATCATTAGAGGGCAGGATTTTTGAGCAATATGGCCACAGCTCTTCGTATAAGGATATTGCAGAGGCATTGGGAATAGAACCCAAATGTGTTGACAATGCTCTTATGAGGATACGCAAAAAAGCCAGTGAAGTTTTTGACCAAACAGACCCAGGCAGCAATGTCAAAGATAGCGGCCCCAAAAAAAGAAGAAAACGAATTTAAAACCGTTTCATATTCGCGCAAAATTAACTAAGAAAGATAAATAGCTATGTCAAAGTACATCAAGCTATTTATCTTTTGAATTTAGAGGCAATATGAAATTTACCCTTACACGATCTACTGCTTTAACAGTGTTAAAGCAAGCACTAAAAACTTGCAATACTAAGGCAAAGGGGCAGGCTGATTCTGAGTTCCTTTTTAAGCCAGATGACAATGCCTTGTTGGTTACATCACTTAATGAAACATCGGAGCAAAATATTGTTTTACAGTGCAGCGACCTAGAATTTGAACAGGGAGAGAGCTTCTCCGTGTCGGGGCAGGCTCTTGTAGAATTTCTGCAACAATTCCCCGAAGAAGAGGTAAAGTGTCTTTACAACCCTGATGACTCATCGTTTGTTATAGGAAGTAAGAAAACTAGATTTGCATTTCCTACTGGTTCGGGATCAGATTTTGTTCCCTTTAATTTTCAGTCTCATGGTAAGGCAATTGAGCTGCCCAGCAGCTCGTTAAGAGAGGTTTTGAAATCGACCGCCTTCGCTGCATCTCACGACTATACACAAGCTCCATTAACGGCGGTGCATTTAAAAATTGCCGATGATGAAATCGTTGCCGAGGCCTGCGACACATTGCGCATAAGCAGGCATGTCACGCAAGTAAGCAGCTTGTCGGACGAAGCCGAATTGCTTCTTCCTTATGAAACAGCAGAAAATTTAGTTTCTCTTATTGAAGACGTGGGCGACATTACCATACAGCCTGGCCAACGTCATGTAAGATTTGCATGGGGCGACACAACATTCACGTCAACTTTGGAAAACACCATTGGGAAACCATATCCTGAGCTTTCCAAATTTATGCAAGGCAAAGAAATTGGAAGAGTCAAAATCAGTAAGGGGAACCTTTCCACATCACTAAAGCTGGCAGGTTTAGTAGCAAAAGATTCCTATGTTAATGTTGTTATTAAGCCGCTAGATAAGGATGGTCTGGGCGGAGGGCTTGTTATATCAGCCAATGAGCAAGCTGGCATGAGCCTGGATACATTAATTGTTCAAGAGCAATCTGGCGAAGCAGAGGTAAATGTGGCGCATAGATTTTTCTCTAAGGCTGTAGATTTTGTTAACAATCCCTGGGTGATTATTTCTTTCAGAGAATTAAAAGAAAACACCATCGCCTTGGTGTTGGTAGACGGTGGGTTTGAGCACCTGATATTCCCAGTCACCCCAAATGCAACCCCAGATGTTGAAGATGAAGAATCAGAAGATTAACAGCCATAATAAGCAATGGGAAAAAGTTTATGTTGTATGTGGCGATCCTCTATTAAGTAGATTATTTATTCAGGGCATACAAGAAGACTTGAATACGCCATCAAAAAGAACATTTGACAAGGGAGATTCACCTAAGTCCATTGTTAATGCACTTAAAGCTTTTGTAATGTTTGATACGCCAGATATGGTGGTGATTTACGACCCAAGCGCAGAGCAGATGCGAACTATTGAATCTTTTTTGGACGCGGAAGTTATGACAGCTTCCGCGTTGGTAATTGCCACATTGGGGGATTTGCCAGATGGAAGGTCCAAATTTATTCAAAAAGCAGAAAAACAAAAAAGAGTATTTTTTATGTCGCCGATTGAATACAAGGACACAAAAAGTCTTAAATCACATTTGCTTGAATGGGCGGAAGATGCACAAGTGTCCTTTGATAAAGACGCAATTAATTGGATATTATCGAATGCTCCTGCATGTGTGGGAAAGATCAAATCACCCAGTGGCAAAAAAGATTGCGAAGTTTATGATTTGCAATCTATTGAAAATGAATTAGAAAAAATTAAAGTAATCAATAGCCTGGGAAATTACAAAATATGTGTTGCTGATCTTGAAAAGTATGTAAGATTTGATTATTACATTGATATTTGGAGTTTTATTAATGTGGCAATTTCAAATGGCTCAAATGCAGGCGATGCATTAAAAATGATCCAGATTATTGCCAATAGTCAGGGCACTCAAGCTGCCTTGATCCTATTGGCATCTCAAATAGAATTTTTACTTTGCATTAAGTCATTGCAAAATAGAAATATTCAAAAAGCCGAGGCAATAGCAGAATTCATGTCCATGGATTCCTATTTAGGTCGTTATCTTTTGCCCGATTGGACAGAAATTAACGAAATACCAACTTTACCCAAGCCGAATGCATGGCGCATTCGCAAGGCCATTGAATCGCCGATTCCCTCGACCGAGCGATTATCTTTATTGTATCAATCAGTATTATCGGCCATTCGTGATTTAAGATCGGGGCTGGATGAAAGAATTGTTCTTCCGTATCTTGCTCTTTGCCTGGGCGGGCATAATTCCTATATCACACCCCTTAAACAATAGGTTCAAATCTTAGATTTGAAGAATTATATTGAGGAATTAATAAGTTTCGGAGGTAGTTTTGTGGAAGCCCATTATCAATATATTAATGATTTAGTAACAAAATCACAAAATGGGGACACAAATGCTTTGTCAGATATTGCAGAATTTTATAGCCCGCTCATATCTGCATCTATCCAAAGATGTATTCTTAGAGAACCCAGGCTTTTGAGATTCAAAGAAGATGTTGAAGCAGAAGTTTTTTTAATCCTTAAAAAGCTTGTAGAGAATTACGATCCCAATTTGTCTTATTTTTCTTATTATATATCCACTCGTTTAGATTATGCAATTATCAATCAGTGTAGGCAAACAATCCTGGGCCTTAAATCTAATTCTCGATTCTGTGAGGAAGTTTCTTTTTCTGATATATCAGAAGATTTAGATATTGTCAACCATGATGATCCTTTTGGTAAAATTCATGTTGCGCAGGCAATTCAAGGGGCGATTGATAAATTGAATCCTCGACAAAAAGAAGCAATAGAAGCTTACTTTTTTGACAACTTAACTCAGCAAGAAGCCGCGAAAAAACTTGGCATTACACAAGCTTCGTTTTGTAAAAGGCTTCAGCGAGGCCTGAACAGCATGAGAGAATTATTATCCGAAGATTTTATTTAACAAAAGGAATATTTTTCACAATTTAATCCAACTATATTTCTATGCCGCATATTTTTATGGCAAATTTTGTCATAAAAATATATTAACATATGTTTTAGCAGGATTTTGCTCAATCAATATGAAAATATATTATGCGGAGTATTTGAGGGACAATCCTTCGCCAAGGAGATTCAAGACGTGTTTGCCGCCAAAGATGCTGATATCATCTACAACTGGAAAAATGAACTTCGCCAAACCAATAAAGGTGAAAAGACCGTAGCTGCACAAAGCGCATTAGATTTGCAAAGACGAGGCTTTAGCGCAGCGGAGGCCATAGAATTGCTAGCTGCCGACAAGTTTGGGCTCGATGTTGCCGAAAGCGCAGTTTATGAAATTTATGGCAAAGAGCAGCGGGAAGCTAGAAAAAACATTGTAAAAACCGCGATGGTCGTGCCAACATCTTATAATGACGTTGCTCCCATCATTGAGGAAACACTTTCGAGACTTTCTCCGAAAGAATTTGTCCATAAATTGGCTAGAAGCGAAATGCCAATTTTAAGAGTGTCTTCAAAAAACATCGAATCTTGGTACAGGCTCGCCACGGCTGCTAAGGAATACGGCGGGCATGCTATGACCGTGTTGCATTCAGAACTTCGGCCCTGGGTTGAAGAAACTATGCTTAAATCAGTTCTTATCGCAGAAAAAGAAAACTCAAGTATTCAGAGGCTTTCTTCTGACAGAAAACAATTTAGAGTTGCCATGCAAAAAGAATCAGCAGATGTGGACTTGGACATGGGCGTTTCCACGGGAACAAGATTCCAGAAAGGCAATTTTTCTGACTTTGGCCTAGCTGATGAATTTATGATCCAGGCTGCTGATCATTCATCGCCTTATGAGCGCTTAAAACGCGCACTTAGCATGTAAATAAAAGTATCATAATCAAACTCTGTTTCTGATTTTCAGATTAAAACAGAGTTTGATTATTTTTTTTTAGACATGCTTTTTAAATTGTATAAAAAGCAATAGTTTAATAAGGAGACGGCAGCGATTTGAGCGATAATGATCAGGAAAACTTTGACAGTCAAGAAATTATTGACGATCAAAGTAAAATAATAGATGTTTTAGACCTAGAAGATAAACAATCATTATCTATGCCCGAGGTGTCTGATGAAGAACTTAGGTTATTCAGAGACTTAAAAGATGGGGAGAAGCCAATTATACCTATCCCAAAGGAATACCCCCTTTCTATTCACTATCCCCAATTTACTGAAAAAAGATGCGCAATTTGCTCTAGTCCATTCAGGGACCTTGCAGAACACGTATACATACACAATGCAAAAAAACCACAAGAAGTTATAAAGTTCTTTGAAAGACATTTTAATGCAAAGCTTAATTGGACACAGGTCCAAAATCACATGGAAAGCCACTGCAATTTAAGAAACATTGCAGTTAAAGGCCTTGAAACATATCGCAACCGTGAAGAAGACGTTGCTGAATGGATGGGCAGAGAGTATTATTTAGTAATGTTGGCGCTTTTAAGTGAACTTGACTCTGTTGCTGGTATCGATTGTTCAAAAAATCCCGAGCTTAAACTAAAAAGAGCCAGCATGGTAGAAAGACTGACAACAAAAATCAGGGAGCTTAAGAAAGACATGGATGATGTTATGGGAGCATTTAACATCTTTGAAATTTTGCTGAATTTGCACAATCAAATGGAAAGTGAATTTGATAAAAAAATGATTCGAGACGTAACCAGCGAATTAAGAAAGAAACTTCAAGAAAGACAAGGATAACCAAATGAAAAAAGGCAGGCCGTCAAAGCCCGAATATTTAAAGCAAGATAAAAAAACATCTCTAATGCAGCAACTAGCGGCGCTAGAAGATAGTTTTAAAAATCAAGGATATGAGGGCGAATATGATGATGAAATTATGCCCAGTGTTCGGGCCGAAGTGATGCCTCCGCCAACGCCAGAAAAAACTAATTATAATCCTGATCAAATCGTAGATATTGTTACATTTATGGAGCATCCTTATTTTTGTAACCTTAAGCCATATCCGTGGCAAAGGCTTATATTAAAGTGTTTTTATATGGGCCAAGAAGGCAATACAAATTTAGAAATTCAGGATGTTGACCAAGATGTTCGGGAATCTGGAACTTGTGATGGATGTGTTTGGAAATATGTCCGTAACGATGAAGAAAAAGTTTACAAAGGCAGAAAAGATGGGAAGCAATTAAGAAATATATTTTCTGTTGTTAACTCTCCGTGTTTAACATGTGAACGATTTGATGACACCTTGCGAGAAGATAGGTACGTTGCAGCAAGGCACGAGGCAACAAACCCAGACGATTCCAGAAAGATTGACAATCTTATTAAGAGGCCCATATCTGATAATTATGAGACAGAATATGATCTTTTGCATGCATCTGAATTTGACCCATTGCTAAGAAAGCAAGTTTTAGACAAATGCACAAATCGTTATAAGTTTCAAGAATTGATTCTTGTTTTAGGCAGAAGATCGGGCAAGGCCTTGGCCTTAGATACTCCTGTGCTCACTACTAAAGGATGGAAGACTATGGGCACATTGCAAGTCGGCGATTACGTGTTTGGCGACGATGGATTTCCCACACGCATCATTGCGGCCACAGAACCTATGGAAGGGCGAATATGCTACAGGATGAGATTCTCCAATGGAGACACAATCGTGGCCGATGAACAACATCAGTGGCGTGTCGTAAGCAAGCGCGAGCGCAAAAATCAGCCACGCGCTCGGATTCCTCGCGAGCTGCGCCAAGAAATCAAAACAACCAAAGAAATAGCTCAAACGCTTTTACATGGACGTTCCCGCACAATAGTGGATTGCAAAACGGGGAAATCTCGCATTATGGGCGCAGAGAGGAATTGGTCCGTGGAATTAGCTTCACCTTTGCAAATGCCAGAGGCCGATCTACCTATTGCTCCCTACCTAATGGGAGCTTGGTTAGGAGACGGCTGTTCAACACACGGTCATATAACTAGCAACACAATCGAAGTAATAGATCGCATTCGTGAAACAACTTCCTATAATCCATGGAAGCAAGCTTGCAATCCGTTTGGTTACTGCATCGGTAAGGACGCAAACGAAGTTTCTTTCAAGGAAAGGCTTCGAGATTTGGGGCTGCTTGGCAAGGGTCGAAAACACATACCTACCGCATATCTTCTTGCTTCAGAACATCAGCGATTAGAGTTGTTGCGCGGATTGGTGGATACAGATGGTCACGTTTGCGCAAGATCGGGCCGTATCGAGATAACAACTGTTTATGACGATCTTGCACGAGGCATTCACTCGCTTGTGTGCTCACTTGGGCAGAAAGCCACCATTTTAACGGGTGATGCTACGCTTAATGGCAAGTTTGTTTCCAAAAAATACCGCATCTGTTTTACGCCTAGAAATGGATTATTGCCAGCCACACTGTCATACAAGCGGGATCGCGTTAGTCATGCTAAAAAGTCTGATGTCGGTCGTATATTCATTGAAAAGGTTGAAAAATTGGCGGAATCAGTGCCTGTCCGCTGCATTCAAGTAGATAATGCAAGTAATATGTTCCTGGCTGGCAAAAGTCTAGTGCCGACGCACAACAGCTTTCTTGTCTCTGTGATGGCTCTTTACGAGTTGTACCGACTGCTTGCAATGGGTCACCCCCAGGCTCGATACGGCTTGATGGAGTTTGATGAAATAGTCTTGCTTAATGTGGCCCGAAACGAAGAGCAGGCCAAAAAAGCCATCTTTTCCAAAATCAAACAAACGGTTCTGGCTTCGCCATTTTTCCAGCCCTATGTTGGAAAAGACACAGAGCTGGAAATGCGATTCTTTACCGATCATGACAAAAAAGAAAATGAACGTCGGGCCGAAAATGGAATTAATTTATTTTCTGGTTCATTAGTACTTAGATGTGGCTCTTCTAATGCCTCTGGATTGGTGGGATTAACTTGTTGGTCAATCATCATGGACGAGGTTGCAGCCATGGCAGGAGATAATCCTGATTCTGGCCTAGACTATGCACTATATGATGATTTAAAGCCCTCGGGCGCTACCTTTGGTAAAGATTTCAAAATGATGATGCTATCCAACCCAAAGGGTCCGATAGGGTTGCTTTACGATCTGCATGAAAATCGCCAAGATGATCCGACAACACTTGTAATGCGGCTTGCAACCTGGTTGACAAACCCCAGCATCGACCAAGAGTGGCTTGAAGAACAAAAGCGCAAAGACCCCACTGAGTTCCAGATGCAATTTGGTGCAGAATTTGGGGCTGCATCAAGTGATCCGATGTTCACAGTGGATCAAGTGAATGGCATGTGGGCTATGACCTCAACAACGCCACGGGCCGAACATGGCCAGCCGCTTATTGAATATTACGCTCACCTTGATCCAGCGAGAACAAGCGACTATTATGCATTAGTGGTCTCTCACGCTGAACAAATTTATCCAATTCAAATCGGGCCAGATAATAAGCCATTAAAGCGAGTTGTTATTGATCATATACATTTTTGGAATCCCCGCACAAAGAATCAGCCCGTCTCTGAAAAAGAAGTGGAAGATTATTTAATAGAATTGCATCAAAAATTTAAGTTTAAGCAAGTAAGTTTTGACCAATGGCATAGTCAATCATCAATCATTAGACTAAAGAGCATGGGCATTAATGCCGTTGAAAGACAATTTAATCAAGAATACAAAGGAAAAATTTATTCTGAATTAATGCAATTAATCAGAGAACAAAGAATAGATATTTATGGAATTTCTGGTGGCACCTATCAAGATGCCAAGGGCGTGGTTCAAGACCTTAACGAAATTGCTGAGGCTAAAATTCAATTTACATTTTTGCAAAAAGTTTGGAAAGGCAAAAGATTTGAGATCAAAGCACTGTCTGGATACAAAGACGACATATGTGATGCTGTTGCGGCAGCGGCATATGAATGTTTGACGGCAAGGGTGCTAAGCAGTTTTCCAAAATCGAGAGTGGCCAGAACTGGCGCTAGATAATTTGTGTAATTTTGTTGTCAAGGATATTTTAGCGATCAGGTAGAATATCCTAATTAAATTTGTTCTAAACAAAGGGAGATGCTTTATGTCAACAAACAAGTCTAGTCAAGGCCCAATGGAACGCCAATCACAATATGGTGGGGTTGGCGGAGGGCAATCTCCTTTTGCGCCTGGGGGCTCGCCGATGGGCAGAGGCTACGGGTCTGGTGGTGGCTTAGATATAAATAAATACGTGGTGGACGAAAGTTTCGACGCGGTTCTTGAGCAAGTACACAATCCTGCGCCGATTGACCCCGAAAGAAATATTGAAAAAAGACTTGAAGAACAACATGTTTTTGCCGAGGAAAATGCAATACCTTATGATCTTAGTTTTGAAGAGCGACAAAGATTAAAAATTAGGAATGAAATTAGAAGAAGAGAACAATTTTACGAAGATGCGGCAAAAAGCATTGCCAAAAACTCCCCATCTTACATCCAAAATAATTTCCAGCCTAGTGAATCTCATATTACACCCTTTAATGTCCTGTTGCAATCGAGACGAAAAAACAATGACGAATCATACGTAAGAGACCCAAGAGAGGATGATATCCCGCCCCAAATTAAACCAACAAGATATCATCCTGTTTTGTCCAGTAATGGCCATGATCGATTGGCTTATTTAATAAGCAGGCCAAATGAAATTAATGACGAAGATTCAGATGAAGTAAACTGGGCCAACAAAGCGCGTGTGACATTTCCGCTTGGACTTGGGAGCACCCCCGTTTTAAATTTAGGTTCAGAACTTGATGAATATTTAGATCAAGTTTCAAAACAAAATTGGGGCGGGCAAAAAAGCACGTCAAACGAGCCGTCTGTTGGATTTGACTTTCATGAGCCAGATGAATTCACATTATTGCACGAACCAGACACAAAAAACCTGCCATCAAGCATTGGTGAACTGGCTGAAGATGTAGTTAATGGCATGGGAAGACTTGATAAAGAAAATGATTATGGAATTGTTGACAGCCCATTTGTTACACTTGAGGCAAAGTTAGAAGCCACAAATCGCGCCGAGCCAGAGAGAAGCCCCAGCGACGTATTTCCAGGCAATAAGTGGCAACTACACAAAGATGAGCCCGCAGGCATATTGGATAGCTATCAGCAAAAATTTGAGGGCCAGGGCTCTCCTTGGAAAATTTAAAAACGCCTGTATAAACATAATCATGTACGATTATCTAATCGTCGGTGCGGGATTGTATGGAGCTGTTTTTGCTCGTGAAGCGACTGATCGTGGAAAACGAGTTTTAGTAATAGACAAGCGTAAGCATATTGGTGGGAATTGTCACACTGAAATTATAGACAGCATTCCTGTGCATCAATATGGACCTCATTGTTTCCATACTTCCCAGGATTATATCTGGAATTATGTTCGAAAATTTGCCGATTTTAATCATTTTAGTCTTAGAACACGCGCAAATTTTAAGGGCAAATTATATTCACTTCCAATAAATCTGTCTACGATGCATCAGGTTTGGCCCGAAGTTGTAACCCCGAGTCAGGCTGCCGCTAAATTGGCGGCGGAAACCGCGCCGTACATCGGGATTAATCCATCAAATCTTGAAGAACATGCGTTAAGTCAGGTTGGGCCAACTTTATATGAAATGTTTATCAAGGGATACACTACTAAACAATGGGGCAGAGACCCAAGAGAGCTTCCCTCTTCGATTATAAAAAGACTTCCCGTCAGGCTGACAATGAATGATAGATACTTTCATGATTCTCATAGATATGAGGGAATTCCAATTGGGGGTTACACGGCTATGATTTCAAATATGTTTAAAGGCATAGATGTTAGACTTGGGGTGGATTACCTAATTAACAGAGAGGAATTAAAAAAAGTAAGCAAAAAGATTGTTTACACTGGGGCCATAGACGCTATGTATGATTTTTGCTATGGAAAACTAGAGTATAGATCATTGCAATTTGAACATGAAATGCTTGATGGGGATTTTCAAGGCAACGCTATTGTAAATTACACAGAAGATACTGTTCCCTATACCAGAATCGTTGAGCATAAGCACTTTGAGTTTTTAAATCTTCCACACACTATAATTACTAAAGAATTTCCATCGGCACTAAATCAAAGTTTGGAACCTTTTTATCCAGTAAATGACAGCGCAAATAACGCACTGTTTGACAAATATCGTGAGCGTGCTGAGTTCGAAAAAAATCTCATACTTGGGGGGCGATTGGCAAATTATAGATATTATGATATGGATGCCACTGTCGCAAATGCTCTTTCTGCAATCAGAAAAGAATTTTGTTGCGCAGGATGACCAGCCACAATTATAGGATTATAATTATATGAACAAAGTTGCAGCAATTCAATCATTGATCGAAATGGCAAATCACCTAGATGATACTGGAATGATTCTGGAAGCGAATAATTTAACAGATATAGCCAAACGTATTGCGCAATATGTTCCAAAGACATGGGACATCGACCCGAACCGTCACTATGAAAATTTTGTTGTTCCTTTTAAGTCACTGGAAGATGAGTTTAAGGAAAACGATGACTTAAGACAAAAGCAGCCCAGATATCGAGCCCCTGATTACAGAAACCTGGTTGGTGATGAGGATGAAAACATAGAGGGATTATTACATGGTCCCGATTCGGTTCCTGGCCCTGCATATGTTGATCCAGGTAGTATAGCATCTAATCCTGGTATGGCAATGGGTGACCTAAGCGATTTCACATGGGAAAACTCTTATGAAGCCAATAATGATTCTACCAATAGATGGAAAAATCTTATTCCCAATCGATAGTGTTTTTCAAAAAACGCTAGTTGAGCTGATAGGACAAAACTATTTTTGTGCAGAAAGTTAACTATTAGTTAGTTTTCGGAGAAAAGCATGCCCTATCCCATTAAACCCGTTCATAAACTTGATCTTCATGAAGAAATTTTTGATTCTCCCAGCATTGAGGCAGATTTAGCATCGATATCTGCATTGCAAATGCAGTTTTTTGGTAATTCTGGGGTCCGAGAAGCCAAAGTAAAGTTATCTGACAGAATGATTGAAATGCTAAGGGCTATTGAACAATCTCAGGATGAAATTGTTACCGCAGCCCAATCATTAACAACTTTGAATAAAACTGGTGATGCAATTTACAGAGTCCCAATGTCAATCACTGATCATGATTTACTTGGGCTGAAAACAGCTGAACTGGTGCGGGGCCATGGCCGTGCCGTGACTCTTACAGAAAAGGGGCGCATTGCCTTGCGCGATCATTATCTAAATCAGCCTGTTAATGAATTTAGAAAGGCTAGAACCAAGCCTAAATTTGATCTAAATGCTGCTCAAGCTATAACGGCGTCAAACGAAAGTGCCCGAGTTGCTACTGCTTCTAAGTTTAGACGCAGCAATGATGTAGAATAAATAATTATGGAACGCTTTAGTATCGCAAAAAACGCCGAGGCTTTGGCTGATAAGATGCACGAACTTGCTGTATGGAGCAAGACGCATCCCAATTCGTCAAAGTTTAAACGCGGTATATTCAAGCTGCCGCCAGTATTTTCAAGCGACAAACATGGTGATCCGAGAAAAAATTTAATTGCCATGATAAAGACGCTAGCAGATTACGAAGAGTCAGATGCTGCGCCAAAGCTTGCTGAGCTTCCGTCTAGATATAATCAGTATGGCGGCGGACCAGAATTAAACGAAAAAGATTTGCGCAAAATTCACAACTGGCTTCAGCAAGTTGGTTTTGGTATTAGGGCAGCAATGTTGATTAATGAGATGGAAAATCCAACAGAAAGTATGTCTCACTTAGATGTACCAGAAAGAGTTTTTCATATGTTATTTGCGAATCACCCAAGGCGAACATTTGTTACATATGCTTCGGACAACAAATATGAGCTTAGGCCATTAAGATATGCAGACTCTAAAGCAAAATTAAGATGGCTGAAAGAAGAATTTGCTCAACTAAATAATAAAAGAGTAATTACTGCAGGCGGATTTGGAGTTAGGCCAACTCAGCAAGAATGGGATACATTTGGGCTGAGGGGACAGACAAAAACTGCTTTAGCATCAGTTAATTCGCAAATAGATAATTTAGTAGGCCAGGCTAAAGCATTAGATTTTGAAGGAAAATTTACAGAAGCTGATATTTTAGATTTTAAATTAAATCAGTTGAGTAAAAATTTAGAAGGCTTTGATCAAGTCCAAATTTAACATTCAAAAAGGAAAACAATCCATGAAATTTCAACGTAATTATTGTCCCTCGATAAGTCAAATTCTCTCAGATGAAAGCCTAAAGCGATTATCGGCTATAACAGCATATTTAAATTTGTATTCTACAGGAGACAATACAAGTAATGCTAATTTTCGCCTAAGTTCAAGCTTGGAGTCAATGAAGAGAATTATAATCTCGTCTGAAATTGAAACATTACATCGCAAGACTGTTAAAGAGGATATTGATCGCATTAAGCATGCCTTGAAAAAAGCTTACTCTTTGGGTAAAGAATCATATGAAGCCTATGTTGACGCAAATAGTTCTGAAATTATAGCAGCGTTCTGGGCATGGATGATGACCCAAAAGCAATCTTTGTTTACAGGCATTAGTAATCAAAATAAATCTCTTTTAAGGAATTATCATGTCGGGCAAAGCGAGATCGATGACATGATCGAAGCGGCCATACACGAATTTATCACTCGGACAGAAGGAAAAACTAATCTTCTTGCGTCTGTTAAAAACTGGTCGCCTAGCGGAGGCGCAGATTTACATACATGGGTTCTTAATGGTGCTAAAAACATGTTGGATATCACTGTCACCAAGCAAAGGCACCAAATCGTTAATCGCGGCAAATCTCTGGACGAAAATCTTAAAGGAAAAGACGGCGATGGAGACTCGCTTGGTGATATGATTGTTGATCCAAAATCCTCAACAGATGCAAAAGAATCTTATGATATTACAAACTATGACGAATTAGTTGAAGCTTTTGTGGAGGCCTTGCCTGAAAAAATTAGCGAACAGCCAGATTATATACGTGGGTTAATTGATAGAGGATTTAGGGCCATGAAGGTTCAGGCACAAAATGCAGAAGACCCCGAAAGTGAAAATAATTTTTACGAAATGTCCTTAAAGACTGCTAATGAGCTTTTTCAAAATGTTATGAATAGCTTTGAAGAGCTTAAGCGCTCTGTAAAAGTGATGATTTCAGACAAAACTGATGAAAATAGAGAAATTGCCATGAAGGCAAGAGAAGCTTATGACAGGCGTGTTTATTCACTGTTGAGAAATTTGGTTGAGTCCTTTAATCCAAGTATAGCAAATAAAAAGAAAACTCAAAGAAATTTAAGCAATGTGGATGAGAATAACAAGGAAAACGAAAACAATTTCATTGACAATGAAGACAAGCAAGTTAACCAAGCCCCAAAAATTCGTTCCAGAGACTTGATTAAACCCGAAGATGAAGTCGGCAAAGAGACGGCGACTCCAGAAGAACTTATGGTAAGAAAAATGAAGCTGGACGAATTCAGAAAACAGCTTTTGCCATATTATTATCAAGTCGGTTCATTCCCAAAAACCAAATATAGAGATGGTAAAATAACGCCATATGCCCTTAGTGAATATGGAATTGGATTAATTAGACCATACACACACTTTTTTTCAGGCATAGATTCGCCCGAAGACATAAAAGCTATGTTTGGCACTGACGAGGACAAAATAAATTCCCTGTCTCCCACAGCTTTATTTTCTCGGTTGCTAATTGAGAGTGGCTTAAAGGCTCATGAGGACTACACCCTTGAAAACAAATTTAAAGTTCCAGGGTCAACAATGGGCAAAAACGAAGTTCAAAGATTTAGGGATTATTTCATTGACCAAATTGACACCAATCCAATGTTTACAAGACACAAAGATGTGCTTTTGCAAATGCTAGAAAGTTTCTTTTTAAACAAAAACAACAAACCATCTGATGAAAAAGTAAAAGAAATGATCGAAAACCTTGATGCTCATACACGAATGGCCTCTTATGAGTGGGCTAGACATCAGTTAATGGGCGGTGATGGTGAACCGAAAGCATGGGCAGATTTAAGCCCTGATGAACTCAAGGCCATTGCTGTGAAGGCCTGGGAATCTTTATACGCTGATGGTTTTAGACTTTTTAGAATTCAAGAAATTAATGAACGTGGCGAGCCACATAGAAAAGGCCCTGTTATGCCATTGAGCAGATGGGTTAAGCCCGATGTCTTTTTGCCAATTATGGAAGAGGAAGTAAACAATATACAACGCATGCAGGCCAACAAAGCGGCAGTTAAAAAGGGTTATAGCCCCATTGCACAACGAAGCCGACTTGACCCCAGTATTAATCTTCAGAATATTGGTCAAAAAAGGCGTGAGATTTTGGACATTGCTAGAAATAATCAGGAAGTTCAGCAAAGCGATGTGCCTAAAACCTTTATCGAAGACAACTCTGTTGAGGATTCTAAAGATGCGTTGCAGTCACATGCAAGTGTGCTAGATAGAATGCTTCTCAAAATTAGTTCCATGGAGCAATCTGGTGATTACAAAAATGCAGACATTGAAATGTCAAGGCTAGAATCTATTTTAAGAGGATAAAAATCATGACAGAGGGCACAAAATTTAGAATAAGATTTGTTGCTGACAATGATGAAAAAAGAACCAAGGGGCTCATGCATGCAGAGCCCCTTGAAGATGATGAAGTTGTTCTTTTTATATTCCCTCATCCAGATAGATATGGTTTTTGGAATAAGAATGTTTCTTTTGGATTAAGTCTGGCATTTTGTGACGCCAATGGTAAAATTGTACATTTTTCAGACATGAAGCCTAATGACCCAACAAAAGTTGGACCAGAAAACGATAATGTAATGTTTGTGGTTGAGGCTAAAGAAGGGGCTTTTTCAAAGATCGGCGCGAAGAAAGGTGATCTAATCAATTACTCTAATAATTTACTCACTGTGCACAAGACATCATCAAGGCATGCTCAAAATAATGAAAAAAATAATTTTCAAAAAAATGGCATTAAAAAAACAGGTATAGACATTAACAAGTTGGAAGTTAATCTTTTAGCAGGGTCTCTTAAGGAGGACTATAAATAATATGGCAGATCGAATTTTCCCCACACAAATCCAAGGCGATGGCCTTGATTCGGAAAAAGTTTTCACTGGTATCAACTGGGACGATTTTGGTTCACGTCTTGCGCAAGTTCGCGAAGCCGAAGGTACCGAAATGTCTCCTGAAGTGAGAGAATATCTTGATTCACTCAAAAACGATGAATCTGATTTTGCTTACGAAGATGATGTAACAGCTGAAAACGAAAGCTCCAATGTCACGACCGCAAAGCGTGAACTTCCCGAAGCACTGGTAGAGCACCAATTTAAGTCCAAGGACGAAGACGAAAATGACGAGCAAGAAGAGTCTAAAATTGTAAGAGGCAAAGAGGCTTCTGCTCAAAACAGAAGAGTAGTCTTCTCTAGCGCCAAGCAGCTGACTGCCGAGGCTATTGAAGAGGCTAAGGCCAAGGGTGATCAGGGGCTGGTTAATGCAATTTTGGCTGCCAGAAATGATCGAAGAACCGCTCTTGCGGCCAAGATCGCGGAAGCCGCCAAAGAGCAGGTAGACAAGAATGTTCGCATTGCTGAGCGAAATGCTTATCGTATGTCGATTGTGAATTCTGTTGAAGAAACCTCTAAAAAAATTACAGAAGCTGCGGCAAGTAACAACACCAAGGTTGCCTCTGACAATGATGGTTTTGTGAAAATTTCTGACCTCAAGGGGCAAGAAAGACAGGCATTTATTAAGAAGTGCGCCAGCCAGGGCTTCCCCGAGGAATATGTTTCTGCAATGCTTGGTGAAACACTGCAGGCAAATGCTGATTTTTCTGCCGAGGCCGACAACATTAGACAAGTTATGTCAGCTGATCTTGACAAAAATATCAAGAAATCTGCCGTAGAGGGAATGGTCAAGGTTTCCTCACTTGACAAGGCTGAATATGATCGACTCAAGAGATATTGGAAAGAAGAGCTTGGCTATGGTGATGAAGAATGGATTGATGATCTTTTCTCATCAAAATATGATAGCAAAAAGTAACCGCCAATAAATATTTTCTTCCCTCTTTATTATAAGAAAGAGGGAAGAAAAGGTAAAAAACAACATGAGTGAAATTCGACGATTAAGTGAAGACAGCGCTGAACATTATATTTCTTTCTTAGAAAATAATGGTTTGGGTAACATAGGCAATAAAGCAAAAATGATTTTGCCAACTGATACAAAACAGTCGAACGTGGCAGGAGATGGCGTAGGCCTTCCTGTAATTCATAGCAATTTTATTTCGCTTACTAATCTTGTTAAGAAAACAGATGAAAGTGAGTAAATATCAATCATTAAGGTAAAAAAACATGAGCAAATTTCTTCGTAAAGTTTCTGATACAGAAAAGCTGCCTTCATCTGTGCAGCAGGCGTTTATTGGTGCGTCCTCAAATCAGGACGACCCATATGCACATTTGCGCATGGCCTCAAGAGACAATCAACTTAGTATAGCTAAGCAGTCTATGGGATATGATGAAGATGATGCTGACATCGATGACCGATCCTGGGAGAGAGTTCAGGGCGCAAGCATTTACGAAGATAGACGCGCATCTAATATGACAGAAAGAATGAATAATCTTTCAATAGAAGATTTTTCTCCGCACGCCGTAAGGCGCTCGGATTATGGTATAGATGCAGGCGAGTCTTACAGAGAGACAACAAGCTCTCTTCAGGCATATACCCCTGAAGATTATATGGCAGCTATGCTTAGGGGGGCTAGCATTTGGGACCCTGATATGGAAGTTATTGCTGATGCATTCCATAACAGTCAAGAAACTCAATCAGAACAGGTTATAGCCGAAGCTAAAATTCGCAGGGAAGCAAGACAAAACAGGCATCAGCAATGGGAAGAAGAAACCTCAAGTCATTTAGATTCTATTCGCCCATCACGTGTTCTGTCGGCTCGCGCCGCACCTATATTACGAACAGCTGCTGAGAACGAAGCTGCAGGAAACTTTGGAATGATTGATTTTGATTCATTAGACAATCATGAAGCACAACGGCTTGCCATGCAGGAAGAAAAACGTAATAGTCGGCTTGCCTTAAAACGCAATGGGATCAAGGATCGCGACGAAAGACATAATGACTGGCAAGAGCATGTTCAGACTCATGCAAGCACTATTCAAGATATTTATAATTATCAAAAGTACAACTTAAGCAGTGAGGATTAATTTTTATGAAAGGGCTTCGAACCGCGCAAGAGTTTGGTGGTGGGTTGGCCTCTAATCCCGCAAACGGAATAGCTAATATCCCACTCAATTCAACAGAGGATTCATCTGGTGTTAAGCCAGATGAATTACTTTCTATTTTGTCAAAGTTTATAAATTCTGATAGCGCAAGTGCTGTTCAATTTAAAGCAAAATTTGAAGATATTTTGCTTCGGTTAACTAGGCCAGATATGATAGATGCAATCCAAAAAATCATAAAAGCTATTGATATGGCTCAAGACCCTAAAAAAAGAACAAAAGACCCAAATACAGGCAAGTTTGACCCAACAGCACAGGAACTTGCGCAAAAACTTTCCGACAAGGTGAAAATGATGGAAAAATCAAGCAGTAATCAAAATTCAAATGTTCTCAAATTTAATTTACGAGAAGCCCAAGCCAAAAAGCCAAAGAAAAAAACAAGAGGCAACCCATTTAGGGTTTTAATGGGTAAAGTTGGCAAATTGCTTGACCATGGACTTGAAAAAAGTGAAATCAGAAGATATCTTGTTAAGCTGGGTATGTGGAATGAAGAAACAATTGAAAGAGCTATTGACATTGTTAGAGATTACAATAAAAAGAAAAGACGCGACGATGCCGATGGAAACAAAAAGGAATCTCAAATGTCTTCTGAATTAATGAGATTAGCAGAATCTAAGTTGGCATCAATGACTGATGAAGAATTTGATAATTTTTTAAATTCCAGAATTGCAGCCAAGGTTTTAGATAATTCAATCTATGATATTCCTGCTGATTTTTCAAAAAGATCAACAACGGAGTTAATGGCAAGGGCAACGTGGTTAATGTCGCTAATGAATTATAGTAAAGACATGCCACAAGGAGACGGCAAAAAACCTGCTGACACCAAGGGGGCGTCGGCAGAGCTGAAGTCAATTAAAAAGGCTCTGGAAGATCGTGGTTTTAATGCAGATGACTTGTCTGAAATGGGAATTAAGTAATTCGATTAAAGCGAATTGATTGGGTGAAAAAAATGTGTGAACATGTAAAAGAAGAAGAAACAAAATTTGAAGGCAAGCATGATCTTCAGATGGGTGGTGGGGGCTTGATTGAAATGATATTAAGCACCATGGAGCAAATTAGCGAAGCTGTTAAATCAGCAGTTAAGGAAAATTCACACAATAAAGAATCTCCCATGGACTTAATCGAAGATTCAGACCTTGATGATTCTGATCCCGTTGTTCAAGAGTTCTTTAATGACGGCGGGTGTAAAGGTGTATTAAAAATTATAAGATTAAACAAGCCCGAAGTTGCTCTTGAAAAGCTGTCTGAAATTTCAGTCAAGTTGCAAAAAGTTCGAATGGCAAATCGCCGTTTAATTTTAAGACAAATTTTTGCAGCAGCACAAATTGCGCGGGGAATTGATAACGAAGCTGTAAATCTGGAGAGAGTCGCTCACAAAATGACTTCTCATAGCAAGGGATTTTATCAAGCAGAGTCTATTATGGCTATTGACAGCCTTGTTGCTGATACTTACAATCAGAGCGAGAAGCGCGTATTGGCTTCGGCCAGGGATTTAATTCTTTCTGGTGAATTCGAGAAAGGCGCACTGAAGCTAAAAGAAATTTATGCCTCAGCATTACCGCAATCACAAAATATCAGAACGGCTTACACAACGCTAAGAACCCAAGGTGGAGAGCCCTATTTGTTATGTCCAAAAGGCATTCACGTAATGGGACATGCGGTGCCTATGGAAGTGAGCAAATGTAGAGAAAATTGCATTGATAGCAAGGTTGATGAAAGCGGGGCAGTATCATGCCAATATCAATCTTGGCTCAAGCATGCTGATACTCACGAAAAAGCCATGGCAAGACTTGAAGTACATCGTCACCCAGATAATGCAGAAAACGCATTGGCGTATGATGAAGGTTCAAGAGGGCTACCATATAAGCTTAGTGATCTGCCTGTAGAGAAAAGATTTGAAGACAGCAATCAGGGATCAAATAAAGTGCGTGACAAAAAAGTAAGCGACGAAAGTATTGAGGCCAGACTGGAAAAAGCAAAATCTGGGCAGCCAGGACAGCGCCCAGGGCATTCTTCATCTATTTCAGATATGAACATAAAGGCATCAAGTTTTAATAATAAAAGACATGCAATTGCTCAGAATGTGGGCATTAAATCAATGGAACAACAGCTGCGATCAGAATCCTCTGCAGAGCCTGCAAATATTACAATTGAAAAGCAGCTAGAAACAACAAATGGGTATAATGGCCACAGGGGCGAAATGGAACAAAGTTATGCCCACCAACTGGCCAATCAAGAATCCAATTCAGAATCAATAACTGAACAGCTTTTGGACCAAGAAGAAATTGGTGGGGTGCGGGTCACAGAAAGACTTGCGTCAGATGTCGCAGAAATCAATCCAGAGTCTAAAGATACTTTAGGTAGCCAAATTTCTGAAGATCACACAAATGAACAATTGGATGATTTCACAATTGAAGAACTTCTTGCTGATGAAAGACGTGGGTTGTCGGAAGACGAAATCGATATGCTTTTAGAGCAATTGCTTGAAGAAACAAGATAGTGCAAAAGGTGTGTGCAAGGTGTGGTATCGACTTTCGCAAAAAACTTTAGGTATTGGCGGCGGGGCATTAAAGTCCTCGCCGTCAAATGATTCTGTATTGCCAGCAGAACAACATGCCAAAATGTGGGATGTATTGGTTAATCAAACAGATCATATCGGAAACAGAAAGGGCGAGCCAAATGAAACCACTGGTGATCAAGGTGCCATAAACGAGGGGCAAGCAACTCAAGGCACAGAAATGAGAAGAGTTTCGCCTTATCATAGCAATCCTGAACACACAACTCTTGAAGAGCAACTTGAAACCGCAAGGCAACAAAACGTAAATAACGATCCGATAGCAATGACGCAAAACAATTTCGGAACTGGAGAAATGCTAATAAGAGGAGTGCCCCAGTATAGTTCTGGCAAAGGGTGGGTAGGCTTTCAAGGAAATAACCCGTCTGCGATAACCCTGGTTTAAAGGTTTTTTTCTTTTATGCAGACAATATCTTAAGGAAAGAGTCTTAAGATATTGTATAATTGTGCAATATGTCTTTAAAGACATAAGTGAGGTTTTGCTTTTGGCCAATCAAGAATCAATAATGGAAGCCCCAACATTAGCCAGTGTTATGAGGGTTGCCGCGCAAACTGTGTCTGGCGAGAGAGTGATCGGTGCAACAACAAAAAGAGACACAGGCCAGCAACATGTTGCGTCAAGAATTACGTCTGGGATCGGAGCCAGCGTACACAAAGGCGTGCGGGAAGCGCAGGTTTCACCCAACAGCATTACTACGGCACCCAACTTTTATAGCCCGTTTTTAACACCAAGGGCTTATCAAGTTCCAAACGCACGCAAAGAAGTGTATCTTTGGGCAAACTGGTGGCGAAATAATGAACCAAAAGTTGCCGCGGCTATAAATTTTTACAAACTTTTTCCTTTTTCTGGATGGAAACTTGAATGTTCAAGTTCATATGTCAAAGACTATTTTGAGAAATTAATCCAAAAGCTTAATTTCCAAAAATGGCTTCCAGAAATCAGTGGCGTATATCATCTTTTTGGAGACTGCTTTGTACTTGCAACTCTTGAGTGCGAACACTGTGAGGGAAGCATGATTGATAAAAACACGGGAGAAGCCTGCAGCCATGATGGGGCAACATGGGCCAGCCTGACTATTTTAAACCCCGACAGTATTCAGATTAGGCCTGGTATATCTGGTCAGGAAAATTCATATTTTTATCAACCAACCGAAAGAGACATTCGATTAATCAATGAACGTCAATCACAACAATTCTATCATCAAATACCAGATAATGTAAAGAGACTTATCAAAAAGGGAGAGCCATTCCTTCTTAATTCCATATGCATAGAGCACTTTAAATTTGGCTCTAGCCCTTGGGAAGATTACGGAACGCCAATGATTAGGTCGCTCTTTCCGACACTGGCTTATAAAGATAAATTAAGAAATGCTCAATGGCTTATTGCTGAACGACATATTCTTCCCGTTAAAGTTGTAAAAGTTGGATCAGACAACAGGCCAGCAAGCCAATCTGATATTGATAGCGTGCAAGAAGAATTGGCCGCTGTTGCAAATGACCCCAATTTGACTTTAGTCACTCATAATGCATTCGATTTTGATTATGTGGGAGCATCAGGAAAAGTTCTGCAGCTTACAAATGAATTTGAGCTTATAGATCAAGAGATTCTTGATGGCGTAATGCTAAATAAGGCACTATTAAATGGTGAAGGCCCAACATATGGAAATGCCCAGGTTGGCCTCTTGGCAATGAAACAGCGCTTAGAAACATTCCGAAATGAAGTTGCAAGATGGATTGAAGAAAAATTATTTAAACCAGTCGCAGAATGGAACGGCTTTGTCATTGAGGGCGAAAGAGGACAAGATGAATTAGTTTATCCCAAAATTGTTTTTAGTGATTTAGAGCTTAAGGACAAAACTGGGATTTTGCAAATGTTTGTCACTGCTAATAGCAATGGTGTTATTTCAAATCAGTCATTAATTGAAGAATTTGGCCTTAATCCAGACCAAGAAATTGAAAGACTCCGTGAGGAGCAGGGCGCTAACTTTGTGCAAAACCCAGCAATAGGAAACACAGACCTTGGTAATGGTTTTGCAGGCGGCATGGGTGGAGGATTCGGCGGGATGGCCCCATCAATGCCTGCGCCAGGCGGAATGCCAGCGGCTCCTGGTATTGATGGTATGGGTGGAATGCCGCCTATTGGAGCAAGAGATTACCGAGAAAATTATCGCCTGGCATCTGGTATAATGAACGACATTTATCGTGAAAAAATTGGCATTCATACTGCAGAAATTCAGACGAGAACAGCATCAAAAACAATTAAGTCTCAGGCTCATTACGAATTTTTAAGCACAATAAAACCTGTTTCTGGTCGGGGATTGGCTGGGGAACTTCCAGAGGAATATGATGGCTTTGGCAATGTCCTAGAGCCACAGTTGTTAGGAGGACCATTCTGTTTTCCTCTTAATTCATCGGCAATTCATGAGCTAAGAAACATAATCGCAGAAGCCTCTAATGATCCTGCAGGCAAAATTGCTTTAGCCTCGGCTGAAGAAGCAAAAAATAGAATAACCATTGGCAAGAAGGGTGGCAGAAATGAAGAGAAACAAGTTAATTTGTTCACAAGCATTGAGAAGAAACTTTACTATCTTTTGACATCTTTAAACTTACCTTTTGCGATTTATGCTCAATATAGTATGGGGCAAACAAGTGATTACACCCTGGATGCCGCAATACCATCGTTGAGGCTAGGCTTTGAGGCAGATGGTGAAATTTGGCACAATAGTCCAGATAAAATTGCAAGAGATAAAAGAAGAGATATGGAGCTAGCAGCAAATGGCTGGACAATTCTTCGCTTTACAGACAAAGAGTTAAATGATCGCCAAAACGAAGTTGCCCAGGTAATTTTACAAGCTATCCGAAAAGTTGCAGCACCAGGTCAAGATAATCAAGGGAATATCATTCTCTAGTGTTGAGTAATTTTTAGCATATTTTCTGTTATTTTTTTGAAAATGTTACAGGTGCAAGCCTGAAAATAACAGAAAGGCATATAAAGCGTTGGTTTTGAAAGTTTTCAAAAAATCAACATAACTAATTTTAGGAGAAAGAATCACCTTGATGGAGCGGCGAGCCAAGTGCGGCATCATAAATATTCATAGCTTTCTCAACGAGGAAGATCGCAATGCGGCTCGTGATCACATGATGCGAACTGCTTCTGTTCAATTAAGAGAAGCAGCTAAAATTGGTTTGCAGTCTTTATATGCTGATCCAGAAGAAGTTTTAAAGAAATACAAAGACTTTGACATAGTTAAAGCAATGCAGGCAAGAAAAGGTGCCAAGCTTCTGTGGGTCAGGGCCAGGGCGATTGACGCTGATACAGTAAATGCCAATGGCGATTATTTCTCAAGGGCCGAGTTACTTAAGGAAGTTGAAGTTAAGGGCGAAAAGATACCTGCGTATAAAACATTTGAAGGTGTCCCGATTTATACAAATCACAAAAACGATGACATCGAGCAGGCAAAGGGTATGGTCGTTTATGCAGAATGGGACGAGGAACAAAATTGTGTATTCTGTACATTCTTCGTTGACGAAGAAGCGTACCCTGATATAGCAAGAAATATTCGAACTGGTGTAATCCATGATGTTTCTATGGGCTGTCAGGTGCAAAGTGGCGAGTGCTCTAAATGCGGCAATATAGCCACTATTGAAAAAGAATATTGTGATTGTCTCAAGAAATACAAAGGCAAAAAACACCCTGTAACAGGTGAAAAAATTTATGAAAAAAACTTTGGATTAAAGTTTATTGAATTAAGTTGTGTTGGTGACGGGGCATTTGAAACCTGCGAAATAGAAGAGCTTTATGACGTTGATGAAATTCTTGATGCTGCTATGAGCACAGAAAGACGTGCAAATTCTATTTATTCAAGCATAGTTCTTGCCAGCACATTAATGCCAGACAACACTGTTGATAAGCATTATTTTGAGGAATCTTTAAGAGAAATTTCTGCCGCTGCTCAATCTGCAGTACGATTAGCCCAATCTGCAGGCACCCTGGTTGGTGGGCAGTTGATGGCAGGCGAGGGCGCGGACCAAAATGCAACAGTTTCGGCAGTATTAAACGCTCTGGGAATTGATCCAAGGTCAGGGTTAAATATTCTTGATTTACTTAATCTTGCCTTAAACTTTTTAGAAGTTGCGGTTATGAATCTTTTTGCAAGAAAAGATAATGTTGACTTGACTCATGTTGGAAAAATTACAAAAAGCATGGCCGATCTTCAAAACACCATGCAAGACATGATTGATGATGGCGTAGATACTGGTGTAAGAAATCAACAGCCAATTAATCAAGGTCAAATTGCAAATCAGCCACCAATGGCAGCTCCACAAATGCCCCAGGGTGGTCAACAAATTAATCCTGGCGCTGGGCAGCAACCCATGAATTGGAATAACTTGGGAGATGTTGGAAGATCAATAAGCCCAATGTCTATGCCTGGGGGAATTGGTGGTGGCGTTGTGCTTTCATCTTCTGATCCACAAATGATAATGTGGGCGTCAAAGGATGGAAGTCGCGAAGTTTACGCCAGCGTAAAAGCTTCGCAAAACAATCAATCTAGTAGATTGACAAACAATATAGTAGAATTTGGACAAGCTCTTGTTGGCTTTAAAAATTCGCTTGGCATAGACCAAAAATCAATTGCCAATTTTAACAAAAACAATCAATTCGTGCGTGCTGCCCAAGGGCGCAACACAAATCAAAAGACCAACGCGCCTGTTACTGCAGGGGCGGGAGAATACCAAACTATGGATCATTTCGCAAAAATCGCTCAAGAGCAGCGCAAGAAATACGCTTTTACCGCCCATGTAGATGTTACTATGGAGGATGCCAGCGGCAACCGCGTTGTTCTTTCAACTGACGGAAATATTTCTGGATTTGTCAAGGGTGTTAAAGCCCAGTGGGAGCCAGAACTTACTGAATCTCAAATCGCTCGCATGGAAAATGGCGAGGGCACAAGAGTTGCATCTGAGTTGCTTGCAAGTTTTGCAAAGCAAGTTAAAACAGCTGGATGGAAGCCTTATACCGAAACAGATGTCAAGGAAAACGAACTTGAGCCACATCGCAACGGGACAAAGATTGAAACAAGAGAAGAATCTTTGGAAAAAATGAGGTCCAACAACAAGGGTGAAAAAACCATGCAAGAAGCACTTGGTGGTGATTATTACTCCAATAGAAGAGACGCCGACGACGATGTTAAAGAAAACATGCTTGATGAAAGCGCAGGACTTTACGGCAGGGCCGTAAATGAGTCATTTAATGAAGTAAAGGATCGCTTGCTTGAAGATGCACGGCGTGGACATCCCGAAAATACACTTGAAGAACAACTTTCTGAGTGCAGAGAAAATCATGGAACCGCAGAAGTTGAAGTGGTAATGACAATGGTGAAAGAAGCAATGGCCAAGGCCGTTGTTGCTTCAAGAGTTTTGCCAGAAGAAATTGTTTCCGTGGCTGAAACGCTGGCTTCGCGCAATGATCTGGAAGAACTCGTTGCTCTTGCAAGCTTGGGTATGAATACCAGAAAGGCTTATGCTAATCGAAGAGCATTCCATAAAATTTCTGCTGTATTAATGGCACCTGATGCTGCTCTGTTGCATTCGCTTGGTGAGATTGTGAGCCGTGAAATAACTGCATCTGATGTAAGTGAGGCAATTCGAGTTGCTGCATCTATGAAAGACGTGGCAACTACTGCTGTCGCAAACATGGTTGAAGCCATGAGAGACGGCGAAATGGTTGAGGCAGCGCCTGTAAACATTAAGGTTAGCAGAGAAGAAAGACTCAAAACAGCTCTTGCCTCTTCTGGGCACGAATCATTTAATAAAGAGCACTTAAAGGCTGTTATTTCAGCAATGGTGATGGCAAGTGAAGAAACACAAGCTACACCCGAAGAGGTTGTTGATTCACTCAAGGGACTTAATTTGGCCTCAAAAATCAACGAAGCCCGAACAGCTTCGGCGACGGATGGAAGATTGACTGCAAGAGCAAGAAAACAATTCTGGGGTAATGAAAGATTCGCATCTAAGTCAACGGTCTCTGATGCAACTGTTGGATGGATTGCTGATTACGCAACCAACTTTGATTACAGTACGCAGGCGGTGGCTCAGGCTGTGGAAAAACTTACCAATGATCCCAGGGTGGCAACGCACTTGATTACTAAGGCCATTGATGCCAAGCTCCAAGGCGAAAGAATGGCAGGTGTTACGGTTACAGAAGAAAAGTCAGAAATCATTCGCTTTGTGTGCAGGGCAGAAGACCTCGGAGGTATTGACCCCAAGGACGAAGCTTTTGAAGACACTTTTAGACAAAAGGCTATTGAAATTCTAACCGCTCAAGGATTTACAGTTGATCCAGGAACATTTAGCTTTACTGATCTTTCAGTAACAGAAAACGGGGACATTACTGCGTCGGTTCAAACCAGAGTCACAAAGACTTTTAAAGCAGACGCCGAATTACCTGCTCAGCCCCTGGAAAATATGGACACAATGTCCGTGGCCCCAGAAGTTATTGAGCCAACAGTAGTAATGTCTGAAGCAGCAAGAGAAGCCAGACTTGCAAGGCGGCAGCAAATTTTAAGCAAGATTGCACAAGCCGCCCCTGGCATGATGCCACCAGCTCAAGAGATGGGCACGCCAGGCATGGATGCTTCGGGTATGGGAATGGCAGGCGCTGAAGGTCTTGGCGTTGCCGCCTTGTCGGTGCCGACGGCAGCGGGTGACAATCCTGTTGAAGAACCCGCTGATACTGATGCAATGCCAGAACCTGGCAATCCAAAGCCAATTGGTACTATCTGCCCCATATGTGGCAGCGATGATGTTGATCTTGCTAACAGCGAGGGTGAGTGCAACTCGTGTGGCACGCGCTATAAAGTTATGCAAAGTATTGAAATCATTAGCATTGGTGGTGGTGAGCCCGTTAATAATGATTCGCCTGAGGCAGAAATGGATGGCATGGCGTCACCCGATACCATGGGTCTTGGAGAGGACACTGGTCTGGGCGCTGCCACTGCGCCCGCTCCTATGGGTTCACCCGACATGAACAACCCAGGAGGCATGCCGCCTGCTCAAGGAATGGGAGCCATGGCCAGCGCAGGCGCAGCTTTGTATCGAATTGCTGCCACAGTTGACTCTGATGTGTATCTCAAAACAACTATGCCAAACTTTAGCCGAACTGCTGAAAAGCAATTGCCCATCGGCATGGTATGTCCAAAGTGCGGCAGCAGAGAGGCTCAAAAAGTCAAGAACTCTACGTTCTGTTATGATTGTGGAAACTATGCTATTAGCAGCGTGAAGCCAAATGATTCTGATCCCACAAAGATCGATGTTTCAATAACCTGGTTGGCATAATTAAGCAAGAGTAGGAAACAAAACGAGACATGATTGGTTAAATTCTAATCATGTCTCGTTTTGTTTTTTCATTTATTATTCCTTTTTATTGAATAATAAATGAAAAAAAATATTTTTTTGCAGGTGTTAAAGCTATTTTTAGTGAAGTCTTTAAGCAGACACTCACTTGTTAATGCAAAACATAATCAAGTGAGGAGCCTAATGGCTCTTAAACAGAGGGAAGCAGCAATTATGAATAAGAATAACGAAACTCCCCTCCAGACTGATAGACTGAAACAAGTTCTTAGAATCGCAGAAATCAAAGCTACGGATAAAGAAGATATGGAAAATTGTGTAAACGACATGCAAAGAAGTGCTTCGCTTGATGAAAGTGAAGCACGCATTGTCGCCAAGGCCGTTAGGGCAAAGCATCTTCCTAATATTCTCCGTGAAGCGGGTGCTGAAGAAATGATTAAAGAGGATTTGTTAACGCCAGTTGGAGTGGCCTCGGAAACTGCTGACTTCGCTAAAGATAAAAATGACGACGATCACGATGAAGATAATTCAGAATTTGTTGAAAACGAAGATTTTGATTTATTGAATTCTGAAGAAGATTTAAACGACGATATGGGCGAAGCAAACGACGAAACAAACATCGCCACTTTTGAAATCGACGTTCCCGCAGACAAGGTTGAGGAAGCGCAGAAAGCTGTGCAAGAAGCTCTTGACAAGATTTTTAGCGGAGACGCATCTGACGATGAGTTAGATGAAGAAGACCATGACACAGCACTTGAAGGCCTTGCCGACGAAGACGTTGAGGAAGTGGATGATCTTGAAGGTGACATGGACATTGATATGTCCACTGACGTAGAGGAGGCCGATGATGCCCCCTTGCAGCACACAGCAAGCACGGTGAATAAAATTATGACCCCAGAAGAAAGAACCAAGCGCCAAGCAGAGCGCGAAGCTATTCTCCAGCGCGTGGTCGTTGCTGAGGAAGCATCCAAGCCAAAAGACAGAGGTCTTGGCAAGGATACAACTGAAGGCACTTATGGTGGACAAAAGGCAAAGCCTTTCCAGCATAATGATGCCGCGCAATACCACGGCGAAGAAGCCTTCCCAACAATGTCCCTTAAGGGCGGTGAAGGTAATTCCCAGCGCGGAGACAATCCTAACTATGCCGATCAACCAATCCCGACTATGAATCCCGAAAACCTTCAGTTGAAGGGTGCCGTGGATGCGGTGAAGCTGGACGGTCAGCCTGACGGAACTATCGAATATGTAATTGATTTCAATCATCTTGATGATGTTCCATCTGCGGAGCCTGAACGTGGCACCGCGTTTGAAATTCCAACGCAAATGGAAAATCTTCCTCGCAAGACAACCGTTGCTTCTCAAAATGACACTGAGGAAAGACTGGCTGAAGTTGAAGATGTTGTTTACAATTACCTCGTTGAGGCTGGTGTAGACGGCGAAGAAGTTGGTAAAATGACAGTTGCCGAAGGTGTGAATCTTCTTATGAAGATTGCATCTGAAAAGAGTAAGGACACCGAGGCAAACGACCTTAACGTTGAAATCAATGCAGAAGATGCAAAAGATGAGCGCAAGGCCGCGATTCAAGAATCACGGATCAAAACTGCTTACTCTTGCGCATTTAAGCTTGCTTTGAACAATGTCCTCGCACAAAATGAAGTTGATGGATACGCTGAAACTATGCTGAACGACAGGTTACCTGTTGACAGCATGATCAGACAAACAACGCTTCTGATGCGCTCTGCTAACAGTAGCGCTCAACGTGTCGCTCAGGCAGCCGCTGAGAACTTTGGCACTGCTCGCTCGGCTTCAAGCCAAGCCGTTTCGTCATCCCCTGCACTTTCTGGTGATTTTAACACCAATAGTGCTTCGACAGATATACAAGAGGCTCTTAGAGGTGTGTTTACCATGCCCCGTGAGAACTAATCTCTTCCATTTCAGGAGAAAATCAACAAATGGCAATTCACATTATCAACGCTGTGATCGTAGCAAACTACGACACAAAGAAAAACACTGATTTCACCCAGGGCGCTGCTCTGGCCCGTGATCTCTCTGGTGCCGATGCTGGTCTTGTTCGCAAGGCTGACCGCGCCTCTGACACTGCCGCTAACTGGGTTGGCCTTGCCGCTGACAACAACCAGAGAAGTGGCAACACGATCATTCTGAACGACCCCGTTGGTTCAACTTACGTTGACGGCAGCGGAAACCTGGTTAGCAATGCTAATGGTTTCTACGTCGGCGAAAAGCGTGCTATCGGCGACTTCCAAGACGAAACCGTCAACAATGTGACCAACCTCACGGCGGGCGCTGGCGGATTTGAAGGACCGCGCAGAGGAGTTGGTGTTTACACAACCCCATCTGGCCAATTCATCACTGACCAATTCGTGGCCGTAGCCACCTCTTCTGCCACTGCTGACAGTGGCTCTGCTATCACTTTCGCCATCGGTGATTCACTGACGTTTGGTGCTGGTGCCAATGCTGGTAAGCTCGTGAGACTTGCTAACGCGGCCCATGGACGAGCAGTTGCTGTGGTTGAAAAGTATGATGCTGCAGCTGGCCTTTTGTGGATTCAACAGGTCTAAGATAATAAGGAGATCAACAAATAAATGAGCATGATCAAGAGAAATACAAACGAGCAGCGCGAAGCCATTATTGCAATGGCTATGGAAACCCCCGAGGGTAGAACTGCGCTTGCACAAGCGATGGTTGAGCCAATCAAAACATCGTTGATGTACCAAGCCATCGGGCGAAAGCTTCTGATGGTTGACGAGCTGCCAAACGGCGCTCTGGCCCGATACGAGCGCGACGTAGCTGTTAAGAGCTACGTGATTCCGAAGCGTGGTTCCGTGCCCGACGCCCTCGTGGAAGCTGAAGAGCTGATCGTTCCTACGATTGAGCTTGCTGCCCACCCCACGATCAGACTGAACGAAATCCGCGCCCGCCGATTCTACATCGTGGACCGCGCACAAGTTCGTGCCAAGGACTCGCTCCAGCGACAGGAAGACGTTGAAGTCTTTAAGGTCATCAACGCTGCAATCCCAACTGACCACAGCATCTCCGTTTCAGGTACCCTGCAGGCTGAAAACATCAACCTGGCCCTTACCCTGATCGAAGAGCACGAACTGATCGGTGCCAAGATTGTTCTCGCTCCACAGCGATACAAGGACATTCGGGGCTGGGGCAAGGAAGTGTACGATGAGGCAACTCAGCGCGACATCCTGATGACTGGTCTGTACGGCCACATCTACAGTGCTGACATTCACGTTAGCACCATGGTTCCTAAGAACGCGGTCTACGTGCTTGCACCTGCCCAGTTCGTTGGTGCCATGCCAGTGAAGCAAGACATCACTGTTCTGCCCGCAGACGATCCTAAGCGACTCCGCCTCGGCTGGGTGGTCTATGAAGAAATCGGCTTTGCTGTCATCAATGATTACGCTTTGAGCCGCGTGACTGTTGCTTAAAAAGCAACCCGATAATAAAAATCCCCACGAAATTAGTTTCGTGGGGATTTTTTGGCTTATTTTGAACTTGTTTTATTTAATTTTTAAAAATCTATCGCTAAATTTCCCAAAATAAGAAAAAACAATTTTTAATAAAATCGTAAAATTTAATATTTAATTTCTATAAATTTAGTATGCATCAGCCAATTATAAAATGAGTTCATATGCCTAAAACACATATTTTTTCCAACGAATCAGAAAGTATTTTTCGATCAGGTCTTTATTCAGCTAAAGACTTGGCTGCGATGTTTAATTGTCACAGTCAAACTATTTATAGCACTGCTAAAAGACTTGGTGTTGTTTTGCCCCGATCAGATATGCGGCGGTACAAACCAAACGATCATTATTTTAAAACATGGTCTAATGAGATGGCATATGTTTTGGGTCTTCTTGCTGCTGATGGACATGTCGCAGTAACAAAAACTGGGCAACACATAGTAATGATTAATTTGAAAGAGTCAGATAAGGAGCTTGTAGAGAGAATAAAAAAATTTGTCGATTACAGTGGTCCAATTTATTCTCAGAGAAAATCAAACGGCGAAACTCAAGCAGTTCTAACAATGACGTCAAAAGAAATGGTAAATGATCTTAGAGTTCTTGGACTGGGGCAGAATAAAACCCATTCTTTGGTGTGGCCTAATTCAATCTCTGATGAATTTGTTCCGCATTTCGTGAGGGGATATTTTGATGGAGATGGATGTATTTTTTATGAAAACAGCGCTAACAAAGACAATCTTTTAACAGTAAATATTATAGGCACACCATCATTTATTGATTATTTAAAGAATCAATATCATATTATGTCAGGCAATGCGCATGGATATATAGCCAAAAAGGGAGTAGTTAATTCTATGGTTATTAATGGTAAATTTGCCGCTCGATCATTTTTGGATTGGATTTATAAAGACAGCACTGAAGAAACCCGTTTGTCAAGAAAATACAATATATATCAAAAGTTTCTTTTGGATTATGGCACTGATAAAAAATTACCAAATAATAGCAAAATTAATTTTGAAATAGCTAAAGTTATAAGAGATAGACACGCCAATGGCGAAACCGTGTCTTTTATTGCTTCTGAGTTAAACATTGGGGAGGCACTGGTTCATGATGTGGTTGGAAATCGATCATGGGTGGATAATAATTATTTACCAGTGCGAAAAAAATCAAAAACCATTGTTTTCGATCATGATGGTCGCAGTGGAACTTTAAAGCAATGGGCTGAGTGGACAGGTGTGGCTAAATCAACAATAGATAGGCGATTAAGAGAGGGCAAGTCTTTCGCAGATGCTATTTCAACCAATAAATTTAAAACTGCAAAACCAGAAGTTAATATTGGTCGAAGCGGAATGACAAGAAGTAAAGCCACTGAAATTCGAAAAGCATATTCAAATGGCATTAAGGGAAAAGAGTCAATGTCTTGTTTTAATATTAGCAAAAGTCAATATATTGATATTATCGGCAATAGAGTATGGAAAGAAGAAGATTTGTGGTGGAAGTAAATTGATGCTTCGGGCGGATGTGAGCAATGGTCATTAATCTTGATAATCTATACGTGACTCAGAGCAGTATTAGGAATTGGGAGCGAGTGGTTCGAATGATTGATTTTGTTCGGAATGGGGGAATTTTCACGAATGAATTCATTCAGCAATATCACAATGATGAGTCTTCAATAAATCATCAGCCGATGAAAATTAAAATCATGCCCGATGATAAGCATTTTCTACACGATGGGCATCACAGGGCTATTGCCTTGTGGATTGCTGGCCGAAAAGAGCTGTATCCCGAAGAATACACAACGCACAATTGGCCGTCGTATGAATCTTTTTCGGAAGTTAATTTAAGTGTTGGGTGGGTGACTCCTTTGGATATAAGAGAAGAAATTAGATATCCAGATGTTGTTCCTTTTAAGGAAAGGGTTTTAATGCTGCCATGTGAAGATCAATTAGATTATATTATGGCTCACAAATCAGAATATTGCCATCCCCGAAATGGCATAAATTATGTTAGTGATTTGGTCAAGTGTGTTCTTGATGGGCAATGTTGCACTAGTTCCGAAGGATGCCCTTGTAAAACAGATGAATTAATAAATTAATGCCTTTTTTCCGCAGAATATCTCAAAATGATAAAGCCCAACCGAGTTTATTTTTTGATGCATGGGCAAACAATGATCTGGTGACAGATGATTTTAATCCTGAATACCCCAAGGTGCTTTATCATGGGACCACGCATGGGTTTAATGCCTTTGACCCCCAAAGCCCGCACTTAAGCCCAGAGGGTTTCTGGGGCAAGGGATTTTATTTTAGCGATGATTACCAAGATGTAAATACTAATTATGCAACATTTGATAGCCCAGATGCAACAAATAAAATGGAAAACATGGCAGAAAGAATCGTTGCAAATGAAAATTTTTCAAGCTTTGATTTAGATAAATACAAAAAATCTCATCCTCAGTTTTTTGATCAAAATGGCAACATAACGGATGAATATGAATTGGCAAAAGTAATTGCAAGTGAAAAAACTTTTGGGGCGGGGCCGCAAGTTATGCCAGTTTATCTTAAGATGAAAAATCCCCTAAACACAACTGAAGAAAATCCTACAGTCTTTGATATTCATTATGAATATGATGAATACGGTGACCCAATTGGGGAGCCAAGTGGAAATTTTTTCGATCTTAAGGATGCCGTTATAGACACTGCGAATGACTATGGGCTGAACGGTGATGAATTTTGGGAGTCAATGGAACATTTTTTAGCAATCAAGGCATATGATGGCTATCTCACGGCAAATGATGTTGTGCAAACACTAAAGGAACAAGATATGCTTTATTATCTTGACTCTGATGAAAACGGAAACAACATGGCAAGCGAGTTTATTAAGGCTATTTTTCAGAGACTTGGTTATGATGGTGTAATAATGAGTGCATGGCAGCATTTTGGAGGCGATAAAAACGCTATGCGCGGCATCAATCCTGATACTAAGCATTATATAACATGGGAACCAACAAACATTAAGTCGGCGATTGGAAACAATGGTCTTTACGACCCCGAAAACCCAGTAATTACAGCAAATATGCATTTAGATAGCGAAAAAATTGTTAAATATGCCTCGTATTTAGATTTGCAAGAAAGATTTTGTGAGGCCGATGAGATGGATTTGAAGATTTTAAGAATCTCAAAATCTCTAAATGGAGTAAACGCAAAGGCAGATAAAATTTCCCGAAAGTTCCTTGGCATGTACACAATACATAATATATCTGGCTCAAGCCCGAGAGCGGCAGTATTGGTTTATAGGAGGGAGCGGTGAAACCCCGCGCCTTGTGGGCGGGGATGAGAGCGACATTGCATAATTATCTAAATATTTACGAATCAAAGCAGGTGTTCGTAAGAAGGCTGTAGAAAGAAGATATTATGCTCAGGGCATACAAGTATCGAATCTATCCTAACAAGGAGCAAGCCGAAATGTTCGTTGAACATTTCGGCGCTTGTCGGTTCGTATACAATTGGGGACTGCAACTCAAGACGGAAACGTATCAACAGGCGTCGAAGACGCTTTCTTACTACGACTTGAACAATCTGCTTCCGAAGCTAAAAACAGAGCATGTTTGGTTGAAGAATGTTAATTCTCAATCTATTCAGTCTGCTTTGAAGAATCTGGAAAGTGCATATACCAAGTTCTTCCGAGAAAAGAAGGGATTCCCAAAGTTCAAATCAAAACACAATCCGAAACAGTCTTTCCAGTGTCCTCAGCATTGTTCTGTGAATTGGGAGAGCGGAACACTCTCCATACCAAAAATTAAAGGAATCAAGGCGAAGTTTCATCGCAAGTTTGATGGAGAGATTAAGACTGTCACTGTCAGCAGGAATGCTGTCGGACATTTCTATGTCTCAATCCTTGTTGAAAACAGTCAACCTCTGCCACCGAAGGCAGCTCTAAGTGCTGATGATGCCGTAGGCATCGACGTAGGATTGTCAAGATTTCTTACAGCATCAGACGGAATGATTGTCGCGAATCCGAAGTTCCTTCGGAAGTCTGAGAAGAGACTTGCATATGAGCAATATCGACTTAGTAAGATGAAGAAAGACTCTGCAAGCAGAGCAAAACAAAAGAAACGAATTGCTCGTATTCACGAGCATATATCCAATCAAAGACGAGACTTCCTGCACAAAGTGACGAGCAGACTTGTTGGCGAGAGCCAAGCAACAACGTTCTGTGTCGAAGACCTTTCAGTTAAGAACATGCAGAAGAATCGTTGTCTTGCAAAATCCATCGCTGATGTATCTTGGGGAATGTTCTTTGACTTTCTCAAGTACAAGTGCGAATGGACAGGAAAGAATCTTCTCGACATCGGAAGATTCGAGCCAAGCTCCAAGATGTGCAGCGCTTGCGGTGCTGTGAATAAAGAACTAAAGCTATCTAACAGAGAATGGCTTTGCTCCTGCGGAGCCAAGCATGATAGAGATGTCAATGCTGCTGAGAACATCAAAAGAATGGCATTTCAGAAGCAAAACTTAATTAGATGTATAGGGCTGGAACAGCCCGAATCAACGCCTTTGGACACTGTAGCGATAGATACGTGATTGAAGAAGGAAGCCCCACCCCTTGTGGGTTGGGCAGTTCACGCGGATGATTTGGAAGAAATACCTGGTAGCGTCAAGAAAGAAATGAGAAAGATAGCAAAGCCATATGACGTGAGATTCGAAAGATCAGAAGACAAAAGCGATTCATCCAATCGCCTTGATGAAATTATTTAATTAGTCCCAATCATAAGTTTCTTTTTCTGATTCCGTATATGAAATTCTCGTTAGAGCCTCACCGTACCGATTGGGTCCTGGCAAAAACCTAACAGAAGCATATTCAACATATTTGTTGTTGTCGTCGGGTATTATTTCTGCTTTCACGAGTGCGTCAATGATCGGCTTGCAAACATTGTCAACGTCTTGTTGTTTTGACCATCCGCGGCCCCCAAGAACAAAAATTTCAATTCTAATTGGGAATGCCTCTGCGGGCGAAAGCTTTTCTTGAATTTCTGGAACTACTTTTTCCAACCATTGTCTGTATTTTTTTGATTTGGACATTCGACCGCGGGCAGTCGGCACATACATATTATTGGCCGAAAACGGGGGACCAATGCTACACGAAACATTTCGCATATTGTTTTTTGTACAATTTTAATCTCGTATTGTAGTGTAGTTAAGTTTTTCTTCGCCAGCTTTTTCGCAAATAAATTTTACAAATTGCTCTCCATATGGTAAGCATGTTGGCTTAAGTTCAGCACAATGTTCTTCTAAAAATGATTTTCCTTTTTTGCTTCTACTCCAGAATCTGACTTGAATTACATCATCACCGTCCTGATACTCTCTGATTTCAAAATCAATTTTTGCATCTTTTGGCCGATTGGAAAATCTATACCACATATTACATAATTCCCTTTTGTTCTTTGACGTAAAGCATTCCATTTTTAAACAAAATTGTAATTTGTTTTTGTGAATTACCCCATCTGTACCAAGTGAAATCAGTTCCCGCCTCAATAGAACGAGATGTGTATTGCCGAAGTACATTGGTTGGTGCTCCAAGAATTTGTACCACTTCGTCAAAGCTCATACCGACCTCCAGTTGTGCAAATTGCGAAAGACTTGGCGCAACTTCAGTTGACAATGAAGAGAATTCGCCCTCGGCATCGGCGTTGAGATTTTCTTCTTGGTTTTTCTGAGCGTTTTCTTTCTGTTCCATGATTGGTGGCAAATTACCATTCTTGTCTGGTTTTATGGTGCCGATGAAGAACCCGCCAACTCCAATAGATGTGTTTTTGGCATTAGATGATTGGCCAATTTGAAAAGCCAGATATCCAAATACAAGAAAAATAATTACCACAATCCAGAGTGAACACCCAAAACGATTATTGAGCCTTTGGCCAAGGCTGGTGTCCATTTTTTCAAATATTGTTTGTTTATTGTCAGAAAGTGATGAAACTTTCAGGTTCTTTTCATTTTGCTTGCTGCATTCGCAGGTCTCGCCACAGGTTGAGCACATGATTTGTAAAGTCCTCACTTTGATTATTATTCAAATGTTTAAACATTGCCTGCTCACCATGTTTGACTCCATAGGCCAAATATCTTCGAGCAAGTATGTTGTACTTTAGCTCTTCCTTTTCTTTAGTTGCGTTTTCTTTCAATTGATCATTTTGTGATTGTATGACCTGAGAATTGGCCAAGTGCAATAACTCTTGTACTTTGGGCGCGACAAAGGCTGCTGGACCTGATAAATTGTTTTGTGCCATTTGAATTAATTGTTTAATCTTGCTGCTAATGTATGTTACTTCGCCAAATGCGGCTGTTTTTTGAAATTGAGTTTTTTTAGATAACTCAAGCGCATTGTTTCTTTCATTTTGTTGTGCCTGATTAGAAAAAGGCAAAATTATTTCTCTAGCCTGTCTTAGATAAAGCAAAACAGCTTCTTTTGTTGGGCTCGCAACTAAGCTGTTATAAACATAATTAATAAGCGAATTAATTTCAACGAAGAATAAGTCAGCGTCAGGGTTATTTACAAAGCCTTCCATAATGCTATCTGCTTTTCTAAATTGACCAGATTCATCATAATATCTCGCCAATTTAAGCATTTTAATTAATTGGTTTTTCAATTGGGTCTCCTGCGCTTAAATTTAACTTAAATTATTCCATTTAAGACTGAGGAAAACCTGTTTTATGTTTAATAAAGAGTATTTAAATCTTAACAAAATTAATCATATTTTTCCAAGGCTCTCAAGGTTTTAAATAAGAAGTATTTAAAATGGATGTTATTGCCAGGGGGAACTAAATGGAAATAGCTTTGTGTGGATTTTATGGTAAAAGCAACTTTGGCGATGATCTTATGGCAGATTGTTTGCCAGAGGTTCTTAGTCTTGGTGGAAGGCATAATGTTACGGTATTTTCTGATTGTGAATCTCATGGTGTCAAGAGCGCTAAAAATGAACTAAACTATTTTAATTATGATGTTGTTGTTATCGGTGGCGGCGGAATTATAAATCCTAAGTTTTGGGCTTTTAAAAAAGCTGAATTAGAAAAATTAATTCAAAGCCAAGCACCAATATTTTTTCTTAATGTAAATGTAACTGAGGATTTTAATTTAGAACAAGGATTTCCTGAACAAATTGCAAGGCTTAATGCTCGTTGGTGGGTTAGAGATGATTTTTCGCACACTATTTTAGCAAAGCATGGTATACAAAGCAAGGTTCTTCCTGATATATCTTTTAGGATTACGAATCACTCAATGCCAAAAGATCAAAAAAAACTTTTGTTCTTTCCTAATGCTTACTTATTAAATAAGCTTTTCTGCAAAAACAACACACTAGATTATATAAAGGCGCACGAATCTGCTTTTACAATTGCGAATTTTTTAGATTGGATGGCTCATTTTGGATGGAAAATAGAATTTATTCCATCTCAGACTGGGAAAGATTTTGATGACAGAATTGTTGGGGGATTGATATATAGTCTTATGCAAAGAAAAGATGTTGCTTTTTGGCAATCAAATTCTTTGCCATGGGTAAATATAATTCATAAAATTTGTGAATCTGATCTTGTAATTTCTATGAGATATCATGCATCCACAGTGTCCATTGCTTCTGGAGTGTCATTAATTGATATTACTCATCATGCCAAGAACAAAAATTTGATGCGCGATTTAAATTTAGAGTCTGTCTCTGTAGATTATGATGCACTGTCTCATAATGCCTTAGTGTCTGCTGCCAACAACTCTCATATGATAAAATCTTCAGAAATTAATTTGTTTAATCAAATGGCCAAAAAATCATGGGATGAATTTATTGTTGAGTGGAGTTTAATAATGGCAAATTTGGAAAAGCGGTGATATAAAAATGGACTTTAAACCAGTGAAATGCAAAGGATGTACACTGTTTGAGTGCTCAGTTGACCTTAATCAGCAAAGATTTTGTGACAAAATTCGCCCTTTAAGGCATGTTAAAATATCAAGAAGAAAAAAAGAATATATTTCATGCAATGACAATATAGAAAAAAATACAATGAAAACTATCTGGCAAAAAATTTATCTTAGCTTTGTGTCTTTGTGGAAAATAATTTTTGGACGAAAATGCACATCCATCGTGCCTCATTGCGGCTGTGCGCCTCATTGTGGCTATTCGCCATGTGATTGTAATGGCGGATTAGACCGTATTGCCAATTGGTGGAACAATCTAATTTGGGTGTCTAAAATCAAAAGACGAAAACACCTTAAAAAATGTACAAACAAGCCAAGGGTTGCTTTTATAAGCGTGTACAACACATCATGTGGAATAGCTACCTATAATCAAGAGCTGATCGACGAATTAATGCATTACGCTGATGTTCATGTTTTTGCCGAATATGCGAATGAAAAAAGAGAAGTCTCTGTGCCTGGTGATCCTCATTTTGTCACGAGATGCTGGGACAGAAAAACTCATCCAAAGAAAAAATTACTTAATGAAATAGATAATTTCCAGCCAGACATTATCCACATTGGTCATGAATATGGCTTTTTCCCGAAAAGCTATTTGTTTACAAATTTAGTTAGCGCACTAAAAATGAGAGGATACCCTGTAGTGGCGACCATGCATTCCATTTATGATCACAGGGATAAAGTTGTTCAAGAGGCAAGTGGGCAACATATTATTGCTCACACACTGCCAGGTAAGGCCACTTTAGTAAAAAAAGGTGTTAATGAAAAGAACATCACGGTTATTCCTCACGGCACATCAATTTTTGCTGGCACCACCGACAACCCCGATCTTTTAACACCTTTGTGGAACACATGGGGCAATGAACATACAATATTCCATCCTGGATTTTTATTCGGCTACAAAGGTCACATGAGAATGTTAGATGTGGTCAGCAAGTTAAAAGAAGATTTTAGCGATGTGCACTATATTATTCAAGCAAGTGAAAATCCTCATACCATGGCTGAGCACGATGCAATATATCAAAGCTTAGTGTCTCGAATTAAGGAGCTAGGAATTGAAGGCAATGTGACTATTAGCAGAGGTTTTGTTGCTAAGGAGGTTTTGATGAGTTATATTCGCACGGTTAAGTGTGTTGTGCTGCCATATGCAAATCATCCAGATCATGACGTGCGAGCAACATCTGGAATTGCTAGATTAGTTATGGGAACAGAAACACCCATGGTAGTCACAAATGTTCATTTATTTGACGACGTTGAAGGAGTTGTACCTAGAGCAAACAATGATCAAGAGCTTTACGAGTATATTAAGAATATATTCAACTCTGATAATGAAAAGAATAGGCAAATAGGATATAGAAAAAATTTCCTGAGAAAAACTGGCTGGGCAACAGTTGCTTTTTCGACTGCTGCTTTGTACCAAAAAATATTGGATAATATTTAAATGATCGGGGCTTGCCCCGATCATTTAAATCGCCTTCTGCTTGGTGTTAAAAACAAGATTTTCGTTTTTGGAATAGTACTGTCCTCCACCGAGATTTATCATTGCGGTGGTGTCACCATTAAGTGCCAATTTAAGTTCGGCTAGATCACTATCACTTGGTAAAATAATCTTCCCCGATTTATACGCGCCAGAGTCTATCGGGACTGGCAAAGACATAATATGGTGCATTGAGTCTGTGTAAATCTTTGGCATTAAATTTGATTTTATGGATGCGTTTCTGTTTGATCTCCTGCTTTTGAGATATACTGCTAATCCCACCACGCCCATTTTTTCAAATTTGTCTGGCACTACAATCGCATCGCATTTGCAAACAGTATCCCATAGCGGATGCCAAAACACCCTCATACCTTCGCCATGATGATTTGCTTCCCCCAAAGACAACAAGACGTACATTTCTCTCACAAAAGCCGCATAGTTTCTTTTACATCTGTACTGAGCACCCTCTACGATTAGTTCTTTAGCCTCCGATTGCGTGATTTTTTCTTCTCTCATCAGGGCGCTTGTTGGCGATGTCTGATTTATTGAGGTGTTAAAATTCATTGACTTTTCGTTGCACTCCATCCATGTTTTCCAAAATAGATCAGGTGATCCAAGGCTTTGGTATTGATCAATCATTTTGAAGAAAGCCATTACATATTTTGTGTCCCATTGAAAAAGCAAATCATCTTCAACTTGTTTACACTCTCGCAATTTGCCAAAAAAATTCATTCCATCTGCCTTTTCCACATGTGCCTTGATATCGTTTGTATTTAGGTGTAAAAAAACATATTCAAGGTTGTCTTCATTTATTTTAAGGTTATTCCAAATTTTAGTATTTGGATTTTTTTTAATGTAAGACCATACATCGGGAAAGAATTGTCCAGATTTGATCATGCGAACTCCTGTTCCAGGGGCAATTTTGAGCATAGATTGCAATGGAGCTGTAATTATAGCTTTTTTAGCCATGTTTATTTATCGTTGATTTTCATTAAAGAAATTAAGATTCCATCTGTTTACAGGGAGAATTTTAAAAAACAATGAAGTAAACAATACAGAAGGGTATTTTTCAATACTCCGAAAACAATTAGGACCTATCATGAATAACCGCACCGTTGTCGCCAGATTAATTGAAATTGCAAATATACTAGATTCCCATAATTTAGTAAATGAATCCGATGAAATTACACGAATTGCTCAAGATTTTTCATCTTCTCCGTCTTTTGATTATTTGCCAGGCACTAACTCTTACGACATTGAGGGTCCAGATGATTATCGAGCAGATGACATGATGATTCGCGGCGATCAATTTGAGTCAGAAAATGAACTTATGATGGAGCTTGCAAGAGCCGAAGCTTTTGATCGAATAAATCAAATTGTAAATAATCCCAACCCAAGTGAAAAAGAAATCGAAGAATATAATAGACTGCTTCAATTGTTGGATGGAAGTCGATCCGAAGAAGATTTTAAACAAAATATTCTTGATAGCGGTGCAAATATTATTGATGATGAAGACATTTTTAATAATTAATCTATATCAGAATCATCTGGTTTCATAAAAAAATCAAGATCAAATGGGGGCAAAATTAACCTATGAGGATCAAGGCTTTGTTCTTGGTCCTCATCTTTGGTTTTAATATCTAATGAAAAATCAAAATGGCTGCCAAGCGATGATATAATGTCGGCCATATTATTCAGCGACGCTGCATATAAGTCCATGATTGTTGCCCACCAATACAAAGCCTCTTCTTGACTTATGTCTTTTGTGCCATATTGATGTATTTTTTTAGCACATTCTGACAGCATTATCGCTTTGTTTCTAAACATTTCAGCCGACTCTTCTGGCGTCATAGCTATTTTTCCTCTGTTGATTATTGTTTTTTGTTTTTGCCCCATATATTTTGAGGCAGTGTTGACATGAAAGATTCTTCTATCCCTTGTGGTCTTTCCTTATTTGTCTGATTGTTTGGGGAAGTTATTCCCAAAACATCACTTCTTGCTGTTAAGATTAATTGTATTCTTTCTAAATCAGATGCGCTAATACTTCTAAATTCTTCTTTTGTCCACTGCACTCCCTTTAGCCAAAAGTCAACTTCTATAACAATCGGGGGCACTGGATGGCCACTTTGGGCCTTGCCTTCAAAATAAGATTGTGCAGCTGAATATAAAAATGCTGCCTCTGAAGAGCCCAGTGTAGTATAAGACTGATATTTCCCCCAAAGATCATTAATAATATCGTCTTGTATAATCTTTACAATATTACCGCTTGAATCATTTAAGAAATATTTTGCTTCTGGTTCGATTTGACACACCCAGATTATTGCTTTTTTTAAAATTTCTCTTTTTTCAAATTCTCCAGAAAAATAATTACTGTCTTTTCCATTTGCCCTAAAGGCTTTAAGTTCTATTTCTTGAGCTTCAAACCAACTTAACTCTCTTGCACAAAAAACAGCAATGTTATTGTTTTGTTTAACAGTTATTAAAAACTGGCCATCTTCAACGCTTGGAAGTTGGCTTTGGATATCATTAATTTTATTAATGTATTCTGTATTATTTTCTGATGATTCGATCATTTGTTGTGTTAATTTAATAACTTCTTCGGAATTATAATTCATGCTTCTTCATCGTCTCCAATTTCTTCTTCTTTTTCTTCTTTTTTGCCTGGAGTTGCTTGCAAATCGTTACTGCTTAGCCAAAACTCTGATATTGGATAGTCCAACGCACTTGTCGTAAAGCCTTTTTGTATTGACAATGGGGCAGCGCGAGCTAAGAATTCAAACGTGTAGAAAAACCCAGATTTCAAATTACCTTCGACTTTCACGGGCTGAAACTCTACGTTTGGCATTGGAAAAAACCAAATTGAACCAAAATACAAAGTAAGAGCACTGGTGTTGGGTATTTCAAAATCATTTGATCGAGACCAGAACACCAACGAGCCCTTAACTGATCTTTTTGTAAGCGAAGCAAACCTTGGGCCATTTTGATCTGTTCGTGATAAATTTAGCGCCGTAAAAGCAAATTCCCAGTTTTGGTTTAATGATATATCAGCTGTCACAAGTCGTTGTTCTGCGTTTAACGCTTCAGTGGAAATCACTGTGTCCATCGCCTCGATCATTTCATCGGCGCTATTATATAGCTTAAAGTCAACAAGCGCATCCATCGTTGACGCAACTCTATAGTGTCTATAATCTTCTGTCGCCTCCTCATCAGAAGCGATAGGGCTTTCTTCAGGATCGGAATCATCTGACTGTATTGTCACCAATTGTGGCTCAATGTCAATAACCTCAGGCGAGACACTAATCATTTTTTCAGAAATAATTGATCGCCCCCCAACAATATCAATAGATATGTTTACAGGACTTAATTGACCAGTGCCGCTACAGGATATTCTTACTGATTCAACAAAAGAAGGACCAAAATAATACTCATTTGATGGCGTGGACGCAGAAATCATAATTGGGTAGCCTGGATATACAATGGCTTTGTAAAAAACCAATTCCCCTGGCTCAGTTTCTGCAGCTTGGCGCTCAACTATAATGTTTCCATCTTCATCTGTTTTAATAATTGGGGCTGGAATTAGTGGGGAAAATTTTAAATTTGCTTTCTGAACATATCCAGTGGCTAATGGCCTTGTAAAAGGAGACACTCCAAACGGCGTGGGAAGATTTTCATAAACAGAGCTTCCTGTTGTAATGGTAAACCCCTCCACCCATGCGGGATGCCAATTTGGGTCATCTTTTTTAATTTGCCAATACCCGTTGCCGTCATAAACTTCTTCGCCGATTAGTTCGGCCATGCGATATAGGTCCCATACATACGCATCTCTAAAAGTTTTACGCCTTCCTCGACCGCCCACATCCATTCTTAAATGATTTGTATCCGCCCAAATACCCTTGTTCGCCTCTGTAAATGAGATTACGAACAGGGATTGCTGCGCGACAGCTGAATTTAAGATAATGGTTTTTTGTGTCATGTTTTAACTCGTGGCTTTTATCCACTCTTTTGATATTGCTTTAATTATATCATACTGCATTTGATTAACGGTTTCGCTGCGTATGGGGATTGGATTGCCGTCAATGTCAGTCGCGGTCCAGTGTTTAACAAATCTTAAAACAATTAATTTACAAAACAAACTATATCTTACCAAAGGTCGCCCCGTTATATGATTAATTATAGTTGATTCCTCCAATACCTTACTCATGTTGTCATAGTCTCTTCCTGCACAATGGCACACCAAAGAGCGTACTGTTTCACTTTTTTCGACATTGCTTGGGAGTATCTTTACGCCTGTGATAACACCATCAGAATTCGCAATGTGTTCATATTTAATCGTTATTTTAAAAGTTATCTTCGGGTCTACAAATATATTCATATTATGCTCTTTTAACTAAACTTAAGCTCTGGGAACTCATCGTAATTTTCTGAAATCATTGTCCATTGAATTTCTCTTGATTGGTCAGACTTAACGTCTCCTTCGCTTGTGGATAATGACCACGCTATCTCTGGCAAACTTATTACAAAGTCACTATAATTGATTTCGATTCCTCCGCCATTAATGCTTGATGGCCCAGCTAGTCTCTCCATTAGTGTGAACGGGGCTATTGGGCTTTTGTATCTTAAGGTCCCTGAAATTTTTCGACCTTGAGAAACTAGCGCAAATGGATAAGAGTTTTCTAATTGACGTATTGATGGGTCATTTGATAATGAATGTGCCGCGTAAATTTCTTGAATTTGATTATCAATAGTTATACTGATTCCTGTAACAGTTGAAGAATAATCAAGGCCTTGAAAGCCCGCAAATAATGGATGATTCTGAGGTGTGGCCAATCCAAAATTGCCTATATTTGCTGATTTTGGATTGATAGTAATCAACATAGGGTCTATTTTTCTTGTGGGAGGAAGTGTAGAAAAAGCAGTTAATATATTTTTTTGTTGTGTTCTTAAGTCAATTTGTTTGTCTCGCCAAAGCCTTAGTGAGGCAAATTCAACTGTGACATAAACTCCTGATTCTATGTCTGCGTCTATTGTTATTTTATTAACTAAGCATGGCGAAAAAAGACCTTCGCGCAAAGATAGCAAAGAAAATGCAGGTTCGCGAACGGGGGCGGAGCCAGTGGTTATGCGTGCGCTTAAAATTGTGTTGTTCGGCGTATGCGGATGGGCAGTTGGCGAGGAAAAAGTAAGCGTTCTATTCGTTTTATTTACTCCTGAAACCAAGACTGTTTCTGATGTTTGTCCAGAGCCCGCGGCAGCCAAAATACTCATCTGAAAAGGTGTTGGAATTGCCAAAAAATCAGATATATTATCAACAACAAAACTTGAAGCCCCTGAAGAAACTGCAACAGATGGGGTGTTAGTTACTATTCTACTCATTGCGGCTGTGGCGGTGCCCCACCTAGCCAAAAGCGCAGCATCCCACAAGGCTGCAAACGCCCAGTCTATATATCCAGTCACGCTTGCCCTTATTGGCATTTTAATTGTAGCCCTAATAGTAACAGGGCTTGTCACAAATGCATTGGGGTCGGCTCCCTCGCCTGCTCGTCGGTTTTTGGGATCAGAACTTTGATCAATTCTTAATGATAATGATTCTGCAGCTATTAAATACTCTTTTGCAATACTTCCTGCATTCGCATCTATGTCTGACTCTCGCGGAGCATCTCTTATAATGGCCAATAAATCAGAATAACCTGGTTGAAAACCAATGGCAGCATATGTGCTTGACATTGTATTAAGCCAACTCATTTTACGGGGCAGTCTCCACTGTTATAAAATCATAAATACTCCAGTCTATCTGCCCATTGGGGCTGACTGTAAGGTTTGATCCTGGTCGAACACTAACATCATCAACTCTGTCAAAAAGCTGATTGGAAGTTCCCAAAAGAAATCTTCTTCCTCTTGGTGTTCCCTTGGGAATAACTGTCGATAAAACAGTCGGTGTTCCTGAAGAGCCATTTCTAGCGGTCACTGTGACAATAAGTTCATTTTTCGTTTCAGCAGATTCAACTTCGTTTAATAGTGGATTCCCGTCTAAGCCATATCGTGGCCCAGTTGATGGAATCTCTTCGATTTCTGGTACAAGCACAGAAAGTCTGCGCGGGATTCGGGATATTCTTCCCGTTATTTTGATTCCTCTTTTTAAAGGAAATTGCGCAGACAGGCCATTATCTAGCCATCCCCTTAGCTTAAAATATGCTGTTCTACTAGACACAGGGCTCCATGTTGTATTATCTGCAGAAGTTGATATTTGGTTTGTTCCAGAAGTTGCCACAGCAATTTTTACAGAGCCTCCCACTGGGGCTGCTGTGCGTCCAATTTTAAGCCAATAGGTTGCAGACGGTGTTACAGCAACATTAAATTTCGCTGTAAATTCCTGGGGCTCGGTGGTTAGGCTGCCGAAAGATATATTTTCAGCTGTCGCTAACAATGTCCCTGGATTACCTGCGGTATCAGAATGTAAAGTAACTACAAGGCCTTGCGAAGTGTTTGTAATTGCCGCGGTGGCGGAAAGAAGAATGCTTATGCCCCCTAAATAAGAGCCACTTTGTGGCACAATCTTGATTGCATAATAAGCAGATGATATTGTGTCATGCTGACTTACTGCTACGGGTGTGTTTGTAAATTTAGGCACACCTGTGATTTCGTTTACATTTGTCAGCCTAAACTCATTAAGTTCACCGACCAGATTTGATCGTTTATATACATGATAAAAAAGCGCCCCAGACACAGAATTCCAAGACAACTCATTTAAAAAATAATCAGGAACTGAACTTTCCGACAAGACTGAGGTATATGTTGGTGGTGTTTCGCCCGCTGGTAAAACTGCAGAAACTCCATAGACATGTGTTCCTCTGCCAAGAGCCGAATCCTCGTCTTTTGCTAAAACAGAATTTGAAACAACACCACTCACAGACGACAATCCCAAAACAACATTTGTTTGTGAAACAAGGTCGCCCCTAAATAAAGCAAAAGTGTGTTGTATGTCGTCATTATAAAGATCATAATAAGCTCGCGCAAAAGAGCTTGGAAATTCTATTCTTTCTAGCCCAGCAAATGATATGCCCTTGCCAAAATAGCTTGTTGGCCTAAACGGTTGCTGGCTCCAGAATTGACGAAAACTTGTTTGTGGACTGTCGGCTTTCCTGCTTGTATACTTTTTTATAGCCTGAATTAACCCAGCAGTGCTCGCATTATCTCTTATAGCTCGTAAAGCCTGTCTTGTTGCTGCACATGTGCTAGAAATTAGTGCGCCATCACTAGCCGAAAACACTGTGTTATTTGATCCTGGGGCGGGCCAGTAAATAGCAGTGCTTCTGACAGACCAGTTCGGGTCGGTGCCTGAAAGTCTTGGGTCGTTTGGGTTTATAATTAAAATATCGGCAATAGGAAGCCAGCTTGAGGGCATGGGTGGATAATAATTAAAATCATCTGGATCGCTTCCAGCCCCTGCCTGAGGCAGTCCGCACACAGCTCTTATTTTGGGTTCATAAATAAATCTTACAGGGGTGCCGACATGAATCGTAGATGCCAAAGTCCCATAGCCCGAGCCATTATAAAATCCTGGATCAATAATCAATGCTGTTTTGTCTTCATTGATTCCAGAAAAAATCATAAATGTTGTCCCTACATGAGCCTGTATCGGGAAACCAAGTTCTTCAATCACGGTGGCATCTGCTACAAATAGTTGTGACGTCCCCGAAAGAGAAGACGACGATACATTTGTGCTATAAATTCTTGTAGCTCTGCGTGCTTCTTCAATTGGGAAGCCGAGTCTTATGCCATATTGATCGGTGTTGCCGTAAGATTGCGCAAAGTCTCTTCTTATAGGTATCCTTTGAGACAATATTGAAAGCCTTGACCCATTAAATCCAATTTCGCCTGGCCCAATAGTAATAAAGTAAGGATCATTAGACTCATCATAAGTAATTTGGAAGCCCTGCGGATCGGTTTCAATTATTCCAAAATAAGGCAAAGAATTATTGGCGAGTCTTTCTAAATTTCTTATCTCAAAGAGAGCAGTATTAGGAATTGTCTCGCTGCCTATACCATCGTTTAATGCTTCATGAATTTCGCCAATGGCTCGTGCCACTTCAAAAATAATTTCTTCACTTTTTGCTGTTATTGCCATTATAATTACACCACATATCCAAGTTCTGTTTCTAAATATTCACGCAATCGTGAAGGCATTTCCACAATAGATGTTTGCCAATAACTCAAGAAATTTGGTTCCCATGAATCCAATTGCACCCATTGATCCACCATGACCTTTATTGATTCATTTACCTGGTTGTATTGTTCTTGATTTATAGGAGCTGATTGTATTAGTGCTGGTACTAAAAACGCTCCAAGCGCTTCCTCGGCGAAGCCCAATGCGCCTCGGGGCTTTCTTTTATCGACTGGAATTACATTTATTCTATTTTTAGAACTATTATTGGCATCAAAATAATCTATATCTATCAAAAACTTTATAATTTCAACAGTTTTATATTCTGTCGCCCATCCTGGGGGAGCGGGAACTGTGGTCTGGCCGATTATGTTTTGGCTAATCCAACTAATCGCTTCTGATTGTGAAACATCCTTGAACATTAACAATGGATTTCCGCCACCACTGCCGCGTAAAACTTCCACCTGTACATCAAAACTCGAAACTCCCATGTTTTTCCATGCCCTTAGGAAAACACCACCAAATGCATACGCATTTTGAATAACCGTAGAGCCCAGCAAGCTCGTGGGATTAAAGGCTTGTTCAGGCGGTGATGATGTATGTATTTTGTTTGGTACTTCATCATTTAAGTATCTGGCAAGACCAGCGCCGATGATCAACTCAGCATTAGCATTGATTGCCGATCTTGTTTCTACAGTTGCTAATCCATAACATAAATCTAAATCTCTTTCTTCCAGCGGAGCGCCTAACCCGTACTCTTCGATTGCCAATGACGTATCAACCATGGTCGCAACCCTGTCAAGGCTGCGAATTACAGAGTCAAGTATGTATGCTGTATATGGGTTCGGAGATGACATATGTATTTAAACACTCCTTATAACTATTTTGTCACCAGGTGGTGCGCCATTTGTGGGGGTGGTTATATCTGGCATTTCTTTACCCACTGATAAATATGTTATTCTTTGAATTTTATCGGAATCAATAATTAAAGGCGCTGGTGTTGGGTCCACAGACGTTGATGGTCCAATTTCGGCCAAAGTCTGCGAAGATGATTGCCAGCGAATTTGCAATCTTTGTGATCCTGTAGAATGGAAATGTTCCACAACAATTCTTTGTGGAGTGGTATTAGAAAGAAGCCCCATCACATAATTAAATGTATTAAGAGAGTCATTTAGCCACTCATCTAAGACCAAAACATCATTAATATACACTCTAACCCCCTGGCTAGATGTAACACTCAGTGTATAACTTTCGTTATAAATTGGAGTGAAAACTCCCTCTATTCTGGTGTTTATGTTTTCATTCTGTCCATCTAAAGTGAAATTTGTGTAATTAATCGATGTTATAATTTCGTCTGTTGTGGGCGAAATGGATGTGTCTAGGTTATTGTAATCAAGAGATGATTTTTTCCACCATTGTGCACGCCATGATGGTGATGAATTAAAGGTGTGCAAAAGTGTTTTTATGATTCCATCCACAGAATATTTAACACAAACATGTATATCATTTGAAAACTTAGCATACCTCCATTGTGTCCCATCGTGGAAGGCACGAGGATAGATGGATAGTTGTGATGGCGGGTTTATATCTTTGCATGTGTAAGCCCAATGACCTTCGACTTTATAGACAGGGTTCGACTCTCTTTCTTTGTTTGGCGGGGGGAGATATGCTGTTATATTTGGAGTATCTCTATTAAAAGCGCCATAAACTTCATTAGATGTTTGGTAAAACTTAATCCAAACTTCTCCAGCCTCATTTATCCAATTATTGTCTACATCGGGTTTTGAAATATTTTCATTTACACTTGTTACATAATCAAACTCAATGGTGCCTCCAATTTCCAAAGATGTCTTTTCAAGCACAATCCAGTATGTATTGTTGTTAGAGAACGTATACGGAAGTGAAAAAGTTATTTCCGTAAATCCTGAAGTTGATAACTCGCCAAATGAAACTCCATCACCAGAGATTATCCTTTGGCCTGGAAGGTCATTGTTATTGGCATAAATATGCGGTATCAATTTTGAAGAGCTGGAATTAAGCAGTTCTGTAAATCCCGAGTCTAAATCTACTTGCAATCGAAGCGAAAAACTTGATGCGAATGTCTTTTCTGTTGTTTCAATCTTAAATGCGATATATTTACTAAAATTCCCCGTAGAACCCCCAGATGTTTGGTTTAAAGATGGGTCAAGAACCTCAACAGATTGTGTTCCGTACTGTTCTAAGTCTCCTGCTGACAAGCCCGTTGGCGCTATGGTAAATGAGTCGGCTCTAACCTCCTCGACAGATGGATTGGGGTCGTCCTTAACCGCATTTGCAATGCCAAAATAAGGATTTAAATTAATTTTCCAATAAGGAACGTCAGAAAATGTATATTTCGATACAGAAACGCCAAGGTTTCTTAAGCCTACCCACAATTCTGGATACTGATTAAGATCAATTATTAGAAACTCTCCGCCATCATTAAGAAAATCTTGAACCTCTTCATCAATCTCATCCTCAGTGTAACCCTGATTTGCTAGTCTTTTTCTAAACTGCTCTTCCGTTTCTCTGGTTTCGTCTGGAGGAGATACAACCTTGGTGCGAATCAATCTGGAGTCTCCCATGGTTAAATCAGGTATAATACCAGCGTAGCCATGAAGCCTCCATGAATCAATGGTTTCTAGCGTGCCTGGTGCTCGATTGGCCTGGTCTTCACTTGTTCCTCTTCGATAATATCCCGTTGTACTTTGTCCTTTTAATTCTCTATTGGCGTATTCTCCATCTGTTAAAAAGAACATGCTCGCCATAACAAAAAGGTCTTTTTGAAGAACGTTTTCATCACTGTCTTCAAGCTCAAACCTAATTGTGTAATCTTGGCCAAGGGCAATTCCTGATTTATTGGGATCAATTGCTTCGCATTGGCTAGATGGTTCCATATAGATTTCAAAATTATTGGCTATATTTATTTTTTGTTTTGTTAATGAGAGAGCATTAGAATTTAATCGACCCATTTCCGTTGATGGCGGTGCCGCTGATAAGTCTTCTATTATAGCAATCCCAGGGCTATTGAACGGTATTGCTCTAGGAGGGGCATTATCGGGGTTTTGAAGGTCTGTGTCAAAGGGGTTTTTTAATAATCCCCTGAATATCTTTGACTGCAAAGATGCAGAGTCTAGTAGTTGGTTTTGCTTTGGCGTTATGGTTTCTGGAAACCTTGATGCTGGTAATAATACATCAAAGGCGGCTGATCTTGTAGCACCTTTGATATCCAAGTTCCTAAAAGTTTGTAACAAATTGTAAACCTCAGGAAGAATTATGGATGCAAGGAGGGGGTCTCCATGAGGTTTTTGTGCAAATGTTTTTATCTCTTGGTCTGCCCATATTATAGAAAGGCCAGCTAAAATATTTCTCTCACTTCCCGTTTCTAAGTCGGCTCTCATAATTGTACCTGATCCGCTCGATGAAGTGCCCGCGACTAAATTACTTATACTTCCTGGTGCCTTTGCGAGAACCAATCTTGAAATTAAAACATAATCTCTTGGAACTCGTGGAAAATATTTGCAAATATCCCAATTAGCTGGCCAAAGCTCGCTGGGCACTGGAGGAGAAGATATGATTAAATATTCAGCTATGGGGCCGTCACTTGGTGTGCCCTGTGGCGTGGCGCAAATGATGACAGGCACGGCTTCTGCATCACGCGGGGCTGAATATCCGATCATGCTATTGCTTAGCCCAATGACTGGCACTTTCGGAAAATCTTCAAGAAGTTCGTATTTGGGCGGAATTTCTGGATTAGAATATTCTCCGTCTTTAAAAAGAAAATGCGTCCTGTTGCTGGCCACTAAATACTTGTTATCATCATTGATACTTGTTGGTTTCCATGAAAGACTTTCATAAATTCTAGTGTTAAAGAAATTTTTTCGTGGCCAAAATATAATATCGTCAAGGTCGGGGTTTATAGTTGTCCCTGATGTGTAAGTATATGTTGGTAAATCGTCTTGACTCCCCCAATACATTGCTATATGCCACCAAGAATCAGGCCCCCAGGTGAAACTTGGGTCATTGACAGTTCTTAAAGTTACATTATAGCCATTTGTAGTTTTTTGAATTGTATATGCCAAGACGCTTAGTTCTTCATATAAACTAGGCTCGGCATCAAGTTCTTGCCAGTCTGATCCAGATTTCTCTTGAACTAGGCCAATGTGTGAATAAAACCTGACGTCTAACGGGGCGTCATTTAAGTGGTTGGAATGTTTGTGTCCGTCTACAGCATCATTAGGAATAAAAAATTCAATTTGATATGTGTGGTCATATGTGGTTATCCCTGGGTTGTAAAAAGATACCCACGTCGCACTTTCGTAAAATGGAACTTCCTCATAATCGGTGCCATCCCAGCGCACTGGGTGGTTTTTGGTTAGTCTTTGTGAACCTCCTGAAGGCTCACCGCCGTTGGTTGTGTAAATGGGGTTACCGTCATCATCTCTGGGAATCCACCCAGACCAAGCATTATATTTCCAGACCCCCCAGCCCTCTGGAGATGGCGGACCATAATAATAAGGGCTCCAGAACTCACCCGAAGGTATTTCTGGGAAATCAGATGCAAAATTTAATTTAACATCAATCTCACCACCTTGTATTCCAAGGCCAACGGGGTCTTTTTCTCCGAAAAGCAGCAATCCCTCAGCAGAATCTTCGTCATGAAATAGCGTTGCTGTTCTGAGTCTGCAAAAGATAGTTTCCAGGGCCAGAAGAGCGCCTGGATTTTTCGAAGTGTCTCCTATTTTTGACACTATCCTTTCTCTTGCTCGCCCCAAAGTTTCGGCTATAATCTGCAATCCCTCGCGATTAATCTCGCTCATCGTATTACACCGCCTCTATCGGAACTGAATCAGGTCCTGCATTAACAATGGGCACCAGCTCCCTGGCGGTCAGGGTAAATTGACCTTGTTTGAGTAGTTGTTGCCCGCGGCCATCGTCTGATGGCTTGGCCTCAGATATTTTAACCCCATAAATCAATCGTATTGGCGAAAGCAAGTCTTTTTGCATTTGCTTAATGTTAAGTCTTGCTTCTTCGGTTAAATTTGTTACAGACGTGTCGTTTCTGACTGCCTCGTACATTCTCAGAAAGGCATCGGCAGCAATACCAGACGCGAGCGGGGCTGGAGACGGTGAAGAGTGTGTTTCAGCCCAAAGAGTTGAAAATGCACTTTGGGCCGCTGTAACAAAAGGAGAAAGTATTGTATTGTGCTGATTTGTAAAATGCTCGGGTGTAAGTGCCCATTTTTGGCAAATTGGGCACAAATCCATAATCCACATTACTCTATAATCTTTTAGTGAATAATAAACCAATCTTGCAAGTTCTTGCACTAATTTTTCAGAATTTTCTGTTTGGTTAGAGCCCGCGGATATTCCAATAGTGATTCTGTGCTCAATTTCTTGCATACCAAAAGCCGCATCGCCAATATTTTCCGAAGAACCATAAATAATTATAGACAAATTTGACGGCAGAACATCTCTATCGCCTAAATGCCATCCTTCAAGAACATGGTCGTAAACAACAACATGCCCTTCTGCGTTTTTTGGCATTTTGTAAAATAAAATGCCCCTTATGGTTTCATAAATTTTTTCCAACATAATTAAAATGCGATCTTTGTCTTAAGATTATTGATTTTGACCTTTTGACCGCCCGCCTTCGGCTGGATTTTTTGGTGCGCCACGCAATGTTGATCTCACAAATCTATCACCCTTTGTTGATCTTTGTCCCGACAATCTGATTTCTCCATTTTGAATTCTAACAAGCTCATTCATAGCCCAATCAAATCGTGTTTTTTGTGCTTCGCTATATTGTCTATCGGCACCCTGAAGGGGCTGGTTGTAATACATTTGAGCTGACAAAATAGCACAAATAACAGGTATTGGGTGAGGGTAGCTAATCTCGCCTCCATTGTTTTTTTGCACTAAAGGAACGTCATAAATAACCCCTATGTTTGCATCTATCTGACTAGACGCTTCTTCAATAAAAAAATCCAAATCAATGTTTTTGGCCGACTCTGGTGATGGATTTCTAAAATTAGGAATAGGGTTGTCGCCCTCCAGTGTAATATTCGGCGGGAGATATTGTTTTACATCGTTTATTGTGCAGTAGCGTCTTGCCATTATTTATTTACCCCTTGCTGATTCGCATCATCTCGTCTTAGGTATTCAGGAGTGTATTCTACCCCCTGTCCAGTGGGCAGCAGCCCCATGGCTTCTATGTCTTTTCTTCCAATCATAGTAAATGCATTAATTTTTTCAAGATCGGTGCCTGAAGCCGCTCCCGACGTTATAAATCTATGAAAGTCAACATCTATGTCTTGGAAGCCCCCTGATTTGGCGCAGTAGATTTCCACAGCATCGGGAATTGATGTCCCTTTTGCTAATTTGTTGATTTCTTGAGCCTGTCGCTTACCCACATTCGCAATCATAACAAGCCCATTATTTTTGTGCGCAATTTCACACGCTTGGCTAAGGGAAAGATTTGGAGGCAATGAATCTTTAATATTAAAAGCAATAATATGAGCCTTGTCTGTGCATGTGTATTCTTGGCCTGGGACCACATGCAAATCTAAGTTCTGCTCTCTGCATAGTTGCTGAGCACGCCAGCCAGCTTGCGGGCCATAATTATTCACCACGCCGATGACATCAAGTCCCTTGACTATAGCGGCTGTTAAAATAGATTTTATGGATGAATCCAAGTCATTTTGATTGGTAAAATTTTCAACACGATCAATATACACGCGCAAATCCACCCGCAACACATGTTTGCGGAGGGCTATACACTCTCGTGCGGTGGAATACCATCTATTAAACACTTCAGAAACTCCTATTGGTATTTTCTGAAGAAAATTAACTTAAACCTATCGCCGCTCACCACAGTCGGGGCAGAATTTTTCTGCCCCCGAAAACTTATAACCACATTGATAGCAAAATTTTATCAATGACACTCCACAATGAGGGCAGAATTTTGCATTTTTAGGATAATCATTGCCACAAGAAGCACACCCAATATTAATAGAATCTTTTGCGATTTGAACGGGCGGGGTGGTTTTTTTGGCAATTTCTTTTGAGATATTTACCACAGAATCTTCCATAAATTCGGACAATGTTGTTGGTATATTGTCGAATATGGATTTGTTTTCAGCGTGGTTATATTGATCTTCATTAATAAATTCCGATTCATCAGCTTCTGGCTCTTCGCTTGGAAAAACATGGTCTGATATAAATTTTTGCATAGCTGGGTGGTCAATGAGGCTTTGTGAATCAGAAGCATTTATATTGCCACTTTCATCTATAATGACTTTCATTCGATCATGAGGAAGCACATTGTTATTTGAATCCTGCCCCAAAACTGTGTGCCCAAACCTATTTAATCCAAAAGAAGATTGAGCCGCTTTTTCTGGATCGACAAAAGAATGCCTATGTATTGGTTTTTCGTCTTCGGTCACTTTTTCCTATCGTGGCGCATTAGCCATTAATGTTTATACAGAATTAGTTTTTACCTTTGGTTTCGCTTTTCTTCCAGCTAAAGCCATCAATATCAACCCCAAGGTCTTTAACTGAGTTCATTATAGCGTGCATAATTTCTGCCTCGGAAACCCCCTCGGGCACCTTAAAAGTTACACTTGTTGTATGAGTTTCGCGATCATCTTTAGGCGGAGCTTCTGTGATTTTTGCAAAGGGTTGTATCATCGGATTGTAAGGCATGTCATGCATGATGTTGTCATCGCCACTTGATAAATACTGAGCTATTCGGTGAAGCTCCTTAGACATCGGGCTTCCTTTTTTATCCAGTGAATCGGCGACGTTTGTAATTCTATTTGCAATATTTTTGTTGCTCATAATTCCTTTCCCAAGGTTGTTTTTTGTCCGTTTTTTTACACCCTACTATAAGGCATATTAATTATGATCATTATTATGATTAGTATTATGATCATAATAATGAAATTTCTTCAATTGATAATTTCTGATGTATTTTGGGATATTCCTTTAAGGATATCAGTTGTCCTTAACCTCTTCGTCGAATCGCTTTAGTGCATTGACTTGGTCTTCTTCTGTTGTTTTGTTAAGAATGTCTGACATGGCATATCCTTGATCAAGTAATGCAATGGCTTCTGGCCATACGGACATTACGGGGTGACCTTGCCTTTCTTCTGGAGATAAGTCCCTAATCTGATCGTAGCTTTCAGAAACCCACTTTGCTACATATAGAATTCGATTAATTACACTTCTTAGAACAGATTGAGAAGACTGTTGAATTCTTGCCTCTCCAGTTGATTCTCCTCCAAGCGGCGCTGTGTCAGGATCATTACCGCCACTGCCTGTACTTGTGCCTGTATCTATCGTTGAACTCATTAGGAAAACTGATCGAAGCTCTCGCAATGCATTTATCTCGTCACTCATATCATGAGTTCTCATAATTTCAGTGTATCTTGGATTTCTTATTTTCAATCTATTGAAGGACGAATCCACCACTACAAAGCCCTCATATTCTAGTGGATCATAGTATTGATTCAAAAGCTCTTCGCAATCACTTATTGAATTCACTGGAAATTTCTGTGGCAAAAACCCATTAAACTCGTTTTTAAATGGTTTCATGGAGAATATATCAATTTCTTCTAAGGAATCGTTATTTACCGCCGCAACAAGCCATAAATGGCGTTCTTTATAAATGCAAACAACTCTGTTTTCTGGTGTGCATAATTCAAATATATAAGTTGTGTTTTTATCAAGGCTTTTTGTAAATGCATCAAATGATGTCCCCATGTCATTTAGGGTTTGCTCAAAAAGCTCTCGCCAGGTGATTTTATTGTTGTTACTATTTGGAGTATAAACAGGCCATGATCCATCGGCCACAAATCTTGTACCCACATGCCACTCGTTTTTGTAAAAGTATAAGCTGACCATTGCTCCGTCATATTTTGATAGCGCGTATGCTTCGTGCCATTTGAAATTATTCAAAATATCTTTGCCATAAGGGTTGTTTGGCTCAAAAAAAGCATCAATTGGCTTACTGACAACATTCCATGTGTCTAACTCAAGGATCAGCCCTCTTGTTTCTCTAACCAATGGGTTGTCAAGAGGGCTAAGAACTCTATAATTAAAAACAACTACGCCAAGATTTTCACATATGTTGAATTGAATGTCGAATCTCTGGAAAAGATTATGAAGTGTTTTCCCAGAGCGTAAATATTCTTGTGTCAACAGGGTTTTCATGCAGTTTGAATTCTTGTTTTTATCAATTTTGGCCTATTTTTGCCACAGGAATAGGGCTTTAAATTTTCTGTTTTTGATTTATGATGGCCAAATACCCCATCTTTCATGCATAGCAAAACATACTCTTTGTAAAGATGCATAGTAGGTGAAATTTTGTACATTATCTCCTTGAATTACTTTGTTGAAGAAATAAGTAGGATCACTGCTTATAGTGTTCATAATAATCGTGGCTGGTATATTTTGACTAACACACCAGTGTGCAAGACTATTGCTTGTGCTAAAAACTCCTTTGGCCTTTTGTGATAATGCAAAAAGGTGACATATTGTGGGAAATTTATCAACCATGTTGTACACATTAGATAAATTTGAATACAATTTTGAATCCCATCTTATTCCCGATAAGATATATCTTTTTTCCAGGTCTCCAGAAATCCATTGAATAAATTCATGCCAATGGGGCCAATGAGCCGCGTATGTTGTCGTATTTATGCTGAATGGTTGAATAATATAAAAATCTGATTCTATTTTGGCAGCAATATCATCTGCCCATTCGTGACATTCTTGTGGAAGATTGAGATTTTTTGCTATTTCTATATTTCTATCCCATGACCTGTTTTTATCCATTACCGTTGTGGTCGGATAAAAGTCATCGGGGCTTATGTCTTTGTTTTTTATTATTTTTTTCAAACCTTCTAAAAAGGTCCGTTCATACATTAACAAACTGTTTTTTGCCTTGAAATCATCTATATCGGCGGGCTTCACGAGAATCAGATTGTCTACAAAGTCTTGGCATTTTAAAAAAGACTCCATAGCGGGATTTTCGGGACCAAAATAAACTAAGTTTTTTGCTCCCGATGATTTTACATAACCAAGCTCACAGATGACATCACCCCACGCCCCAGAAACTATAGCCCATTGTTTTTTTGAATCTGCATTCATCATTACATTCTCTCGATAGTGTGAACTTTATGAGCATCAAAAGATGATCTGTAGTCATTATTGCTTGATATTTTTAAATTATTTATTCTCAGTTTTCTTGCCACAGAATCCATATTGCACAACGGGTTGTTTTTGTCATGAACAAGAATAATACCATTGTCATTTAACATATTTGAAGCTAACAAAATTAGCACAGAGGTGTTTTTGTCATTTTCTGAAGTGTCCATTATAATTATATCATACTTTTTATTTAAATCATTTATCTTTTTGCACTCAACAAAAACATTTTCTATACAATCGTTTTTGTATTTTTTGCTTAATTTTGCAATTAGCTGACTGCCTGAACTTTGAATTCTTTGATATTCAGTATTGTTTATTTCGGAATATTTCAGACAAACTCCACCAACTGCTCCATGATAAGTATTTATATCAAGTATATTCAATGGCTGAAGCCTAGATATTTCTGATGCAACGTGTCTAATTGAGCTGTCTGAATCCAATATGTTTTTAAATATATGAGCATTAAATACATTTTCTTCTTGATCGAATTCACGCGCATAATCAACAACAAACTCAATATATTCTTCAACCCATTTTTCAGACACGTTTCCAAATTTTCCAAGATCAAGATTTGAAAATAATGATGAAAATTTATTGTATTTTTCTTTTCCTTCTTTGCCGTTAAAATGAAGAACATTTATTGTCTTTTTATCAATTGATGCGATTAAATTCGATTCTGACACATGTATTTGCAGATTTTCTGGTTCTTTCAGAAGTTGCATATTATATTTTTCATCAATTTCATTAACGCATCCCATTTTTGCAATAGCAGCATTAAGAAGGGCTTGCTCTCTCCATGGCAAATCTATTCTTTGGTCCATCCATACAATACCCATTGGGGCCATTGATCTCATCATATTATCAAGAGCAAGCATTGATTTTCTACTTCCCCCAAAAACCCCACCATTAATAATGAACTTTAAACTTTTGTCTTTTTGGCTTAAATTTAAAAAGTCTGAAGCTCCTTGTTGTCCCCCGTAGGGCTCGCTTAAGTTATCAAGTATATCTTCTACCGATGTTTGTTTACTAATCCAATTTTCTCTTCCAGCTAATATAGCAAGATCATTGCATGAATCCATTGTATTAAAAAGATTTCTTACATCGCCTATAACAAGAATGTCAGTGTCGAATACTAAATACTGATCTGCGCACACAACATGCGCAATGCTATAAACAGCAGTTTTTATCCATATATTTACATCATCGACGACCCTTTTAATTTCAATGGTGTCTGCTCCAAATTTTCGACAAATTTTAGGAACAATAACGCTGTTTTCCTCAGTCATGACAACTACGTGGCAATCCCTGACATTTCCATATTTGTAAAGAGACGCAAGAAAATTACTAAGCATGTCTGCCATGCTATCATCCGCAACTGCGCAGATGCATCTTTTCACCTTTTTAATTTTTCGAGGAACTAAAATATGAACTCTATTTAAGGCTGCCATCATTACATTAGGCGCGGAAGCATGCAATACGGGGTCAATCCATACTGCATGACATCCATGTGGATTATCTGACTCAATAATTAATTCTATTTTCTTGGGATTGTAAATTCTAGCCTCAATAAATCTTGGATCACAATTTTTCCTTACATTTGTTGCTGCGCCAACTAATATACCATCAGCGTAAATAAAGAAATTAGCCTCGCTGTCTTCAACAGAGCTATCATTCAATGCAACGTGACAGCTTAGTAAATTAAAGCCTTCATGAATCTCAAACTTCAATTTACTATTTGGGTGAGCTGATATACTATGTTCAAAAAAAGATTTATTTACCGATAAAAGAATCGGATATCCCATGCCACCACGGCTGCCAATACCTCCGTGGCCAACTTTATATTCTGATGGTATTAATGTGTCTAAATACATGCTTCACTTACATTGAAGTCGATAGATAGTTTTTGGGTCCTAGTTCTTGACTTCTTAAATATTCAAGAGTTTCTTTCTTTTCTATATAAAAGCTTTGATATTTATACAAATCTATTTCTGGATAATATATTACTCTCCTTATCACCCCATCTCCATAAACATCTCTGTGAGCTAGAAAACTAAATCCATGCCTTCCACAATAACTTGAACTCTCTGTTAATTTTGGATACACTCTCTCGCTTAATATTGCCCTAAGTTTACTACAATTTTTTAAAGAAAGTATGTAGTTTTTACATTCTGTGATAAATTTCAAAGAAAAAAGACCCATATTAAGCCAACCTTCATCTCCGATTGCTATATGATCATGGGTGCATCCTCTTTTTGCAATTAGATTCAAGAAATTGCTTCCAACCTCAGTTGTGTCATGCAATACCCACCACCACGGGTTAGTATTATTCGACTCTAGTAAATAAATTAACCCAGTGTGATCATAGGAATTATGATTAACATAAGCGTAGGTTATGTTGTTTTTGCGTATTGTTTGTTCAAATTCGGCCCCACCAACAACGACTAGTATTTGGTCATTTTTAACGCCGCATTTCAGAAGACTTTTTATAAGCTTTTCTGCATGTTTTTTATGCGAGCTTATGTGCGAAGATACTAAAAAATTTATCATCATGTTTGGCCTCCGATCAGCAAATATCTGTTTTTAAATTCAGATGTTTTTGGCTCATCTGCTGCACACCATGCATTTCCAATAATTGCATTCTTTTTACTCGGGTCACTTAAAGCCACCTCTGAAACTTGGGAAACCAGTTCTTCTATATTATTTATTTTGGAAGTTTTGATAAAAAAAAGATTTGACTTCATCAAGTTACCATCAAAGCAAAATGCTCCACAATAATAATCGTAGTAATTATCAAAAAGCCATCTGCCGTAATTAATATTGCCTAAACTGTTCGTTTCAGATAGAAAAATAATTTTTTCATGCAATTCTTGTATCATTGCAGGGTGATCTAGCTTGTATGAAAAAATGTAGTCGGCATGCCATCGATGAATTAAAACATCTGGCAAAAGCCCCATAACTTGCATTAAATATCCACTAAAATCTGATGCCGCAAGAGTCATAAAAGACAAAAAATGCGACTTGTGATTTAAATGACTTTCTATTAAATTACTTATTGAATTCTTTGACGCCCAAAAAACCAAGCCACTCATCACAACATAAATTGTATTGTTTTTTTTACATTGCTTTAAAATATGAGTGTGTAAATGATCCTCAAGAATTAAAACTTTTTTATCTTTCTGATCGAAATTTAATAAATAGTCGGTTTTAAGAAAATTTCTATTTTTTATCAAAAATCTTATTTCATCAGCATACTCGCATTTTTTTAGCTCATTTAGAATAGACATGGTGTACTGAAGATTATCAACCTCAACAACAATAACTACATTTTTTTTATCTATCATTTTAGGCTCCCGACACTGACAGATATTGGCTTAATACATCAGTGTCGTCTATGTGCGATCTTTGAGGAAAATACGCATAATGCGCTACAAGAGAATTGCCAGAAATTAGCAAGCCACGCTTTAATTCTTTTGGTTTATATATTGAAAGCCAATCTTCTTCCTTTTCTCCCACTTCGCCATCAAAATCAGCCATGTCTTCTCCAAACCAGCAGATACAATTTATTGCTACTCGATTACCGCAATCATAAGGAATTTCCACATCGGGAAAATAAAATTCATTATGATTACCATTTTTTACATGCTCTAAAAACACTCTATGAACGTGTTCTCCAAACTCTCCGCTTCGCCACCCAATGTCGCACAATCCGTCTCCACTAGCCCTGCCTTTATCAAAGGACATTAAACCTAACTCTTGATGAATTTTTGAACAAAATGGATGATTTATTGTATTTGCATAAACCAAAAAAGCATTTGGATTATTGATTCTCGCGGTTATAAGATTTGAAACAGCATTATTGTCTATCCAGCATATATCATCGTCAAATCTTATATAAATTGTATCATTTTCACAACAATTTTTAAAAAACTTGTGAATAGTAAAAATGCCGTCTGGCTCTTCATTTAAATAAATGGCTTTGAAAAAATTAGGATGGCTTTTACACAGTGATTCAATGCATTCTATATCTTCATCTTGGGTCGTATTTACCCAGAAGTGATGTTCATCGATCACGTTGCTATTATCTAAAAGATATTTAGCTAGGATAATAAGATGATCTTTACGCCCCGATGGGGTAACGCTTATTATCTTTTTACCATATAACACAATGTAATTATACAAGTATTACTGGCCTTTGCCCCAGATATATCTGAAGAATCGGCTGCGCCCACCAGGCATATTGAATTCGGGAACAGTAATAGAGCCAATTTTGGGAAATTGAGCAATGGGAAGTTTTTTAAGAAGATCATCAAAGTCTTCTTTGTACATTTTTGCAGTGTCTCTTAGGCTATTTATCGCATCATAAGTGCCAGAATCTGGGTCTTGAAGCAATAATCTTTGCTGTCTTTGATTAAGACCAACAAGCAAGCTTCTTATCAGAAAATATGTTGCACCGTAAATAATTGCTGGCTCATAATAATAAGGCGCACTAATAATTGTAGGATATTTATTCGCGCCTGGCTGGGCATTAACAATTTGTAATGCATGGTGCATAGCATCATTCATTTGTGATCCAGTAAATAATCTTACATTATAGCTTACCATCACTGTATCATAAGGGTGAATTTCCACTGGATCGTCATTTTCGTCAATAAAGTAAATAGTGCCCTTATAATCAAGTTTAATTTTTAATCCGTCGGGATAATTTGGGTTAGGACCATTGATAGTTTGATTAATAGTTTCGTATTCAGAAAGTATAATCATGGGCTCTCTATTCCCATCGCTACTATACCCTGTAATTCTTACTTGCGGTCGTGGGGTATAATTCCAGAAAGAAAATGCTACAGTGGCCTTGGTTCTGTCTTTGTTAAAAATGACTTCTTCGTCGTAGATAGGGACATTAAGCAAATGCAATAATTCGTGCCTTAGACTTGATTTTATTAGAAGCTCGTCACCATTTATAGGCTGACTGGTTGTAATAACCACGTCACTGGCGTTTACTTCTTGTATTTTGTAATAACTACTTGCTAACCCGTCTTCATCTACGTAGTCATTTTGCGGGAAGTCAACGCTGCCTACCAGTGAATATGGACCATCTATGTGGCTTGATCTTAGAATGTTATATTTAGAAACACCAGTCAAAGTGTATCTTTCCCATTCTATGTAAATGCCCTGGGCTTCCGAGGAGTTTGAATAATAAATAAGCGGACTTTCACTATATGTTTGGGATTCAAATCCCCCAAGCATATTAATCTCATTTGTTTGCTGTGTTTCTTCGGACATGATTAGTGCAAGCCTCTCTTTGCTTTTAAAAAGCGGCTTGCATATATTTCAATGCAAGCCGCTTTAGGCATTTGTTTTCAATGCGGCTGATTATTTCTTTCTTTTCACTGAACCCTTTGCCCTTGTGTTTGTCTCAGATGCTTCATCTTCTGACAAGTCAATTTCATGGGCAACAGCAACTTCGTCGCTTCCTTCCAGGTCTACATCCACACTATTATATCTTCGGTCACCAGCCATATAACCATCATTATTGAAATTGGTCATTTGTTCACTTCTGGTACTTGTACCGTCATAAGGGTTGGCAGGCGGCTCAGCAAATACGGCTCGGCCTTTTCGGGGATCGCCCGAGGTGGAGCTGTTGCTAGAATTAACATATCGCCCAATTAATGAAGGGTCATTCTCAACAAGCTCAGCAAAAGCTTCAACAGTTAGTTCTCTTCCTTGTGCCGCTGCCTCAACCTGAGCAGCGTTTAAAGCAGTGACATAAGTAAGTGAGTCATTGGCATAACCACTTGTTGATACTTCTGATTTTTTATTGTACGAGTTTTGTGCATCGAAGGTTTCTGCAACAATTTGTTTTCCGTCAGCATCGGTAACTACATTCATTTTGCGACTTGCTTGCGCTCGGCCTAATGAATCTTTTTCTTTTTGAATTCTGGCATCTTCAATTCTTTCAAATTCCTCCCGAGTAATTCTTCGCAAAATGCCAGATTTTAAAGAATATTTAAGATTATTGCTACTCTTAACATACAGGGGATTTTCCCATGTAAGGTCCACGATACCAAAAGGCTCAATTGCGAGCTTAATGTCAGATACGTAATGTGGTCCAAGCGTGACGTTCTGGATAATGAAGTCTTCTCTAGGCTGCATGTCAGAGTATGCTTCAATTTTTTCAGCAAGGCTGCGGTTTCTATTCATTATTTTTAACTCCTTTTTGTTTTTTTGAGTTTTAAGACTTATTATAGTCTTAAAAAATTAATTATATATTTAAGACTATTTTACCTTCTTTGCAGAAGATGCATCTATTGGAAGGCTTGTTACGCCGTCAATTCCTTCTTTTCCAGTCCAGATTTCATTAGATTTTCCTTCTCTGGTGTCAGGCCCATAAGTTTTTTTTCTTACATCTCTTTGATCCTTCATAAATTTGCCCATTTCTTTGCGGGTTTTTGTGGTCCCTATGCGTTTTTCTTCTGCTGTGAGCCCATGATGGACGCTAACTGACGAGTCAAAAACACGTTTTCCAAATCCATTTCCGCATGGGCAAGGCATTTCTTCCTTGTATTCAGAAATAGAAATTCTGAGAACGAATGTTTTTCGCTCTCCATTACAATTGCATTCATATTCATATCGTGGCACTAGTCCTACACCTTAGGGATAATTTGGCTTTTGCTTGCCTTAATTGAATTTTGTACAACAAAAGGTGAAAAACATAATATCATGAGCGTAAAAAATATTATTGATCCTACAATGACGGTTACTATGTATTGTGTCAAATGTCGCACAATGGTGGCGGTAACTGGTTTGGAAAGGACTGTATTGAAAAATGATCGACATGCCTTACGAGGTCAATGCCCTCATTGCTCAACTTTTGTTTATAAAATTGTCTCCAAGGACGAAGTCTTTAATTAATTAGGTGAAAATACTGTGGATAAAATTCAAAAAATAACCCTGGCACAAGCAGCAGAAATGGCTTTGCTTGAAGGTGGTGTTCAGGCTGTTCAACAGTTAAACAAAGGAATTCAAAATGAAGAAAATAAGCAACAAGTTAATCCCGACGGAACTTCAAATTTAGACAAGCCAATTACAGATGAGCTGGAGCGCATCCGCGCTGAGCAATTAGTCACAGAATCGCTTGGGACATTTGGTATTGACAGGGCCGCTGCAGAAAACTATATGAAGGTGATCGCTGAAAAAACTGGCGCTCCTTTCACGCACCAGGTTCAAATTTTACAAATGATTGGCCAGAAAGCGGGTGAAATGGGAACAACACCACAAGATATTTTCCCTTTAGTGCTTGCTATTTATATCAGAAATAAGGATGTTCAGTTAACACAGGGCATACTGTCTATATTGGCAAAATATGAAAGCCAAGCGCCAGGCATTGGGGTATTAGATGTTGCTAAAAAAACAGCCATGGGACAACCCACTGGTCACGAATTGATGCAAATTAGAATTGCTCTTATGGCAGCAGGTGGTGAATTTAATAGTAAGGGACTAACTTCAACAAAAGATTTGGAAAAGGCTATTTACAGCATTGTGGCCCCGCAAAGCGAGTCTGGAGCCGCGATTATGAAGTGGCAAGAACAAAGACTAAAAACACAAAGTGGCATAGAAGATTGGCTGAGATCACTTGGGAGATTTCAGGCTAATTACTCTACACAAAGACTTAAGAAAGTTGAAGAGGCTTATGAATTTTTGATAAAAACATTTCCTAACATTGCCACCACAGCCCCTATGGATTGGTGGATGAAGGTTTTAAATGGTGTTGCCGCAGCTTCGACGGTTAAGGAATATGGTATGATTGCTATCAATCCCACCATTCAGGGTGAAACACCTGTCCAAAAAATTCAACAGATGAGCCAGATGCCGCTTATAAACCGAGGAGCAAATAATCAATCTAAAATTATAACGGCACAATCTGCTCCTCAAGATTTAAGGAGCCAAGACCCTGTTGCAACAACCTCGGCAGGGCAAAACCAGCAATCAATACCAAACTCAGGCGAAGTTGATATCGCTACCCAAGTGGCCAATCAAGCTAATAATGCGCAATTGCCCGCTTCCGTGGAGCCTATGCTGGGGCAGTTTTTAAACAGCACTCAGATGGGCAAAGAGCTTTTGGTTGCAATTGACGTTTTTGAACGAGGGCAGCTAATTCTTGACACTGAAATGAAGACTTTGCAAGACATTATTGCAAAGTCGGGAGCAACTGATTACATGGCAGACGGTAGGCCAAATAATGCCGTTTTCATGACTCCTGAACAATTTCAACAAGCTGCCACACGAGTATACAACTTAGCCACGCAGCAACAAACAGTACTGGTTAAAATTCTTAATTTATTCAGCTCCATGGTGAATCAAATAGAAAACAGGCCCCAGTTATTAAGTTTAATTCAAAAAGCTATTAGCGAGTGGAGAGCAAGGCATGCAAAGGTTGAGTCAAATTTAATTACCGCATTTGAGCTTCAGCTAGTTGGACCAATTGAGCAATCTATAGCTATGCTTATTCCACAAAAAGAATATTTACAAAACGGTATTCAAATGGCCGCAATGATCAACAATATCGGCGCGGACCAATATGTTGGCCCATTTAGCGCCCTGTGTATGCAGATTAGCAATTTGCGCGAAGAGGCTTCAAAGCGATATATGAAAGTCGCCTCTAATGCTAAAGTTCTCCCTCAGTTTAAAAACTATGCCTTACAAAGAGCAAGACAGCAAATGCAGCAAGCGCTTGCTGTTAGAAACGAGGGCGTCATGGCGGTAATGAAAATGTCACAAGGTATTTTTGGTGGACAATCCCTCTTGCCAACTGCAGACACAAAGGCATGGGTGAAGTTATCTTCAGAAAGATTCCCAGACGATGATATAGAGAAATTGGCAGACGCTAAGCTCGAAGAATACTGGAATGAACTTTATGAAGATTCTCCTGGCGCTGAAGGCTATGGCACAGCCATAGAGCACGCTGTTGAACTACACGGAGTTCCAACAAAGGAAATATCACAAAAAAGCAAAATGAAAAGAAACCAAGACTGCTAATATTGAATTGACGCAATAATACTTGGCAGTTACGCTCTTTCATTTATAATGAAAGTAAAAAAAATGGAGAGATACAATGTCATTGCAAAATTTAATTGATTCTTTGGTCTTTGACAACAATTGTGGTGATTTTATTGAGTCAACTCAGATATGTAAATGTCTTGTGCCTGCGTATATTGGCGCTTTTTCGGGATATGATAAAATCAGATCAAAAGCATTGCCAGTGGATAAATACACGGCAGGGGATACAAATAATTTTGGATTTCAAACACTTGATACTCCTCAACTTTCAAAAAATCCTTCAAGAATATCCAGAAGATATTCGCCCATTGTAAGACAAGAATTTTCTGGACATCGATCTGATGATCCAACATTTTTAAAAATTGAATCAAATAATAAAAATCAATACTATCCTGGGGCACTAGAGCGAACAACAAGTTTGATTACTTTATTTAGTGATCAGTCTGATTTAATCTTTGATCAAGGAGACCAATTGCATGATGGGCTTGAAGATGATCCAGATGTTATTCGACTACTAAGGGCCATGAATAATGAATTAGAACTTAAAACGTCTTTCTCGGAAGACATGGCTGGACCAGATGATATTGACTTCTTTACTGATACTTTGATATTTTCAGAAACACCCAAAGAAAATTTGATTTTAGATTCTAGTAAAAATACAAATATTACCAACAATACCACAAATAATAATTATTTAAATAATGTTTATAGCAAATTAGAGACTGTTATTAATTCTATAGCCACGGAGAATCAGCCACAATATGTCAATGATTCCTATGCTGGAGCCGAATCTAAGGTCAACACTTTTGAAAAATTGGAAAAAGAAAGTGAAAAGATAGCTATGAAAAGAGCAGAAAATCGCATTAAAGACAGAGTTCATAATGATCTTCCTAGTGTAATAGAAGTCACGAATTCAATTGCTCGCGAAATTACAAAACAACCAACTCATGCGGTAAGCAATATATCTCAAGGTAATAATCCTGTATCATTAACAACAGGCCTTGACACCCCTGTGACAACTAAACAAATTCAAGCCATGCATGAAAATCAAAATAATAAAGCAGAAATTATTAAAAGAGAAATAAGCAAAGAAATTCGTGAAGAATCTGCAAACACTATACAGAAGAAATTTAAACAGTCTGAGGAAGATAGTGTTAAAAGAATGAGAACTGCACTTAACAGGATATTAAATTCGTAATGCCTGACCCGTATGTAAACCCTAATAAAACCATTCCATCTGGAGGATATTTGTGGGTGCCTAATGTCACCCCAAACGGCGGCGCAACGCCAATAGGATTTCGTCCGACGATTGTGGGCCGAGGTCAGTTTCGAAATGATTTACCAGTACAGACTGATTATCCCAACGGCAGTGTTGTAGTTACTTATGATGGTGAATTAATTTCTTTGGAAAATTCTGAAAATTGGCCATTCTTAAATGCTTTTAGACCTCTTCAAAGACCATCTGCGGTCAGAGGGGCAGCCCCCAATAGTCCCTTTATTGTCTCGGGCACTGATTGGAAGTGGCAAGTGGATTTAAAAACTCCCACGCGGCTTTCCGCAGCCACGTTTACATACTCTTTAACAGTGGATGTTCAAGATGACTCTGTATTCAATCTTATAGATCGAGAAAGTGATGATGGCAGAGCTATATTGGCTTATCGATCCAATCCATCACAATCACTTGACATTGACTGGTCTAAATATATTTGGGGGCGTGTTGATGTTGATGACATTGAGTTTCCGCCATTGGTGGAAGATAAGCCATCACAAATAGCAGTTACGGGTATCCAATCAACTACCGATAATCAAGCTGAGCCGACAACAACTGTTACTATAAAATTTGGAACAGGATTAAATGCAGAGGATTATCAAATAAGGCAAAAATTAACCATTAAAAATAGGCACGAAATTTCTGCTCTTAAATTCTCTCTTCATGAAATACTTTTATTTGACGCAGCGCGAGTTAACCTAATCGAAGAACAGCTTCCATGCGCCCTTCTGTCTTATGCCTTTCCAGTGGCATTTAATTACAGCCCTTCACGCGGTTCATTAGTGCATCCAAATAATTTATCAACCCCTAATTTTCACGTAAAGCTTTTTCATCCAGAATCCAATACTAATAGTCCTGGGTTTGCCCACTCAATGTCAGTGAGATTTTTACTTTTTTCAATGCCGATTTCTGGCATCGATCCATTTTCTTTTTTTGGTGTAGCCAATCCATTTTCTTTGTACTTTGTTGTGTTTATTGGCCCCGTTCCTGGTAAACGAACCCTCAGATATGGCATGATTGGCAAATATTCGAAAGCCACGGCTGGCCGCGTAGTTCCAGTAGATTATTTTACTCTACAACAAAATGCAAGAATATTCAAAATTCAAAAAACAGAATCAGAAGGAAGACCAAGTGATAATGCAACATGGACCGATGTTGACAATGGTGAATATGACCCACAAAATATTCCCGCATTTGATCCGATTCGAGGTCCGTGGCTAAGGCATTTTACGTATTTTGATGACAATGGTGATAATAAATCTTGGTATAGAGTTATTCAGACATTAAGCACGGGCAATCAATTTATTGGTCCGAGTTTTCAGGGAAGTCTTTTTTCTGAAAGATTGCCACTCAGAATGGTTGATAGTCCATCAACCACCACAGCGATTGACTCAACAACTTTGATAAGAAGAATTCAAGTTGATTCAGGTAACAACCCATTAAACTCTAATCCATTGGCCTTGTTTGTTGCAGTCAATGAAGACCGTCCACCCGCCGATCCCGTAAATTTTGTTAAAGGTTCATGGAAGCTATCACTTCGGGCAGCATGCCCCGATCCGAATTATCTCTCGTACTCTCACTTATATGCAAGAATTTGGTTTGTTCCAGAAGACCATAATATTTCAGAAACAAATATACATGAATACCGAGACAAAACTGAAATATGTTTTGAAACATCAGATGGGCAAACCAAACTAGTTCGTCGTGCACCAAGGTCATTGTCTGAGCTAATGGTTTCTCCACCATTGCCACAATCGATATCTGATTTAGAGATAGCAAGATACATAGATGTTGACACTAGCTTTAATTTTAATCTTGGCTCTAGAGCCAAGATGGTAGCAGGGCTATACGAAGTCACTGCTTTGAGCGAGGACGGCATAAGTTCTGATCTTTCTAATAATGACTATGATTTACCTAAAATCAACATTGAAATAAACGCAGAATCAACGGCGGTTGATACTACGCTGCAACAAACACTGTCGCAGGTGTTGTATCCACAGAGAGCATCTAATTTTGATTCCTCAAGATATATTATCTATCCAAAACCATTGGTTGTATCAACAAAATTGGTCGGGGGAAGTGAAATACCATCGGGTAATGATGTTTATACTGAGTACAATAAAACCTTTGCTTCAAAAACAGACAATAATTCAAATATAACCAATGCCTTTGACCAACTTTTAACATTTGTTAAATCTGGCCAAGATAATAATATTGGAAAAGTTGGAATCCCATTTGAAAATGTCCCACAACAAAGAGACCCAAACCTTTTTGTTGTGGCCGACTTTGTCACAAATGATCTTTCATTACAGGCAGGCAAAATAGATACGGGACCATGGAGTATTGTATTGCGATCACATAGGTCCATTGACAATGAACGCATAGCTATTGACATAAGACTTGAGGCCATGCTTGTAACAACTGATGGCCGCGTGTCAGAAAGAATTTTTAGGTCACCTTATATAAAGGATCGCGGCCAAGAAGAAGCTGATTATGTTTATGACGTTGACTTACAAATTCCGTTTCTTATAGGAAACTCTGACACTCAAATGGTTTTAAGAGTATACGCTTATCCTTATTCCAGAAGTGGCCAGTTGCTTGATATCAATGCCATTAAATCTAGTTTAAATAACTTATCAGGTATAATACCTTTCGGCTTAAGAATTCAAGAACTCACAATTATTGATCATACTATTAATAGGCTTGAAATTGATCAAATAGATTCGGTTTTGGGATCGCCAGCTTTTTATGAAGACTTGCCATTGGTGCCCAATCGAACAATTGGTGATCAAGAATTTTGGTTTATCGCTGCTAATGATTTATTGACAACAAGGGTTGTTGATGGCTTGCGTGGCCTTGATGTTACTGGTTGTATTTATAGTCCAACATGGTTTGTGAATTTACCAAAAGACATTGAGGTACGATCAGGTGCCCAAGGCTTTAGAGACAGACTGGTTTGGTTTAGAACCGTGCCTGCTGAGGGGGATAATTTGGGAGAGTTTGCAGTTTCAGCACTTGAAAATCCAACAAGCGGCAGAATTCATGTTGTTCAAGACGGCGACCCTGAGATTTCAAGCCAGTCATTTAACTCTATGAATGCGACTGGAAAAATAATCAAACAATATAGTTTTGACGCACCTTATTTACCACTGCTTGACAAAGGAACTGTGCAGGGGCCAAATGGCAATGGGTTTAGAGACTTTGAAGGAAAAAACCCAAGTATTGTAATGATGCCTACAACTATGAGTGGAGAAAATCCATCTCTTATTGCATTGGTTGCCCAAGCTGATGATAGTGAATCTTCTTTCAATGTCGCACTTAATGCTCGCAGCGGTTTAGTGGGAAGCTGGATCGGTCCAAATAGAGAACTTGGTGAGTCTGAGTTCGGAAAAATAAGAAAAGTTGCACAAGGCATGTTCAATCCATCTGTTGCGATATCTAATAATGGCGTCAGCGCATATGTTGCTGGCTGGGTCAATCCTGGAACTATAGTACTTAAGCAGACAAATTTATTTGATGCTCGTAAATCAACCACAATCGCAGAGGGCTTAAATTTCATTATTGATGGCGACCCTAATCCATCATTGGGCTCTGGACAAAGATCAATTATTCCAAGGGGCAGTTTATCGGGGAAAGCTACGCAAACATTTCCAGCAATTATGATTGATGATCGAGAAATTGTAACAATTGCTTATGCAATTGATGGTGAATCAGGAAAACTATTTGCACGAAGATTTGACGGATATAATGTGAGCAACAAGTTTCTTCTAGCTGATTTAAGGGCTCAGGGCACCGCTGGAAATGATACAATTTCTATTTTTGGACCCGCGCTAGCCTGGAACAAAAAAACACATTCAGCATTTATGGCTTGGTGGTGCGGAGGTAAAATTTTTGCAGGATCGTTTTCTCTGCTAACTTCTGACTCTTCACAAAGTCTGCTCACTCCTATTCAATTAGTTGCTGGAAACAGAGACTTTACGTCCTCGGGGAACTCAGCACATGCATCATTTATAGCATTGAAATCCAATGGCTCATTAAGAGTTGATCAATTGGGCACACCAGAGCAAGACGTCCCAAGACAAAGAGTGGGCCTGTTTGTTAGTCAAAAATTCCCCCACCAAGGCAATTTATTCATTTGGTATCGAGACTCCGAGGGCAATTTGAGAATGCGCGAGGTGATGATTGGCGGAGTGGTCGGAGCCCCAACTATATACTCGCAAGATTAACACAATTCGCTTCGCGCAGACGTATTAGAATTGTCCAGGTAAAATTTTGGAATATATGGAAAAATAAAATTCATGTGGTATCGATTTGCTCAAAAAAAATCAAAAAACGAAGGCGTATTTTATCACCCTTTGGACATTTCTTTTAGTTCAACACTAAGGGGAATATTTGATTTTCTGAGACAAAAAAATTACAAAGCATTAATTGTTGGCGGATCGGTAAGAGATGCTTTGCAAGGCATAAGCCCCAAAGATATCGACATTGAGGTTTATGGAATATCATATGATGAATTGGCAAAACTTTTGTCTAACTTTGGCAAAATAGACATTGTTGGGAAAACATTTGGTGTAATTAAGCTTTCAGACAATGAAGGCAATGACTTTGATTTTTCTATTCCCCGAAGAGAAAATAAAACAGGAGTGGGCCATAAAGACTTTTCTGTAATTTTTGACCCCAGTATTAATCCCAAGGAGGCCGCGGCTCGCAGAGATTTTACAATTAATTCGCTGGCTTACGACCCATTAACAGAAGAAGTGCATGATTACTTTGGTGGCATTGAAGACCTTCAAAACAAAGTTCTGCGACATACAAGCAATGCATTCGCAGAGGACCCACTTAGGGTTTTGCGCGGAATGCAATTTGCCACAAGATTTAATATGAATTTGGCCCCTGAAACTGCGAATATTATTAGGGAAGAAGTTTCGGATGATGAGCACTACCATTCTTTGGCTAAAGAAAGAATCTCAGAAGAATTTATGAAAATGGCCACAAAAGGCAAATATCCTGGCAGGGCGATTCAATATTTAAAGGACACGGGATGGATTAGATTTTTTCCTCAGCTTGAGGCAATAATTGGCGTGCCACAAGAATATGAGTGGCACCCAGAAGGCTGGTCTCATTCATTAATTTCTAAAAAAAGCATTAATAACCAAGGTCAGAAACTTCCAATTGAAAATTTGACTCGCGAATTTCTTAATAGTGCCATTCGTGAATATCGGGCCAATCAACAAAAAACATTCAGAAGAAATTCCTCTTCACGTCAATCAAGAAGTATTTTGGCAGATAGCACCTTAAAAGAAAAACAAAACATTGCTTTTGAGATTCCAATAACAACCTTGATGTCAGTGATGGGGGATTCATTGGAAGAACACGCTGTTGTTCAAAATATGATTTACTCTGTTGCATCTTATGCGGCGGGCTCAATTTTGGGAGATCACAATAGCGCAAATGTGGGGTTTGCTAATCGCTCTAGCGATAACGCGCTTGATGCTGTTATAGATAATGCTGTATTTTCTGTTGATAATGACAGAATTTTATTCAATTTTGATTTGATATTTCGCACAAATAAAATTAATGATGCACAAACATTGAGCACAAAAGATGTGCATTTTATCACAATCGGTGACGTTGGCACTCATACTTCACACGTTATGGACGCGGCTGCTGAAATTGCGGACAGAGATGGTTTACAAGGGGATGAACGTGCCGCCCTGATTTTTGCTGCCCTTGGGCATGACCTTGCGAAAGCCACTACCACCGAACAAAGAGAAAAAGGTGGAAAAATCAGATGGACGGCTCATGGCCACGAGGAAGCATCTGTTCCAGTGGCAGAAGAACTTTTGCAATCAATAGGCATTAAGCAAGATATTATCAAGCGCGTACTACCGATTATTGAGCGGCATCTTGAACACATTAGGTTTAATCCAGCGACATCGTCTATTGCTCAAATTAGGCAATTAGCAAATAGCCTACACCCTGCTAATATTGAAGATTTGGCAAGATTAATGGAAGCAGACTCTAGTGGCCGACCACCATTGCCCAAGGGCCTCCCAGATCAAGCCAGACTAATGCTCAATTTGGCCCGAGAAGACGGCTCCAATGCTGGCCGACCAAATCCCCTAATACAGGGCAGAGATGTGATGCCTTATTATCAAAACAGGGGCGGCAAGCATATTGGCGAAGTGGTGCAAGATGCTTATAACGCGCAAATTAAAGGAAGAATTTCCACTGTGGAACAAGCAAGGGAGTGGTTAGATAACTATCTTCGTGGTCGCACATCTTTACTAAGAGGAGACGATATACTACCATATTTTAACAACAATGGCGGCCCACATATTGCTGAAATTCTAAAGCAGGCCTGGACCGCGCAACAAGCTGGGGAATTTGATACTCAAGAATCCGCAAGAAGCTGGCTGTCTAATTACATGCAAAACAAATCAAATAAGCCAGATGCGACTGTATAAAAGAATACATTAGGCTCATCACAACACCACTGATAGGATGATGATCTTGAAAAACAGAAAAATATACGCAGATGGCTGATATAAGAGAATTAAATGCGACTTGCATAATCGGGGCGATATTCGTTCCATCTGGTGGTTACATCGGAGGGACATATTCTCGCACAAGGGTGCAAAAAGACCCCGCTAATTTAGCACCATCTACATTTAATTATAATTCTAACAGGCCCAGTGATGTTTCGCCAAGGCTTCAGCCAATAGCACAAAATGCTGGTTCATTAATGGCAATTCCCAATAAATTTGTGGGAGCATCGCTTTGTACATTTGTTTTTGGGGGCATAGCACCTGATGATAACAAAAGCGGTAATGCAAAGCATCCATTGTTTAATCTTATTAAAGGTCCAAAAACATCTGTGGCCTATGATGATGACCCCAACACAATTTTAAAATATGACCCGACTTTTGATGGGGAAGCCAATGTCGGCACAACGGGAGATACAGAGGATGATTTTCCAGACTATACACCAGTAATACCCCCAGTGCCATCCTCGCAATTTCCTTTTATACCCTCAGTATCTAGCTCAAGGTTTCAAAATGCTCAAATACTACCAACTTATAATATTTGGAAACTAAGCAACATTGATGAATCTCAACTGACTTATAAGAAGTATTATGGTCCAGTTTTTCCCGATGGTTATCAAGGGCCACACATACGTCAAGTTTTTAACTCGGACGGTTCTTGCTCCGTTGAGGTTAGCGCACAAAATGTTGCGGCTGACATTAAAAGAATTTTCCCAATATCGAGAGATTTGATGTATGAAGATGGAGCAAAGTTATATTATCCAACATCTTCTGAGCAAACTTTTTCAAGAGAAATTAAAGCCCGCGGTGGAAAAAATTGCGGATTCCAAATACATTTTAACCACTCAACTGTGTCTTCAATGACTAATCCAAAATCAAGCGATAGTACAGGAAGCATTAGAATAACATGGGGGAACAATGCGCCTTTAAAAAAAGGCGACTATATAACAAACTATATGCTGACGTTAGTTCCTGGAAAATCTCCAGAACTTACGTTTTATCACCCAGGCAAGGGAGAGTGGACAACATTCCCTCTAAATGGCCCAACTTTTGGCGGAGGGGACGGCAATTATTCAGTTTATGTGCATTATTCTGGCCCATCAATGCTTGTAGGTTTTGATTCTGATATGAATCAGTGGAACACATTTTCTCCACTTGATGATAGACAGGGTGGAGATTATGCCAGAATTTACGAACATCTTATCGATGAAACAGCATCTATAAGCATGATATTAACCAATATAACCACTTCGTTTCAGTATGGCGGGATTGCTTTTAGTAATTACAATCCTGAACAGCGCATTCCTGATGCCAATGGCAATATTGATCCAGATAGTGATTATGGCTTCAATAAAGTTAGTTTTTCGGCCCCTAAAGACAAAGAATCAACAATAACACCATCTGCTATTCAAAAAAACCTAGATAAGCATAGATATTTATCAAAGTCTCAGCAAGATTTTGAAAATGATTTTGAAAGCAATGCTTCGTATTACGGCGACTGGAGGTCTCCTGGCCCCGAGCTTATTTATATTGAAAAAACAAGAGCTTCTGATTCTATCAGCACTCAAGTTGAGGGAATTATACAGTTTAGAACAACAATCGAGGGTGTGGGATTCTTGCATGTTCGAAACTCTGATGAGGGCACATCAACTGCGTCGCAAGGCCAGACACTCGGAGATTCGGCTGCTGGAAGTTTTTTCTCCGAAACATCAATTGCCTCAGAAGCCGAAACCCCTTCTTCTGCGGTTAGAAGCAAGGTTGTTCAGGAACTTCCTTGGGGTGATATTTCACAATGGCTTACTGGATGGTCTATTAACTATTCTCTTAACGGAAATAATCGCACATCTGTTGAAGGTCGCGCAAACATCACGCTTGTAAACATGGCGTTAACGGAAGAAGGAAGCCAAATTTTAGATGTTCTTGAGAACAACACACTTGCCGTGACATTATCTGCTGGCTACGGCGACACACCTGTGTATTTTCAGGGAATAATAGAGTCTCAGAAAACCACAAGAGAGGGCAACAAGATGGTTACGGTTTTGACAGCGACAGATGTCGCGACGAAGTGTCTATCAGATATACCATTCAGAAGCGTATTGTATTTCGGAGGCATGCGATACGGAAGAATTCTTGATTATTGTATTGCTTGTTCTGGATTCGGGGATCATTACATTAGGCAATCCGACTCGACTGATGAAAGATTTTCTATTTTTCAGAATAATATGAATTTCAGACTTTCAAACTCGCCAATTTCTGAAAGTTTGGCCAACGATGTTCTTAGTGCTAATTTTAAGAAAGTTATCATGGACGTAATTCGTCCCACTTTAGACTTAATATCTAGTAGAGAGGCTCTCCCTGTGTTGTTCTGGGACTATGACAACCAAATCATTCGCATAGGATGGAGGTATGAACCAGATTATCAAGATTCATTAAAGTTTCTTGGCTATGCCAACGCCGATAATGTAGCTTTTTATCCTAATACAAATTCAGATGATCTTGCGGAAGAAGACTTAGAGTTACAAGACGAAAATGCTACAAATGATATAATAAATGAAGAAATAAAAATTGATCCTTTGGCCATTCACGGCGTTTTACAATCAAAATATACAATATTCACTAATAATAACCAGCTTGTTGCTGGCATAACCATGTATGGACAGGCATTGGATTCTCGCATGATTGTTGAAGATCGTGTATTTAATGATGCATTTTCTGAAGATGCGCTACAAAAGCTTCGAGACAGTGTTGGACAAGGTGTTCCGCCTGACGCTGCACAAATTGGTTATGTAGGTTACAGAAAACATATTGTTGATCAGACCAAAACCACAACCATACCAGACAAACTTGCTCTTAAGCGATATGTAGACGATCTAGAAAGTGATTTTCTGCGACAAACATATCAAACAATTGAATTTGACTGTTATGTTGCAAAACCATTAAATCATGTTGGAACTTTTGTTGTCCAAACTTTTATTGGCGATGCAGAGCCAAGTGTTACTGATGCCTATCTTTATAGAGAGGTTAATTATACATTTGAGAAAGAGACCAATACCATAACCGCATCAGTCAAGGGGGAGAAATTCCCAACAATGATTCGTGCCCTTGACAAAGGCGCTGCTGTAACCAGCGAGGATATATTCTAATATGGCAAAATTTCGAGGAATAACAGAAGCTATCAGAGCCCAAATAAGAGAGGTGGCAAGAGAAGACAGATCATCTGTGTCTCCAGCTTCTCCTTTTGCTGTTTTATTCGGCGATCAAGAGCCAGAAAGGCCCGATGGCCCAACTGATGATAATGTTTTGCGCTGGGGATTTTCCACATGGGGAATCGAAAAGGTGACAGCTGAATATAAACCTAATGAAACACTGAGATAAAGCATGGAAAAAACACCTTATTATGGATTGGGATATTTAGTTCCTAATCAGCAAGTTGGCGACGTTCTTGATATGGACGAGCGCAGATTTCGTGCTATTGAAACTCTTACACAACATTTGTATTCTATTTTCGGCAATGGTGTACTAGACGATGATCCCTCAAATCCTTCGTGGAGAATTCAATCTATTTCTGGTGATGTAGAAAACATTTTAATAACACCTGGAAGAGGTCACGTTGGATGGATGAGTGCAGAAACTAATGCATCTCGCACACTCCGATTACCTACGCCACCTGGCGGTGCCACACGGGCTATATTTTGGGTGTATGCCACTTCAAATGACAACACTGCTGTCACAAGAGACGTGGATTTTCGTGTATCTTTGGTCGAAATAACCTCAAACTTGGATTATTACGTTGGCTTAGGCGGTGTTGAAGTTGATTATTCAACAAACCCTATCACAATAACTCCCCATAATACTGCAGCGTTTGGCCGTGTTAATATTTCTCTTTTCGCAACGTTGGCGGGGATTGTAAACAAGCACAAGCACATTGGCGGTGCGAATAATCCCAGCCAAGTTAATCTTGGCCCCAATAACCCTCATGTTCAGGGTAAGCTTTCGGGAGACTTTATCGAAGATTTAAACTTATCTAGCGTTACATCGGGCACCCTAGACGCAGAAAGACTTCCTGTAATCGATCACAACACTTTGACAAGAAGGGGTACGCTTACTCACCCTCAAATTGACTCCTTGCTTGCTTCTTTAACCAACCTCGGTGAAGGCTATAGACTTTCAGAAATCAGCATGGCCAATCGGCTGCAAATTGTTCTTGCATTAAAAAAACAAGTTGGCCTTGGTAATATTGACGAAGATCAATTGAATGCAATTTTCTATATTCCAGGCATCACGTCTAGCTCTTTTGAAGCAACGGGCATACCATCTGGTATAGAATTGGCAGACATTGATTATCTTAACCATCAGATTATTGGCACACTAACTTCTACCCCAAATGCCGATACGCTTATCTGGACAACTGATATAGATTTTAATCGCGCCCTTGACTTAGCTAATGTAAGAACCGTTGCTGATAATCCAGTGTCTCAAAATATTGTTGTAACTGGCACGGGATCATCAGGCGCTCTTACTCTTGACAGGCCAACAAATTACAGAGCAATATCTAACACCAACCTCGATTCACCTTCTTGGTCTGATGGATATATTTTCTTCGACCAATCAAGCAAAAACATTACGACCCCGCCACCCCCGCCAGTAATTCCTGCGCCTTCTTTTAACAACCAATTTACTGACATATATGAAGTTCAAAGATATTTATATCTTGAATTTTCAACATCTCAAAGCTGGGAAGGAAGAACTCATCTCGGGGTTGGAATTAGCGTGCCATCTTCTGCTACACCAGGTACAATTTATATGTATCTGATCGTTGACGGTGGTACTTCAAAAACATTAACCACGGATTCTGGCTCTAAACAAATTAGCATAAGTAGTCCTGTCGCCATATTGCCATCTTCATATCCTGACCCAACAGAAAGAGTATATAAAGTTCATGCTTTATCTGAATTCGGGCTAACATCCACGCAATTAGCAAGGGTTAAGGGCGTTGGCTTTTACTGGGGGACTTCTGATGGCTGGGATGGCGAAGAATTAGATTTCAGCTTAATTTCTCCGCGAGACGACGAGATTAGCACAACATTATCTCCAAATCCGCGAGTAATTGATGCAAGACAAGAAATTCCTGATACTACTAGTGCTATTTTCATTTGGAATGAATATCAATATGCTTCACTTGGCAGGCTTGTGTTTAGATTTAACTCAAATTTTGCCGATACAATTTATCATCTTGTAAACTGGGATGCAGTCTCTTCTGGTGGATCACAAGTTAGAGTCTATACTCGTGTGGCCGACACAGAAAACGACCTTGGAGTTTATTATACTGTTCCTGATGACACGCATCTTGTTGATACCAATTCCAGATCAGGAAGATGGATAGATATCATTGTGGAGCTTTATTCATCTGCGGATCGTTTATCTTCTCCAGTCTTAAATCTTCTAAGCCTTGCTTTTGAAGGCCCAGGAGCGCCAAATTCTAAAATTTGGAACAAACGAGAAACTGATTTAGCTAATGATCAAACTGGTTGGGAAACAACAGGTCGTGAATTTGTTAACATCACAGTCGGCCCCGATGTAATTGATGGTGGATTAACAAAAAATTACTTAACATTAACAAGCGCAGCTCAAGTTGGCCAATGGCTTTATGCTCGCGGAGACGCTTCATACAAAGCATTTAGCAATAACGGAAGTGACGAGCAAGTTTATCAAGACGGAATTGGCGATTCTTCAATCTCCTATATAACTCCTATTCAATCATGGAGTGGCAGCACATCATATGGGCTCAACAATCCAAGAGATTTCCAAATTATGCAAGATGATTCTGTTGTTTTTGCCGATACATTAAATGATAGAATCATTCAACTAGGCTCTGACGGGAATATTCAAAGAATAATTCAAGGCAACATCAGACTAAGAGCTACGAACAGAGACTTTGTTGCTCTTACAGCCTCTTATAACCCAAGACTTGGGAAACTGTGGATAGCTTTTTCACAAAACATTACAATTCTTGACGCTAAAAAGATATTCTTGACGTCAGAGCAATTGTCCATATCGCTTGGAGACCTCGGGGTTTCATCAATTTTGTTTTCTCCAATTGATGGAAAGTCAGCAACCCTGGAAGCAACCTTCACCGCTGAGAATCGAGCCAAAGTTAATAGTTGGACCAGCCCACTAAATGTTGTCATTACAGATGGCGCTGTGTCATCTGCAGGCAGTGATAGCGGAGGAAATAGTGGCGCGGGTGGAGGCGATGGTGGAGGCACTGTTGGACTTTCTTTTGGAATGATGTCTGGATCAATAGATGAATCAATATTTGAAAATCTTGGCACCAATACGGTTAGCGGCACTGCAGAATTAAATGACGGGCTACTTACATTTAGTGATGAAGATTTACTCGATGGGGATTTTGATGGCGATGGCGAAATAACTTCAACACTTCAGGGGCCAAATGGCCAGTCAGTTCGCATAGTCTTAAATGTTTATTCTGGAGAGGTTGTTTATGACAATATTTTATATCCAGTTTCTATTCAGGCAAACAATCTGGGCAAATGGATTATTGCAAATGCTCATACCGATGCTATTATTGCATATGATGCGAACTCATCAAGGCTTTGGACAGTTCCTAGTTCTGTGGCTCAATATATTGATGGGCTTGGAGGAAGTGCTTACGAACTTGAAAATGAAAACTTGCTAATTGCCACTCCGCTTTCTGGAAATAATAAGGGCAAGTTAACATTGTTAAATCGAAAAGCCAACAATGTGCCACTGTCTGTTTTGGAATTTGACGCCGATGTTCAAAGGTCATTGCCATATTCCAGCACGGAATTCTGGGCATTAATTGATGACAGGCTGGGTGATGGAAGGGCTAGCCGACTCGTAAGAATAAACACAAGCGGTCGGATTACGTGGGCTTGGGGATCAGGAATTTTAGTTAGGCCCACGGGACTAAACATTTTGCCAAGTGGCCACATTTTGGTGTCAGAATAAATAAGAGAAATTATGAAAATAGATTTAACAGAAAAAACATCTGGGTTTTCAATATTGACTGGGGATAAAAAGGGTTTTGTAAGCTTTTTGTCAGCCCCGATTGATGCTTATATTCGCGGCACTGATGAATCTGCTTCATTTTTATTAAGGAAAGAAGTGCCTGCCACAGTTTATCAAGAGCCAAATGGCAATATTATTATTTCTGCTTTTCGCGAAACTGTTTTTCCAATTAGTTTCGCAATTAAATTTAACGGATTTGATTTTCATCAAGAAGAAATAAACACCCTGGTAATGGGCCTTGGTGATGAAACCATTGTAGTAAGTGTAATTGAAGGCGGCACTTTGGCCCCTGGCAACAACGGCTCTTGTCAAATCACAATGACAGGCCCCACTATGACTATTGTATTGGATTTGATGAATAATAATTTTAGTAAATCTTCTTTTAATGCAATGTCATTAGAAACCCCTGATGCTTACGGCCCCTTAGACTATGTGCCGCAATTTAGCATTGGCGTTTTTGACCATTACAATCCGAATACCAAAGCGTTTATCAGGCCACGGCCCTTAAGACTGGGAGTTCCAGTTATTTCAACGTTGCCAACTCAGGGGGTTAGTCTTGAGCAGGATGAACAAGACTATTTAGAATCAGGAATAGCCCCAGAAGAAAGAACTTTGCACTTTAGAATTGTGTCAAGCAGAATTTTAGAATCTGGATTTAACGAAGGGGATTTGTCTGAGTTAAAATTAAAATTATGGTTACCAAGCGGTCTTGACACAGTTGGCTTACCAATTGATGTTCCAATGTATTATTTGGGCACAGACTCCGACCTTGGTCAAATAGGACCCCAGGCAAGTCAATCTGTTTATAGGGCAAGTTATACATTTCATAAAGAAGACACAATAAAGCATGTAGATGGATTTATGTACATGTCTATATATGTTCCGATTGTTGTACAAATGGCATTACCGATTGTATTCAGGGTTAGCGGCTCTGGCAGCCCAGGACCAACGCCTGACAGCACGGCAGCGGCGTTTTCTACAGCTGAGCCAACATTATCTTTTGCCGATAATGAACAGGTAGAAGCTGAAAATAGCCTGAAAATAATAAATAAGACAAAAAACAAGCGCAAAAAATCCAATAAAAAAACTTAATTGATTATTGCGCTTAGTGGAAATACCCAATGCCAATTCAAGTTAAGCTTCTTCTTCCAGATAATTTACAAAGCACGTATCTTCGTGCTGATTTTGTTAATCGCGGAGAAGTATATTCGATCAAGCGATCAAGTGTCCAGCCTTCACTGGACACCAATCGCCATGCTCTAACTTTTGGATTTGAACTCATAGACACCGAAACTCGGCTGCCAGTTGATTTAAACAGAGTAGTTTCTTTAAGGTTATCTAATGACAAAGAATTTGATCCTAACTCCACAATAGAACTAACCGATTGGCCGTCTGGTGGTGGATTTGATTCTTCTTTAGATTATGTCATCGATCTTGATCCTGATTATTTTTTCGGAGGCAATGATGTTGAAATAACCCCTCGGCCAACACCAGGGTCAGGATCGGGGCTTTTTATCGTTAATAATTGGCCTCTTTCATCGAATGGCGGTCTAACATCTGTTTACATGCAAGCCGTAGTTGAATCTACAGGATTGTCAGAGGGTACATATCCTGAGGGGTATGGCCTTTTCGATCAAATATTTTGGCAAGGAGAATTACCCAGTATACCTGGTGATCCAATTATTGAATCTTTGACTCCAGGTTGGACAGGATCAAAAACACTTGTAAGATTCAGATCGTCTGAAGAACCATCAACAGGCCTTTATTCGAGCGGTATTTCAAGATATCTTGGCCAAATAGTTGAGGTCAGAAAGGTTTCAGGAAACTATGATTTCTTTAGCTCTCGCGGCACTACGACAAGTGGAAATTTTAGAACCCTTGCCCCAGGCGTTTCTGCTAAACCTACAACACTTACCATCACTGGCTATAATACAAATTTTGCTGCAACTACATTTGGATCAAATGCTGGTAGAGTATTGGGCTCTAATTTAGACTTAGACACCACAGTGCATGCCACACTTGGCCGTGGTGCGATGTTCTACGTAAACCAAACGCAATCTTTTGACCCCACCGCCCCTGATTTTTTTGTTCAAGCCAGGGTTGGGATTAGTTTGGATAGTCCAGCAAACACCACTACAAGATATACGACCAAGATAGTAAAAACAAGCTTGGCGTCATCACCAGGATCATCTCAAGAGATAGTGCTTCGCTTAACGATTCCTCCAATTGGAGCACCTAGCGCAAGAGTTGTTACAAACACGAATGGCGTTGAAAGCGTCGCTTATTCGGAAATCACTTTGCCACCTGAGTCAGCCCCAGTCTTAATCAATGGCGGTGTGATAGAAATTTATGCCCAAGCCACAACAAGTGGATATTACCTTCTGGATGCTTATTTTACACCCGATGATCATTCCATGTCGTATCTTCTTGCATCTACGGCTGTCCCTTCTTACACAGGGGCTTTGACTGCGGCAATTGGCGCATCCATTCAAGATGGCGATGGAACAGTCAGATGTGATGAAATAGCAATGGGCGGTTGCCGACTTATTCAATCAGCAGATATTGGGGACGCCCAATTTGATGACCTTTCCAATGCGTTCTTACCATCGCTAAACATTAGCACAGATTCTGGTGAATGGGCCGCGGCCCTGGAAGATTATTGGATTCGATATTCCGAGGGCACATCTATACAGCCCTTGGCTATATCCGACGCATTATCATTCCCTTACAATGAAGCTGGCGCACAAGAAGTTCAGACAGTTTATCCTACACTATCCGAAAGAATTAACTTAAGCTGGTCTATGGAGCATAGTGTTGGAGAATTTTATGTTTGTATTTCTCCGACTCCAACCAGCGAGGCATCTCCATCGTTGCTTAGGCCAATGGGAATGCGTTGTCGCCCAGAATACAATTTAACTTCAGAGCCCATGAATGCACCCACAATAATGGTTGGGTTTAGCGCCAAGAATAAAAACATATTTATTTCACAAAGGCTTCAAGATGGCTCTTTGCGTACAAATAATTGGCGGCTTTATGACACCATTGCCAATGGCGTAGCAAATTATTCTTTAACGCTTGATGCGGATCATTCTAATAATTTTTCAGATGGAGCAAGCGTTGTCCTTAAAAGAAATGCTGATGTCATTGGCGTGGTTAAAACTGAATTGCGTCTTCCGTCTGCCGATGAAGGCATTGGTTTTTTTGTTTCCATGGGAACATATGGTGACGGCTTCGGCTCATCAGGGGCCACCAATCGATTATTTAATGTATTGCTTTCGGGATTGCCGACAATTAACTCGCCATCAGAAACAAACCCTGCAAACGTAAGACATTTTTACAAATCTACATCATCCGCAACTAATGCGAAGCCTTGGTTGGGACAAATGTTGATATCTGGCAATACGGATGAAAAAGATTGGGATTTTTCATTGCCAATTTCATCTAATGAAGATGAAATTAATGTTCGAGTGGCAACAACTGGAAGCAATATTAATTTTGCGTCAGCTCCTAATTCTATTGACGGAATTACATTATTATCAGGAAATAAAGTTTTGGTTAAAGATCAAGAAATTGATACTGAAAACGGAATTTATGAAGTAACAAATGTTGGCTCGGGCACAGATGGAGTGTGGACAAGAAGTTTATCATCTTTGCCGAATGGTTCTGATCACAGGTATAAAAAAATTCATATCGACGAAGGAACAATTCACGAAGGATCAAAATGGTATATTGAAGATTATGCTGGAGAATACCAAGCTGGCACCACGCCAATTTTAATTAAATCTACAACTTGGGTTCAATCAATTGATATTCAAAATATTCCAGAATTTCTAGCATCTTTGGACGCAGAACTTTTAGAAATTAAGGCCAGATCAAGAGATACTACATCACCAATTATAGAACCTATCAAAGTTAGGTTCTATACTGATTCTGCAGGAGAAATTGGAACTCCGCTGACAGACTGGATTTTTGTCACAAGTCCGTATTTAAATTCGGGTAGACTTGCTTCATATAACAAACTTATTCAAATAAGATTAAATACTGCGTCTTTAACAGTGTCTAATAATACAACACTGTGGATGGCGATACAATCACCCATGGGATGTGATTTGGCGTCTGCTAATGCAAGATCGGCAGGGTCATGGAATGAAATAGAAGCCTCTTCATTCAGGGGATGGAGAAATGCACAGGGCCTGTGGTATAAAATTTTTGCGAATGCCTTCCAGAGACATGACAACGTGTCGCATCAGGCAGTTATTCAGATGAGATTTAGGGCGGACTCTCATGCCAGAGTCCAGGGTCACGCCAGCGCTTTGTCCCAGCAGTATAAAGTTGATATATCAGGACCTGTGTCAAGTGCAACGCCCCGCCCAGCAATTGACACAGCCTTGCCGCCAAGCGTAAGGACAGCTGTTATAAATATTGATGCCGAAGATGATGATTCTGGAATTTTTGCTTTTAGAATAGCAAAAGAAACTGACTTTGGCGCAGTGGTGTGCTCACCATGGATGTCGTGGAATCAATTTTTAAATGGCAATGCCGCACAATACACAGTATATCTTTATGGTACCTGGCATTTAACAAGCCACGGTTATTATAACACCACATTGCTTGCTCAAAACACTGGCAATGATGGGTCAAGAAAAGTTTGGGCTCAGGTTATGGACGGCGCAGGCAATATATCTGAGTCATTCCCGATCACTCTACTGGCTCAAGCCATCGCCGTCGTTGATACTACACCGCCTACGGGCCAGGTGGCTTTCGTCAGTGGCGTAAATGGCGAGATTATCACTGAAGGCAATAATCAAGACTCTTGGCTTAATATTAATGGCCAAGACCGAGTAACAGCCATTAAAGATTTTAGAACTCGAAATATCAATCCTGATGGCTCTTTAGATTCATGGTCGGTTTGGATTCCTTTTACCGAGTATCAATCGTATTTACTTGATTCAGTTGATGGTTTAAAACGAGTCGAAGTGCAGCTCAGAGACTATGGCAATAATATAATTCCCGAGAATGCTGTGTGGGACGCACTAAGTCAATATGCTTCCAGGGGGGTAGTTTTCCTTAAGGCATGTAAATGGGACCCGCCGATTAGCGAGCTGGAAGAATCTGTTTATTTATCTGGTATCAAAACCAGCGAATATAATAATTACAAGCTCGTGGACAGCCTAAATCAAAATTATGATGCTTACACGGCCTTTAATGTAATATCTGACTCAGGCCCAGACATAGGTAGAAGAATTTTATTAAGAGCCAACGACGAAGTTGTGGTTACAGGTACGAGTATTTCTTATGTTATCGATCCGTCTCAAGGATTGATCATCTTTGATTCTGCTCCTGACCCACTTGCTGATTTAAGAATAGATATTGTGCGCACATCTGCCGTTATATATAGATGGAATGGGTTGATATTGCATCAGGTGGCAGATTTAAGTTTCCAGAATGAACAAATTGCATTATCTCTGGCCTCAACCAATAATTATTTGTATATTGGTTGTGCTTCTGGAAATATTTATGCGTTTGACGGAAGACTGGTAATAGGCCCTATTTATAATTGCAATGATGATGGCGATCCATTGCCAGTGACCTGTTTGATTTCTCACCAATTCGCTCACGAATCGGAAGCATATATATATGCTTCCACTGGCAACACTCCGAGGCTTTATCGAGCCCCTGTTCTTACTGCTGCCAACAATTCTGCATGGAATAGGGTTGCTGCAATAGACGATTTGGATATTAGCGCGGGTTCAGTGCTTTCTATGGCCAGTGGATTTGACCATATTTTTATTGGGATGAACAACGGTAAAGTCTTAAAATATGACCTACGCCCGTTGCGTGTCGGCGCAGAGGAAGAATATGAACAATTAACTCCTTATAGCCTTGATGCTCAATATTTGGGCGAAGATGAATCAGTCACCTTGCCCGTACAAGCACTGATACACTCTGGGGATCAAATTATAGCGGGTATTGGTGATCGCCCAGAAGTTTGGTCATATACGGAGAGGTTTTTGCCTAACCCAATCAATGATGAATCATGGGCTATTGCCAAGTTGGACAGATGGTTTGTTAACGACCCTGCGCCTGCGCAGTTTTACACTCAAGACGGCGTGACGACAAGTCGTGGCCACACAAATTTAAACTATCAGAGAATATCCGATCCTTATTCTCCGAATGGATTTAGAGACATATTAATTATGTTTGGAGCCGCGCTAGAAACCACTCAATTTGAGTATGGTATCGGAAGCGATTGGGAACAAGTATCAAGCACGCAATATCCGTCATCAATTATGGATACTCCATGTCATGTTGCTACAACGGAAAATATTACTCTTTCAGGTCTTCAAACAATTGATGGTGTTGAATTAATAGCAAATGATCGCGTTCTTGTAAAGAATCAGAGCAATGCAGCACAGAATGGAGTCTATATAGCGCAATCGGGGTCATGGAGCCGAGCTTCCGACCTGAATGATGCGGGAGAGTTTAGCTACAGAATGGGGATCAGGGTCACAAATGGAGACGACAATGCGCGATCAATGTGGATACTAAACACTCCTGGGCCATATACAGTTGGAACAACGGAGCTTGAGTATATTGAGCCATCTTGGACTTTTGAGGCCGAAGTTATGAATATTAATGGCTCAGGGGCTCAGGGAATCCAAATTGGCGATGGATTTTGGCATTTAAATGTTTCTTTTAACAGAACAACAGCAACCATTCAAAGTGGAGATAACATTAAATCCCGATCTTATATAAAGCATAGCGAAATCACTCCCTTTATGGCAGTACAAGGCGGTTTAAAATATCCAGAGTCTGGCGTAAAACGAATATGGGATTTCGCCTTGGATTCAGACTCATTATTGTCTCAAGAAGACCAGGGTCCTTATTGGATAGGCAATAATACCTCCCCCAATGAAGGCATCAATGGCAACGTTGAAGATTGGAAAGCCTCGCAGTTTGTGATTCCTGCCAATGACAACAATGACGCTGGCATCATTGAAGCAGAAACTGAATATGGAACTGCATCATTCACTGCTATAACAAGATTTTTAAGAATAACACCCGCAAAGAAGGGTGACCCTAGAATACAAAACTCCAAGGTTGACTTAGGTGCAGATGAAATTTTGGCTGATTCAGGTGCTAAAATTTTAGTGAGAATAAGAATTGTGTCGAAAAGCGGCCACCCAATTCTAAACTCCAAAATTAGAGCTAGCTGGGCGTCTGATAGCAACAATTTTGTAAACTGGGTAGAAAAACCTTTGCAAGTCAGCAACGATTTTGTAACATACGAACTCCAACCTAGTTGGTCAGGCAAAATTGATGCATTGTCCCTGGAAATAACAAACCTTCCTGAAGGTGATGACCGCCCTGATTTTATTGACATTGATTTTATAGCAATCGCATCTAATTATGCATCTCCTGATTTAAGAGATAATTTAACTCCTATAAGGGTCGCAGTTACTGGCAGAAAAGTTCAGCTTTATGTTGGAAAATCTGAACAGCCTCTCATAGACGAAGTTAACTTTATGGCCCTTCCAACACAAAAGAGATTTGTTAAGTTTGGTAAAACAAATATCTATGAAGATAGTTCTACATGGGGCTGGGGAAATCTTAAATTCCTAGCTGGTGCAGCTTATCCTCCAATAACGCGAGAAATTTATGACTTCAGACTGTCGTGGAGATTCCCAAGCACTGGCGGAACAAGAGTTTTGATTTCACACGATGGAACGGTTCATGCCTTAACAGATGGTATATATTTGAACAAGATCGGTGATAATCCCGATGACAGACAAATGAAAATATGGTCATACCAGGCCGATAAAGAAGTTTGGAAGCTTGAAGGCCCATCTCCATCGAGAGAGCCACAAGACTCAGAGCTTTTGGGACTCATTAGACCCTTTGATGGCGTTTCATACCGCGGATCGCTAATCGTCGCTGGCCAAAAAGGCAATATACGTCATTTAACCTAGCCATAGGTGATTTTGATACAATTGTATAACTAGAGAGTAGTAAAATATTTTACTACTCTCTAGTTATTTGAGCCGCAGCTATGGATTCTCAACCACCTAAAAAATCTAGGAAAAAATCGCAAAAAAGCGAGCCACAGGAAATACAGGCGTTCTCCACCGCCCCTGTATTTAGTTCTGCGGCCACTACATTAGATGGGATATACATAGATGTTATTTTTACAGACCCTGATAGCACAGCCTTATTACCAACAACTGGAAATATTCCTGGATTTAGTGTCACTGCAAATGCTGTTCCGCAAACTGTTTTAATTTCGACAAGAAAAGGCAACTCTGGCATCGCCGCAAAAACTGTAAGAATTCAACTTCAAAACGCTTTGGTTACTGGCGAAACTATTCTGGTTAGCTATGCCCCTGGTTCCCCGCCGTTAACAGATAATAATAGCACCCCTGATGCAGTTTTAGCGTTTACAAATCAGCCTGTTACCAATAATACCGTAGAGAGAGTTCCCCCTGTGTTTAGCTCCGCGGCTTCATCTGTGGACGGCACAAAAATTGAAGTAATATTGACAGAAGCTACCAGCCCGCCAATACTTCCTGGCTCTGGAAATATTCCTGGATTTAGTGTCACACAAAATGCCTCTCCTATCACGGTTACAAGCGCAAGTCGAAAAGGCGCATCGGGCGTCAATGGCAGAACTGTAGTTTTAAATTTAGCCACCATTATCACTCCTGGCACCACTCTGCTTGTAAGCTATAGCCCATCTCTTGGTGATCCTCAGGCCATCACCGATTCTGCTGCCATTCCCAACGCGATGCTTGCGTTCACAAACCAAGCAGTAACGAATAATACGGTCGAGCGAACTCCGCCTGCTCCATCATCAGCTGCAACAGATTCTGGTGGGACATATGTTGATGTGACATTTACCGAAAATGTCACGCCGACAACGCCATTGGGCTTTGTTGTTAAAACCAACGGAATCACAAGAACATCTTCGGCCACCAGGCCGTCGTCAGCGGTGTATAGATTAACACTATCTGGATACACCATTAATGAAGAAGACATAGTTACAGTTGATTATATTGCTCCAATCTCATCTTTTGTTACAGACACAAGTGCAAACAATAATCCATTGGCTAATTTTTCTAATTACCCTGTGACTAATAATGTTCCAGATGCCACATCTCCGATTGTTGATTCCGCTGTTGTTACTTATGAAGGGAATGGATATGTTGTAGAGATTTTGTTTAATGAAAACAAATCACTTCCCATGCTGCCAAGCACAGGCGCAACTGGATTTTCTGTTTTTGTGAACGGTGCGCAAAGGGCAATTGTTTCAGCTTCAAGAAAGGGGCCTTCGGGCTTAAATGCAAAAACATATGTTTTAACACTTTACTCGCCAATAAAACCAGGCGATGAAGTTGAAGTTTATTATTTGAGTGCATCGGGGAACTTAGAAGATTCTTCAAATAATGCAGTCGCTTCCTTTACTGAAATTGCTGTTAACAACTCTCCATCATCTCCTGCCCCTTATTTTGATCCATTAAGTTGGTTGATTCATGGCGGCAACATTCCTGGTGGAGACTTACTTGAACGTCGTTACGGATATCCTATAGCCAAAATGGTATTGGACACTGTGCCTCCTTTCGGAGATATAATATTGAATGAAAATCTGGGCGCAGGAGGCATTGCTGTGCACAGATTCGCAATATATGGCACGGCACAGAGTGGTGGAGGCTCGGTTCAAGAAGAGCTGTTTGACAATAGATATGAAGCCTGGAGATTCACGGCTTCTGGCGATCAAAGAATCACAGACATAACTCTTCGGCTCAGGCGAGAAGGAACTATTAGTAACTCCGCTGAGCGATTAACATTGTTTTTATATTCTGATCAAAATGGCCTTCCAGGATCAATTTTGGCCGTATCTTCGGACAGAATAATTTACAGCGATCTTGAAGAATCTTTTCAAGACTTTGTTCTTTCGCTAAAATATGATATTAAGTCTGATGTAAAGTATTGGTTTGTTATTCAGGCAACATCATTGCCCACTGGCGGCACAATTCGATTAGGGGTAGTTTCTGATACCGAGACGCCATACTCTACCTCATCCGATGGAGTAACCTGGAATAATCCTACTTTGGGTAAAAAAGGTTATTACTTGATTACAGGCCAAGGTGACACTCCATTAGACGGAATAACTCTGGCCGAGGATGCCCTGGGTCAGCCCGTTCGCGAGGCGACAGAGTTTGGGGGAGCAGATAATGAGGGAAGATTTGAAACAATTGGTTCAGGTGCCGCACATGCTTTAACACGATATATTGAATCTACGGGACTAAATGAATCGGGGAATTCAGACTACCCAGATGTTCTGTCTATTGAAGTTGGCGTTACAGCAAACAAGCCAAAGTCTTATATTGTTGAAGTAAAAACATCTCCGAATTCTGGATGGCAGCCTATTTTCAAGTATATAGCTGACCAAACAACACGTGACTATATATCTTATACATTTGCTTCGCCAGTAAGCTTATATGCTGTTAGGCTTAGGCACAGGGGCGATTTTTACGCAGCTAATGAAGACGGAACCTTAACAATTGCTGCTTCAGACCCTGTCACTGGTGTGGACGCGATTCAGATAAGTCATTATGCCGACTTTAGGGATTCAGCAGATTTTTATTTAGCTGATGAAGAAGGCTGGATTCCATTTACAGACGGCATATCGATTTATGATTGGGATTTAATCAATCGTGATAAAATCTGGCAACCACGGACTGGACTTGCTAATTCAGCTTTGTCTCGCGGTGTAAGGCTTGGGTCGGTTGTTGTTTTAACATCGAGAAACTCTTTTTACACACTTGGTACAACGGGCAATCTTGTACTAAGGCAAACATTGAGCTCTGGCGTAGCTATACAATGTTTAACACTGCATAGAGAGCAAGTATTTGCTGGCACAAATGATGGCTTAATATACACATCCTCATCTGGAAATTCTTACACGGTTATTAATCCCCCAACTTCCAATATTGATCCAACACCATTGCCGCTGCCCTCAATTAAGTCATTGGTTTCTTATCGTGGTAAGCTCTGGATAGCGACTGATGGCCCAAATAATAAGGCATCTTTGTGGACATGGGACTCATCTGGTGCATTTGAATTTGTGCGCAATTTCAACCAGCCTAATGTTTTTGATTTGGCTGTAGTCGGTGGCGCATTATTTGTGGCCCTGGGCGGTGCGGACACCCTTGGTGGAGGAGCAATATATGCCTTTAATGGTCGAGAATGGTCGCTAACTTTTGATACTAATGCTGATGCTGTTGAAAAACTTGGGTATTCGACAGCAAGCCAAAAGCTATACGCTGGCTTAAGGGGGGGATCATTATGGGCACTGTCTTTTGATGACAATTTTGCCCCTTTGTCTTGGGTCAGGGCTTATGATTCTGATGCCGAACATTTTTTAGGCCTTTATGATGATCCATCTGGAGAGTATTTCTGGATTGCCACAGACACAGGTCTAACTTCTTATGTAAAAACCCAAAATGCGTTTTTGCCAATGGAGCCGTTGATTTCACAAAACACTGGAATAAGAGCCGTGTGGACCAATGGTACGTCAAGTAGTTATTTAGCGCCAGAAGACGGTGATATAGTTGAATTTTTCGACACGACTATAAACTACCCCAATCTATCATCATCGAGGCCATCTGGGGTTAATGACACTTATGTCAATGCTGTTTATACGGGCTATATTAACCCGCAATACACAGAAACATATACCTTTTTCTTAACAATTAATGATGGCGCTCGGCTATGGGTTGGAGACACATTGGTTATAGATTCTTGGTCTAATAAAGTTTCTCCAACCGAGGCCAGTGGCGTTATCGCCCTGCGTGCCGACAGCATGGTTCCTTTTAGATTAGAATTCTATCAAGCAAATGGTTCGTCACCGTCATTGGTTTTTGAGTGGGAAAGTGATACGCAAACGAGACAAGTTGTACCATCTTCTAGATTTTACAGACCTATAAACTCTAGGGGAGTCGTATATTTGGGTGCAAATGCTGTATCCTTCAATGAAGACGGTCAATCTTATGTAATAGACCCTGAATATCTTGGACAACGCAAGAGATGGGCTTACTTAAGGCTTAGAGATAGAGTTGGTAATGTAACGGGTGTTGATAGCGGATACACTTATCCCGATCTTTCTGATGAAATTATTCAAGATGCACAAAAAAGAAATGGCGTCCGTGTGTCTGACGGCAGAATTTATCAAATTTCTTCTGATAAAACAATTCAAGCGACGTTTGGCTCGAAAGTCGCTGATGCACTTTATGCTCCGAACAGAATGGTTCGTCAAAGTGGTTATTATGAAGCTGAGCCATTCTATTCAGCCACACTAACACGATGGGATAAAATTGGATTTCTGTCAACATTCCCAGCGGGAACGATTCAAGGAGACGGCTTAGATCGCGGTGTCGAGGTCGCACTGTATGTGAGATCAGGTGATACAAGAGATGAATGCTTGGCAGCAGACTGGGGCAATGCTTATGCTTATACTACAATTAACAGGCCTGACAATGCCTCTTTGAGCGCTGTTCTTCAAGAATTTAATATTTCCACTGTTGATGGCAAGTGGTTGCAATATAAGATTGTTTTAACTTCTGCGTCAAGAAATCTTTCGCCTGAAGTTAGAGCGGTTACGCTTTCTTATCTTGCGGCCAATGCAAGTTACTTCTTTACAACCGTGTTTAACACTGCTGATGAATCTTCTGACTTACCTTCTCCCGAATTCAGAAGAGGTCTTTTAACATCAAATTACATGGAAAACGGAGGGCAAATTGTCTATGCTTACACCACTGATGACTCTTCGGGCAATGCTTTTGATTTCAGCAGATACACCCAAATTGAGCCCAATAAAGTGTTTGAATTGTCGGTGCCGTCAAGTAAGATAAGATTTGCCATACTTTTAGTATCAGTAGACTCTATGAACCCTGCCGTGGTTGATGATTTTGCAGTTCAGCTTGACGCTGGTCCTTACGATCTTAAATTCATGGATTAAACTTTTAAAGCTGTATAATTTCCTTAGACTTGCATGTTTTTAAGCAAGTTTTCTCGAATGAGTATTTCATCGAATGGCAAAAAGAACACCGATCTATAATTTTTATAGCTTAGAGCTGGGAGATAAATGGTATCCTGGCTTTGACGAGGACAATATGAGAACAGCTGAAAATGAATCTGCTGCTCTTTACAGATTTGTAAGTCCTGGAGTTCTTGAAGGCTGGGAAGTTGAAGTTTTTAATTTTGTTTATCGAGATGAACAAGTTGATCTGATAGAGAGCTATTTAGATGATCCAGATAGCCCAGAAGGTTTGCGACTTCAGTATATGGGACTTGTGCCATCGGTTGAAGTTGACTTGGCAACAACTACTAATATTGTGCTTTCAGGAAGCTCTGTAAATATTGATGGTGTATTATCGGGAGTCAATACGATATTGGTAAAAAACCAAACCAACCCCGAAGAAAATGGAATTTATCTGTCATCCAGTGGCGCGTGGTCCAGATCAGAAAATATAACTTCCGATACTGTTGTATTAGTAAAGAACGGTGACACAAATTCAAGAACCCTTTGGGTCAATAGCACAATAGATGAATCATTCGTGCTGGATACTGATCCAATTTATTTCGAAGACGCATTTACGCAGTGCATCAGGGTTTCGCCAGGCAAAGGCATTATTAGCATATACCCTGCCAGAACATCTAATCCTTTTTATTTTAGACTCCCCAATCCTGAGATTTTTTATGTCTGGGCCGAAGCTAGCTTATGTTTACAAACAGAATATATTGCTGCGATCACCGCGCCGTTATCTCCTGATGAAGAATGGGATCAAAAACGAGACGCAACTTATCTTGCATCTGTTGAAGTTGCAGAAGATAACACAACTGGCATACCATATGTTTTGGATATCGAATACGGAGACAGAAGGAATGTTTTAAAAAACCTTGCAGGAGCATTGCAAACAGCCCTTAGGCGAGCATTTTATAGACATGTTCACATAGGTGGCCCAAACAGCCCTACAAAAATAAATTTATCGACCCATTTGACACTAAAGGCAGAAGGTCCTCTTGGTTCAACTATATTTATTGTAAAAACTCTCGCTGGCGTGCCATTTACATGGGATTCTTCTTCCTATGGCGTCCCTGTAGTTAGAGTGAACAATAGAGTTTTGCCAAGCTCTTCCTATGTTTTGGATTCTGGGCAGGGCAAGCTTTTTTTAAAGAATAGCGTTTCCCAGGGATCAACAATACAAATTGTATTACCTCTTTCGCCTCAAAAAACACTAAGAATTCACGAAGATTACAACATTACTTCTCCTTATGTGTTTTTAACCGATGGATCAACGCAAACTAATGAAGACGGCGCGGAAGAAGAAATAATATTTTTATGGTCTTCTGATGATTATCATACCCCAGAGGTTTATTTAAAAAATGAATTATTGGATGACAGGCTTTACACTGCCATTCCTGAACGTGGTGCAATTGTTTTCAATGACCCCGATACATTTGATCCTCCACTAAGTTCATATAATGATACTGACCTTGCTGTAACCTTGACACGACTTGGGTCAGAAATATCAGGGACTTTATCTGGAAAAAGATTAACAAATATTGACGCATCTACCTTTACGAGAGGCAAGCTTGATACTAAGCGATTGTCGAATTTAGATCATGTTGGACAGGTAAGATTCAGAGAAGTTGCAGAACTTCGCCCTACGCTAAGACTTTTTCCCGAGGGCGACCATAAAACATTTTATCCCGAAATACCAGATTCGGCTTTACAATACGGGACTGATTGTTATTATTTGTTTAGAAGCAAAAACTTCACTTTGCCTATTTTAATAGGCAGCAAGCGAGGACTTATACAAACCACGGATTTTTTCAACACGCAGTTTGTTTCTTCTTGGCTTTCAGACAGGGGAAGAATTAAATTTATATTAGATGAAATTCTTCAAGCCGATGATCTAGAAAATCATTTTAAAACAACATGGCTGATCACAGAAGAGGGCAGAATTTGGTCCACCAAAGATTTGGGTTTGTCTTGGCAAATTACAAAACAACCTATTGTAGGCCAAAATACTGCGATTGGTAAATCTTTATGGGTTTCGAGCCAAAGAGATGAAAAGATAACCAATTTCTTGGTAAATTATGAATGGTCAACAAATGTTTATTTTGGCACGAACCTTGGGCTTTTCACTGCTAACATTCGAGAAGGACAGTCAGAAAACGAATGGTCTTGGACAAGACTTTCTAGATACCGTGACGAAAATGGACTACCAATTGATGATTCTTCAATCGGAACCATCAACGCAATACAAGAAATTGTCACAGTAAATACATCTACAAATTCATCCACAGGAGACGTCACTAAAACCTTTAATAAAACCCTTTATATTGGCGCAACCACAGGCCTTTATGTTGGCGGTAACGGGGAAGTCAAACGCATATCTGCGGACAATGTCAAGGGGTTTCATTGGATTAGGAACGGAGATGTCAACAATAGTCTTAATGACCTTCTGTGGTGGACTGACGCTGCCGTTTATATAACTCATACTGCGCGGTTTTTTGATGATGGTGAAGGAAATACTACGTGGACAAATCCTTTGACATTGTCTAATCTTTCATTCTCCAACGTTCGCGTAGGCACCGTGGAAAATGTTGACCTCAATGCCGCGCCAAATATAGTTGATGGAATAACTTTATTAGCAAACAACAGAATATTAGTCAAAAATCAAACTAATCGCGAAGAAAATGGGATATATACAGTTCAAACATTAGGAACTGGCTCTGATGGTGTTTGGGTGCGTGCAGTGGATGCAGATCAAAATTCTGAATTTACAGCATATAAGCGTGTATACATTACAAATGGAGACGACTTTGGAGACTCATCATGGTATTTAAAACCTGATCCAGATAACAGTTCTTATAACATTGGTGTCACGGATATCAATTGGCATCCTGTTCGACTGCGGGTGTATCAAAATGTTTCTTCTGAAATTAATGGGATTACTCAAAGAGACTCTAGAAGCGATTATTTAGTTGCGCATGCCTTAGGATGCGCAACAATTGAAGACAATTTTGAACCTGGGGCTTTGCCAGCAAGCATTAACTTACCGTGGGATGACGTCAGGCAGGGCTCTTGTAATTCAATTATGTCTATGGCAAGTCAAAACAGCGACGAAGGAGTGCTGTTTGCTGCTTCTGACAGGGGTATATGGAAGTCTACAGACTCTTTATGGAATATAAATCTCAATTCACCACCTTGGGTTCGGGCCAGAAATGAATTTTATGAAGCTAATCAACCCACTATTTATGATCAAGTAACTTTTCAGGAGGTATTAACAGGATTCGCTTATTCAGAAGTTTTTCAGTCGTTTGACTTTGTCGCTGTTCAATCGCCATGGAAGCGCTTTGTATATGAAAGAGATTATCAAAAGTTTTATACACGCCCATGGAATACCAACGCCGAGGTCGTTGTGTATATTAACGCTCAGCAGTCTCACATACCATACTCTCTCAATCCTTTGGACGGCTCAATTACTTTCACTGAGAGCCTTGGGCCTATTGATGCCAAACTTGTTACTATTACGATTGTAAGAGATGGCGCGTTCGTATCCAACACTGGCACCACTCCTCATGAAGAACTACCGAGGAGCTTCTTAATATCCGCTGAACCAGTTACTCGATTGGCACGACGATTATCTCCCGCAGATTTAATAATTTATGTTGAAGATGCTTCGGAAATACCAGTAAATGCTAATTATATTGAAATTCGATCATCAACAGCAAGAGAAAAAATATCCATCAATGTTGATCCCACAACAAGAGCCATAACGATTCCTTTTCCCAGATCAACCCAGAATATTTTTGAGCCTGGGTCTTCAGTACATATTATATCAACAGGTACTAAATTGGGCATTGAAGATGAAATTACATTGGCGCAAAGTAATTTGACATACCACTTTGCCTCTGTTGACAATGCCAATACTATTAGGCTTGCAGCCGCAACAGAAAATGAGTTCCCAGGTCTTTACGAGAATTTCACTGGCACTCCTGTTAATAATACTGCTTTTGATCGCGGTCTGAAAAAATCTATTGTTTTGGATATGTCAGCTTCTCCTAGCCCATTGGACAATAGAGCTACTAATTCTGCGTTGTTCGTTGGGCTTGGGCCATCGTCAGCAGAATCTGCCTCTCAGCCTCAAGCGACATATGCCATCATCAACCCATCAAAGTCTGGCGATCAAATGAGAGTTGGCACAGATAAAGGCACATGGATTTATCAAAGTGATAAGTGGCTTAGCGAGGCTGACTTAAACAAGTCGGCACGTGCATATTTTATTAAAGATATAAATGGCACTTTGACCATTGGGGCAGACACAGGACTATGGGAGAAGGACACAGATAATAATTGGATTCAAAACCCTACATTTACGCAGGCTACTTTTGATTATATATCTGGGTCATGGTTTGGTGGAACCTTTGAAGCTTGGGGCAAGGAAGATGGCCTTGCGTTTGTTACTGTGCCTCAGAACAATGAATCCTTCATATCTGACCACTTTGACCCTGTTGACGGAAGAAGGGTTTATGGATTGTACAAAGATCAATTTATTCGCCTGAAAACAGACGCAAATGGAAACACTGTTCAAGAGAAGATAGACGCGCTGTATCTTTGCACTGAGGATGGCCTTTATGGAGTGACTAATGGAAGTAGAGGCGGGGTATTTTCTTCTGTTCTGAAAGGAAGAGAAATGTTTGGCTCAAATCCAATAAATGCCAAAATTTACAAGATTTTTAAAGCACCTTCAACTCCACCGTCCACGAAAGAAACCATTCCTTTGTTTATTCTCACAAGTAACGGAATTTACAAAGTTAGAAATTGGCGATGGTGTGACCCTGAAGATGCCAATGGTTTGGACTTTTTCGTGGAATCAAGATTTTTAGAGGGTATTTCTTGCTATTGCGTTGCTACATCAACGAAAAGTGATGTCCCCACACCCCCAGGACAGTCTAAGTGTTTTGTTGGCACTGATAGAGGAGTTTTTAGATCATTCACAGAGGGTAATAACTGGGAAGCATGTGAGCGCATAGAAGGTGGTGTTACCGCGGTTTATGACTTAAAGATATTTAGCTCCACCTTTAGTGATGGCATTGGGAATATCACAAGAGAGGTCATTCTTGCTGCTACCGAGCTTGGTCTTTACTATAGTATAGATGAGGGTGATACTTGGTATAGGGCTGGATCGCCGACTATTGATGGATGGTATCCTGTTACTTTTGGATCAACTATCGAAAGCCGAACATCTTTCGGTGGCGGATGGCTTTCGCAAAGTTTTAAGGCATCAAATGGCATAGATCAAATTACAAAAGTGAGCTTTTATGTTTCTCTTCGCAATTTGGATGAAGATGATCCGAGATACACAGCATCTTTAAACAATACGCTTACTGCTTATATCTATGAAGTAGACAGCAATGGCAAGCCTACCACGCAGTTGCCATACAGTTCATCAGGCGTAATATCAGGATTAATTTCTTCAGGTTATTTACCATCTGGGTTTGTTAATCCAGATGTTTTGACGGCATCATCTGTTGAGCACCCAGGGTTTAAATCTCTTTATTTACCAGTTACATTGCCAGATACCGACCTTACTTATGCGGTGGTTATAAGAGAAACCATTGCATCAGGAGGAACCAGCATATTTCAATGGCAGCTTTCCAGCAGAGATAATCCATACGAAAATGGAGAGGCGATGGTCGGCGGGGTTACGCCTACTTGGGCTTATGCAAACACGGATAGAAGTCTGGACTTTTTCTTTAGAGTTAATTTTGAAGCTAATTCTGAGCCCATACAACAAAATATTCCTGTCGGATTTTATGATGCAAATATGGATGTTGGATTCTTGCGGGGATCAGGTCGGGGATTTGTTGTAAGGGATGATGGAGCCCTAACAACAGATACAAAATTTGCCGTAGTTTTTGTTGTTGATGACTCTGCATCTCAGGCATGGAGCGACCCGCTTAATCGAAGAGACGCAGAAATCGGAGAAATTATTTCTGATCTATGGGCGAGAACAAATACAACCGTTTCGCTACAACCTTATTCCGTAAACTATGGTGATTTTTGGCAATTTGGAACAAGTATTCAGAATCGTAGCAATGGGTACACAAATAATTCGAATCAGCTTATAAATTATGCCGTAGCCCTTAGGGAAAGAGGCAATAATAGTGAATTAATGGAAACAATCGCCTCTGCGATTGCGGGTCTTTCTCCGCAGGCTATTATTGAATTTTTGCTTCGGCCTGATGATTCAGTGGGCAATGCTGATCGAGTGACAGAATTGGTTCAGTATCATATAGATAGAAATATTCTTCGACTTAATGATATTCGATCATGGTATGCTCTGCAGCGCAACATGCAGGCAACCCTTAACGGAACTCTTTCGGCTCCGACAATATACAATCTAAGAAAAACAGGTAGCTCGACGAATTATATTTGGAGCGCAACCACGTTTCCTTATATAGAAGTGCTTAACGGAGGTGTCTTAATGGACCCGCTAGATTATACTATAAATCCAGCATCTGGTACACTTACAACCGCTGAGACTATCACAAGCCTTGTTGTAAATTTAAGAGTTGATTGGGACGGCACAGCCTCGGGAATTTCTTCTTCAGAAACTGCTTCATCATTTCTTGTTGATCGATGGGCAAAGTCTTTCACCCCAGCCGCCTTTGTTTTTGCTGATGGCGACAACATATCTATAGAAACTGGAGATGTTGTCGCAACACAGGCTAATACCACATGGGACGACGATGGAGTTGCTGTTCAGTGCTTTGGTCTTGGTCGGTCGCATGCTGTAGGCGGCCTCAGAACAATCGCGGATAGAACTAGGGGGCAGCACTTTGACATTACAAATGGGGCAGATGGGCAGGATTGGGACACCGCCGCCAATTCACTTTTACACGGCGGAGAAAATTCTATTTTTGAATCAAATTGGTCTAGATTGTTTGATTTTAATGATCCGACATGGATTAAGTCAGTACACACAACCTACAATACCCCAACAGCTTTAATACAAAATAGCTTTTGTTCCGTCGAAGTTAGATGGACAAAAAATAGAATTAACTGGTCATCTTGGGTGCCAGTTTTAAGCGCAACCCCACTAACTATTGAAGAAGAACTATTGGGTATCGAGTACAGGATTATTTTAAGAGATGGTTGGACTGGTAGCGCAGCTGTCCGACCCACAGTTACTCAGCTCTACCATATTCAGGTCGAACCGTCGCGCCAATATCTTATTACACCTCCTTATGATATTGACGGAATGCTGTTTGAATACATATTGTCCGCAGAAGCTGATTTACCACGATCATCTCGGATATCTTGGGGTATAGCCAGGGGTGATATTTCTGATTGGGCATACTATGAGCCTGTATTTAATAATCGGAATGGAGCCTTGTCAAATCGCCAAGAATCCATACTTTTTACTCCTGAAATTATTAGGGAAAACTTAAGAACATCTACTCAAGATAATTTTGTTTTTCAGGTTTTTGAAGATAATAATTCTTTTGCAAGATGGACAACAGAAGACACCGTGCAAATACGAGTCGATGGTATTGCCGTGGCCGATGGACGCGGTGCATATTCTCTTGATGGTGAAAGGGGCCTTATTTATTTTGCTCAAGAAATTCCCAATGGCTCTGTTGTTACGGCGACTATTATTACACCAAGCGAGATATTTATTAGCGAAGGCGAGTCAACATCAACCTTAGATAATCGAACTTATTACTTATCTAATGGCCGCTGGCCCCACGACAGCAACATCGTTGTTTTGGTCAATGGAGTTATTGTTCGTGGCGGCTGGTTTGCCAATAACGAAGAAGGAGTTGTGACCTTTACGAAAGAAAGAAGTCGCACTGATATTGTTACAGTATTTGTTCAGCCGTCGGGGCAATTTAGAATAGGCGCAGAGGTCAAGAATTACTCAAGCACACCAGTGAATATATCCAAATGTGGTCTCTTCTATACTTCCAGAAGCAATACAAATCTGTTTTTCAGAATGATGAACACACCTGTTCCTACAATCGAAGGCGATGTGATTATTGCGCCAGAATCCCCTTCTATATACCAAAGAATGCAAATACAGTATATCTTTAAGAGCGAGGACAACAATACTGAACGGGGGACCAGAACCGCATGGTATCGCAAACGCGGTGGCGGAAGCTTCCTTCGTATTGGCCCAGAAAATGGCCTTCCAAATTATGATAATAGAACAGTTGAGCGCCTGGAGGATTTAGCAGGAGCCGACAATGTGTTTCTTTCAGGAGATGAAGTTTATGTTGAGGTAATACCATCTGATGGATTTTCCGAAGGCATAACTTACACATCAGATATTGTAACATTAAGGGGATTGTATCAGCCTTATGTATTTGATGCGACGATATCTGCCGTAAATAAAATTGAAAGTCCAGAAAATAGTGGAATTTTTTACATTACTGCAAATCAAGAACTTCGTGCACGATATGTATTTAATGATGGTGATGGAGGGGGAGATATTTTAATTGATGGTGGCAATAATTTAAATTTGGTCCAGTGGTATGATAATAATTCTAATATACCCATATATACTGGACCAAGATTACCAGCCAACTATGTTACAAAAGGAAGAGTTATTTCCTTTGTCGCAACACCTTATGACGGAGATGACTTTGGTTCACCCGCAACAAGCGATGAGGTTACTGTTCGATAGACTCAGTGACAAATTCATAATCACTCGTGGTTGAAAGATTTACAATGCCTTTCATTTTGTCGAGAAAATCCTGGCCTTGTTTTTCAAAACCAGCAACATTACTCATGGCATCTGTAAGGAGTGTAAGTTTGGGATTGGCACAATAGCCAACTATATCTGTAACTGTATTGGCAACACAGTGGCTGAGTGCCTCCCCAGCAACAAGTACGTTGTCATAACTCCAAAGTTCGTGAAGAAATTCCCAATTAATATCAGTGCGAGGATCGTTGTGGTCAATTACGTCGGCGCGGATGGCTGAATACATTTCTGTAAAAGGTGAATTACCCTTGACGATATAGTCAACGGTGGCAAATTCAGAATCTTCCCATCTCAATAACGCCTGCATGAGTTCGGGATGAACGCTCCATCCATGAGTTCCAACCAAACAATGCTCTGGCCAAACCACTAAGGGATAGAATCTGTTGTTTTGCTTGAGTTGTTCTAGATAATTTACGGCAATTTCTTGCATCTCGGCATGCTTGGCTTGCCATACACCATTCTCTAAGTCTTCGGTCGTGATCGCTGTGAACGGCGCAGGTCGATTTCCATCTTTATCAACCCAGAATATTGGGTGAAAAATGGCGATCTTGCTGTGCGAGTCCATCGTGACAAAAATTCTGTCGATATGAGCTTGGTTTTCGTCGATGAACGCAGCCAGCCTGGCCATATCTTCGTTGGCTCCATTTACAACAAGAGCCCCAACATCAGGTACTGTAAAGTCTACTTGGGGGTCGATAATTAATAGTGCGTTTTTCATTGCTACCTTATATATACTTTCTTTCTTTTAAAAAAGGGGGAAATTTTCAATATTTTTTTAGTGCAAGAAAACCAAATCAGCACATAATTATAGCCAGGTATATCGTTTTTTTCTTCAGAAGTCATATACTATTAGATAATTAGGAGTATTATGAACGATAAAATCCCATTTTTGCCAATTGAAGAAATGACTCCAACTTTTGTGATTTCTGCCTTAAGTGAAACGCAAGACTGGGGGCTATTGGCATCGGGAATTCCAGAGGCATGGGGTAGATCAAAAGGGGCGGGTATTACTGTTGCCGTACTTGATACTGGCGCTCCGAATCACATAGATTTAAATGACAATTTGCTACCAGGTCTTAATTGTGCTGGCACACAGGATGAAGTTGATCGCCAGGGACATGCTTTTCACGTGTCAGGTATTATTGCCGCTCGACAAAATGGTTTTGGTGTAATTGGTGTAGCCCCCGAATGTAAAATTCTTCCAATAAAAGTTTTAGACAACTCGGGTCGATCAAGCTTCCAATCTGTTATTGATGGAGTGCGCCTTGCAATAGAGCATGGCGCTGATATTATTAACATGAGCCTTGGCTCTCCAACAGAACCACCTCATGAGCTTCATCAAATCATCAAAGAAGCTCATAATCGGGGTATTATTATTGTGGCAGCTGCTGGTAATGATGGAGGTTCTGTAAATTACCCAGCGAGATATGATGAGGTCATTGCTGTGGCAGCATTATCAAAAGACGGAAGTATGGCACGCTTTTCTTCACACGGCCCACAAATTGACGCTGTTGCCCCTGGCGTAGATATATATTCGACTTACTTAAACAATCAATATGCTCTTTTAAACGGAACAAGCCAAGCTGCACCGTTTATTGCAGGTATTTGTGCATTGCTGTTATCTTGGTCAAGAAATAATGCGGGCGCTCCGCCAATTAAAAACACACAAGAGATGTTGCAAAGGCTTGACGATCTTTGCGATTCAAAAGGCAGAGTAAATTCGCCAGGCCGCGATGGTGACTGGGGATTTGGTATCCCGTCGTTTGCAAATTATATGCCCTGGCGATCACAATAAAATTAAATAAAGTTTTTCGCCGCCCAAGGGAACTAGTATTAGCTCCCTCTGACTGTAACGCACTATAGTATATAACATGAAGAGAGAGATAATAAGTAAGCCTGGAAAAATATTGATTCAAATTTTAATTGCCATTTGTGCATTGGCATTTATTATAATTAGACCATATAGAGTAATTTTGGTTAATGGCTCTTCAATGATGCCCAATTATCACAATAAACAAATTGTTCTGGCCGTGCGGTATTTTGACATAAATAAAGGCGATGTAGTTGTTGTTAGAGACCCAGACACGAATGGAAGATTAATTAAAAGGATTGTTGCCGTAGAGGGTGACTACTATTGGCAATATATCTGGATAGATGAAAAGAAAAATTCAAACGAACTCTATTGGTTCGGCGCGGATGCTGAGGCCCAGGCTAAAAAATTTCAAGCACAGAATAATAATCCAAATGATAAATTGTCAAAGCATCAAATAAAAGAAAATCATGTGTTTATTTTGGGTGATAATATTAAAAACTCCATTGATTCCCGTGAATTTGGACCGATGCACGTCAATTCTATTTTGTACAAGGTGATGTAATTTGATAAACCCCGATGCCTTTAGATTAAATCCTGACTTAGTTGAATGGGGATTGCGCATAGCACAGCAAAAATATGAAGACCCTATCAAGAAAGTAATAAACAGGGCAATAGATGCTTCATGCACCATTGTAGTAAGAGCTGATAATCGTGAATGGACTGGGAGTGGATTTCATCTTGGCAATGGTTTTATTGCAACAGCGTCTCATGTTGCCCCGCCTGAATTAATGGCAATGCCGCACGAGATGATTTTAATTTTTGATCAACAAAACATTTATCCTGGCGAAGTTATTGCTACAGAACCTGCTTATGATTGTGCAATTATAAATTGCCAATCTATTACCGATCAGATTACATCGGTTGTTCTTGCTGATTCCAATCTTGCCGAGGTCGGCGATATTATAGCTGTTATTGGAGCCCCCGAGGGGTGGAATAACACTGCTACGGTTGGGCGCATCACTAACATTCACCAAACCCTTGGACCCTCAGCGCCATCAGTGGCCTGGCAAGATATTATTTTTGTTGATGCGCAAATTCTCCAAGGTGTATCTGGCGGCATGGTCATAGGAACAGATGGCTTGATTTATGGCCTTGTCATGGGGGTTACTGGCATGCACGCAGACATTGGCGTGGGTGAAAATGCCATATGCCCATCAAATAAAATAAAAACGCTATTAAGTAATTATCTTCAGAACAATGGCATCAAGCGCATATAATATGCTTATTTCATGCTAATAGATATGTTTTTTTTACGTAATATTATTATGAAGGTCATTCTTCTAATATATTTCTTGGAGGAATTCTAAAATTAGCAATTATTACCAGGTGCTTGGGATCAGCGAAAATGCAACCCAAGATGAAATTAAATCAGCGTATCGCCGCCTTGCTCGCGAAAACCACCCAGATGTAAACCCGAATAATCCAGAAGCGGAAGAAAAATTCAAGGAGATAGGCGAAGCTTACGCAACTTTATCAGACCCAGACAAGCGCAGGCAATATGATCAAAAGCCAGAAGAAAATTTTTCTTTTGGTGGATTTAATTCTTTTTTCAGAACAGAGATGCCAAATTCCCCCGTGGTCATTCAAGTTGAAATGACTATGGACGAATTACTCAGAGAGACAAAGAAAAATATTTCTTATCAAAGAGTCTTTAATTGCTCATCATGCAAGGGCGAGCAGTGCCCTGAATGCCGAGGCAGCGGTGTGAAAATTACCACGCAAAAATTTGATAATTTTCATTTTTATTCTCAGCAATCAAGTTGTCAAAGATGTTTTGGCAGAGGCGAAATTCGTGACCAAAACTGTCATCAGTGTCACGGAAAAGGCAAATACTTGCAAAACGATTCTATTGAGGTTGTAATACCAGTAGGCTCTGCACTGAAGGCCTTGATTATAGAAGGTATGGGGTCTAGAGAATCACAAAATCAGCCCCCTGGTCCACTCATCTTAGAGATTATGCCAAAAATATCTGAACAATTTGCTTTTGCTGGAAATTATAATCTTTTGTATAATTATGATATTGATCCTGTGAGAGCTATGCTCGGTGGAGAAATAAGTGTGCCTACACCAGAGGGTGATATGATAAACATAAACCTTAAACCAGGTGTTCAGCACGGACATGCAGAAGAAATAAAGGGATATGGATTGCCGATAAGTGTTCAAGACAGAGGCTCAATATATGTAAAATTCAATTACGTAGCGCCGAACAAATTGTCTGATCAACAAAAGGCATCCTTACAGCAATATCTTGATTTGTCCGAAAATAAAAACAAAAGAGAAGGTAAACAATTATGACGATGATCCGCAAGGCAAATGGCCGCACTGGCCGCATTTCTAGCTTTACTGATGATGAAGGTAAAGAGCACGTAAATACAGACGAAAATATTGTTTGGAAAGGGGATGAACAATCTGCCGAGGTTGAATCCTATTACGAACCAGTAAAAGATGCTTTAGATTTAAACATTGACACTGATGTTAGCATCGATTTAAACAGTGATGATGACGATGATACTATTGCTAAGCGTTGTTAATGGAGTTAAAAATTATGATGTTTTTAGCACAATCTAGCACATTTTGGACTGGTCTTGGTTTCGCTGCGGCTCAGTGGCTGATACCTATTGCCATAGGTATTGCAAGTATTTTTGCACTTTCTTATCTCTCTAAGCAAGGCAAGGACAAGATTCGATATGCAAAGCAATCGCTGTCTTTAGTAAGGGCATTCTTGGGCAACAGGCTTGGCGATAAGGCAGGCGCAGTTATTGATGCTTGGCTGTCTGGTATCAAGCATATTGAGGATGGCGATTTTACGAGAGAAGATGCTGTAAAGCAGTTTGTTGATTTTGTAATTATCGCTACCAAAAACAATGGCGTTACACTTTCACAAGACGATATTGATATCATAACTGAGGCAATTATCAGCACGCTTGAACACTTGGATGTAAAGGATAAGCCCACGCAACAAGCGGTTAGTATTATGATGGCAGAAAAGTTGTAAAACAATTAATGAAGCATTTTTGGTGCAGGAAAATAAATAATGTCACAAGATAAAGAAAACAAAGAAGTCAAGGCGAAAGAAGTTAAAGCCAAATCCGCAGATTCAGTAGTTGCAAAGACAGATGAAAAGAAATCTAGCGTAACTCCCAAGCCTGCAAAGCCCGCAAAGCCAGAGGTTACAATTTCGTCTGATGTTAAGGCAAAAGAAGAAGAAAAAGTTGTTCCCGAGCCCCAGGTAATTGCCGCTCCATCGGCGGCTAAATCCCCAGATGCAGAAGTTGCACAACCAGAGGTTAAGTCACCAGCTACTCAGCAGAAAACCGAAGAGGATATTGCCCTTGGGGTGATTCAATTTGAAAACTGGATGTGGAACAACAGAAACGCAAGTCAAGAACAAATTCTTGAAGCTCAAAAGAATTTCTTGGGTTAATCTTTAAGTAAACAATATATCAAAAAAGCACTAGAGAAAATCTAGTGCTTTTTTGATATATTACTAACGATCATAATATGATGGTAAAATTGGTTATTCAAAATGTGAATACTAAAATTGTGGGTAGCTATGATTTGAATCCCAGCAAATCAGAGAAAATTCACGAAGCCATTCGCAAGGAGCTTTCTTATTCTGTTCCCGCTGCCGAATGGAGCCCAGCGTTTAAGGAAGGCCGCTGGGACGGCACAATTTCGCTATATTATAAAAGAAATCAAACATTCCCTACGGGCCTCACCAGTCGCGTAACAAGGGTTTTAAAAGAAAATAATGTAGAATTCACTCTGTCTGACCAGCGCACCAAGCCCGAGGCCGATTACCCACTAACATGCGATTTTAAGGGAAAGACTCTTCGATTTTATCAAACCGCCGCAGGAGATACTGCAGCTAAATATCAAAGAGGAGTAATATCAGCAGCCACGGGCGCGGGCAAAACTATGCTTTCGTGCTATATTTTATCTCAAATTAAAGTCAGACCCGTTGTCTTTATTGTCCCATCTATTGACCTATTAACTCAAACTCAAAAAGAATTTGAAGGATATCTTAGATTAAATGGCGAGACAATAAAAGTGGGCATGGCAGGTGATAATGTGTATGATTTAAACCATGATGGAATAAACATCGTCACTTATCAAACCGCATTGGCCGCTTTTGGCGAAAAATACCAAGAAAAAGGCAGCAAAATTGTTTCTATTTCTGATCCCCGCGGCAGTCGTATTAAAACAACCAAGGGCTTAGAAGACGATGTTGAAAAAGCAAAAGAATTATTACAGTCTGCTAAGGCACGCGCCAAAGACAATCTGCGACATTTAAAGAATGAGTTAGATAATTGCTCAAATGAATTAATCTCTGTCGAACAATCTCCTGTAGACACAAAAGATAAGAAAGCACATGCAACATGGCTAAAAGAATGCAAGCGTCTTGAAAAAAACTTATCTTCTAAAAAAAGAGCCTATGACAAAGAATTAAAGCTTGCCGTAGGCTCCGCTCAACAAGCATATGATAAGGCTTTAAGTGCATTAAATAAGAGGCACAAAGCAATCGAAAATAAAGCATCACTTAGAAATCTTATTGAAAATTGCAGCGCTTTTATTGTTGATGAGGCGCATGTAGCCGCCGTGGTTATTGAGTGCCTGGGCCAACATGCTTCTAAAGCTTATTATAGAATCGGGCTAAGTGTTGCTGCGGAATCGTTTGTTGAGCTTAAGGGTGGTCCTTTTAATGGCGGATGGGTTGGTACGATAGAAGAAGCTTATAATATTTTATCGCAGTCGCAACTTTGTTCAACGATCTGCGCCGATGGAGGTTACGAAATCATTAAGCCACATCACGAAGAGGTTTACAGTCGGGGATGGCTTAACACAGGAGGTTTTGGATGGAAGCCGATTAAATCCTTTATCAGGCACAAAAACACCAAGCCTCTCAAAGTTTTTCGGGCTGGGGGCGACTTTTTGTCTTTAACAGACGATCATTCCATTTTTAAAGCAATGCCAGACAATGACGGCAAAAGCAATATTGTTTCCTGCCGATCAGAAGACATAAAACAAAGTGACATTCTTGTTTGCGATGATGGATCAAATTGGCTTGAGCATAACCAATTTGATATTGATATGATTAAAGTTATTGAAAAAAGTCCAAACAAATCAAAAATCATTTGTCATTTTAGCAACGACGAAACAAAAACTTCGTTCAATAAGCAAATTAAATCACAAAATGGATTGCAATTTGTGGATAAGCTCTCCTTTAATGGGCTATCGTGTGACACTAGGCTAAAAATAAGTGATTTTTCCTTTTTGTTAGGTCTGTACATTGGTTGCGGTTGGATTACCGATAATTCTGTGAGTTTTGCAATACACAAGGACAATATTGAAGGCTTTATGTTGAATTTTAAAAACCTGGAGCACATGGTTTCGCGCATGAGCATTTCGCCTATACTTTCTGACATTGCGGAAATTAAAATAGAAAGCTGGATTTTAAGTGATATTTTTAAATATTGGTTCGGCGAATCTAATCAAATCCAAAAAAGATTGCCGCCTGAGTGTATAATGTCTTGGCCCCTTGAGGACAGAAAACGCATTTTAAATGGAATTCAAGAATCGTGCGGATACTCGGTCAAGTCTATATGTTCTGTTAAATTAAATTCTCACTCGTTGGCGCGGGATGTGCTGGCTCTTTTGAGGTCTTGTGGCATTAAGGGCATGATTACTTGCCTGGACTCTGATTTATCCGAGCCCAATGAGTTTGGTGTTAATTATATTGACAGCCAAGATAATAACGAGGGCTATTTGTTTATTGAAGCCCCCGTCAAAGATGTTGAAGAGGAGGTTTCTAATTCTCAATGGGTTTATGATTTTGAAATGCATGATCATCCCTCTTTTGTCGCAAATGGCTTTCTTGTACATAATTCGGCCACGCCGTGGAGAGAGGACAATCAAGAAGTTAGAATTGAAGGAGCTTTGGGCAAAAAGATATTTGAGATCACGGCTTCTGATTTAATTGACCTTGGATACCTGGTCCCTCCGATGATTTATATGATTCGAATAAATCACGTTGAGCACGCAGACGATTATGCAGATGTGTATTATAAGCATGTTACTAATTGCTGGGAAAGAAATTGGCGCATTAAACAATGTGCCGAGTCATTCAAAGACTCGGGCCGACCCGTGCTAATTCTTGTTGAGCGTCGCGAGCACGGAGAAATACTTGAGGGCATGATCAAGGATGCAGTTTTTGTGCCTGGTGGAGACAAGGGCGAGGCTGACCCAACTGATGAAGAGAAAAATTATCGTCGCAGAATGCTGAACAAGGTTGAGGCTAATGAAATTATTCTAATTGCCACGCAGTGGGCTAACGTAGGCATTGATGCACCTGCTATATCTACGTTAATTTTAGCTGGTTCAGGCCAATCCTCTGTTACGACATACCAACAAATTGGTCGTGTTTTAAGATGCGTTGGGAAAGATGCTCAACAATCTGCAGAAAATGGGAAACCCGATGCTATCGTCATAGACTTTATGGATGAACAAAAATCATTAAGAAAGCACTCTCTAAAAAGAAAGAAAGTTTACAAGCGCGAGCGAGCATTTACATTTAAGGTGATAAATTGACCATGTTTCAATTATGCCATAGGATACATCTTGTTTTGCCCAGAACACTGATTGAAAGGAGGTAAGGCAAATTGTTTCATCAGACTATTTATGGTACGCCACGATGCTGCCCAAACAGATTATGTCGTCACGAATTCTATCGAGAATCTCATCTTGGCTGGATGCCAAAATCAGAGGTTGAGGCATATGCCATTATGAGATGCCCAAAGTGCAAAGATACATTTGCCGTTGTGCAATTATTATCAATGGTGCATTCATACATGGAAAGACTTCCGCCCGATCCTAAAAAATCACATAAACGCCATATTTCCAAGCCCATCACTACAAAAGAAATAAACAGAGTTAGAAAAAAGATGGACTCAGAAAATGTTTTCACCTCTTTAAATGATGGAATGAAGCCTGGGGCCTCGCCTCCTCCTGAGGTCTCTGATCAATAAGCTCAAAAAGCCGCTAAAAAATAGCGGCTTTTTGTATAATTAAAACATCTACTTAAGTAGGATTATTTAATTATGAGCAATTCAATAGGTATTGATTTAGGAACTACAAATTCAGTTGTTGCATTTGTAAATAGCTCTGGCAAGGTTGAGGTTATCCCCAGTCGCGAAGGACCTCGCACAACCCCGTCTGTTTTTGCGGTTTCAAATGGCGAGAAAATTGTTGGAAAACAAGCCGTTGATCAAGAATCTATGAACGCTGCAAATACCATTAGATCGATTAAAAGGCACATGGGAACTTCTGACAGATTTGCCTTTGATGGAATTGAAGCGCCATTAAGCCCCGAAGAAATTTCATCCGAAATACTAAAGAAGCTAAAAAAAGATGCGGAAATTTTTATCGGAGAACCTGTGGAAAATGCTGTCATAACTGTCCCTGCATATTTTAATAATGACCAGAGACAAGCCACAAAAACTGCAGGAGAGCTAGCTGGGCTCAATGTGTTACGCATTATAAACGAACCCACTGCAGCTGCGTTGGCATATGGGCTTGACACTAGCATAAGCAAAACTGTTTTAGTTTATGATCTCGGCGGCGGCACTTTTGATGTTACTTTGCTTAAGATATCTGATGGCATGGACTTTATGGTTCAGTCAACAAGCGGAGACACACATCTTGGCGGCGACGATTTTGACGCAGAGATAGAAAAGATAATTATTGAAAAATCTAACATTGATTATAATCTAGATGCATCTATGCGGGCACGACTGCGCGACGCGGCAGAACAAGCAAAAAAAGAACTTTCGTCTAGCAAAATATCTAACGTTTATATACCTTACTTCTTTTTTGTAAACAACCAACCCGTTCATATTAGTGTGTCAATCGACAAATCAGAATTTGAACAAAGAATCGCCCATCTTGTTGAAAAAACAAAAAAATGTATCGAATCTGCAATTCGTGACGCAAATATCACTTTTAATGACATTGATGAGGTGGTTTTTGTTGGCGGGTCAACAAGAATACCGCTTATTACATCTGAGGTCAAATCGTGGACTGGAAAAACACCAGATAAATCTATAAACCCCGATGAGGCCGTGGCTATCGGCGCAGCCATACAAGCAAGTATTCTCTCGGGAGAAAGCGACAAAGAGATGTTTCTATTTGATGTAACTCCTTTGTCTTTGGGTGTTGAAACCGAAGGAGGCATCATGGATGTTTTAATTCCAAGAAACACGCATGTGCCTGCAGAAGTCACGCAAACTTATACTACAGCTTATGACAAACAATCCAGTGTTGATGTAAGGGTTTTTCAGGGAGAAAGACCAAGGACTAAAGACAACAAGCACCTCGGAGAATTTCAACTATCTGGCATTCCCCCTGCCCCACGGGGCGCTCCGCAGATTGATGTTTCTTTTGAAATAGATGCAAATGGGATACTATTTGTCCGTGCCTGCGATAAGATTACAGGCATTGAACACAAAGTCACTCTTACGGGCAACTCATCTTTAAGCTCAGACGAAATACAAAAAATGATTCATGATGCTGAGATAAACAAAAATGAAGATTCAATGTTCATTCTCGTTGCAAATCTGCAGTCAAAAATAAAAGACCAAATCATTCAGTGTGAAGAAATATTAAGAACCGATGCAATCAGCGAAAATCAAAAAGACGATATTGATGATTTAATTCAGTCTCTTGAAGATGCCAAAGACTCTACGCAAATTGAGTTAATGACTGCTCTTGCAGAGTCAGCAGACAAAACTCTTCTGGAAATAAGTGAGTACATTTATAAAATGGCCGAAGACCATGTTCAAAATTAATAGTTTCGCACTAATATATAAAAATGGAGATTCACGAAAGGCTCGCGGCTTATGATGATGCGTTGCGGTCAAAATATGGCCCAATCGTGGCTGGAATCGACGAAGTTGGCCGTGGTGCGCTCGCGGGACCAATGGTTGCTGCATGTGTTATATTTGCTCCGCACATTCAAATTGTTGGCGTAAATGATTCAAAAAAATTAAATTCCGATCAAAGAAATGATCTTGATTTATTAATTAAAGAAAAATGCCTAGCCTATGGCATCGGTATCGCAAGCCCCGAATACATTGACGCCAAGGGACTTTCAGCAGCAAATATTCATGTTATGAAATCAGCTGCCGAAGCGGCAATAAAATTACTTCCCGATAATTTAGACGTTTCTGTTTTTGTTATTGACCAGTCGCCATACTCTGGCTTAAAGCCACAGGTTATGTTGCCAAAAGGAGATGGCACAAGCTTGGCAGTAGCAGCTGCATCAATTGTGGCGAAAGTATATAGAGATAATTTAATGAAAATTTTAGACGAAGAATACCCTGGATATGGCCTTTTAGATAACAAGGGTTACATAAACGCGGTTCACACTGAGGCAATAAAAAAATTAGGTTTAGCAAACATACATCGAAAGTCCTATAAGGTTAAGGCTCTCGAAAAAAATAGACAAATAACACTAATGGATATGATTTAATTATGGCACTTCATTACAAAAAACTTTCCACGGACAAACTAGATAAAGCAGGCGCAGTTGCCAGCTTCCTTTGCGCAATTCATTGCGCGATAATGCCTCTTCTTTTAACTCTCTTGCCATTAATGGCTCTTTCGGTATTCGCCAGTGAGACATTTGAGTGGATTCTATTTGGTGCTTCTGCCTTGCTCGGGGTAACTAGTACTTGTTTTGGCTATAAGCTTCATAAATCCAGAAAAGCAATAGCAGTATTATCTTGTGGCTTGGCCCTTCTTGCAACAGGAAGGCTTCTTCATCAGCATAATCATCATGATCACGCTCCGCTTTTAACCGCAGAGGCTTCTGATCAAGGGCACGATCATTCACATCCTGATACATATACTATATTTTTGGTTTCTGGTGGGCTAATCGTGGCTTTAAGTCATGTTATTAATCATAGATTGTGCAAATCTTGTAAAAAGTGCTCTGTTCAAAAGTAAATTAAGCTGTACAACCATTCTTATCTAATTAAAGAGGTTAATTAATTTGAAACTACCTAATAAAACTGTCTCCATAAAAAACCCTCGGGCAGCATCTGATCTTGAGATTATTCCACTGGAGTTATCGAGGGTTATGGTTAATCCAAGTTCTGGCAGCATTGCAGTTGTTCAATCCGATGACAAAGAAGTGGCTTTTCCTTTGTCAGTAAGCGATGGTACAATAATGAGTTTCATTCATCGTGGCCTCTCCGACAGGGCTCATATTCAAACAATTCATCAGATGTATATCAAATTGCTCAAAAGCCTTGAAATGAATATAGAATCTGTAATTTTTGAATCTAAAGTTGGCGATATAGGCTATGCAAGTGTCTGTATAGTGAATAAGACTCATACGCGGATATGGCATATTTGCTCGTATGCTGACGGCATTATATTAGCATCACTGGCACAGTGTTCACTAGGTGCTGTCAAAACTTTGTGGGAAAGCTTTGATGATTTTAATGACTGGCCATATGAAAATCACATGGTATCACTTGATGACGATGATGATATTGGTGATTATGAAGATTAATTATTTAACCCAGCATGTGAAGCCAAAGTCCATAGTCATCATGCCAGCTCCATCTGTTGAGAAATTAGCTTTTTCAATGACTGATCGGGTTAGGTCTACACTTGGGATTAATTCTTCCCAAGTGTTATCTCTTCTTATTTGAAGCGAAAAAGTGCCGTCTTCATGTATCACTTGGCCTGGCGTCTGAAGGGTAAGGTCTGTGCTTCCGCCACCAATTTTCAGGTTAAGAGATTCATCACTATCATTATTCTGATCTCCAGAAAAATCATTGAAGTCTCCATCGTCATTGATGTCCCTTAGGGCTACGACAGCCTTTCCGCTACCCTTAATTGCAATACCTGTGACACCCATGGTTGGAAATTGTGTTCCAGAATGGAATGTGCCACCAGCGACATTTAAAATGGCCTGAGGGTTTGTGTCCGTTTCGGGAACTTTAGCCCCGATAAAAAATGTATCTTGTATTGTCACCATGACTTCAATGTTTGCGTCAGTGATATAAAACGTTCTTCCTGCCAGCGATATTCTGAAGTCATACCATTTGGCAACGCGGGTTGGTTTAATTACAGGATTAGGGTGGACTGGGTTAAGCAAATCGGTTATGACGCCATCAGTCAGTGCCTCAGATGTTTCTGGGGATATTTCAAATACCTGTTCGCTTGCGGGGTCGCCATCTGAAACTAAAACCACGCTTAAGTCTGTGTTTTGGGGGCTAATTCTAAGAGAAGCACTTTTGAGCAAAGGAAGTGTTGCATCTTCTGGATTACTTAAGATATTTTCTATTCGCTCATTAAATAATTCTCTGCCGTCAATTCTTGCGCCACCTCCCACAAGAATAGGAACGGAAAGATTTATTTCTTCTCTAACACCACCAATGTCCAGAACTCTGGTTTTCGGCGTTCCTTGAATAAAGCTTTTCGCTTCCACCTGCATGGTCTGATTTCGACTTACATTAGTAGCCAGGACAAATTTTCCTCCAATCTTTAAAGTTTTATAAACTCCAAAAATATTGTTATTAATAGGCATGATTGAATGATTCTCCTGTGGCGGAAACAAAATTGTGTTTGCGCAGACCCTTAAAATAAACTATTCTGAAAATGTAAATAGCCCACCTGTTGCCAAAGGCAATGTCGGTTGAATTTGACCAAAGAACGAAGTTGTTCTTCTGATCTGCTTGCTTGACAAAGGAACCTCAGCTATTTTAAACAAAGGGCATGATAATGTTGCAGATATAGGGCCAAAATCTATATTTAAGTTTTCGTTTTGCATCCATCCGCCATGTATGTGGCTTTCCATATCTACTCCAAGCCTAAGTATTTCTTCAAATTTTCCTCCCCACTTACACGATTGAATCCCGATCATATCAATTTGATCAGAAAGGTCGTTAATTTCTGTGGTGATAGGGGGAATAAAATTTAATGGCTTTAGTTCGTTTTTGATATTAATTTCAAGAGACGTCGCTGATCTCATTTGTGATTCAAGTCTTTTTACATTACAATCACCCCAACTTAACTCTCTGCCAAGAAGCTGACCTGGTGATGGAGCGACATAATCAGAGGGATCGCGAGCATCAACCATGCCTAAAATTTGGGCTGTTAGCTGAACGCCGCCATCGGGAGTTGCTGTAATTGTTAAGTCACTAACAACCACGGTGTCAAGAGACAATAATTGGTTGTTATCAGTTCCGCCATTATCTGCGGTTAGCCCGACTTGCGACAAAACATGATTTGTGTCAATTCTAATGGCACTCATTGGGCTTTCTGCATGTTGCAAAAGCGCTTTCACAGCGTTATTGACAACACCACTTCTGTTTACTCTTATAGGGCAAGTAATTCTGCCACTGATTTTTTTCACACCTATATTAGCAATGGCAGCCCCTGGGCCTCCCTGAATTAGAAACTCTAGATCAATTTCTTGCTCGGGATTTATTTCGCAGCTATCAACAAACAAATAATGCCCATTGATTTTTATAGATCGAACCAAAAGGCCTGAAGCTGGCTCAAATCTTGAAAGATTGCCAGGGAAGGACATGTTTTAAGTTTTCTCCACGTGAAATATGTTTTTTGTTTTTGAGGTAAAATCACCGTATGACTCAAAAACGTATGAATAAGTTCCTGGCTGAGTTGGGGTATAAGTCAATACAAAAACCCCAACAATAGGGTCCCCAGACGTATCTTCAGCTTGTTGAAGCGCTGCGTCTGTTCCCCAAATATATGTAGTTGTGACACCTGAAGGGTTGGTAACAAACACTCTAATGCCCGATGGATTAAATAATGTTCCGTCTCTTTTTCGTACTTTTCCCTCAATTTCTAAAGTGCTATTGACATAAAACATTAAAACAATCTCCTTTTTTATTTTTCTTTCTTAAAAACACTACTTCCTTTAAGAAAGGCTTCTCTGACCTCGGTTAAACACACGAGTTGTTATAGTGACATCTAGGCTGCTTGAAGGATCGATATTTATCTTGGATTTAATTTTAGTTTCAATATTAACTGTTCCATGGACTGACACCGACAGCGTTCCATTAAGAGGATTAAATATAAAATTCCAGATTCCCATCTGAGAAAGATATTCAATCGATGGAGTAAATATGGTTACTTCCCCAGGGATTAAAAGATGTGATCCCAATGCGCTCAATGATGAAATTGACTGGTGTGAAATAAATACTTCGCCGCCAGGTGCAACGATATGATTTCCAAAAAGCTCTGAACTACTGATGCTTGTTGCAACAAGTTTGGCAATGGAATAAAAATTAATATCACCAAAAATTTCTTGACTGATGATGCCGCTTGGCATCATCATATTTAATGAGTAAATATCATGTAATCCTACACCTGATAAGCTGGCAATACTTTCGGCGCTTATTTGTGATAATGTTTCCAACGAGACAGTTCCAAATGATTCTTGGCTTTCTATTCCAAATGAGATTACATATGACACCCCAGGGATCAATATGTTTACACCAAATTCACCAATACTTGATATCCCAACTGGTTGTAAAGATACATTTCCAGGTCTTATTGTTGACGAACCATATGATTCTCCCGTTGCTATTCCAATGGCATTAATGTTAACATTGCCTGCAAGTATTTGCCCCGAGCCAAAAATTTCTTGGCTTTCGATGGCGTTAGTGTTTAAATTTGTGTTGCCTGGCGCTACTGATGCATTGCCAAAAGAAGATGATGACCCTATGCTTAAGTGTCCTATTGAAACAATGCCTGGTCTTAAAATTACATTGCCCATAGCAGATTCATACGCTGCTGACGTCGCATTTATATTCGAGACACCAGGAATGATCGATTGGTTGCCTAAGGCTATGCTTGAAGGCACGCCTGTGTGTCCTATTAGAATGCCTCCTGCTATCAAATTAGGTGCGCCAAAGGCTTCCGTAGAAATTATTCCGCTGGGTGCAATAAATCGAGAAGTAATAAAGCTTGCTGTACCAGTTTCAAAAGAACTTGCTATGCCTGCATGTAATATTGTGACAGTACCAGGTCTAATTACAGCGCTGCCAAATATCTCTTGTGAGCTAATAGCGCTGTGTAAAATTGATATAGCTCCAGCTCTTAAGGCGGCTAGACCAAAATTTTCAGCACTGTTGATGCTGTTTGGCTGAATTGTTGTTGTCCCATCTCTTAAAATTGAAGAGCCAAAAGACTCAAGAGAAGAAATTGATCCGCTATTAATGAGCACTACTCCAGCATTGACAACAGGTATGCCAAACATTTCACCACTGGCTAATCCGCCGTGTGTTATTGTAATGCCGCCCGCTATAAATGTTTGTAATCCGAGTGTTTCCTGGCTTGCAACACCTGACGTGCTGATTGTTATTGTTCCTGGCCTGACTACGGGTGATCCGAACACCTGACTAGAATTAATTCCTGTGGGATTTAACGCAACTTCGCCAGCATAAATAATAACAGAACCAAATGCTTCAGCGCTATTAATGCCATTTGGAACAATGCTTGCTAGCCCTAAGCTAATTTCAGGAAGGCCAAAAACTTCACCGCTTGAAATACTACCAGGAAACAACCTAATAGACGATCTAATGGTAGATGAGCCGAAGGCTTCTAACGAATTAATAGAATTTAATATGATTGAAATGCTAGATCGCACAGTTGGGCTGCCAAAATTTTCCGCACTTAAAATACTTTCTGGCAAAATTGTAAGAACTGCCGCCCCAAGATTTAACGTTGCCGTGCCAAAAGACTCCAAAGAGTTTATTGACCCAGGAGATAACAACTGCAGGCTTCTTACTGTGCCAAGAGATGTGTTTCGTGATGTGAGGAGATATCTTGAATTATCACTCCCGTCACTTACATAAACACCTTGTTTACCTTTTGTAGCAAGATACTGAATTGGCTCAACTGGTAAATTGTTTAGTTTCAGCCCCAGGCTACTTTTTCTTACGCTTAAGCTTTGAAGTGACATGCATCATCACCACCACTTTAAACAAGTTGCAGTTTTGCATATACGTCAACATTAGTTGGCAGCCCCGCCGTGGGTCTAAATCTTCTTCTGAGCCCTACTGTGTCGGTGCCATTTCCAGCCACCCATGCCGAGCCACTCCAGTATTCAAACACGCCATTTGTTGTTCCCGTGCTAGCCTGAGTTAATAAAAGATTATTATTGTCACTTCGATAATAACTGATAGTTAAATGGGGTACGCTGCCATAAGACGACACTTGCTTAAATCCAAGCGTACCATCACTTAAACTAGAATCAGTGTAATTCCATTCCAGATGTGATGGGATTTCATCCCCTTGTTCGTACAGAACTGTTAAGCCTAATATTCTCCCTGGAATACAGGTTAGTCCAATTATTTTAAACTCAAAAGCAAATTGTATAGATGCTGCAGGGGAAACACCAGATAAATCGCGGCCCTCTCCAAGAAGGGTCCAGCTGCCAGAGTCGTCTGTTATACCACTTGTTCTGTAGTAAACCCTATATGGTTCAGGCGGCATGCCCAATGTGCCCGTGCCTAAGTGTTCAATATTGTTGACATACAATCTGTAAAATTTTGTTGCTCCTGGGGTTGAAATAGCAGGGGTAATTAATCTATTGTTGTCCGAAAATCCAGTGGCGTAAAACCAATGGGCTGATAGCGGAACGATGTAAATTTGATTAAGAGCTGCCGTCGCCCCGTTTCGACACAGATAACAATAGCCATCTTCAGACCAGACGCTCATAGTCGATGCATTAACTGCTGGATGAATAACCCCTCCAGCATCAGCGGTAGATTGATCTAACTGTTTTGTGTCTACTAGAAAAATATGATCAAATTGAGAACCATCAGTAATATACCGAGTAACATATGACCTTATGCCCGCCGCGCCGCTTGTAGCCACGATAAATCGGTCTATATTGCCTGCATATTCTACCGATGTGAATGCGCTTCCAAGAGCAAAAGTAGCCGAGCCTCCAGGTGGATTTTCAACAGCTGCATCATTAGCCCATGTTGTTGACCCCGCAGTTATCCCCGAAAGCAACGCCCTATATATACGTGTAGCTGTGACCCAATACAAACATGCTGATCCCGATCCAGGTCCATGCGATGTGGTGGCTACTCGCCCATTGTTTAACTGAGACTGGTTTCCTACCAGGGTTGCGGTACCTGAGATGAGCGTTATCGCTGATTGTGAAGCGCCAGCTGTCAATGATGCCAAAGAGGCTCTTATGTTATATTTATAACAAACACTTGCTGTTGTGGCACCGTTTAGCACATAAACATATTGTTCTGTGTTGCTTACGGGAGACTCAATTGCGCACCCAGCCGCAACTGTATTAGTAACAGTTGCGGCGTCTTTCAGCCAGTAAACCGCTCTGATATTGTCCACGGTAGTGGCCAAGCTGATTGTTGTTCCAGCGGAAGTAAACAAACCAGCGTGAAGTCCTTTTGCAAGATATAGCCCGCCGTTTGTTGCCGTTGCGTTTGTAATTGAAACCACAATACGCAGCTCCTCAATTACATAAGGTGTTCCCGCAGATATTGTACCTGCGTTTTCAACCAATGTCAAAGCAGTATTGCTTGCAATGGCCGAAGCGGGCGCTATCGTGTACCAAGTTGTTATGTTATTGGGGTTTGTGCTCCCAAATCCTATTCTTGCCCCCGCGCCAATTCGTTCTGATTGGAATTGGGTTCCAGTTCCAGTAACACCAGTCCCGCTTACAGCAACCGTACCCGTTGTATGAAGATACCTTTGAGCTCGAAAACCTCTTGCAGTAGCGTTTCCTGCTGCAAACGCTACTGTTACAAAGCCAATATAAGTAAATGTATTGGCTTGCTTGTCGAACTCATACATAACGACACGCAAAGGGTTAGTTGCGCCTGTGCCAATTAAAAAGCACAATTGTTTACCTCCCCCAATATCAATTACATGTGGGAACCCCACCGCCTGAGCTGTTGCGACTTGTTGCTCCATTGGCCTGCCAAGTAAAATGGGCATCGGTCCTGCAAACTTATCTTCAGCCGAAGGGCCAGTTTGCTGGACGATGTGCTTCCCCAACATGGTTCTTGTTGAGTCATAACTTGTGTATTCAACGGTATCTCCTGTAAACAGGTGTTCAACGGCAACTTTAGGCATGGATTGTTTTTATTGACCTGGTACTCCGACGTTTTCTTCGGTTGGCACTCCATCTGGCATCATTTCTTGCAATAATGCCAAGTCTTCAGGAGACAATCCCCCTAATTTTCTGGCAAGTTCAGCGGCACGGGCTTTGCGATCATAAACAGAACTAACTTCCGCAAGGTCGTCTTTAGCGATCCTGACTGATTCCATTTTTTCCAATCGCAAAGTCTCAAGTTCTTCAAGGCTCATTTCTTCGTATTTATTCATTTATATTCCCTCTTTTAGTGTCTTAAAGTTTAAATATCTTATTTGCGCCATTGTCCCACTGTATAGTGATGTCTCCTCCGTTTGGAGTAATTGGCAGGTTTGTTGCAGTATCAAAGTATGCTATAAGCCTACTTGTGCTTTCTGTCCCAGTGTGTTGATAAATAATAAACTGAGTAACTTGAGACCCAGACACTGCTGTAAAAGTGACGTCGGCGGCGTCGGCCACGCCAGCGGTTGAGCTTTTGCCAGTCAGCGCAGATGATGTAGCAACTCGGACCCCGCCGCCAGCAACGTCATTAAGAAAATCGTGCGCTGAGCTAAATGTGTATCCGCTTGAAAGAAGTATGACTCGAATATCATCGTTTGTAAAGTCTATATCACCATTTAAGAAAGCTTCTCGACCAGAATCATATATAAGATTTGCCATCAGAACTCCCATCCCCTGAGAGGGACGTTAAAGATGTATTCTATAAACACTAAAACTAGACCTAGAACAAAACACAAAATCAATAAAATTTTGTGTTTTGTGTTTTGTTCTAATTATTCAGATGTTTCGTCGTAATTTTCATCTTCTTCGATGTCATCCGCATCTACCTTGACCACAGTCTGAACCATGTCTCCTGCGTCAAGCTTCACGATGATGTTCCCCATTGTGACTCTTCCCTTAGACGTGATGTCTTCGACGGCGATTTGAATCATTTTGCCCTTCGTTGTTAGAATCAGAATACGATCCTCTTCGTTCACAACAAGCGCTGCAACAATCAATCCATTTCGGTCGCGCTTCACTTGATCAATTGTTCTCGCACCCTTGGCATATCTGCCCTGAAGACATCGGTATTTCGACGCTGGGCTTCGCTTTCCATATCCATTTTCGGTGATCACAAGAATATCAGGATTTTCCGTCTTATCAAGCGTAATCATAGAAACGATGACATCATTATCGGCGATGTTCATAGCCTTAACCCCAAGTGAAACTCGACTTACCACTCGGACGTTCGACTCTGGATATCTCACGGCCATGCCATTCGCAGTAATGATGCAGATGTCTCTTGATCCGTCAGAAACTTGCACGAATGCCACTTCATCTCCTTCATTCAATTTCATAGCTTGTAGTCCTCTTTGTTTAAGACTTGAATTATAATCTCGAATTTCGGTTCTCTTAATAAGGCCATTTTTGGTAGCCATCAAGAAAAATCCATCCGTGTCGAGGGTCTTGAGTGATATTGTGCTCGTAACTCGTTCATCAGCAGAGAGAGCCAGCAGATTTGCTAGGTGAGTTCCCTTGCCAGTTCTTGCGGCGGCGGGGATTTGGTAGCCCTTCTTTTTGTACATAAGACCCTTGTTTGTGAAAAACAGGAATAGATCATGAGTAGAGCCTACAAAAAGGTCAGATGCCTCGTCTTCTGACCGACCTTTAACACCAACAACTCCTTTGCCCCCCTTGTTTTGAACTCTAAAGGTATTCATTGGAACACGCTTGATGTAGCCATCTTTTGTAAGTGTAACTACAATTTGTTCTTCGGGGATAAGGTCTTCTGCAGTGATGTCGTCAGAGTCATGCCCAATTTCGGTTCTGCGATCATCGCCAATTTGCTTTGCGAGTTCGTCTTGTTCTTTGGAAACAAGTTCAAGAAGTTTCTTGTTACTTCCGAGAACCTTAGTTAGCCATTCATTTCTTTCAGAAAGCTTTTGTCTTTCCGTTTCCAATGCCGAAGACTCAAGTTTGGTTAATTGGCGAAGCGTAATTTTAAGCACGGCTTCTGCTTGAATTTGAGTGTCTACCAAATTGTTTGTAATCAACGCATTAATGGCCTCCTCAGCATCATTGGAACCTCTGATAAGTGCTATGGCCTTATCGATGTCCATGGCGACTTTTAAGAGACCATCCAGAATATGGACTCTGGCTTCATTGCTTGATTTTTCGGCAGTAAATTTGTTAAAAAGAACCTCTCTTCTGTGTTCGACAAACACTCTTACGAGTTCTAGGATTGGAACATTTTCCTTTACTTCTCCGCCGATCAGAACAGTTTGATTAACATCATAAGAAGTCCGAAGATTTGTTGACTTTAAAAGTTGGTTCAAAATCAACTGAGCATTGCCGCCTCTCTGAATCCAAACTCTAACATCAATTACTCTTTCCTTTGTCTGGCGATTCAGATATCCCAAGTCTTTCAAGTCTGAAATCCCTTCAATTTTCTTTTCTTTCACCAGATTGGCAATTTGTTCAGCCAATCTTTCTGGGGACACCCCATAAGGAACGCCAGTGATCTTGATGTATTGTCCGCCCTTGCCTTCATCTATGATTTCATAAACGCCTTCAATTTGAACTGAGCCACGACCAGTTTCGTAGTAATTTCTAATACCAGAATTACCCCTAATTACACCACCTGTGGGAAAATCAGGGCCAGGCATGATCTTCATCGCGTCATCAACAGTCATGTTTGGATTTTCAATGTATGCCTTAATGAGTTGAACGACTTCTCTTAAATTATGGGGTGCTAATCTTGTGGCGACGCCCACGGCAATGCCTGCTCCACCATTAACAAGAAGGTTGGGCAACAGAGACGGAAGTACCGTGGGTTCCTTGAGTTTATCATTATAGTTCGGGATGTATTTAACGACATCTGGTGAAAGATCGGCTAAAATCGCCGCCCCAGCTTTTGTTAGTTTTCCTTCAATATATCGAGCAGCTGCAGGCGGGTCACCGTCAATATTCCCATAGTTCCCTTGCTTGGCAACGAGTGGGTATCTCATGATCCAATCTTGACCCATTCTTACAAGCGTGGGAGTGATAACGACGTCGCCATGAGGGTGATAATCCCCCATTGTTTGCCCAGAAATTTTACTTACCTTTTCAAAAGCGCTATTAGGGCTTAAGTGAAGATCATTCATGGCCAGTAAAATACGTCTTTGCGATGGCTTAAGACCATCTCTTGCGTCAGGTAACGCTCGATCTTCCATAACCGAAAAGGTATAGCGCATGTAATTTTCATTAAGCAAATGTGTAATTTCTTCATCAGAAATATGCTCGATGATTGATTTAATATTTACGTCTTCGTTCTTTGACTTTGACTTTCTCATTGTTTTTCTCTTTTTGTTTTAAACGTTGCTTTCCTCAAGCATTTTGTCAGTTCTTTGTTGGCTTTCTTTCACAATATGTGCCTTTCTGGCGGCAATATTTCTGCCCATGAGAACAGATAGCATCAAGTCTGCGTCTCCAGTATTAGGAACATTGACCCTAATGAGCCTCCGTGATTCTTTATCCATTGTTGTTTCCGCCAACTCCTCAGCATTCATTTCTCCAAGACCTTTAAATCTGGTTATTTTTGATCTAGGACCAAGTTGTTGTATAGCCTCATTTCTTTCGTCCATAGACCAGCAATAAATCTTTTGCTTGCCATTATCCACTTTATATAGCGGCGGCTGGGCCAAATACACATGCCCTTCTGTTACGAGCGGGCGCATAAATCTATAGAGGAAAGTCAGAAGAAGTGTAGCGATATGAGACCCATCTACATCAGCGTCAGTCATAAGAATGACTTTATTATATCGCCTGTTCTCAAGATTGAAATCATCTTCGCCCTCATTTGTTTTAACTGTAACACCAGCCCCAATAGCTGAAATAAGAGCTTGAATTTCGGTATTCTTAAGCAAATTGACCAAATCGTGCTTTTCAGCATTAATAATCTTACCGCGAATAGGAAGAATGGCTTGAGCCCGTGGGTCTCTGCCATCTTTAGCTGGCCCCGCGGCTGAATCACCTTCTACAATGAACAACTCGGTTTCGTCCCTGTTCTCAGAGTCACAGTCTTTTAATTTCCCAGGCAGTCTATTAGATCGGCCAAATAATGACTTTCTCTTAATTAATTCGCTTTGTTTCTTAGCCGCCTCTCGTGCCTTTTGTGCAACAAGAGCCCTTTCAACGATCAGCTTAACAATTGCAGGGTTCTTTTCAAAGTATTCAGTTAAAGATTCTCCAACAAGTCTGGCCACAACACCTTCAATTTCTGGTGATCCAAGCTTACTCTTTGTTTGGCCCTCAAATTGAGGTTGTGGAAGCCGAACACTTACAACCGATGTCATTCCTTCTCTAATGTCATCGCCAGCAAGGTTGCTGTCTTTTTCCTTAAGAATGCCAGTGCTTCGGCCAAATTGATTCACGACTCTTGTGATGGCTGTCTTAAATCCAGCTAAATGTGTTCCTCCGTCAGCCGTATTGATATTATTGGCAAAAGTTAAAATGGTTTCTTCATCTTCTTCAGTGAACTGAATGGCAACTTGAAGTGAAACTCTGCCGCTCTTGGTATCAAAATATATAGGCTTGACTGGATAGTGATTTGTTTTTGCAGATGAAAGATACTCTACGTAATCTGAAATACCACCTTCATAAAGAAAAGTTTCCTTTCTTCCTGTTCGTTTATTTTCGTAAACAATCTTTAATCCACCATTCAAAAACGCAGTTTCTCTAAATCTGCGGATCATAACCTCGTCGTCAAACCTGATGTTCCGCAAAGACTGGCTCAGCCACTTGCTATAAACCTGTTTAAGAACATCTTCATTTGTAACAGATTTTGCCAAATGACTAAAAACATTAACAAAAATGCTTTCGTCAACTTTGCCAGAAATGAGAGCTTTTCTCCATGCCATCACAGCATCAGACATTTCTTCATCGGGAATATAATCTTCTCCGAGGACGGTCGAAAACATATCTTCAATGTTAACTTGCCCGAACATGTTGTAATCGGGGCAAAAAGTAACTGAAGTTCCTCTCTTTCTTGAATCTCCTACTCGCTCACATGCACTTGTAGGCACGCCACGCTCAAAGCTAATCTCATGTGCGCCACCATCTCGCCAAACCTTGGCCACTAACGTGCTTGAAAGAAAGTTAACACATGATGCGCCAACACCGTGCAAACCGCCTGATTTATCATATACAGCGCTGTCAAATTTACCGCCAGCATGCAATTCTGTAAATACAATTTCAAGAGCAGATCGCTTTTTAGGATCGTCTTGCTTCGGGGTAACAGGAATGCCTCTTCCGTCGTCCTCAATAGTGATCGTGCATCCATCTTCAGCAACGGTAACATTGATCTGGCTGCAAAATCCAGCCATGGATTCATCTACAGAGTTGTCAAGGGTTTCCCAGACTAAGTGATGCAGGCCCTTATTGCCTGTGTCGCCAATATACATCGCTGGTCTTGTGCGGACAGCTTCTGCCCCTTTGAGCATCGTAATTGACGTATCGTCGTAATTATTTATTTGTTTTTTCATTGCTCACCTAAGTGTTTGTCTTTAAATGTGTGAGTGATTATATCACTGCTTTAACGACTATATTTCAGAGCTTGACTTTCTTCAAAAATCAATTGGAATTGTTAATTCCACTCTTTCAATACTATCTTATTAGTGCAAAATCCTGTTTTTGGCACAAAAAAGCCAGCAATTTTAAAATTGCTGGCTTTTGATGTAGGGGGTACCTAAAAAAATTATTTTAAAATTTTAAGCGCATATAAATATATTTGATCAGATGCAGAATATAGTTTGTCTCGATCCAAATCTTGGGCAAGACGTATCAGCTCATATGCTGCGTTAGCCATTGGCATTCCTGGCATACCGCCAGGGGCTTGGCCTTTTTTGGATTCATTTTTAACTGTGTTTAATACCAGCCCTTTTATTACGGAATTAAGTTCTTCAAGTGTTGTGATTTCATTAATTCTCTTGCCTTTTGGCAATCTCAGCCATCTAGATTCTTCCGTGGCTTTTTGCTCAGCTTTTTCGACCTTGGGATCAACATCGCTTTTGGGCTCTCTTGCTCCTATTTTTGATTTGTCTACTCCGCCTTTATTATTTCCTCCATAAAGCTCCCATATGTGGGATGCGATATCCTCGGAATCAGTTCCTGCCATTTGCATAATTAATGTAGGGGCATCGACATCATATAAAATTTTCCCCAGCGTGTCAAGGGGTGACCCAATTTCTTCTCTTTCGGGATCAGTGGGCGCTCCAGGGGCAGCTGCTGGCATAGTAGGCATACCTCCCATCGGCGGGCCTCCAAGTGGCGGCATACCCATTGGAGCTGGTGGTGCAGCACCTAGTGAGCCAAGGTCCATGTCCATATCTGGCCCTCCCATGTCCATCGGAGGCATTTGAGCCTTGCGTACAAATTTGCCCACTAAATACCACTCCTGTTATCGAGATAACGAATCACTTCGATGACGACCGCGGCCTGGAGAGAAAAAGACCTCAGATGTATGTTCATCGTGGCCGTCTTCTATTTCGTAGCCCTCTTCATCTTCGTCTTCGCGAGATAGAAATTCTTCTAAATCTTCGTTTAAAATATCCATGTCGCCCCACAAATCTGATTTTGCAGTTCTGTTGGCGATGCCAGATGCTTGCGAAATGATAGCTCTGTGGTCAAGCCCTCTTCCGTCCACAAAATCTGCCCCATAATTATCATTATGGTCTTGATTCCAATCGTCCAGAGTTCCAATGGCTTTAAGTAAGGCATCAGCCATCATTGATTCACGAACACACTGACTAGCAGTTTTTGTCTTGTTTTTACTTTTTTCTGCGGCCTTGAAAAATGCTGTTGCCTCAGCAATTATTCGTGCCTGTTCTTCCATAGAAGAATTAGGCACTATTTCTTCAAGCATCTGGTGCAGCTCTTGTTCAATGTGGCGCATTTCTGTTCTGTCTATCTCCTTAGAGTGCTATTTCTGCCCTCTGGTACATTTACCTGTCGGAACATTGACTTATGTCTCAAATAATTTTTCCGTAATTAATTAGATACTTCCTTTATGTATTGCAACTTATCTTGAAAGTTTATTAAATTTACTTCAAATTTTGGCAAAAAAATGACCTTTAGGCACTTGTTGTCAATTCCAATTTCAACCCATGCGGTCTGTTCATTGCCGTCGGAATCAACAATAATGCTTCTTTTGTAATCAAGTTTGTCAATATTTTTGTCAATATCAACAGGTATTAATTTGCCAAAACAATCCAGATTTTGCTGTTTTATGTCAAACCCGCACTTTCCATGTTCGCAAACTATACCCCAATACTCAATTTCTTCAAGTGGAAGCGAGCTGCGCTTTCTGCAAACCATACCATCGCCACCGATCTGTTTTATGACTTTACCACCTACAACAGCCTCCCAAAAAACTGGGAGGCTTGATATTTGTCCGCAGATATTATAGATATGTCTAGGGTGCTTAAACATTATTCATCAACTGTTTCGTATTGTGCTAAAAATCTCATTCTGCGTACTTCACCATCAGCCTCTCCGTTTGGTGCCTGAACAGCAACAGCAAATTTTATACTATATGCTTCGTTATTAGCGCCAATATTGGCGCTGCCTATTGAAACAGCTTGGTCTATGGAAAACGGCGTTGTATTCCACGTGTTAGGCGATTGGTTAAAGATTGTTAGCGCTGATTGAACAACCCATTGTATATTTGTGGTGCCCAAAACATAAGCAGGGGGTGTGTCTGCGGGAACTGGTAAACTAATTACGAAATCATCTTGTCCATTGGTGGTTCCTTCTTCAACGTATATTCCAAGCTGAGGAACAAGTTGCGAATCACTAGACAAGTCAGAGGCTCTTAGCCAATTTCCATTTGATCCAGTCCCAACGCTATTGACTTGGTAAACACCGTTCTGACTTTGTGTTGATTGGTTTTTGACCAATACGCGATCACCATTTTTTAAAGTTATTCCGTCTACTACCTTTGGTGCACCACTCGCTAGATTAGAAATGTTCGTAGTGGTTGCAACTCTCGCTGGAATAAGTCTTACGTCCTGGGGTTGACTTACCCATCGAATATTATCCGTTCCCATAACAGGTGTGGGATCATCCAAATAAATACCCCACCAAGTGTTTCCAAATGAAACTCCCTGAGTAACTTGAGTTCTTGACAGGGGATTTAAATCAGTATCATCATTCATATCCGATGATCTTACAAGCCGAAGTGTTCTTTGGGGCGTTACTATGTAGATTCCGTTTTGTTTTTTATCTGTTTGGTCCTTAAGCAACACTCTTGAGTTGACGCCCAAGGTTACTCCATCAATTGTTGATGGCGCAGCAAGTGCAATATCTATATTTGATGTTGATGATGTAGCAGTCGCTGAAAAATTCGTCCTTGAGTTGACCTTAATAAATTCGACTTCGTCAGTGCCAATTACTGTGGCCGCAGGATCAAAATAAGTTTCCCAAACTTGATTATTGCCCAAAGATTGTCCTGTAAGAGTTGTGACTTCCCCAGGCTCTATTAGAAATGCAGGGTCTCGTACCAAAACAGGAGCGGCTGCTGCATTATCAACAAGATACAACATATTTTCTGTTGTTGTAGTTTGTCCTGTAAGTAATACGGGCACAATTCCTCCGCCAACTAGAGTAACGCCATCAAGGCTGTCGGGTGCGCCTCCCGCCAGAGTGCTTATGTTTGATGTTCCGACAGCTTGGGTTACGAATAAAGCGCTGCTGGCTGGCCGTTCGGGGAAAGTAAGCGCTGTTGTTCCAAGTGTATATGGGCCAGGCGGGACGCTTAGCCAGTATGTTGACCCAGATGATCCATTGATAAGAAAAACTGATGCAAATGCTTTAATTTCTCCCGAAGAGTTTAAATCGCTTGCCCGTGACATTACCCAATTTGGCCCCGATGTTCCAGTAATAGTATAAATACCATTTTCCGCCGCTGCAGTTTGGCCACGCACTAAAACACGCTGGCCTATTGCTGGAGATGTTGTTACAAATGCACTCGTTGAGACTGCCCCAAAATTAGAAATATTTGCATTTGTCATATTGTTGCAGGCCAAATACCATGATGCACTTGTTGATGGTTGATTATTTACCGTAATGCCGCTAACATTAATAACAAAATCTTCTTGATATTGGGTAGAGGGATACATATGGAACCAATTTCTACCAAGACTATTGACAGATTCGGTCATTACCACAATTATCGGCACAATTTCTGCCGTTGTGTTAAAATCACTGGCACGATCCCAAACACCATTCGATCCAGTTCCCGCAGATGTAACAGTATAAATACCATTAGTTTTAGTGTCAGTTTGGCTTGCCACCAATACTCTATCACTATTTACTAGTGTAACGCCATTGACAACCAGCGGCGCTCCTCCGTTCAGGTTGGCAATATTAGCGGTGGTATGAATCCTTACTGTAGTATTGCCATAATGATGTGTTACATCCACCCACTGAAACACCGCACTTCCCGCAATATATGGAGGGTTTGTTGTTGGTCTACAGCAATAGAGCTTACCCCTGTTCGTTGTCCCAGCCGTTGCCAGAGCAAATGCAGATTGCCCTATATTTAGCGCATTGGAAATAAACCGAGTGTCTCTTCTAAATGTTTTACTATTAGCGGGATAAAGCGCCGTGACGCTGTAAATACCATTTTGAATTTTATTAGTTTGCGCACGCACTAATATTCTGTCACTAACTTGCAAAGTTCGCCCATCAATTATTGCTGGTGCAGCAGCGGTATTGATATTGCCAGTCGTCGCAACCTGACAATTGGCATGAGCAGTCCTGGTGGTCCTGTCAACCCACTTAATGTCAAGAGTCCCTATTGCGCTGGTTCCAGCCGCAGCATACATAAAATAACTTTTATTAGCCCCAGCTGTCCCCGCAGTAACATTTACGACTCCCCCGCGATAAATTGCCTGACAGTCTGATGATCGATTTAAAAGATTAATAGCCCCCAATGTTGCCTCAGCAACACTATAAATACCATTTTCTAATTTTGATGTTTGATTTTTAACAAGCAGTCTTTCCCCGACATTTAATGTTATACCATCATAATTATCTGGTGCAGTAGCAAACTCGCCGCTAGAATAGCCAGTAATATTAGAGTTAGTAGCAGCACGACATGTTGCGAGCACATTTGTACCTGTTTGATTTAGAAGAGTATATCTAAATTTATAACCCCTGGCATTCAAATCGACTCTTAAATCAGGCTCGGGCAATAAAGAGTCCTTGTATATGTCGGCCAATGAACCATCCATCCAAAACTTGATATTTTGAACACTTCCTCCAAGCCATCTAAGCCCAATAACTCTTTTTGTGCTCCAAACATTTGGCTGAAGAATGCCGAAGTCTATTAGCGGCAAATCCTTCTCGGTAATCGAGAAAGGAGAAGTGTTTTCATATTCCACCCATGTGTGAGCAATTGACATTATTATTTAAACCTATGCGCCGTAGATTTATATTATCTACGGCGCATTTTATACAAGATTATCGCTGAGATTCAGGTCGCTTGAATATTTCGCTAGCCACAGCAGCTAAACTTGATCGTTCGACCTTTGTGAGTGCTACTCCTGCAACAAGCTCGCTATTTTTGCCACCTTGCATAGCATGAGCCAAGCCATTAGAACGTGCATCCAAGTAAGTGTTTTCAACTTGGCTTAAATCACCAAGAAGAACTACTTTGCTTCCCTTGCCACATCTTTCAACTACCATGCGAGCTTCACGTGGTGTTAAGTTTTGTGATTCGTCAACAATAACAACAGCCTTGGGTATTGATCTGCCCTGAATAAAAGCCATAGCTTCTACTTCTATTGTGCCATCGTGAACCATTTCCTCGAATGGACTCGCGCCAGATTGAGTGCTCGAACCAAGCAATTGTTCAATATTGTCTCGCATAGGCCCAAGCCATGCGCTAATTTTTTCAAACTTATCACCTGGCAAGAACCCAATATCTTTTCCTCCAACAGCAATAAGCGGCTTGATAACAATGATTTTGTCATAAATACCATCATCAACTTGCTGCAAAGCCACAGCCAAGGTAAGCATTGTTTTTCCAGTCCCAGCTGGACCACACAATGTTACTAATGGAACATTTGTGTCAGCTAATGCGGTCATGGCACATCTTTGCTCAAGGTTTTTTGGAGAAATGTCCATAAACGTGGGTTTTTTGCGATCTATTCCATTAGATTTGTCCTTTAATACCTGTAGCACTCCTTTTTTGTGATATGTTGGGCAGGCTTGGTCGCCAAACTGAAAAATTACGAATTCATTTGGTGATATGTCCTTAATTGTTTCTTTAAGCTCTGCAGAAAGTTTTTTGATTTCAATATTTTCTGCGCTCCACAGCATATCCCAATCTTTACTTTCTGATAAAACAACTTTTCGCATCCCAGTGTAACTTGCATCTTCAAGCAAGTCTGAGCGATAGTTTTCAGCCTCACAGCCCCAGCTCATTGCTCTGATTCTTAGGCCTGTATCTTTGGTTACAATTGAAACTTTTTTCTTTGGGTTTGCTGTTTTAAGAGATAGACAAGCTTCAATTATTGCATTGTCGGAATGCACTTTGACAATGTTTGGTCTTTCATTTTTTTGTAAAGGTGCTTCGGGGTTATAAATAAATAATCTTCCCCCCTTGTCATTAACTTTGACCCCTTTCATTAAATCTGGTAACGAATATTTTTCAAGCTGTCGGAACACTTCTCTTGCGCTCCATCCTACACTTTCTTTTCGCGTTTTGATGTCGTCTAAATCATCAATAACAGCAAGTGGAATGTAGATGTCATTCTCATTGAATTTGTAGATCGCTTGGGGATCGTGGAGTAGAACGCACGTGTCAACGATGTAGATGTGCTTAGCCAAGATTACTCTCCTTTTTTGTCGATGTTGCAACCACTGTCACTGCCTGTCTTCGACACCTTAATCTTCAACAATTAAGGACTCATGCCCTTTACCAAGACGCTTAATTTTTAACTCAATTTCTTTATATTTAAGGATCATTTGGGTGGTTAATTATTTTTCATCAGGTATGTTTTGCAAGAAATCAGCAGCTTTATCGTCTGGAACTACATTAAAGCTTTTCATTTTTAAAATATATTCTAATTGTTTTTGATCCATTGTTTGCATTTCACCGCCTGAAACCCATTTTTGTTGTTTATTAGCAATGTCTCGCTGCGCTTGATTTCTTGCCATAGTGCCATCTCTAAATAATTCCAAATCTTTTTCCAATCTATTTCGATCAGATATATAATCATGAGCTTCTTTTAGAGAGGTCGTTTCCAAAAGATTAAAATCAGAATAGGCTGCCCCCAATAGTTTGCCATTCATAATAGTTTGGCCTTGTGGACCTTCAAATCTTGAGTCTTGATCTCTTACCAAATATAACGAACCCCTTGGTATGCAAATGTAGATTTTAAAAGGTAAAAATTCTTCAGTTTGTTCCCCGCTTGTGAGCCTGAGAACTTCATTTTCGTCATTTACTATTGCTAATGCTAATTTAGCGCCTTTATCTGGTATGGCAAAGTCCCATTGATAATTATCTTCTGGTGTTGTTGGGTAAAATGCAGGAACAATATTAAATTTTTGTTTTTGCTCAGCAATACTTAAAAACAGCGCGTAACCCACGGTATCTTCAGGCGTTCCTTTCCTATATGTTCCGATTTTTGACCAGTCAACTTCAAATTGATTGTTTTCGTCTCCGACATATCGGGGCTTGTCTTCTCCATTGGACTCCCAAATTCTTCTTAAAATAGGGTCCTCAAGGACGCGCCTGGCTCGAATAATATCTAAGAATTGCTCTTTGCTTCCTCCAAAATCTGGATGTGCAGTTCTTGCCTGAACTCGAAAAGCTTTTTCTAATATTTCTGAGGTTTTAATTTTGTCTTGGCGGCTATTTCCTTGTGGCAAGCATCCTTTTTGTAGCCCAAGTATGGCATAATAATCCTTGGAATAGTCTATGATTTTATCTGGATCAAAAGCTTGATGTGACAATTTTAAACTCCTGGCGAATGAATATTCAAGGCTATTATACAAATATTTGGGAATTAATTAATTGTGTGGTATCGGGATTTTAAAACAAGACTAGCACAAACGTCGTCTTTGCCAATTGTCACGCCTGCGCCAGTCAATAACCCAGGCATTGCTCCGATTGGCCAGCAAGAATTTCCCCAAGACATTCCCGCTGGTGCAGCTATGCCTCCCGAATTGCCCCAAGACATATTCCCCGAACCACCATTGCACGATAGGTGCCACTGCAAAATAAAAACCATGCCTGGAGGAAGAAAAATTTGGGAATTCTCAGAAAATGCCTGCCAGCAGTGTAGACAAATTGGCGAAGCTTTTAATGCTTATCAGGCATCAATCTTTGGAATTTAAAGTATTTCATAACCAGTGATATCAACTTCAATAGGTTGATTTAATAAAACTTTGTTTGGCCTCGGAGATGCATTTATTGATTCGATAATTAGGTTTTTTATAAGATCAGAAAGCAAAGTTTTGTTTAAGGCCATGATACATTTTTCTTTGCATTCTGGCCAGTCAAATGAACATGTTATATTCATTTCCATACAAAAAGACTCCCAAGAAATAAGTTCGTGTTTATTATTAATCATTTGATCAATGCTTAATAATTTATACCCTTGCTTAATAATATATTCCGATGCCCTTAAATTTTCCAGCCGTGAACGGGTAAGGTCCTCGATAATGCAACTTTCAAATAAGGCATCTTTTTTACCCCATATCTGATGTGGAATTTTATCATTTATTACATATAATCCCATTGGAATATCATTTTCAGAACACACAAATAAAACAATTTGACCGATTTGAACAAACTTAATACCCGTTAAAACAATTTCTTTAAAGTCTAAATCTAAAATCTCAATTGACTTACCTAATCCACTATCTTTTACGTTTGTTACAAAGGATAAATAGGCCTTGGTCATTCATAAGACTCCGCAATGTTTAAAGTTCTCACAATAAATTCCTCTCTCGACGCACAATCATATATTTCCGAGCTTAACCAAGTCTTTTGCCACTGGGTATTTATTTTAGCCTTAAGGGCTTGTGACCATAAAGTTGCTTGATATTGACTTTTTGATCCTGGCATTAAAAATGAAAAACTTTCTGATATGTTTTGTATTTTCTTATTTCTTATGATTATTGTTTTTTGCAAATTTTCATTAAAAATATTTGGGAACACACCCAGTAAGTAATAAGATACATCCTCGGAAAACGGAGTCATTCTTGCCATTTCATAACCTACGTGGCCAGGGCCGAATAGAGACTCTAAAAAATCTTCGCAAAGTTTAATCAGGTTTTCGGAGTCTCGATAAGACAGAGATTTTATTTGATTAATAGACAATCCCGCCTTTTGAAGACAAGAGTGAGTGGAATTGTCAACTTCATCAATTGAAATCAATAGTAAATGATCAATTAAACTTTCTGATGGATGTTCTAATGTAGGTATCCACGCCCGCGGTATTGATTCTTTGTTACCAAGACAAGCATGAAGAGATAATAACAACTCGTGCACAAATTCTATTGATTTTGAGGATGCAATTTCTCGCAGCACTTGCTCAACGCTTTTCGCCATAGAGCCTCCTTATTTTAGGATGTCACTTGCAATATCTTCAATAACAGAAGTTATTCTTCCATCTTTTGAGTGAAGTCTCATGTTGTTAATGTTACGATATTTTTCTTTGATTTTACGTATAATCAAGTTCACTTTTTGATTAACTTCGTGAATACTGGGGTTGTAATGCCCTTTTGTTCTGAAAAATTTTCTCACAACATTTTCGGTGACCGAATACGCAATTTTAGCCTCGTATCCGTGATCCGAGGCTTGACTTTTTTCAGATGCAAATTGCGTGCGATACCACATAGAATTATTTTTGCTTTTCAAGAGCTGCCACATTAATGGCATAAGCCACGTTTTGACTTGCCACGTTCATAACACAGATTGTATGTGATTCATCTTCAAAGATCACATGAAAATCTTTGCCAACTAAAAGCCATCCCTTAAAAATCCCAATGGATTTTTCAGGATTGTAAGTTGTTATTTCCCATTCTCCTTCGCCACGATTATTCAGCACATTGTCTCCTATTCCCATTTTTTAGTTCTCCTGTTTTGTTTTTTAGAACCATGTTTATTTCGGTCATTGAACTTAATTTTCCTTTAAAAACAAAAACACTCGACATATATCCAGAAAATCCACGAATAAAAGTACATCACCATCGCTATGGTAGACATTTTGGGTTTAAAAATGACTGCAGATCAAGACAATTTAGTGGAAATCATCGGAGAAGTAACGCGAGTTAATCGCTTTGACAGTGGATACGCCATTGTGACCGTTAAGAAAGGTAATACATCTGTCAAATTAGTGGGAGATATGCCAGGAATTTCCGAGGGTATGACAATCAAAGCCCTCGCTGAAAAAACTGTACACCAAAAATATGGAGAGCAGTTTAAAGTTCGGGATATTGAGGAAAATGGATTTGCTAATATAGATTCGCTCATTAAATATTTATCTAGCAACACATTTTCTGGAATAGGGGTTTCCACGGCCAGGTCTATTGTGCAAGTTTTTGGGATGGAAACATTCGATATTTTAGACAATGATCCAGAAAGACTCTATGATGTCCCAGGCCTATCAGATTCAAAAGTTGACTCTATTATTCAATGTTGGACAGAAAATCGAGAATTTAACAGAATTATAGCCGAATTAGTTAAGTATGGCATGACTCCCATGATGGCCAAGAAAGTCTACAAATCGCTTGGCGAATCTGCTTTAGATATGATTCGAGAAAATATCTACACATTAACACAAGTTTCGGGAATTGGATTTCTTAAAGCGGATGAAATTGCCCTTAAGTCGGGTGTTAAATTAGATAGTCCACAGCGCGTTGACGCCGCTGTTTTGTACGTACTCGATCAAGCGTTGTCCAGTGGACATTGTTATTTGCCTCTTCCTGATGTTTCTGAACAATCAGTGGGGCTTCTAAAAGGCAACGTGAACGCAACACATGTTATGGAGTCTGTCCGAAGGTTGGCTTCGTCATCTCAAATTGTGAACGAAAACCACAAAATATTTCTTTCAGGTATCCGCGAGGCTGAGAAAAATGTTGCTAGTATGATCACAGATATGTTGTGCTACAAGGGTGATGCCATATACAAAGACCTTGCAGCACTTAGAAAGGATTTAAAACAAATTGATGTCACAAAAGATATTGTTCTTGCTGAAAAGCAAGAGGAAGCCTTGTTCACGGCCCTTAATTCAAGGGTTGCGATTATAACTGGTGGCCCAGGTGTTGGTAAAACCACGGTCACGAAAGCCCTTTGTGCGCTTTTCGAAAGGCACAACATGGATTTTTTGCTTTGCGCACCTACGGGCCGCGCTGCAAAAAGGCTTTCCGAGGCCACAGGATCAGAGGCCTCAACTATACATCGATTGCTAAAAGGGGATTCAACTTCCCAAAAGTTTACTTATCATCAGGGAAATCCACTTTGGGCCGATGTTGTTGTCATTGATGAATCGTCAATGATGGACATTAGATTGTTTAGATCGATTTTATTTGCAATGGAAAGACACATGAGACTAATTATTGTGGGTGATAAAGACCAATTACCATCCGTTGGACCAGGAAATGTATTAAGAGACCTTATTTCATCAGGCAAAGTCCCTTGTGTTAAGTTAGATCAAATATTCAGACAAAGCAAGGGGAATACTATTATTCCCGTAGCACACGACATTTTGCATGGCGTAGTGCCTGATTTGCCAACACCTATTGAATCTAAAGGAAGAAATTGCGTTTTAGTTGTCTCTGAAGATCAGGCAACACTGACCGATATGATCATTAAGTTGGTTACTCAATCATTGCCAAAGGCAGGTTTCAAAAATGAAGACATTCAAATTCTAACCCCCATGCGTGGTCGGGGACTGGGGGTTGAAGATTTAAATCCACCTCTGCAAGCGGCACTTAATCCGCCATCTGATAAAAAGCCAGAAATCCAGGATAGAAATCGTATTTTTAGGGTTGGTGATCGCGTTATGCAAATTAAGAATAATTATAAAAAGGGCGATGCGGGGGTTTTCAACGGAGACATAGGTTATATTTCGTCTATTATAAATGACGAAAAAGATGGCACGACAATTTGGGTTAAATACCCCGATATGGAATCGCCAGTTGAGTATTCTCGCGAAGACTGGGATGAAATTATGCATTGTTTAGCGTGCACTGTTCATAAGTCTCAGGGTGCAGAATATCCTTGCGTAATTTTGGTTCAACATCCTTCCCAATATAATATGCTCCAACGCAACTTGATTTACACTGGAGTGACTCGTGCCAAAAAGCTTTGTATTATTGCGGGCACTAAGAAAGCGCTAGAGATAGCAGTGGCAAATGACAGGGAAATATCTCGCAATACAACTTTATCTGATCTGTTGAAAAATTTAGTTGACGATACTTCTAGGGCATCATAGCAAAAGCCCTGCAAATGAAAAACATTTGCAGGGCTGCTTGGTTTTTGTTGAGAATTTTTATTAAGATATTGAGCAACTTTATTGTTCATCGTAACTTCTGAGGAGATTTAAACACAAAATGTTAAGAAAATTCGCCGAAACTGCCATGTGGCTTGACCAGCAGGGGCTTTTTGCTGAAGCTGATGTTGTAACTGACGTGCTTCGCAAATATGCTGCTAATGCCCTTTGGGAGGCAGATGACGAAAATGATGTTGAGGAAATTGACCCATATCATGCTCAGATGTATCACACAATTAAGAATTTAGACTTAAGCGACCCTGAACACCTAGAAATTATTCGCGGCGCACATCCAGAACTTGCCGATGCGATAGAAAATTATACACCTGGCCGCAGAATACCAATGAAAGAGCCAATGCGGTATGGACCTCGGACAGTAATGTTGCCCCCAGGATTTAAAAGCAATTTTGAAAAAAGACTCCCAGAGTTTTTTATGAGCCCAGATCAACTTCAACGCAACAGAGAGGCTTTTTATGACAGACTCGATAAGGCCACACGCAACCGATCTCGTCGTGCAACTTTTGATTTAGATTATGCTTCTACAAGCAAACCTGGATATGAGCGGTCTTACATTTTTGATCCCGAATTAAATAGTCTAATGTCTTCTGACCCCGATTTTAGACCAAGCGAAAACAATGTTAGTCTTTATGACAAAAGAAAGCTTCGCGCACTTTTTGATCCAACATTTGATCTTGAGTCACTGGATGAAGACGAAAAATCTGGAAGAGAGCGCTATTTAGGCGTTGATCCCAAGACGGGTGAACCATACTCTCTTCCTAAGCAGATTGGTTGGGCTCACCGTCAAATTAAGCCCGAAAGTGTTTTAACATTCCGCGGTCACAAAGGCGAAGTCGATCCCGAAACTGGAAAGCGCAAGCCAAATTACTACTTTAAAGCCAGATAGTAAAAGGATACATTATGGATAAGCCTTGGTTAAAATCAGGAATACAAAGGTTGGATGAGGCGGATTCCGCCCTTATCCGCGAATCTGATTTTCTTTACAAAGAGGCTATTCGCGGCGAGATGGACTGGGGAGGCTACGGAAGAACCGCGCTAGAGGGCGGAGCAGGAGGGGCTATCGGTGGCGCTCTTTTCGGGGGCGTGGGAGCTGTTCCTGGGGCTGCCATTGGTGCGGCGGGTAACGTCGCGATCAAAGGCATAACAGACATATGGTACAATACTCGCTCGAACCAAGATAAAGCATCTTGGCAAGCTGGCGATCTTGAGGAGAGATTGAACAAACTTGCGGACTTAATTCAAGGGCAAGACTCAACTCTAGCCTCGGTACTAAAGACATTAGGTAACCAATACAAAGAGTTTGTTGACGGGCATATTCAGGGAAGAAAATCTGAAAATTTTCAAAGCAATAGATTCAATATTTCTCCTGAAGAAATGACGCAAAAATTTCAGCAGGAATATGCTAATTTACAAAACTTAAGAGCCTCATCATACGAGAGTATTAATCAAATTGTCAGAATAGCATCATCTGCGGATAATCAAAACTATTTTATATCAAACTCTAACAATTCGCCATCTTCAAATTATGGCCATGACTTAGGCTCTTCCGCTAAGCAATTAGGCACGGAATTAGGCACAGGTGCATTGGGTGGTAATGCTGGGGAATACGCAGTTAAGAAAACTGTTCAAAACCTTGCTCCCAATATGTTAAAAGGCGTGGGCAGCCTAAAGAGTATGGGCGTTGGATTAGTCGGCGAATTAGGTGTTGGAGCTATCTTTGATGCCATTGAAAATTTACAAGGTGCTCAAAAACTTTATCACAATCAGTCAGTAGATATACAAAAAATTATCACAGAAGTTAACAGGCTTACAGGAAATGATCCTCAAGTATTAGCTGCTGGAAATCAAGTTTGGACTTATGTTTTAGAAGGCAAAGAGCGAATTGATAATATGGTTCAAAACGCCCAGTCGTCATATGCACAAAATAAATCTGCGAACACTAATGTTAGTAGATTTAAAAGATAAATCTAATGAAAAGCCCATGTATTAAGATTTGCAAACTTGACAACAATGTCTGTATTGCTTGCAAGCGATCATTAGAAGAAATACGTAATTGGTCTCAATATTCAGATGAACAAAGAGAATTAATTATGATGGATATTAAAAATAATCGATTTTCTATTGAGTGTTATATGTATAAACCCAATAATGAAGTTAAAAAATGAAATTTTAACTTTGCTCTAAGCGGTTACTGGTATGATTGATCCTAATAAAATTATCTCAGATGCAAATTGTGTTGTTTGCGGTACTCCACCTGAAGAAGGCTCAACTGACCAGCGTTACATTCAGTTTCATGATCGTAAAATATTTTTGTGCGGCAAGCATGCCGAGGCCTTTCATATTGGTGCTGTGATGGGTCAGCTAGAGCTAAATTCTGCATTAGCGGAATTTATTTTAAAAATGGACGATCCATTAAATTCTCAACAAATCAAAGAGCACATACTTGAAATGGTTCCGTCAGCACGGCGGCAACTTGAAGATAAGCAATTGCAAGCTCATATAAAAGGAACATATAAGGAGCAATCACCTAGAGAAATTTATGAATATCTTGACAAAAATGTTATTGGCCAAGAAGAAGCAAAAAGACGCATAAGTTTAGCAGTCTACGAACATTATAAAAACGCCCAAAGACGCGCAGATAGCCCGCTATTAGAAAAACAAAATATACTTATGCTTGGGCCTTCTGGAAGTGGAAAAACATTAATTGCAAATTCCATTGCGAAAATATTAGACGTTCCATTTGTGTCCGCCGATGCAACAAGTTATTCTCCCACAGGGTTTCAGGGCGCAGATGTTGATACCATTATTTTTGAAATGATGTACAAATCAAGCGGGGTACATCATGCCGCAGAACAAGGCATTGCATTTATTGACGAAATTGACAAGCTTTCAACACATGCAATGCAAGGCACAAAATCAGAGGGCTTAAACTACGCAACACAAAGTTCTTTACTTAAACTTATTGAGGGCAAAAAAGTAAAAGTGCCAATGCAAAATTTGGGCCACCCGCCTGGAACAATGACAATGGTGGATACAACCAAGATGCTTTTTATGTTCGGCGGGGCATTTAACGGACTTGCTGAGCAGGTGGGCAAGTTGATGGGATACTCTGGAAGAACCATTTCCTTATCCAAAAGAAATGAAGAAGATCGTATAGAATCTTCGATACGCTCGTATAATATTCTTGCCGAAGCGTCAACCGATGTGATCATAAAAGCGTTGATAGATTTTGGAATGAACACCGAGTTTATTGGTCGAATTCCAATTATTGTTCCGCTTGCGCCACTAACTAAAGAGCAACTTTACAAGTGCTTAATTGATTTGCCAAACTCGCCAGTTTCCAGATCGCAAATGCTTTTCGCGGAATCAGGAGTAAAATTGGAGTTTGAGGAAAGCATGCTTCAGGCAGTTGTTGAAACAACTGCCAAATCAGACACAGGAACTCGTGCTTTAAATACTCTTGTTAAAAGAGCTGTTAGCCAAGCCGCGTTTGATCTTTTAGGTTCAGAACCTTCCAGAAAGATCAAACATGTTGTTATAACAAATGAGTGCATTGCCAATCCAGAATCGTATGTTACAATTAATTAAGCCATGATTTAGCTACAAAGAATGCAGCAAGAAGCCAAACTAATCCGATTATAATTGCAGGGCCGACCCCTGATCCAACAAAAGCCGAAATCATAACCCATGTGCCAAAGGCGATGCCTCCTGTTACGGCAATATAGATCAACACACCCATAAAAAGCAAAGGTAAAAGGCTCCATTCCTTTCGAGAATTGGGCAGAGCGGCATAAAGAATGATCGTGCCAATCGCTGACATAATCACGAGATTAATGATATTTAAAAACATGTGTTCCTTATTGTACTATATTATTTCTCTATTATAAAAAAGGGGATTTTTTGATTCAAGGTTTTTTTAGAAAAAATATTGAATTTATACTTATACCCTTGGGCAAGACACTATGACTAATAAATTTTCAAAGACAAATCCAATTGAGCGCGTGTTGGATAATATGCGCGAAGCGGCCATAAACGCTGACTCAGAAAGAGTTGTAGTTGCGGCTGGTGAGCTAAAAAGTCTGTGGAATTTTTTCAGACGAACGCGAAGTCCGTTTAAAAATACGGATGAAGTCAAAGAGTTGTTTAAAGGGCACACTCCAAGTGCCCAAAATGAAATTTTGAACAGAGTTCTTCAAGAAAAAACACTTGAGGCCTTGTCTCCAACAAAAAGAGGAGTTCAAAATATTGGCGTCGGAAACTTTATGCCTGATGACATGAAAAATCCAACAAAAATTCATGACAGTGACACTTTGCGAGCAATGATTGAGTCTGCTAATTTTGGCCAAGGACGAGGCCAAATTGGCAATCTAATACAGAAAATCATAGGTGATAACAGGCTAAAGCAAACATTAGAAAAACCACTTGATCCATCAATTGTCGTCAGGGTTGATAACTTTAATATGAACCCTAAACCTGTTACGATGATGGAATTACTCACCAATCCATCAGCGGCAAACCTGAAAAGAATTGACTCACAAGGCCATGCTGTTGATTATGATCAGGTCGAGCTAAATAAAGAAGTAGACAAAATAGCAACTCAATTTGCTGAGCAATACAAAGATGTTGCAGTTTTTAATTATATGAAGGGACTGGCTTATAAAGCTATTCTTGCTGTCATTGGTTTAAAGGCTGCGGCTGGTATTGCCATTCCTGCGGCTGCTGCAGCGACCATGGGTTCACCAAGTTCCACGGACATACAAAAATCACTCAATCCATCGCCCACTGCTCCAGTTTCGCCCAATAATACGCAAACAAATAGCTCAAGTTCTGGTCACCCGCACATGACTAACGGCAACAATTTTGGTTCACTCGGAGGTATTCAGTCGGCTCCCGATATGTTTGGCAATGATACATTTACAAACAAAGTTGTTGATTATTCTTCTATGTTTAGAGAAAATTCAACAAATGACTTACGAATAAGTCTGGCCCAATCTATGATTCAAGAAGCGCCAGAAGAGGCAAAAGAATACCTTGCGTCGATTCCTGATGTTCATCAATTTGTTCAAAATATCATTAGCATTATTAATCAACATGGTGGGCCAGAGTCCACGAAAGCAATAGAACATGCAAATCAGTATGTGGGAACAATTGCTGACAAAACTGATTTAATATCAAAAACAATTTAAGGCAATAGGGGTATTTTATGAATTCAAACAATTATCAAAGTTTAGTTAAAATGGCGTCTAAAGCCGATAACACGGGAGATTACAAAACAGCAGACGCTATTACAGATTTTCTTAGAATTTCCCAGGCTTTAACTTTAAACAAGGCCCTTCAGGGTGTTCCTGGAATGGAAATGAGCACTCAAAACCTTGGCGACTCTGCCGAAGGAGCATACAAAGGTTATTTCAAGGGTAATCCTCGGGGAACATTCCAGGATTCATCATCATCTGCACCCGATGCACCGATGGTATCACAGGCTAACAATCCTTTAAACTGGGAGGGTAAAAGCGCGGAAGAAATAGGAAAAATGATGTATGATGAATCAATTGCGCTGCGAAATGACCCAAGCATGGTTTACAGAAATCAGCAAAGCCTAATGCAATATGCAGAATTTCTCCGTCGATATCCAAATTTACCACAGCCCGTTAGACAGCAAATGTACCAGGCTATTTCTGGGATGCTTTTGGGACAAATGTGGGGTCAGAGCCCGCAAGTTATGCAACAAACTATGGCTCGATTATTCCAATCGTGGCCAGACATGCCAGCCGATTTGAAAAACTTTTTGAACTCTGAAGCACAAAAGATTATGCAAATGCAATCAACGAATCAGCAAATGCAGGGTGGTAGCGCAAATTATTCAGGCCAATCATATAACAGCATGCCAACAACCAACTTACTTGGCTATCAGGGCGCGAGCGGAACACCAACTCCAATTACTTAACTTGCTGTATAAAAATCTTAAATGAAAAAGTTTGTTAAATTACCTGTCGGCCAAGCTTGCGAGTGCCCGTTTTACCTCCAGGATGTATCTGGTGATAACAAGTGTGTTTTTAAATTCTTTGTAACACAAGACAAACTTTCAAAATCTTTTTTAGAGCCAGAAGATTTCAGTGAAGACACCTGGAAGGAAGATTGCGAAGGTTTATATTCCCAGTGTTCTGTTTTGCCTATAATTTGGCAAATGGATGAAGATATCGAAAGCAATGATGAAGAAATCACAGAAGAAGATCAACTAGAAAGTGAAGATTCTGAAGATTACGACGATTCTGATGAGCCTGATGATTACGAGGATGGAGATGAACATGAAGTTGTTCAAGTTAGCATTCATCAGGTTGATAATCCTTATGCTGTGAAGTCTGATATTTTGGTTTTGCCTACAAACATTGGCTTAACAATAGATGACTATAAATTAAACCGCCTTTCAAAAGGCTTAATTCAAGAAGAATGTGATAAAATTGCCGAAGATTCTGTGAAGATGGGCCACGTTTACCTAACAAGCAATGGTGGAGAAAAAAGCTTAGTAGTTCCCAAGGCTATCGTTCATGCAGTTGTGGCTGGATTTAGCAGGTTGGTCAATGAGCAAGACATAAAAACAGCAATGAGAAAATCTTTATTAATGGCCGAAGAATTAGGCGCAAATAAAGTAGTAATTCTTCCATGTGATTGTGGCACTCATGACATTGCTCACACGGCCAGAGTGCAGCTATCTGCAATATATACATTTTTAAACAGTGTTGAAACAAAATCAATCACCCATGTATATATTGTTATGGAAGATGAAGAAAGTTTTAATATTTTCCAGGAATACTTTAATAGAATATTCTAATAATACAAAGAGGAAAACCAATGAGTGGCTCTGCTAAAACAACAAAATCATCTGAGAATTATCAGAAAATTTTGCAAGCTATGTTGGATAGTTACAGGCATCCAGTTTGGATTGTAGAGGATGATCATATTCGACTCATGAATGAACCTGCGAAGGAGCTTGAAAGCCAGGGTTTTGTAATACAGAACTTATCGCAAAACATGAATGTCGGAGAAGTGAAAATTTTGAGCTTTAAAGGTAGAGACATAAGTATTAAAAAATCAATGATAAAAAATGGTGGAACTGTATTTTTGCATGAGGTGAGTTTTGAAACTCCATCCACCGCGAGGCTTAAAGCATCTACGGCTAAATTAAGAAAAGCGATTACTAGGTAATTTATTAATTGAACTCGAAAAAAGAATCTTGGGCATGTTTTCAAAACGGTCAAAGATTCTTTTTAATTATAAAAGAATCAAAAGAGAGTGTTATACAATGAGTGAAAAAAATTCAAATAATTCATCTATAGAAGATTTGAAAATGTTGCGCAATGAAATCACAGCGCAAACTGAAGCTTATGTGGAATTTTCTAATGCACTCGTCCGTATTTACGATCTGCAAACAGAGATTAAAGCAGACATTGAAAAACTCAGCGAATCTGACTCAAAAGAAGTACGCGAAATTTTTGAGAAAATAACAACAATGAGCGAACTGCTGAAAACTTATCAGCAGTATCAACGCGAAGGCGATGCATTAATGTCGGAAGAAATTGAAGAGTTTAATGCAGTTTTGTCTCATTTTGGCTCTGAATTGGAGTTGTTTAAGGCCAAAATTGAGCAGCTTATTAGTGACGATGGCAAGCTCGGCAGTGCCAATAGAGAGGCTGTCGAAAGTGCTTTAAATGATATGATTTCTGAATTTGAAATAATGGCAAAGGATACTCGTGCTCATTTTGAAAGTGAAAGCCAAGCAAGAAAACAAGTTATTGAAAAGTTAGATCAAATAACAAATTATCTCGAATCTTTTAAACAAGTTCAGACAGGTTGGACCGAATGGAAAAAAAGAATTGGATGGGGAATTGCGGGCATTTCTGCTTTAATTGCAGTTCTTATGGCACTGGCTCAATTTAATGCATTGAAAATTGAATATTTCCCAAAAAACCATGAAGCAACGCCTGTGACAAGGCCACGATAAGATATGAACGTTAAAGTAATTTCTGGAGCCAATAATAACATTGATGCAACGGGCCTTAAAAACAAACTTAAAGCCATAGGCTTGCATGAAAAGCACGATGTGATTGCGCTTAATGATGATCAAGCAAACTTTGATCTTAATATATGGTTTGGCGACAATCCTCCTGAGAATACAGAGGCCTTAATAATGAATTCCAGTGAATTTAGTGGCCATGAAATGCTAAAGAAATATCCAAGATTATTATTATTGGCTCAAATAGTTTCTACAAATGGATTAATACCTGAGTTTTATGCTGTTTATGAAAGAACGTCGTATAAGCCAGTGTTTTTTATTAACAAACACGAAATGGAAGGTTATTTTGTGGACAAAATAGCATCAGTACAGGAGCTACCATAATGTCAGAAAGAAAACCAGCAACAATTTCTTGCAAATGTGTAGAATGCGGAATGTCGTTTTATGAAAAAGGCGATGCAGTTGGCGTCATGCCCTCGATGCGGCCTGTAAAAAAATGGCAGCGTGGTGATCCTTTAACAACATGGGCAGACTGGGTCATGCACATACAAACACACTGTCCAGACTGCAGAATAGTTGTGCCACCACCCGATTGTGTAAACGACTTGCGGGCTCAACTTTCTGAATTCAGGCATGCAAATTCACAAGATTTTGAGCTTGAGTCTGATGAGTACACAAGATTATTTAATGAAAGGCTTAAGTAATGTGTTAATTTGACTTATTTTTTACGAATAGATAAATAAGTCAAATTATGATCGACGGCAAAATTTCTATAGACGTGGTGTTACTAGGTCCGCCAGCAAGTGGAAAAGGCACTGTTGTGTCTTATTTTTTGGATAAATATAATTGGAATGCAATTGTTCCTGGCGATATTTATAGAAAAATACGCGACGAAGACAGCGACCTGGGCGCTTTAGTTAGAGAATCTCTTGAAAGGTACCATCATTGTCCCGATGATTTAACAAATAGAATTATTCACAAAGCTGTTGATGATTGTCTAAAAATTAATCAACTCTTGGATTTACCAAATTCTAGATTTGTTTTTGATGGTTATCCAAGGTCTTTTGAGCAATTGGATTATTTAGATAAAAATTTCAATGTTTCTGCATTTATTCATCTTGATGCGCCGATTGAAACCACACTAGCTGCCGCAATCAATCGAAGATATTGTTCTGGTTGCAATAAGGTGTTTTCAAAGCAGTCTCCCCCAAAAATCACGGGTCCGAACATTTCGTGCATAGACGGTGAAGCTTCAAGACCTTATTTAACAAATACTTGTCTTGAAAACGAAGCCCAGTGGCTTTCGTGCTCGGATTCTTGCGCTGCTACATCAGAAAACAACTGGATTACTCGATGGGACGATAGCGAGGAAAAGTATTATGAAAGAATAAGCGCATTTAACCAGAACACACTGCCTGTAATTGAGGCAATTTCACAAAGACCAAATTATAAAAAGTTTCAAATTATCGGTAACGATAAGGGCTTAAGTGAAATTGAAGATTGGCTTAACGCTGTCTTAGGTAATAATTGTTAATTTTTTCTTTGAACTCCATGAAGAGCTTCTTGAACTTCATTTTCAAAGACATTTGTACTCATAATTTCATCGTTGCTGACACCATCAAGACTAAGTTTCTGCAAAATTATGTTAATCAAATCGGATATCTTCTTGTCCTTAAGTCTTATGTCGTCTTGATTGTTGCTTTCGGGATAAGAAGATATAGCCTCGTCAATTTCGTTAGCTTCGTCAATGAAGCCCGATTCATCCAAGTCGTTTGCAATTTGGGCCAATCTTCTGATCACATCAACACTGATCATGATTTACCTCTTTGTAAATATATCTACAAATATTTGATCAATTATTTTAGACGCCTCTGCAGATCGACCAGATTCTATAATAGCAGAGGCTTTTTCCATCATTTGCTCAGTGGTTGGATTATTTTGAAGGAAAGATTTTTGTGCATCTATGCAAGTGGGGCACTGCCAATAAGATACAAAAAGAGGTCTGTGTTTGCGACAAACAGCTTTGCCACAATTATCACAGAAAGCCCGCGCCCAGCCTTTCACCTGTCTGTTGCAGATAGAACAAATCGGGTCACTATAGAATTTCTTAATTGGTGCGCCTGGCATGGTTTCTTAACCTTATGTTTTTATTTCTCTAATTTAAATAATCAATCCTGGTTGAACTTCAGCCAACATATAACGTTTTTTGAGATTGTTCTCAAAAAAAATCCCCTAAATTTATTTAAGCAAAATGCTAAAATATGGGGAAACAAGGCGGACACTGCCTGCAAACCGATTGTGTCGCCCGCGGCCACGCCTGCGTTGCTGGTTTTTTTCGGTACCAGCACAAAGACGTTGCGTAAATAAAACCTGCGGGAGAATAAAGGTAAAAAAAATATGAATATTAGAAACATAACCTTGACATTCGCGATTCTTTTCGCGTCGTATGCCACTGCTACATTTGTGCCCAACAGCACGGATGCCACAACTGTTGCCAATCAGGCTTCAAAGCCAATTAGCACTAAGGCGGCGAACATTGTACAGGTACATCAAACAAACACGGTGGATCAGGAACAAAAGCGCATTAGTGAATTTGTTTACATTGTTCAAAGCCGTTTGGGCCGCGAGTATGCCGACAGAGTTGCAAAGGCAATTGTAACGTCGGCGCGACGCAATGGCCTTCCTCCAATGATGGTTGCAACCACAGGATATATCGAAAGTGAATTTCGAATGGTAAGCCGCCCAGCTATTGGAATTATGCAAATTCTTCCTTCAACTGCTCGAAGAGTTTTTGGAAACAGCGGTCTCGATCCTTATAAACTCGAAGACAATATTGAAATGGGGTCGAGATACTTGGCAACCCATTATCGAAAATATGCTGGTTCATACTCTAGACTCAGAGGTAACACAACTAGTAGAAGCGGGTCTACTGGCTCTTCAGCATCCGTGCCAAATTTAACTCCTGATCAACAAGTTATCGTTATGCGACAAACTTGGGGGAGATATAATGGTAGTGGAATGAATGGAGCTTATCAAAGAAAAGCTATGATTGTTTGGAATCGTGTTACAAAGTTAACCCCAGATGATTGGAAAAAGCATGTAAACACAAAAGGTCCTCTCTGGAAGAACTAAAATGCTGAACAAACCCATGATTCTTGATCTAAGAGGATATTTGTCCTATGCCATGCCTGAAAAAATTGCGCATGGACGAGGGCAGACAATGGCTAAGGACTTGATGGGTCAGGCTAGGTATACAGTTTATACCGAGGCTGCAGAAGCCATTGCAGAGGTTACTTATAGTCGCCTCTGCAATGTGATTGGCTTGTCATGTGTTCAATCAGAGTATGCCACAGGCCTAGATGGCGTAAAACCCAATATCGTAAGCGCTTCAGAGTATGATGATTCTTGGATGCCAGCACCAACAAGTGTAGTGTCTCTGGGCTCAAGGCAGGCCAATAATGATGCTATAAAAAATTATGGATTGTCTATGCTTTTATTTAATCCCTTTACAAATAAAAAACCTGGCTATATTAAAGGTGATAAATCTTTTGTAAAAGCAAATAATGGGCAGTGTTTCTATTCATTTGAGTTGAAAAAAATTTTAGAAGGAACCGATAAGGAATACAAATCCCCATATTCGCCAATGTCTGTGGATGTTTATTTTCAAATTAGCAGCATGTTTCCTCAAATCAAAGAGATAATTCCACGAATTGAATCACTTACTGATGAGCAAATTGAATGGTGCGCAAGCACGCCAGGAGATTTGTATGGCGGTAAAATTGGCTCTGAATTTGTAAGTCTTCGGTTGCATCTACTAAGAGATTTTGCAAAAAAAGCAACAAGGGCCATGCTTGATGAATAAGATTTCCAATAATTGAAAATTAAAAAAGCCGAAAGTTTTACTTTCGGCTTTTTTAACGGACGGCTTACGGCTTTTTTAATAGCCTCTATTCCATCCAGATGGGTATCTAGATGCAGGAAGCGAGCCTTTGGTATCAATCAGTGATACATCTTCGGTAAGGCGGTTAAGCGCAAAAGCGAATTCTTCAGCTTTTTGCGTCAGAGTAACAAGTGTCAAAGAAAGAGCGTTAGCAATGTAATCCTTTTCAATTGCGCTAGTAGTAGCAATTGCAGCTTGATAAGCATTTATTTCTGTTTCAAGAGTTTGAATAACTGTGTCAAAATCTTCGATAGTGGCCGTGGAATCTGTCAGATCGGTAGTACCTCTGGATTGGTCGGTGGGATAAGGCCCAGCCTGGCCAATTGTGTTGACAGTAATGTTCTTAATTTCACGATTGTCCGTGATGTTATTTACGGAACGCTCGCCAGGAGCAGTCCCGCTTATGAAAGATGAAGGGTAGTTAGGCATTTAAGTTTCGTTCTCCTGTAGTAAGCAGCCCGCTGAAGCGTGCCACATTATCACATTCTAGAAAATGTTCTTTGTCACCTTTTCTTAAACTTTACAATCTATACCTTCTCAAAAGTTATTTTTTTTGTTTTTTTCAAATTTTCTGAATGTAGGCCCTGATCTTGTATTTGCTGAATAATAAAATACATCTTTTGCTTTCAAAAAGTAAGCAATAAGGGCGATCAGATGGATAATTTTGGCATAAAAATATCAAATAATAAGATTTCCATAGATACGGGTGCTAATTTCACATGGACGGGTAGTCATGCTTTTGTCAGACCTGTGTCTTTTTGCGCTGATCAAAAGATTTCAACAGACTCGTTGTTTAACGCAAGACTATCTGCGGGGGATATGTTATTTGGCAACATCAATGGTTTTAGTCTGCTAAAAATTGGGCCAATAGGATCAGTGCTTTTTTCTTCTGGCAGCTCGCCAACTTGGGGCTATGTTAATTTAGAGTCTCACGTAACTGGTGTTCTGCCATTGCATCTTGGTGGCACAGGGTTGTCATCTGCGCCTGAAAAAGGATTGTTTGTAAGTGATGGTCATAAAATATTGAGCTTGCCCCTGGGCGAAAGCGGAACATTTCTTTGTGTTGAACATGGCCAATTAATGTGGAAGCGTATAAATTTAAATATTGACCAAAATGATGATTCTTATATAGAGCCCTTGTCTCAAATTAATAATGATAATTCTGAAAAAGAGAATCAGTTTGTTGCACAGTGGAATGATAGCGGAGAGTTAATCGAGGGCTTAGTGCCCTCAAAACACATTTTAGGCACAATTAACACTACTGCGGGTGGCACGGGAATAAGCAAGTTTGCCGTGGGGGATATTCTTTATGCATCGTCTGAAAACAAGTTGTCAAAACTTTCAACAAAGGGAAAAGAAAATTGCTTTCTACAAGTTTCAAACGGCGTGCCTGTTTGGAAAAAAATACCCGAATTAGACAAGCTGGCTAAAAAATCTTATTCTTTTGAATTTGGTGATAATGGGCTAATTTATGTTGATGGTAAAAAACGTAAATCCATTGTTTTGCATGGCGAAGATATTACTGGGAAATCATCTGGGATAAATGGAATTTTAAATCTGGAGAGCGGTGGGACTGGTAGGGATTTATCAAGTTTTACAGCTGGCTCTCTAGTCATATTAAATGACAAGTCTTCGATGATAGGATTAGATCAGGGCAACAATGGGCTTGTCTTAGTTAGCAAGGGTGTGGGCAATCCTCCAGCTTGGGAGCCATCAGTGATGAGAGTTGAGGCTAATGAAGGCATACTTTGTTTTGAAAAAGATGGATTAGTGAGATTGGAAGTTGATTCAACTGAAAAATTTAATCCCGTGTGGCAAGGACAACATGTTTTTGACAATACAGTTGGATTTTCCAAGCCTCCAATTATGGCTAAAGGGCTATCGATTGCAGAGAATAATGATTATGAAAATCATGCCAGTGGAGATTTGTGGCGACAAAATGACCACTTGTATTATCGATCAGGCGCAAAAACCATTTGCATTTCGCAACCTGAAAATGATTCTAAATTATTGCGCACATCCCATTATATTAGGATTGCGTTTGGTGATTCTATTGACAATGGGGAAATTCAAAAAAACAGAACTTTAATGCCTCATACTTTAGATAAAATCATTTCTGGGGCTCAGTGGAGAATTGCGCGAATTGATGTTTTGTGCGAGCAGTGTCCAACACAAGACTCTGGCGCACTAATAGATGTTGTTTTAGAAAATGGCTCTAGCGTTCTAGTGTCTCCGATTACTATAGAAAAGGATTCTAGAAGGGGATTCTCTGTAGAGTTTAAACAAGCAGTTTTAAGCGACGACGAGACTTTAAGGCTTGTTATAAAAAATAGCGGAGAAGCTAATTTTTGGTCAGCATGGGTTCTGATTGAAGAATTTTGTTAATTGAAAAAACTGTAAAATTAAAAACATAAGTCGGAGAAAGTAATTGCCTAATTTCGTTATAATACCACCAAGATTAATAGTTGGTAGTTCTGTTGGCACTGATGTTGTAACGTCAGTGAACGGGGTTCGTGGCGATTTAATATTTTCGGCTACAGATGGCTTACAACTTGGCTTGTCAGGCAAAACTTTCACTCTTTCTGTCATACCAAACACATATGTTTTAAAATCTGGGGACACATTTACTGGGAATCTTCAATTTGTTCCGACTGGTGGAGCCTATGGGCTCAGGCTGCACACGTCCACCACCGATCCATCCCAAAGTGCTGAAGGTGCCGCATACGTCAACACATCTGATGGAACTCTTAAAATTTATCTTGGCGGGTCTTGGCTGGATGTGGGGCAAATGGGGTCTCTTACCGAGGCACAAGCAGACCTCAGGTACTTAAAACTTGATGGCAGCAACGATCCTATCACTGGGGATATCTCCATGGGTGTTGCCACGCTTAGATTTGGGAATAAAGCAGGAGACCCTGTTTCTGGTTCTGCGGGAGACGTGTATTTCAACACAAGTCTTAACAAATTAAGGCTTCACAATGGCTCTGCATGGGTGGACGTGGGTTCGTCAGGCGTCACAAGTATTTCTTCTGGCAATGGCCTTGCAGCTTCTCCCAGCAGCCCCATTACTTCTACTGGAACTCTTTCTGTAGACCAGGCTTATAATTTTAACTGGACGGGAGCACACACATTTTCTCAAGCGATCAGTTTTGCCAGCGGCCAAACATTTGATGCGTCAAAACTAACTATAGGAAGTCAGGCTACTGGCGACATTTTATATTACTCAGGGTCGGCTTGGAGCAGGCTCGCCATTGGGTCAAGCGGCGAAGTTTTAACAGTTGTGAGTGGCGCACCACAATGGGAGCCTGCGCTTGGAGGACAAATTGGTACGCCATCTGATGGGGTTTATAGTGATGGCTTTTTTGATTCTTGGACATCATCAACTGATGTATCTAACGCCTTTGACGACGTAAATGAATTACTTAAAGATATCGCTCCAGTCAAAGCTGGCTTACTTACAGGTAATGCACTTACTCAAATTTCCATGCCTACATTTTACTCTGTTAAGCTTTCATCAGGCTTAACAGCAGATTGGTATCCATCTGGTGTGGCAGCAGGTGACACGATCAATACTTATTACTTAAGTGGCAATATTGAGCTTACTTCTCCCTCTGCTTCTAGCGCTTTTAGAGCAGGCAGAAAATTACAGCCATTAACTTTTGGAAGTGTAAATCATAGAATTCATAACAACACGAACCCATCTGGTGCCACAGCAGCGACAATTGATCTCACCACAGAACCATCTATACCAGCAACATCTGGGTCCCTAACCGTGACTGATCATGGCATATATAATTCAATTTGGATGAAAGCTAATGCAGAAGTTAATTATACTCAAACCGCCGAAGGTTGGGAAGGGCATAGTATTTCGTCCACCGAGGCTGGGGAAACGCTTAGATTAGATGTGTGGCGCGATACGCACTCTAATTCTAACCCAACTCCGTCTTTTTCTACAAGCCCGACGGCCACTGAGGATACTCCCGTAAATAAATATTTAAGTGGGATTAATCACTATGGTTTAAACAGCACTTTTGAAGTTCGATTCGCTGCCGCATCTGGCATATTTAACAGATGTTACAATAGCACACAAGTTGCGAGAATTTCTGGCACTGGAATGCCAAATCTGAATTTAAATCCAGGATCAACGCCGAATTATCTTGACGCTTATGATCGAACAGGGGTGAATTTTGCCCTGGCCACATTAAGTACATCCAATTCGGCATCACCGAACAAATATTTAACAGTTACTATTTATAAGGCACATGGTGCGTCTGCTTCATCAAACGCATCTATAAACAGGCCCATTTGTACATACGGAACAGTATCCACAAATACATCTGACGTGTTTATGGACGAGGCTCAAAGATTGGTAATAGGCACAACGACTTCCTGGACTTCTTCTTCGGCACTAAGCAACGGAAATGCGCAGCAAAAAATAACAGGCACAAATGTATCATCCTTGCAATATCCTGACTCAAGTGATTATCCAGGGTTTACGGGAGATCAAGAGTACCAAAGATTTATTTACAAAACATCAGCTTCAACAGGAACAATAACATTTGGGACACTTACAGCCGCGCAAATTTCTCCCTATGGCACAGGTGATGTTAACATTTTGTTATATTTAGACGATGACGCTGTATGGTTTGACCTCGGTGTTGTTCAGGGTTCTAATAGTAACGATGGAAGTAGTAGGGCCTTGGCAATTCCTGTCAGAGTTTCCACAACAACATCGGGCAGTACTGTTGGCTTTTCTTTTGGAACATATACTACAGGACCCACAGGGTCTGGTAATTTGGGTAGATATCGAATTGTAATTATATTCAGAAATAATACTCGGACAATAACTTCACTCACTGGTGCTTAATTTTATGCCTTGGAACGAAACAGATATTGCTTTTAAGAAGCTTAATAACAAAAGAGTAACCACTAATCTTGGAAAGGGGATTAATGAAGAACGCGGCGCAAAAACCATCAATGTGAGTGCTGATGAAATTTGGACAGATAGTGTTCCTGGTGTGCCGCCTGGATCAACCACATCTGTAATTGAAGTCTATGATTATGCCGATAGACTTACTTTGATAGAAGACCTATCAGTTCCTAATCAACAAGCATGGTTTGCGACGACAATCACAAATACTGTGACTGCTAACAACGGCACAACTTTATCTGAGTCTTCTCGATTAATGGATTGGGTTTCAGATAAATATGATGCCCCTGGCACGGCCCCTGGTTTAGGCTATGAAATCAAAGTGTATGATAAAGATGACATATTAATTCCAAAGGGAGATGCAAGTCAGTGGTACTTTGATTATCAAACTGGTATTCTAATTTTTAGAAATGCAAGCACAGATAGCGGAAGCGTGTCGTCAAGAGCGCCTTTTAAAATAGTAGGTTACAGATATATAGGAAACAAAGGCGCTGGAACAGTTTCTTCTATTGGTGGCAGTAATGGGATTATAACTGATTTAATATCAAATGCACCAATCACTTCATCAGGTAATTTGCAGCTAGATGTGGCATATTCGCCGTCTTGGTCTAGTAGACATACCTTTAGTTATAATCCAACATCAGGCGTTAGCACTAATCATATATTATCAATTACTGGTGCGCCTTTTGGACAATCAAGTGGCGCGGCCATCGAAATAGGTGCCACAAGTGCCTTTGATGGATCAACCGCTGGTTTTTTCAATGGAAGTTCTAGTGGCACATACATTGCGATTAATGCTGCTTCTTCGTACACGGGTGATTTTTTAAATTTTGGCCTTGCCGCGGGCGCTGGCTACAGCGAAAGACTTAAAATTAGTGGACAAGGCGTCCTTTCTCTTTTAAACCCAGGAGGGGCGTCAGGCCCGCAAATCTTCTTTGGAAATGCTTCTGCTCCAAGCTCTCCGTCTAATGGAGACCTTTGGTATACTGGCAGTGCGCTTAATTTTAGATCAAGTGGAACTATATATAATCTTATAGGAAGCACTATAGGCGATCCATTAAGTGGCGGAACTGTGGGTTCGGTTATTTTCGTGGGATCAGGTAACACATTGTCACAAGATAATGCGAATTTATTTTGGGACGACTCTAATAATCGCCTGGGACTTGGCAATGCTACGCCGCAAATGCCGCTAGATGTCAGAACTGGAGCAAGCTCAATTATTAGAGCGTTAAACACGACATCTTCAGGGCTGAATGAGGGCTCGGTAATATCACTTCACCAAGGCGATGTTGGATTGATCGTTAATGGTAATAGACTTGGTGGTATCATGATGGGAGGGGCTGATGGAGCCAATTATTCATCTCAGCATAATGCAGCAGCAATACAGGCTTTTGCTGGCCAAACTTGGTCTTTTGGTTCGTCAGAAGGCTCTTATTTAACTTTTGAAACCACGCCATTGGGCTCTGCAAGTCGTGTTGAACGAATGAGAATTGACGCTGGCCCAATTATTTGGTTTGGTAATGGTGCAGCATCAGCCTCGCCTATTTCAACTACGATATCAGCAACCTCTGGCTTAGGAACTAATATCGGTGGCGCAAATTTAACCATAAGAAGTGGCTCTGGAACTGGCACTGGCCAAAGTGGAGATATAGTTTTTCAGACAGCTACCCCAGGTGGATCAGGGTCGGGGGCAAATGCCCACAGCGATAGATTTGTTATTTCTAGCCATGGGGATATAACCATTTATGGCAACACTGGAAATATTTTATGGCATGCAGATACAAGCAAATTAATTATTGATGGCGACGGTTATTCAGATCATGTTTCTATTAAGCAAGGAGGCGTAACATCAATACAGCTCGGGCATTCATCTTTGTCAGGTTTGCTGGGCGGAAGAATTTATGGTTCAGGAGAAGAAGCTGGCGGACTCGAAATTTCTTCAGTTAGTTCGATACAATTACTGTCTGGAGTCGACCATGGCATAGACATATATCCACCTGGTGTTGGAGCAGGAGAAACTGGCCAGTTGCGCTTTAGAGAGCTTGATGCGAATGGCTCTAATTTCATATCTTTTAAATCCCCTGACGCAATTGCAAATAATGTCACATATGTTTTACCATCGGCACACCCAAGCACTAACCAAGTGCTCACAGCCTCAAGCATATCTGGCTCAGGCCCATATGAGGTTGTTTTAAGCTGGGGAACCCCGTCTGGTGGAGGAATTACAAGCTTAAATGGCCAAACAGGAGGAACACAGACATTTGCCAATGATACAAATGTTACTATTTCTTCATCATCTAATACTCATACTCTTGGATGGACTGGGCAACTTGCAGTGTCTCGTGGCGGCACAGGTGCTGGTACATTTACTTCCAACGGTGTTTTACTCGGAAGTGGCACATCGGCAATTACAGCCACGGCGGCGGGGACGTCTAACCAAGTATTGAGAGTTCCTGGAGCGGGTGGCGCTCCCGCATTCGGGGCAATTGATATTTCATCAACCGCGGCTGTTACAGGGTCGCTTGCCGTAACCAATGGCGGCACGGGCACGGGGACAGCATTTACAGAAAACAATGTTGTTTTCGCTGGATCGTCGGGCGTATATTCACAGAGTAATGCTTTTGCATTTACTTCATCAACAGGACAACTGGCACTTTCGACAACAGGCGCTGCAGCAGGCGTGCTCATCGGCGGTGATGTCCAGTTATATCGTTCTGGAGCCAATATTCTTGGGATTCCAGACATTGTTGAAATTCGCTCAGCAAATGAATTACGTTTCAACAACTCTGCTGATACTAAATTCACTTCTTTTGTGCCTGGGTCACAGACGGTCACGATTAACTATACTCTTCCAGCGTCTGCGCCCTCTCTCAATGATGTCTTAAAAGCGACGTCAGTGTCGGGAACTGACCCTGTCACAGTTGCATTGGGATGGGCTGCAGATACTGATACAGGAATTACAAGCCTTAATAGTCAGACAGGAAACACACAAACGTTTGCAAATGATACAAACGTTACAATTACATCAGGTTCTAACACTCATACACTTGGGTGGAGCGGCCAGCTTTCTGTTGGCCGCGGTGGAAGTGGTGCGGGAACGTTCACCTCAAATGGTGTCTTGCTCGGGAATGGAGCATCTCCTTTTAATGTGACAGCTGCTGGCACTGCCAACCAAGTCTTACGAATTCCTGGGGCTGGCGGAGCGCCAGTTTTTGGTGCAATTGATCTTGCACAAGCCGCCGCGGTCACGGGCACACTTGCGGTCGGAAACGGTGGGACTGGGACTGGAACTGCGTTTACGGCGGGGAGTGTTGTTTTTGCAGGTTCTGGTGGAACATATTCGCAAGACAATGCAAATCTTTTCTGGGATGACACAAACGACCGCTTAGGAATAAGAACTAATACACCAGGTGCTACACTTCATATTAACCCGTCAACTGGCTCTCAGGCGTCATGGTTACAAGAAGGTGCTTTCTTTAGGGTTCAGGCTGGAACAAGAACAAACAACAGCACCGCAACATCTGGAACAGCTACATGGGCAGTGTTTAACTCATTTGCGCAACCAACCTTAGCGGCCACGAACACTGGCGTCACAACCACAAACGCAGCAACCGTATTTATAGCTAACTCTCCAGCGGCTGGGGCTAATATGACAATTACCAACAGGTATGCTCTATGGGTAGACGCTGGTTGGTCAAGATTTAACGGCTCTGTGGGATTGGGCTTGGTCCCAGATGACAACAACATGTTGTTCAGTTTTATTACCACTTCCTCAAACTTAACTCGACGTGCGATACAGGGCTTAAATTCGGTTACGGGATCAATTACCTCAACATTTCCCGTTGGTATATCAGGAAGAATAGAGATTAATGCTGCCGCAAACACAATTTCATACGCAGCAGGGCTGTTTGGATCAGCAAGAACACTTTCGGGCCAAAGCGGGACTATTACCGCTCTTTACGGTATGGATTTCGATGTATGGCATCAGGGCACCGCAAATATTGGCACCATGGCAGCGTCCAGAGCTTTTGCTACACTAACAAATACATCTAATGGAACCATTACTGATTGGATTGGCTATTCTGCACAGCTTAATACCTCTGTTGGCGGAAGTGCTTCTGCCACAAATGCATTAGGTTACGATACGATCTTTTCATTAAGCGGATCGGGAACGATTGCAAATCTAACAGGCTACCGAATACAAAACCCGTCGGGAAGCCAAACGATAACAAATCTTTATGGCATTCGGATCGCTGACCTAACGCGGGGAACAAACAACTTCGGTATCTACTTTGATGGTACATCAGGGCTGGCAAGGCAAGGCATCTGGTGGAATGCTGACACAAATCTTTATCGCTCAGCAGCAAACACACTGAGAACGGATGATGAACTAGTCGTTGGGCAAAGAGCTACATCAGGCGTTGTCGTGTTGACAGACGGGGCGAATATCTCACTAGATGCCAGTTTGGGCAACCACTTCAGGGTGACTTTAGGGGGTAACAGAACACTACTGGCTCCGACAAATCCAGTCGATGGACAAAAGATTACGATTGAAGTCATTCAAGACGGTGGCGGAAATAGGACATTAACTCTAACCACGGGGAGTAGCGGAAGTTTCATTTTTGGGACAGATATAACAGGAATAACACTTACCACGACTGGTGGCCTGCGCGATTTAATCGGATGTGTTTATTCATCATCGCTTAGTCGATGGATGGTTGTGAGTTTTGTCAAGGGATTCTAAAGATGATTTTACCTGGAGACATTACGCCATATACTGACGAAGAAAGATCGTGGTTGAACGCTGCCTATGATTTAATTCGCGACAAGATCGAACCTGCTGAATGTGATGGAGTTATTTTAAGAGCAGGTAAGCACTATTGCGATCCTTTTTGGATATTAGACATCGACAAAATGTGCTGGATGGCCACAGCTCCGATTGATCTGTACGCCCATAAATGCATATTAGACGACATGTATGGTGATGTTTGTTTAACAGGACTTGGGATTGGAGTTGGTCTGATATTTGCTGAGGCGAATCCGAGGATCAGCAATATAACTATTATAGAAAACGATATGAGAGTAGCCAATGCTGTTTGGAATATGCATTTAGACTTAAAAAATGTTCATAAAGCAAAATTAATTATTGCCGATGCTAATAAATTTGACTTCAGTAATTTTGATTGTACATTTATCGATCACACACCAAATGTACAAGCTGAACTAGAGGTCCTTGATCGTGCATATAACCAAACAAAGGTTTTTAATTGGTATGACATTGCCATTAGCATAGAAGATAGATGGAGGTCCAGGCCATGGCCGTAACCGTTTGGAAGCCCGCTGGAACGTGTGCCACAGATAGCACGATGGGAACAAAATCGTGGCTTACAACATCTTCGGGGACACTTGTTGGAACAGAAGTGTCTTCGAACAATGATGTTTTCGCAGCCACGACTGCATCACAAGGCGAAACGTCGCACTTACTAAGATGCACAAATTTTGGGTTCACATCAAGTGATGTCCCATCGGGGTCAACAATTGATGGCATAGAAATTAGGCTTCGAAGGTATAGAGTTTCTGGAACCGAACCTGTGGTCGTGGATACAAATTACAGAGTTGTTAAGGGAGGAACTGTCCAAACGACAAATACAACAAAATCTGGCGACTGGACCACCTCTGAGATCGAAGACACGCTTGGTAATTCAACTTATCTTGGTGGCACGACTTTTACACAATCGGATATTTTGAGTAGTGGTTTTGGAGTAGCCGTTGGCGTAACTACGGCCACTGGGAGAATCGGTGTGCCAGGCCAGTCACACTTCATAGATATTGTTGAGTCAAGAGTGTATTACACACCACCTTACTCAGCTAATCAATCAAGTATGTTTTTGGCATTTTAAGCTCTTTTTTGTTTTCCAACTCTTTGGACTTTCTTTTCTTTCATGTCCTCATTTGGTGTTGTTTCAAGCACGTTAAAACCTTTTATTTTATCAAGAAAAGCCATTAACTCAATACACTCTGCGCCTTGAGTACCATTGGGCACAACATGTACATTTCCTTTTTCATCTATTTCAACTTCAAGATAAACTTCTTTAGCCATTATATCACCTTTTTGCTGCGCATATTTATTTTTGTCCTTGTTCTAGACGTTAAACCGATATCATCCTTAAGCGTGACCTTCGTTTTAAAGCCTTGTGACTTTAGCGCCTTTTCAATGACAACTTTTGCATAAGCTTGCTTTACTCTTTGATCGATCATGCATGCCTTATCATAATCAGAACAAAACATCACAAACTCTCCCTTTTGCTCGTCAAAAGCAAAGCCAAGATCATTTGAAGCCCCAGTGAAAGCCTTGTTCAGCTGATGTTTACCCACTATAATTTCTGCCTTCTGTTCTCTTAGTGTGCCTTCAAAGCCGCTGAGGGACTGAGGGTTTTCATAAACTTTAGGGATTAATCCCAGCTCTTTTAAGGCCGATAACAAAGCATCTTTGTCTACTAGGCTGCATTCTATTCTTTTATAGGCTGACATAACACTTTACTTCCATTTAATTAAAACCTGGGCCTTTGAAATTTGGAACAAACTCTTTTTGGGGCATTCTGCACTGAGGACACAGCCAAATATTTACCATAATTTCCTGTGGGATTTCTGAAGAAATTTCTTCTGCATTTTCTCCCGCGATTAGATTAATATTGTTAATTGTAGGTTGCCCCAATGACCCCTGTCCCCTTTTACCCATTAAGCAAAGCGGACAGCCAATCGGAACATAATTAGAATCATTAACTTTTACTATAGTAAGCCCAGTGGAATTACTAACAAAATGTTCTCCGCCCATTTTTTTGCTAATTTGTGCAACTTTTGTTAAAAATTCTATATCTTGCTCTTTAAATATCATGATTTAAAGGTATTCGTCAGTTGACGTGTTCTTTTGATTGGCTTCTGTGACATCGTTTAACTCAGTCTCAAATCTTGAAGATACCCAAGTCACGGTATTTGCAAGTCCATTTCTCGTTCTGACAAGCGCAGAAATTAAAGCCGCTGCACCGACGTCTACCTGATTTGCCATTTCGATACCCTCAAGTACAACCTCAGTTGTATCAAGGCAGTATTCAATTAATTCCAGGAATTCTTCTGCGTTGAGGTTTTTGATTGCTTCCAATACCTGACGATTTTGAGATTCAGTAATATCATCAGTGGCATCAGCGGCGTCAAGAAAAATTTCGGAAGTTTTATTATTTGATTTCATAATTGTTTCTCTTATACATTAAACTTAATGTCCTTGGATAATTAAATTTTCCAATTGATCAAGAATGATCGCGGTTTGAATCTGGTGGGGAATAGACAATTCACTTACAGAGACCACTTCATCTGATGACTCTATAATTTCTTTTGGCAGGCCTCGCGAATCTCCAACAAAAAATGTAACACAATCTCGTGCAAGAATTTCTTTGATCTTGTTTTCTGTTAATGGCTGCCCCGAGTTGCAAATAGAAACTTTAAAACCTGGTTTGGCTGGCATATCACTACTTAAATCTGCTTGCCGAAGTCGTGAAATTTTCTTTATTGAGTCTTTTGCGTAATTAGTGTACTTACCGCCAGTTCCTCTGTGTACGATGTGTATCATAGTTAAAAAATATCCATTGGGTCAAGAATGGATATTTTATCATCGTGTATTTTCATTATTTTTTTAATGTGAAAATATTTTGTGTAAAAAATCAGAAATTTTGTCTGTTTTTTTACACCCTACTTAAGGCATATTAATAATGATCATTATTCTAATCATTTATTAATGATCATTATTCAACTGGTCTGATGGACTGAAATCTTGCTTCGCCACTTGTGATATTGATTTTAAATCTTGCCCAAAACCTTAATGGATTGCTTAAAAGCGTAGGTGGCTGCGTGTTCCCGTTAGTTACATCGTTAATAATATCATTGATCGAATCATTAATTTGCCTTTTCACCCAAGTAGCAGCATTAATCAAAACAACTCCGTCAAATCTAAATGATCCTGGAGAAGACATACCGTCCGACGTATTATCAAGAACCGAACCTGCCACTACCCATGCGGACCCATTCCATACCTCCGCAGTTAATGCAGAATTTGAACCTGTGGATACGGTTGAAAATTCAAATAGCCATTTGTTTTGAGGTTTTTCTGACCCTACATAAACATAATCATTTGCATTATTAAGTGGAAAATTTTCTCCCCCATGTAGGGTCATGGCGCTTGTGATGTCAGTCAGCGCCCCCGTGCCACTATCTTCATGAACGACTTTGAAGCTTAGATCACGTGCTATCCCAGTGCTATCCCCCCTGTTGGCAGTTGTTGGGAAGCTTCTCTTCCCTTCGGCTCGAACAGTAAATACAGTGCCTGTTGTGATCGATGCAGCAGAAATCCTAAGATGTAGAACACCAACATTTCTTACATCTTCAACAAAACATTCACTTAAATCTAATACAAGCATATTATTAGCCATACTTCCCGAGGCTGATCCTGCTATGTAAAGTGGCTTGTTCGTTGCGCTGGCGGCTCTGTAGAGCGCAGAGTCTGTCAACACTGTCACCGTTACGTTGGCAATGCTGTTATTTGCCGACAGAATAATTCTATCAACAGTGCTGCTTTTTGGCCATCCACCGATGCTAATGTATACTTCCGTTGCCCCCGCCAATGAAGCTGGCGCACTGGCAACTTTACTTATGACGGAATTTTGATTTATTATAGATTGAATGTAATTCATGAAACCTTTTTCTCCAGCCTTGGATACGTCATTATTGTTCTGCTTTTCTGCGAACCGATCCTGTTATTTGTAAAATAACTATTTTTGGCTCATCACGTGATTATTTTGCTGTAAAATTAACGTATATAGATTTAGCAGCTTTGGGTAATCATGGTTGCTGAGGGGGTATACTCTGGAATTATCGTCTTGAAAAAGGCATGAGGCGCTCTGAGTTCCATGTGGATACCCCTTGGTTTTAATTTATGTCAAGTGTATTAATAGTATCGCATATCGCTGATCTTGATGGAGTCGCTTCAGCAGTTTTGTTAACTGCATATTTCAAGGAGTTCAGAGGGATATTGCCCAATGTTGTGTTTGCAGATTACGAAAATGCTCAAGAAAAAGTTTTGAGTAATTCTGATTTTGCAGATGAAATCTGGATATGTGATTTATCATGGAAGGAAAATAATATTGATTTGATTGATAAACTAAAATCAATCAAAATATTTTTTTTCGATCATCATTCAAGTTCAAGAAAATGTTTTGAGCATTGGGCTAACTCCGCAAGTATTTTTTTTGATGATTCAGGAAAAATGTGCACGGCGGATATAATTTACGCTTATTTGAGTAGTTTGTCTGAATCCACGGAGCTTCCACCGCCAACTGAAGATTTTTTAAAGCTTATGGCCCCCATAGTTTCAGCAACTCATAGCAGAGACTTATGGATTAAAGATGACCCAAATGGCTGTGCTATATCATGTGTTATTGATGATTTGGGCGCAGAACATGTTTTTTTTGAACTTATTAAAAATCCAGAAAAAATACACATATCTAATTTCCCGAAACAATGGACTGATTCTGTGAGTAAGTTTGAAGAAAAATTAAACTTATCATATGACATGGCCCAAAAAACACTTTTGACGGAAGTTGTTAATGGGGTTAATGTTTGTGCATGTTTTGCCTTGGGTGCAATTTCAGAAACTGGAGAAAGAATCCTCAAAGAAAAAGGTCCTAGTCTTATTGGTTTTATTGATTTGAACAGAAAGGAAATATCTTTTAGAACAAATGAAGAAACAATAGAAATTGTCGGATTTGGGGTAAATAAAATCGCATCATTTATTCATCAAAATGGTGGCGGTCACCCCTGTGCCGCTGGAGCAGCCTGTTCCTCCAAGCATTTCACAGAAGGCCCTATCGCCCTACTTAATGATATGCTTAAATGTGTCAAAAATCAACAATTAATTAAAAAGTAAAAAGAGAAAAATATGAAAGTTACTCAAGTATCTATAATTCCATCAGAACAAGCTGCACTAGCTGGCCGACCCGCTCTTACTCCTGAATTACTTGCTGCGACAGGGGCCAGATATTCTCGCAATAACGAGGGATTGGATTCCATCATTGCCAATATCGACTTTGGAAATCGAGACGAAGTCATGTCTAGTGTTGCAGAATGGATGCTTGAGCAATCAGAGCGCCATGATCAGGGAGATTGCGAATTCAATGACTTGGTGATTGCGTTTGATGAACATGCGCAGCGTATAAGACAGATTCGCGATGCTAAGCTGGACAAGGGGGTGGATTCAATTTTCAAGATGGTGGACTACGGCCACGCCAGTATTGCCGATATGGCTCCTGTGGCGATTTTCATAGATGGAATATCAATTTTTGCTGCATATTATCTATGGTCTATATGCCCTGTTGCAAGTGGGCAAGAATCTTCGACTAGATATATTAAACAAAACGCCTCTGGCTTAGTCTCACCCCATGTACTAGGAATACCTGAACACCTTCATGAAGAATGGGAGAAAGAAATGCTTAAGGCTTTTGAGTTGTATCAAAAAGCATTGGAGTTTTGGGAAAAATTAGCTCAAGAAAATCCAGAAATTACAAAAATACCAAAATCTCTTCTTGAGAGTACAGATGAAAAAGACAAGAAGAAAGTTGATCGAATGCTGAGGAACTATGCGTTCGATAGGGCCAGAGTTTACTTACCTGTTGCAGCTGCAACGAATGTCATGATGATTCAATCAGCTCGTGCCTGGGCCTCTACAGCATCTTATTTGCAGTCTACTCCCTGGCCCGAATTAGTAACTCTTGGCGAGAATATCGCCAAAGAAATGGCTCTTGCCACCCCGAGACTACTTAAGCACACGAAGCCTACAGAATCAACTAAATTGGTCTTGATTGATGAAATTAACAATTGGAAAGACATGATCCTAGATATTTTGCTTTATCCATTAGAATTAGAACATGGCGTTGGTTCCGCTGCTAATCCAAAGGCAAATATTAGAATATCCGCCCCGCCTCTTACTAAGAGCGAATTTCAAAAAGCTCTTGTGCATAGAACGAATCGCTATTCTTTGGTCGGCAGCGCTTTAGAAAGAACATGGGTTACATTCTGGTGGGACGCTGTTGCAATGGCTGAAATTCGTGACTTAAATAGACACAGGACGGGAAACAAATATTGCCCACTTGTACCCGTAGGTTTTTATGCTGCCCTAGATCAAATTCCCGAAGGAGTCAATGATAACGATATGATAGAAGCAGCTTTTTGGGGGCGTAATGCCTCTTTAGATGCTGCTGAGATGTTAATTCACGGATCATATCATTATATTTATTGGACTTACCTTGGGACTCAGTTTCCATTTGAACATCAAACAACTGCAGATAAATTCATTTATGAAATGGAACTTCGAACAGGAATAGGTTCGCATTACAGATACGCAAAGCATTGTTTTGATATGCTTGAACTATTTTATGAAGAATTCCCAGAGCTTAAAGGATTAGTTCTGGAAGGTACTGCAGAGCCAGAATAATTTCATGATTGAATCTTGAACAGAAGCACACTGAACCCGTCTTTGCTTTTCAGTACTCGATAGGGCTTGATTTCGGATGAGGCTATAATACTTGCCTCATCCGAAATTTCAGTAAAAACTATAGCCGTTTTTTGGGGCGGCAAGGTGGCGATTGTTTCGGCAGTGGCGCTCACGTTACCAGAATGGCAGATGATATATGTTGATGGATTTTCTTGAACAAAATTCCCTGCTATTAGGGAAATCATTTGAATTTCGTTTATAAATTTAGTGTTTGATTTACTCAATGGGTGCAGTCCAACACTTGTCATTGATGCTGTTTCTGCGATTGATTTTATAACCGAATTTGTGCTAGCTTCTATGCCATTCATCGCCATTATAAAATCAAACTCGCTATCCGATTGATTATTTTGATTTTCTAAGATTTGTTTTTTTCTATATACGGCTTCAAATCCATCAATGATAATGTTTTCTCTAATATTGCCCCAAACAAACTCATTTTCATAATAAGCTGATGAAGAGCTTATTTGTTTTAAACAATCGAGAATGTTATCCTTGGACGGACATTCATGAGCCCAGCAAAACAACAAATTCCAATGAGTAAAATTTGAATATATTACTCCAGTTTTTACAGCCAATTCCTCGCACAATGGATGTTCAATAACCCTTTCAAGATTCATTGTCCTGTCCGCCTCGGTCATCCATGATATTTCCGAAGCACTTGGCGTGTGACCAAGAAATATAAAAAACCTATCTGTGTTTTCAATATGGCCAAGTTTTGCGCCAGCATAAGAAGCCTCTTCATGAGTTCGGCAAAAAATAATTATTAAATTAGAAGCCATATGTTTATTTTACAAATTATTGATTGTATAAAGAAGCAAATAATCAATATGAATATTACGGGAAATATAAAGGGCAGTTTACCAGATGGTGCAAGCAGAATTGCGCAAAAACTATTTGGCGCACCCGACGACCCAAATTTATATAATAAAGATTCGTATAAAATAGCATCTCGTTTTTCTAATGAGAATTTTTGCGTTGTTGGTATTGCTGCTGATAAGGGCGCGTGTGGTCATTACAGATTGAAATTTCCGTTAATGCATTTGGAAAAACTTGGAGTAGAAATAAGAATATCTGACATCGGTGACATATCTGATTTAGATATGATTATTTTCAAGGGAGCAACCCATGTTATTCTTTCGCGTTGTTCTGATCGAGACATGTTCGAAGCGATAAGGGCATGCTGTAAAAGATATGACATTACGTTGATTTATGACATTGATGATTGTTTTCATGAGATTAATGTAAAAAACCCAGCTTTTGGATTTTTTGATATAAACACGGAATTTGGGAATAAAAATTTAAGGAACTTTGAATATTTTCTTGCAGAATCAGATGGGGTTATTTTCTCAACCAGAGAGCTTAAAGGTTATTATGAAGAACAATTCCCGCATAGTCACATTCTTCATAATGGCTTGGACCTGAGCCTTAAGTGCAGAAATTGGTCGCCTTCCTCCAAGGCCAAGCGAAATGAAATTGCCGCATCTCAAGGATGCTATGTAGATGAAAACACAGTTGTTGTGGGCTGGGCGGGCAGCATTACGCATATTGCTGATTTGGAGCCAATGTCAGATGCAATAAATACAATTCTTCAACAGAATCCAAATTCTTTAATAGGAATGTATTGCGATCCAGAAATGGCTATGCATTTTTGTTTGAACTCCTGGGGGTTGGCAGAAAACAGATATTTTTTAATCCCGCCAACATCATTCAAATATTATCCAGAAAAGTTATCTTATTTTGATATTGGTTTAGCGCCGATTAAAAACTGTGCATTTAATCGATGCAAAAGTGACTTAAGGCTCATAGAAATGGGAGCAATGGGAGTGCCTTATGTAGCCAGTAAAGTCGCCCCTTATTATAGATTTCATCTTCAGACCAAGGGGGTCGGAGGATACATAGCGGAAACAACCGAAGAGTGGGTTGAAAAAACAAGCTTGTTAATTAGAAAAACTCAAGAGAGAGAGCTACGAGGATTGACGCTTAAAAACTATGTTTATAATAATTGTGATGTAAGTAATTCGGCAAGCAGCCTTGTATACACGCTGAAAACAATAAGAGAAAATAGCTTTAGCTATACGAAAGCGCCAGACGCTACTATTTTAAATGATCGAAGCATCGGCGTACCCAAACCCCGAAAAGAATACAAGCTAACTGACCAATGTCCTTGCGGAAGTGGAGATCAGTATGGGACTTGTTGGAGAAATTGTTCTCCTGCCTGGGGATGATTAGACATGATTGTGAATAGCTTCCGCTGCGCTTCTGTAATTAATAAGGGCAGCATGGGCAGCATCCATGTCTCTTGGCGTTAAAGTGTCTTTTTCGGGATTATCATGATTTTGGTGGATACATATTGTTCTTTCGTCCATCAATGTGTCCGTTTGTATACCCAGAAGATGTCTTCTTCCAAGAAAGTCCATATCAATAGAACCCCAGGTGTCAAACTCAGTCATGCCCCCGATGCGTCTCCACGTGTTTTTTGATAAACCTCCGAAAACCCAGGATTGCCATTCTGTATGTTTGTCCATTGCCGAGTGGGAATAGTCACTCATATTATAAGCAGGATCAGAAGAGTAAAAACCTTCAAGATTTCTGACTTCCAGTGGGTTCTCCCACCATTTCACGGTGTCTAAATTTTCTTGCTCTTGAGGACTTAGATAATATATCTTACTTGCTACATATACTTCGTCTCTCGCGGCTGCGGCAACATGCTGCAAGGTCATCCATCCTGGAATAACTTCTGGATGAGTTGCCACAATAAAATTCCCTTTCGCGGCTCGAATACCAAGGTTGATATTTCTTGCACAATCGCGCCAAACGTTTTCCCGCTTTCTCACAATGATCGACTTAATATCTATCTTTTTAGCATACTCCTTTATTACAGCTTGAGTGTTGTCAGTTGAATCATCGTCTATGATGATTAGTTCAAAATCTTTATATGGCTGAGATTCGTATACTTTGAGTGATCTTTCAAGCAAGTGAGCACGATTATAAGTGACCATGACGACAGATAGCATGAGTATTTTATACATCATGCTGATAAATGCCAGAAATATTTCGTATTAGTGGTATGCATATTTCAAATATAATTTACAAAGGCGACCACGATGAGGCTACAATAAAGCAGATTCAGAATTGCGCTACAGATGAGTATGCGCAGCATGCTGTGCTGTGTGCAGATGGACACAAAGGTTGGAATATGCCCATTGGCGGCGTAGTGGCTTATGAAAATCACATCAGCCCTGCGGGAGTTGGGTTTGACATTGCGTGTGGTAATAAGGCCGTGCAGCTCAATGTAACATACGATCAAATTAAGGACGATTTGGCCAAAATCGCTGATGAAATTTTTGCATCTTTATCATTCGGAGTGGGAAGGGTGAATAATGAGCGTGTCGAGCATGATGTATTTAATGATGCTGCGTGGCGCAACGTTAACTTTCTTCGTAAAACTCAATCGTTGATGCCTCTTGCTAGAGAACAACTTGGTACTATCGGCTCTGGTAATCATTATGTAGATGTGTTCAAAGATGAAAAGGATTGTGTATGGGTGGGTGTTCACTTCGGTAGCCGAGGCCTTGGGCACAAGATTGCCACTGAGTTCATTACTCAAGCTGGTGCAAATCCCAATGGTAACATGGATGATCCTCCTTGTCTTTTGGATGTAAACACTTCACTGGGGGAAGACTATATTCAAGCTATGAATTTAGCAGGACGGTATGCTTATGCAGGAAGAGACTGGGTGTGTCAGAAGGTGGCTTCTATCCTTGGAGCACAGATCGTGGAAGAGATTCATAATCACCATAATTTTGCATGGAAGGAGAATCATTTTGGCTCGGATTATTGGGTAGTCAGAAAGGGAGCTACTCCCGCGGCTCCTGGGCAGAAGGGATTTGTCGGCGGATCAATGGGCGAAAACTCTGTGATCCTTGAGGGTGTTGACACTGAAGAATCTGCGAAAATGCTTTATTCTACAGTACATGGCGCAGGCCGTGTACTGTCAAGAACTCAAGCCGCAGGCAAAACAAGATGGGTGAACGGAGAAAAAATCAGAGTTTCTGAAGGCCTTGTGAACATGGATAATGTTTTAAAGAATCTTTCCGAAAGTGGTGTAATCCTTCGTGGCGGTGGTGCTGACGAAGCGCCAGAGGTTTACAAGAGATTACCCGAAGTGCTTGCGCATCATGGAAATACGATCAAGGTTGTTCACCAATTGAGCCCACTAATTGTGTGTATGGCGGGATCGGAAATCAGAGACCCGTATAAAGATTAATTAATGCCGCATGAGTCATACTAATCCCCAAACACTAGAGCGAAAACACTACGATAATATCAAGGTGTTTTCGCCCGATGATATTTTGATGTTTTTAACTTCAAGAAGGAAGGCTAACTGGTATCTTAAAAAAGGCATTGCCGAAGATATCATCGGGGATGCGTCGTCAATTAAGCTGAAATTTAAGCCGAATCAGCTTGGCCATCACGGTGATGATTTTTATCTTAATGAAAAAGACAATATTTGTGTATGTTGTGGTTCATCTTGTGAACTAACAAGACATCATGTCATACCTAAGTGTTTTAGCAGGTATATGCCAGCAAAATACACAAAGCACTCGTCGCACGATGTTCTACTGCTGTGTCGTGTGTGCCACGAAAAGTACGAAGATTCTGCCACTGCTATTAAAATGCAAATGATTGAACCATTTGCACAAAACTATAGCGAAGTAAGAAAAGCCAGCAGTGCCGCCCGCGCCATACTTAACAACTATGACAATTTAAGCTTTGAAAGATTTCAACATTATTTTCATATCATTGAAAACTATTTAGATAATGATTTTAGCCAAGAAGCATTAAGAAATTTAGCCAACATAAATAGTGGATATCAAAAAAATTGGTGGGCCGAGTACATTGCCAATTTAGAAAACCTGGATGAATTTAATAAATTTTGGCGTTCACATTTTATTGAAACATTAAAACCAAAATATCTCCCGCACGGCTGGAGCGTAGATAGATTGCCAAGTCTTATTTTGGCGGAACAAAAACAAGAGGAATATTCATTATGAACAATATTATGGTTTTCGGCGGTGGGTCTCATCCCCAATTAACACATGATATTTGTAAAATAATGTCATTGTCTCCTGGTAAAACTTTAACAACTCGATTTTCTGATGGCGAAACGAGGGTAATCATTGAGGATTCGGCTCGTGGGAAAGACGTATTCATCATTCAGCCGACTTGCGCTCCTGTGAATGACACATTTATGGAATTGTTTATCATGGCTGATGCTTTCAAGCGAGCTTCGGCAAGAACAATTACAGCTGTAATGCCTTATTTTGGATATGCCCGACAAGATAAGAAAGTGAAACCCAGAGAACCAATTACTGCCAGAATGGTGTGCGATTTTCTTAAAGCCACTGGTGTAAATAGAATAATGGCCATTGACATTCATGCTGAACAAATTCAAGGCTTCTTCGACGGTCCATTTGACCATCTTTATGCTGGTCCAATTTTTGCCAATGCCCTGTCATATGTCGAGAAAACTCCAGATGATTATGTGATTGTCAGCCCTGACGCTTCTGGAACGAAAAGGGCGGAAAATCTTGCCAAACATTTAAATTGTGATTTTGCTATCATCACAAAAAACAGGCCGTCTCCAAATGCTGTTACACCAGGTAAGCTTATTGGTAATGTAAAAGGCAAAAAATGTATCATATTGGATGATATGCTTGATACATGTGGAACTATTTGTCAGGCGGCTGACATGCTTATTGATGCTGGAGGCGTTTCTTCTATGGCTTGTTGCACTCATCCAGTTTTGTCGGGGAATGGAGCGAAAAAAATAGGAGAAAGCCAGTCCATTGAAAAGATTTTGGTTTTAGATACGATACCCATTAGTCCACAAAAGCTTAATCAATTAAATAACAAGGCTGAAATTCTATCTTGTGCCGATTTGATTGCGCAATCTATCAAGTTGCATACAAGAGGGGAATCTGTCAGCAGTTTGTTTTCGGAGTGGAGAGTTTGAGAGTTGGTATTTTCGGTGGGAGCTTTGATCCTCCTCACTTGGGTCACGCGCAAATTCTTTGCGATGCTGTTCATGCAATAAATCTTGATAAAGTGATTGTTGTACCCGCGAAAGTGAGTCCTTTTAAAATTGGTTCCACAAAAACACCCCCAGAGCACAGACTCAGAATGTCTCAGTTGGCATTTCCGAATGCATCGGTAAGTGACATAGAGATAGCTCGCCCAGAACCAAGTTTTTCATATTACACATTGCTTGATTTTCAAAAGATTATAAACGGGGAATTTTGGTGGATAGGGGGCACTGATTTATTATCAGGGTTAACAAAATGGCACAAAATCGAAGAGATGGCTGGTGCTTGTCGTTTTGCGATAGGCAATAGGCCTGGGTTTTGCAAGAGGCAGGAAGATGATTTACCTGACTGGCTTGTTAATAAAATTGACTTCTTTGACTCTGATCACGGAATTAGCCTGTCTTCCACTGTGATTAGAGAAAATAAAGACATATGGGAATCTGGTCTTGACCCCTTAGTGAGAGAATATATTGCGTCTCAAAATTTATATCTACAATAACTAAGCGCACCTAAAAAAATCCCCTTTTTTCAAGCCTTAGATAAGATATAATAGACATCAAGGCACATTTAAAATGAGTACCACAATTAACACTGAATTTCGTCCCCTTACCTTCGCTGACTATTCGGGCCAGGAAGAAAGCAAGACCTACCTGCAGCTTAAAGTTTCGGCTTTCAAGAAGACTCGCCAGGCGGCAGGGCACGTGCTTTTCCTTGGCCCCTCGGGTCTTGGTAAGACTACGATTGCTACGATCTTTGCGAATGAACTTGGTGTTCGATTTCATCAGTTGATGGGCACTCGCATCAAGTCTTTTCAGGATATTATCAATATCGTTCAAAACATTAAGGAAAATGATATTGTTTTCATTGACGAAATTCACGCCTTGAATTCTCGTATTCAGGAAGAGTTGTATATCTTGATGGAAGATTTTGCTTACGATCACTTTAGTCACCACTATGGCAAGAGTATTCGCCGAACTGTTCCGCGATTTACTCTGATTGGTGCCACTACTCATGCTGGCGATCTTAACGCTCCGCTTCTTGCACGGTTTCAAGATCGTATTGAACTTTCGCCTTACTCTCGTGCTCAGTTGACCGAAATGATTATTAAGGCTGGGAAGCGCATGTACATGATTGATATTCCTGTGATTATTGCTGATAATCTTGCTAGACTTTCTCGACGAACTGCCCGCCATGCGTATAGTTTGCTCAAGAGTTACATGGAAGTTGTTGAGGCTATGACCCCTGGAAATGTTACTGCAAATGATCTTGCCCTTGACTTGCTGGAAAAGACACTTCGCATGAAGCGCATTGACCCAATCCTTGGCCTTGACGTTGCTTCACGCAAGTATCTTGTTGCTATTCTGCGCGATCCTTCGCCCATGGGTATCAAGTCTTTGGCCACGATGATTAATGAACAGGAAAGCACGATTAGTTACATGATTGAGCCCTTCTTGTTCTCTGATACCACTCTTTCGTACAACGGTCAGGACTTTTCTGGTCCCATGGCCCGACCGACGAAGAAGGGTCGAGTTGTTACCGAAGTGGCTGAAGCTTATATTCTGGCTTGCCAAAATCTTCAAAAAGAATCTGGATGGTTTAATAACGAGTCGTTGACTTTTTAAAAAACACACTAAAACCAATAAGGTATAGACTAATATGACGCAAAACACACAAGTCACTATGGACATGATTGATCCCAAGATGTACACAACTGTATTTTCAACGGGTATTCTTGAGGCTGTCACAAGTAAAGACGGCCTCAAGTTTTGGCAAGGGCATGTTGCTTGTACACATGACGAATCTACATGGGTGACATACACTACTTATTGCCAACTTCTTGCAGGGGGAAAGATTTCCGCAGATGAAAATAACTGGCCATCTTTACAAGGGTCTGACATTTCAAAGATTACTATTAGTGCCCCAACGGTAATTAAGGGTAAAAACATTGGCAGATCGAATGAGACAACCCCGAAAGAACAAGCATTATTCGAGATTGATTCTACATATAAAAAGCAAATTGATAAAGGCTATTATCCTATTGGCGAGAAGACGGCAAGAGAAGGAGCATTGGTCTTACCTATGCTTGCGTACCCATTTCCCGACAAGGCTCATAAAGTGGAATTCCCATTAACATTACAGCCAAAATACGATGGAATAAGGGCAATTTGTGATGGTGAAAAGATGTGGAGTAGAAAGGGCAAGGAATTTTCCCCAAATATCGTTGCTCATTTCTTTAAAAACAATGATCTAGAGAAAAATGAAATTAAAGTAGGCCAGGTCACCTTGTCTGATTTACTCTCAGATAATGATAGTGAAAGTATTGTAGGCGGATTGGATACACTTGGTTATATTGTAGACGGCGAACTAATTCTCCCCGAAGGTTACTCTTTGCAAGAGACGGTTAGCGCGGCAAAGAAATTCTACCCCGATTTGTCTCCCAAACTTTTGTATCGAATCTACGACGTTGTTGAACCCGATCTATGCTATACTGAGAGATACAAAATCGTACAAGAAATTGTAGCGAAATCAAATCATCCCCAGATCGTAGCCGCGCCTATTCATGTTATTGAAAGTGAAGAAGAAATGCATCCTGTACATGAGCGGTATGTAGCGGAGGGCTGGGAGGGAACCATGATCCGATTACATGGCATGGGTTACAAAGTGGGTCAACGCACTCACCAGTTATTAAAGCTTAAAGACTTTCTTGAAGAAGAATTTCTTGTGATCGGAGTAAAAGAAGGCGGCGGAAAATTTGCGGGTGCGGCAATTTTTATCTGCCAGACTAATGATGGAGCCGTGTTTGACACTGTGCCGATTGGGACAATGGAGCAAAGACAATATTATTTCCAAAATTCTCATGAAGTAATCGGGTCTTACTGGACGGTGCGCTTCCAGGCCTGGACCAAAGATCGAAAACCACAATTTGGCCGCGCTATTAATCAACGTGATGTGGATGTGCAGGGATGAGTAAGTATCAGAGTAAATACATCGCTTTTGTGGTCGGAGCAGGGGAGGGTTGTGATTACACGATGGGTTGTAATCGCAGCCTCTTTGAGATCGTGGCAGAAACAGATGACCAGGCACACAAGGGGCTGTTTGAACTTCTATTTGGCGAGTGGTGTGAAGATAGAAAATGCTGGGTAAGCTCTGGGTTACATAATCCCGACAATCGTGTTGGCGAGGTGTATCTGTTCAAGGTTGACTCGTGCTCAGGAAACATCATAAGCGAGATGCTTCAGACAAAAGATATTTTTGACAATTCCGAAAAAGAGCAGATCGAGACAATTCGCCGTCATAAGTCCGAGGAAGCGGAACGCCTTGAATATGAGCGCCTCAAAGCCAAGTTCGGAGAACAATGAAATCCTATCCATCTATTCCGCAAAGTACAGGCCAGTCATTTTGTGAGTTTCAGGCGTATGTTTTTGACAAACTTGACGGATCGAACTTGCGCTTTGAATGGGCGCGAAAATCGGGCTGGGGCAAGTTTGGGACACGTAATCGGTTATTTGACGAGAGCGATCCTGTATTTGGCTCGGCAATACCCATCTTCTTTGATACTCTTGCCGAGCCCATCGAGAGAGTTGCGAGCATGGAAAAATGGGAACGTGTCACAGTATATGCCGAGTTCTGGGGCGAGAAAAGTTTTGCTGGCTTACATGAACCTGGTGATCCTAAAGTCCTAACACTCTTTGATGTCGCACCTCACAAGAAGGGTTTACTCGGCCCACAAGAGTTTTTGAAGAAGTTCGACCACCTTCCAATTCCTAAGCTTCTAGGCCAGATGAAATGGACACGCGACTTAGTACAGCGTGTGCGAGAGGGCGAACTTGAAGGAGTGACTTTTGAGGGAGTGGTTGGCAAGGCTGGCGAGGGTCACAAGCTCATTATGGCCAAAGCAAAAACTCAAGCCTGGATCGATGCAGTTCGGTCCCGATGTGGCGCAACCGCCGATCAGATAATTGCCAGTTAAAATCCCATTTGCTGTATCTAGTAAATTATGATGTTTAATACGAAGCGGTTTTTGGTGACGGGCGGAGCAGGCTTTATAGGCACGCAACTTATAAAGCATCTGCTCAATAAATACGAAGACTGTGTTATACTTTCAGTTGATAATTATTTCACAGGCCTTATTGAAAACCATATCACAGACCCAAGAGTTACTTACTTGGCATGCTGCACGACAGAGATAAATCAAAATGCGTCTACTGTAAATTTCAGCCCCGATATTGTTTTTCATCTAGGTGAATTCAGTCGAATAGTTAAAAGTTTTGACGATATTGAAGAATGTCATAAATTTAACATGGCTGGAACTTTTCAGGTGCTTCTCTATTGCCGAAAAACTAATGCTCGTTTAGTTTATGCAGCTTCTTCATCAAAATTTGGCAACAATGGCGAAGACCAGCACTTATCCCCTTATGCCTGGATGAAAGCCAAAAATATAGAACTTATAAATAATTGGCATCATTGGTATGGGCTTGATTTCGTAATCACATATTTTTATAATGTATATGGTCCTGGTCAAATTATGAGCGGAGATTATGCTGCTGTGATCGGAAGATTTCAGCAGCAAGTTATTGACAATCAGCCGATCACTGTGGTTGCCCCTGGAACTCAAAGGCGAGATTTTACCAACGTTGAAGATATTGTCCGAGGCATTGTTCTCGCCGCAGAAAAAGGATCAGGCGATGGATATTTACTTGGAACAGGTAAAAACTATACTCTTTTAGAAATTGCCGAAGCTTTTGATCATCCTTATATGATAATTCCAGAGCGCAAAGGCGAAAGATTTTCTGGACAAGCATATCCATCAAAAGCCGAAGAAGAGCTTGGGTGGGTTGCGGAACATAATATCATTGAATACATTAAAAACTGGAAAAAAGAATTCACAAAGCCATAATTAATATGAACACTATGTTTGTTTTATCTGTATAAGTTCAATTAGTTCTTAAACAGAAGGAATTACTAAATTATGCCAGCTAAGCAAATTATTTTTAATGAAGACGCTCGACGCGCTCTCGAAAGAGGCGTAAACATCGTCGCCGACGCCGTAAAAGTGACACTAGGCCCAAAGGGAAGAAACGTTGTTATTGGTGATCCGTATCGAAATCCAACTATTACTAAAGACGGCGTTACCGTGGCAAAAGCAATTGAGTTAGAAGACCCCTATGAGAATCTTGGGGCCATGCTTTGCAGACAGGTGTCTAGTAAGACGAATGATGTGGCTGGTGATGGGACGACCACGGCGACCGTGTTGGCACAAGCCATGGTAAAAGAAGGATTAAGATATGTAACTTCAGGTGGCGACCCACTATCATTGAAGCGGGGAATTGATGCCGCCGTTGAACAAGCTGTTGAAGAAATTCTTTCGATGGCTAAGCCTATTGAAAATGCGGAGCAAATTAATTTTGTTGCAACTATTTCAGGGAATGATGAAGAAGTCGGATCGATTGTATCAAAGGCCATGGAACTTGTTGGCAATGACGGCGTTATCACTATAGAAGAAAACCGAATACGAGAAACCACTCTTGAAATTGTAGAAGGTATGCAGTTTGATAAAGGATTTTTGTCTCAAGTATTTATCAATGCGCCCGAGAAGCAAGAGGCACAGCATCGCGATCCAATCATTCTTCTGTTTGATGGAAAGCTGGGTGATCCCAATTTTCCTCATTTCAACAACATCGAGCATATTACGCGAATTATGTCTGATGCTCAAAGCAGACCTGTTGCTATTTTCTGCGATGGTATTGATGGAGCTATCGCACAAATTCTTACTATTAATGTAGTCCGTGCCAACCGACCCTGGGTTGTCGTAAAAACACCAGGATTTGGCGCTCAAAAACAAGATTATTTATTGGATTTAGCAGCATTTACTGGGGCGCAGATTATTTCTCCTGAACTTGGACTTCCTATTGACCAGGTAAATATTAATCAACATGGCGGTACTGTACAGAACATTAGAGTCTCAAAGAATGCCACGGTTTTATATGGGTCGCCCGAAAGTGCTTCTGAAGCTATTGAAGAGAGAATTGCCACGATTCGAACACAGAGAGACCAGGCTGTAAGTGACTACGAAGCCGAGGTTTTAACTTCAAGGCTGGCAAAGCTTTCGGACGGAGTTGCTGTTATTCGAGTCGGGGCATCTACAGACGCTGAACTTGAGGAAAAGAAATACCGTTATGAAGATGCTCTAGCGGCCACTCGGGCCGCTATCACGGAGGGAATTGTTCCTGGCGGAGGTAGCACACTTCTGAAAATTAGCAAGAAAATCAAAGTTCCTAATAATATCAATGTAGACGAGCAAGCTGGATTTAAGATTGTTCAAAGAGCTTTGCATGAGCCAATTAGACAAATCGCGACAAACGCAGGATATTCTCCAGATGTTATTTCAGAAAAGGTTCTTAATGCCAAGTACGGTCGTGGATTGGATGCTAGAACTGGAAATATGGTTGATATGATTAAATCAGGCATTATCGATCCCGCAAAGGTTACAAGATCGGCACTTCAAAACGCCGCATCTATTGCGGGGTTGATTTTAACCACTGAATCAATTATTGTTGATAAGCCAATATCTGGCGAAAAAGTACTTGTTACTGGCGACATGTTAGGTTAATTGTTGTATAACAATATTTGACTCAAGAGGACAAACTAAATTTAGTTTGTCCTCTTGGCTTTGAAAATATCCCAGGTAAACATATATGAAGAAAGCCTTTACGCTCATCGAACTTCTTGTTGTTATCGCAATTATTGCTATTTTAGCTGCGATTCTTTTCCCCGTCTTTTCTCAGGCCAAGCTTGCCGCCAAGAAAACTGTTGGTTTAACCCAAGTTAAACAGATTGGAACATCAATGCAGCTGTATGTCGGCGATTATGATGACATGCTGTTTCCGTACCGACTTAATGGTACACAAAACCCCGATTATGCCCGCGCCATTGCTGCTCGGGGGCAGGCGTATGCCGATAGCGTTGTAGGAACTAGTGCAAGAAATGTTATTTTCTTTAACCAGCTTCTGCAACCATATATGAAAAATAATGATATTTTCAAGGCACCTACCAAGCCAAATGCCTGGGCTGGCGTTGATACTTTCGGTTCTGACACTGAACCTGCATTCCGATCTTACGGCGGACAAAACAGCTATGGTGTTAACAATTATGTGTTTACATCTCAGGCGGGCACGTCATCAATCGGCGGGGGGCTTAATATGGGCGAAATAGCAGAACCAAGCAATACTTTGATTATGGTTGATGCAAGCTATTATAATGTTCTTCCCCGATTCGTTGGAAGACTTAATGGATACACTGGCACATTTAATGTGTGCAGCAGCAGTTACCCGTTGTATTGGAAGAATCTCGGCAACTCCTATCTCTTTAGATGGAATGGTGGACCAAACACGCCATCTGACGCTGAAGCTCTGCGATTGATTAATAACCGATATAATGGACCATTGAATATGGTTCAGGGCGACACTAGTTCAAGAGCCGTTGCAGCTAATGCAATTCTGAACAACCTGAGAGATCGGGGCGCAGAATCATTTTGGGACCCATACAAACTCGGCAACACTCCATGTCCGTAATGCAACAAAACTGCATTATATAACGTATAATAATTGGCTCAACTGATTGTAGTTGGGCCAATTATATTAGAATTATTATGAGACAGGCTTTTACACTTATTGAATTACTTGTTGTGATCGCAATTATCGCGGTTTTGGCTGCAATCCTTTTCCCAGTTTTTTCACAAGCAAAGGAAGCTGCCAAGAAAACTCAGTCGATTTCCAACATGCGCCAACTTGGTATTTCCTGGCAGCTTTACAATACTGACTACGATGATACCTTAATGAGAGTTTCTGTGCCTGATGAGCATGGTGTGGTTTATTGGTGGGGATGTTGGGAAGAAGACGAACAAGAACTTAGAGTTGAGGAAGGCCTTTTATATCCTTATACTCGAAACAATGGTATTTACAAGGATTCATCTTTTAATGCTCAAGTTACGGGAAGTATGAATTTCTCTGGGTATGGATATAATTATGCTTATTTGAGTCCGTCAACTTATTCTCCTCCGAACTGGGAAGAAAATCCCATTCCCGTAAATGCTTCATCGATTGAGTTTCCATCTGAGACAGTCGCTTTTGCATCAAATGCGAGACTAAATACATGGGCTTATGACAATCCTGTTTTAGAGGGCACGGGATACTTAGAGCCACCTTCTTTCGATTTCCCAACATTTCAGGGCCGACACAATAAGCATGGCGTAGTACTTTGGTCTGACGGGCATGCCAAGGCGCAAAAGCCTATTTTGAGGACTGGGGACTTCGGCTGGGGATATAACGGGGCTCAGTTTGCCCCATATAATCTTGGGGAAATAGATAAAGATGGTAATCTTTCAACTGATGAACTTTTTGATTTAGAGTGAATTTGCAACAGGTGTTGATCAACAAACGTAGAATAATAAAACACTACGGGGGCATAAGGGATCGATTGACGTTGCTATCTTATGTTTGCAAGGCGCGGATGTATCCTTGGCCGCGATAACAAAGGATGCAAAAAGTAAATGCGGAAAACAACTTCGCTTTCGCTGCTTAATTAAGCTGGCGCATGAACCTGAGACGAGTCTGTAGTTAATGGGGATTGTAAAATAAATCAGACTTAGCTTTGAAACTTCGGCTTGTAGTTGAAAAAGCGATATTAATCAAGCTGCTGTCAAGAAAGTGCTGGCCTCTAGCCAAAGCTTGACTTAAGATTAATATGAGGAGAACCTTGTGGCGAGCATAGGCTCTGTACGGACAACAAGCGGGTTCAAATCCCGCTGCCTCCACCAATTTTGCAGTATGATTTTTTCATACTGCTTTTATTTTTTGGGCGGACTCAACTTAAACATGCCCACAGGGGCTTTTTTAATAAAATGCTGAGCAGCCAAAAGTGAATAGAATTTTTTAATATCTCCTGCTTTAAATTTGACTCCGCTATAAACTCCAGGCCGACTGCATTCTACATAAAAAACTTTTCGGTTCATATGATTTTTTTTGGGTTTTTAGTCCCAAATTGCCTACTTTTTATTTAAAAATACGTATTATAATTATATTGCTTGCTCCATTAGCTCAATGGTAGAGCTGGGGTCTCTAAAACCTTGGTCGCGGGTTCGATTCCCGTGTGGAGCAGACAATATATTAAAAATACGCGCTCTAGTAACTCAGTGGTAGAGTGGCCCTCTCTAAAAGGGCATGTCGCGGGTTCGAGTCCCGCCTAGAGCGCCAAGGTTTCTAAAACAATACAGAGTCATGTCAAACAAAAACAATTATCAAGAATCTGATCAACCAGACGGCGTATTTCTTAAAGGGGTCATGTATGGGGCCGTCATAAGCATTTTTATTTTAATTATAGCAAAGGCCTTATCATTGATTTTGAGCCTAAATATATTTGCCAGCTTGGGCATTTCCGTGCTTGCTATTTTCTTAATTGCTTTATTTTTTGAAATTTTTCGGAAAAGATGCTAACTTTTTTGTTGAAAAGCAGGTATTAAAGATATAACACGAGAATTAAGGTAATTCAAAATGAGACACAACATTCTTAAACGCAAACCTAAACATTACTAGGTTCTAGTTCTTTCCGAGGCTAGAATCTGGCCTCTTTGCGTATGTGTCTGCAAATCAAAAGTTATTTTTAACTTTTCCTGCGATCAGAAAACCTTCGGGGCCAAAACTTTAAATTTTGGGTCAGTAGCTCAGTTGGTAGAGCAGCGGTCTTTTAAACCGCGGGTCGCGGGTTCGAGCCCCGCCTGGCCCACCAGAATTTTTCATGGAGGGATAGCTCAGTCGGTAGAGCAGCTGACTCTTAATCAGCATGTCGTGGGTTCGATCCCCACTCCCTTCACCAATATATGGTGTTCTGGTACAAGTGGATTAACTCTGCGCCACAGGAAAAAGACGATGGAAAAACCCATCCATATTTGCAGAGATGTTCAGGCTCGTCCCCTGATAATTTCATCAAGATTGATTTATTTTATTGGGCAAATTAACGGCTCAATTAAAAAGGAGGTCTCACCTATGTTGTAGGTCATTCGTCCGCCTTAATCATATTTGTAATTCCATTCACTAACTTCGTTCATGGCTTTGCATAGCCCACGATTACAAACAGAAATACAAATATGAAAAACACACTTAATAAAAACATAACATCGACGTTCTTTAACTCTCCTGATGGCTACGAAAAGCTTCGGTCTAAATGGAGTGAAATTGTAAATTCTAACTCAGAATACAAACTTACTGCAGCAGATTACATGCTTTATGCAATTCTTCGTGGAAAAGATTGGAGAAAAGGATTTACAATGCCCAAAAAGCAAGACCCATCTTGGGAGTACGAGACTCCAATTATTGTTTCAAACTCAATGTATACTTCTAGTACAATCCTGAGATCAATGGCTTGTCCAGTATCAAAGAGTCAAAAATTTTGGGCTGATAATTTCGGGGATATTTTAAATCTCGAAACTGCAAAATCTATTTCTAAATTTTATTATCGTCTTGATAGAAGGGAAAATATACTTAAGCAAAGCGCTTATATTTTGGAGGATTCTTCCGAGAATGTGGCCTAAAATTGTAATAAATGAAGATTTGCAAGTGGTTGAGACTTTGGAAACTTATGGATCACGAAGTCTGGCTCAGGCATTCGACCACTATCAAGCGCCTCGTATTAGGGATGGCGTCGAGCTTGTAACCCTTGCTGACCCAGAGACCTGGGTGCCAGCAGACTATGATAAACAATCCGAAAATTGGACCGAAAGGTCTGTTATTTTAATGTCAAAGCTATATAAAGCTTTTGAAGAAAAAATTAAAATGGTTTCTGATTATTACGTGCTCACAATGGGAGAAAGCGGAGAAAGGTTTCAACGAATTTATGCTATTGGCGACGACCATATCACGGTTGAATATTCTTCTCGTGGATGTTTGAGGGGGTGCTGTCCCGATGAAGAATATTCTTATGATATTCCTATACAGGCACTCTGGGACACCAGCGTTATTGACAATATGAAAACCGAAAAAGAAAAAGCCGCGCAAGAGAAAAAAGCACAAGAGATTAAAGATGCCCGCGACCGCGAAAGACAACGTAAAAAAGAACGAGAAGAAAATGAACTTAAAGAATATCATCGGCTTATGGAAAAATACAAAGGAAACTAAAATGACTACCGAATACAAACCGCCATATGTTGCTCGCCTTGGTGAAGGTTTTTTAAAGCCTTGCAAGTTTAGTGACGGAAAAGTTCACAAGATTAAATATCACTATGTTGATGTCTATGAGGTTAATGAGGACTCAGAAACTAAAATAGGAACATACGAGGTTTCCGATTTTAAGTCCCCGCGTGTTGTGTTTCATCCGTTTAGACATGACGGTGAATGGTACGCACTAGTAAGTGAAAGCAAAAAAATATTTGTCTATTCATTGCCAGAAATGAAATTATTAGCTGAACTTGAACCACAGGGTTGCATTAAGTTTTTAGAATTTTATATACCCAGATTTCATCATGTAGTATATAAAGGAGTTGCTTTTACTCTTGTGGACAAAGAAATTGAAGAAGATTATAAGGATAATGAAGCATGGTGCCATGCAGATTTTGCTTTTGTAATGGGGTATGACCCGTTCTGTAATTCGCCTAATTACGTAAATATTGTTGATCTTTCAAATATTAAGATCGGAGAAATTAAATTTAAGCAAGAATATTGGCATGAATGTCCGCAGTGGCTTGATTTAAATCAAATTGTGCAAATATCCTATTGGGATAAAAGCTTCCCTGCATTTGCAATCGCCACAGTAGAGTATGCTTCAACGTCAACGGGCTTAAAATGCGGAAACAATGGATGGACTGACGAAACTCTTGGTGCCATAGATAGTGGTGAAAAATCATGAGCTAGACTACCGCGCCTTATATATATATTTTCGTTAGAAAAGACATTGGCGTAGCGGACCAGATGGTTCAGGCCTGTCATGCTGCGCAAGAATCGGGAGCTAAATTTGGCTGCCCCGATTCTTGCCACCTTGTTCTTTGCTCGGTTGAAAATACATTTGAATTGGAAAAAATAAGCTATGTTTGCCAAGAGAATGACATAAAATTTGTTACTTTTTACGAGCCTGATGACCAGATGGGAGACACTGCAATTTGCACGGAACCAATCTGGGGAGAAAAAAGAAAGGCTTTTAGAAAATTTAACACATGGAAACCCGTGGTATAAATATTGATTTCTTTTCGTAGAATAATTAATGAACATTGTTATTGCTCAATTAGAACTCCGCACGGGCGACCTATACGGGAATACTGCGAAAATTATCAACACCGTGGAAGAATCAAGCGACAATTCCGTGATTATATTTCCAGAACTTGCTGTCACTGGGTATAATTGCGGGTCGCTTTTTGAAAGTGACGACTTTATCAATGACGCCCTTGAGTGTGTGGATCAAATTGTTAAAGCGACTAAGGGCACAAACAAAACTGCTATTTTTGGAGCACCGAGATTTGCCACGCCTGATAGAGAACCTAACGGTAACATCAGACTCCACAACAGTGCTATGATCGCAAGAGACGGAAAACTTCTTGCTGTTTACGACAAGATTTTGTTGGCTAATGATTTTCAGCATGAAGATCGAAAATATTTTATTCCTGGTGAGAATCTATTCACATTCCAGGTTGGCGATCAGGTGGCGGGCGTTCTTATCTGTGAGGATATCTGGGCACCCGATCATGACCGAAACTTGGTTGCAGAGCTTAAAGCCCTCAATCCTGATCTTTCCATGATCTTTTGCATCAACTATAGTTACTACACTTATGAGAAGCATTCAGCTCGTCAAAATTTGCTTTCTAATCTTGCACGAGATCATAAAGTAGGAATTTTTTATGTTAACGCCGTGGGGGTGGGAGATATTGTTAAGAACTTTATGGTTTATGACGGTAGGTCGATGGTTTATGATGCCTTGGGCAATCTGTTTGACATCCTTCCGTCTTTCGAAGAAAAAATTATATCTTGCTCCTTAAAAAAGGGGAAAATTTTCAATTGGTTTGACAATGATTGGGATGGAATTGACAAGCGTAATCAAAGGAGATTTCTATATTCAAAGAATGATAAATACCAGACTATCTGGTGTGCCCTGAAATATGCTTTGCGTCAGTTGATGGACCAAACTGGCATAGAGCGTGCCCAAGTTCACGTTTCTGGTGGCATAGACAGCGCCGTTGTGGCAGCGCTTTGCGCCAAGGCGCTTGGGCCTGATCGTTGTGTTTTCATTAGTAATCCCTCCCAATATAATGGAGATATTACTAAAAATAATGCTCAGTACATTGCTGACAAGCTCGGGGTCCCCCTGTATTGGATGCCCGTGGGCGATCTTACAAATCATGCCAAGTCGATTTTCCAAAATGCTTACTTGGAATCTGCAGAAGATGGTTGTCGCATGCCCCTTGCCAGCGAAGAGCTTCCCCAGATGGTGGACACTACATTAGATGCTGTAGGTCGAACATTGCTTGGCCTGTCAATCTGTCATTATTTTAAATCGGCTATTATTTCCACGGGCAATCACACTGAAAATGTACTTGGATGGTTTACTTTCCATGACGTGGGCAGCGTGGGTCTTTTCCAGCCGCTTGGTGACCTGACAAAATCAGAGGTAAATTGCTTGGCGAAATATATCAATGAAATATATGAGGATGAAATCATTCCAATCAATCTTTATGATGGAAGCACCAAGCCCATGGCTGAGCTTGCAGACAGTAGCGAAGACCCATTTGATTATCCTCTGTATTCTGGAATTTGTGCCGAAATTATCCGACGCAGGATGACTGTAAGAGACCTGGAAGAAGCCTATGATAATCACACGTTAACTACTGATTATTTTTGCGAATGCGACCCATACAATTATCCCAAGGATGTTTTTGTGTCGGCGGCACGTGATGCCTGGAATCGATCAAAGAGGAGTGTATTTAAGTGCGCACAATCATCCCCAACACTTATTGTTTCTCCCAGAAGCAGAGGCTTTAGTTCAAGAGAGACAATTTTAAACTACTATAATTCTTAAGGAGATTTTACAATGACACAAAGAATGAAAGAGCGCAAGATTAAGTATATCGAAAAAACCATGGAATATCTAGATATTGAATTTATTTCAGTTTCTGACAAAAATTCTGTTTCTGAAATAATGAATGAGATTGGCTTGCCGATGCCAGAAGATGGCCACCGTTTAAGTTTTAGGTATTATCTTTACTGTAGCCCTGGACAACAAGAAATGATATTAAGAGACGGAGGTTTCGAGCGCGGCTCTTACCCTGCCACAAACACTATGATTGATGAAGTTTTCTTTCATTGTTGTCAAATTTTGCCACAAAAGATATATCAAGACATTTTGGAAAACGAATATAAAAATAAAATCCACAATTTGATTCTTAAATTTGAAGATATAGAAGAGCGATTAAGAATATTTTAACATGATACAAATTATATGATGAACCAATTATTTCAAAAAGACAAAAACACTTCTGTTAGAGAGCACCCGCTTTCTCTAAATTCAGCAATGGTGCAGGCCGTCCTTGATGGCCGCAAGACGCAGACGCGGCTGATCGTGAAGATGACCGACTTTGGTAAGCCTGCTCCTGGTCCATGCAATCATACCCAACGAGTGTTTGAATCAGACGGCAAATTCTATCAACAAGATTGTTTTATTCCCCCATGCGCTTTGCCTATTTTGGGGCCGCGACATGAAATTTCATGTCCTTACGGCATTCCTGGCGACCGCCTTTGGGTGCGCGAGACGTGGTGTGAGCTGCGCGTGGGCCACTTCAACGAGCTTGGCCTCCCGCGTGACCTGCTTGTTACTCGTTACGACGACCCGCGTCGCAACGGGGCGGCGTATCGCGCCAATTGCAGCGCGGAGGGCGAAGAAATCCGCGCCAGCTACGGCTATCGCTGGAAGCCCTCCATCCACATGCCCCGATGGGCCTCAAGACTTACACTTGAAATTGTAAATGTTCGCGTGGAACGATTGCATGACCTGTCCGAAGCCGACGCTCTTGACGAAGGATGTGACATTAATCTTTTGCCTGACGGTGCGGGAGAAGGTGGTGAGTTTACCTGCCCAACAGAATGGTTTATGAACTTATGGAATACCAAATACGGTTCGAAGGCATGGGATGATAATCCATGGGTATGGGTTATTGATTTCAAGCGAACGGAGGATGAATAAATGAAAAACGCATATGTTCGGCCCAGAGGGGAACAATGGATTGTGATTTCCGAAGGATGTAAGAGGCCATCAACAGTGCGTCATACGTTGGCGGACGCTATTAAAATTGGCCGCAGAATTGCCATGAACCGAGGTTGTGAGTTGATTGTCTATCGGGTAGACGGTACGATGCGCTCAAAAGATAGTTTGGGGACCGACCCATTTCCGCCAATGCCGAGGGATGATGAGAAATGACAATTCTCTATAAGTCTTACGGACAGCTGGTTTTGTGGGCCAACTGTGAAGAAATTGGCGGTGATTACTGGCAACATGCTCATATTATTGATGATAGTGAATGGGAACGCTTACTTAATGAAGCGCAAGGGAATAAGGACGTGATTAGGCCACAAGATATTGATTCTACTGGGCACACAGTGCCGCTTTTAGAAGTTACGGAAGACCTTCTTAGTATAATGTGCGAAAGCGAAGGTGTTGAGTTAATTCATATTTGGCCTGATGACCAGGAGGAACAGGATGACATGTTATGAGGCTTTTGACGCCCTGCTGGCAGGCAAGCGAGTGCGTCGAGCAGCGTGGACTGAAGCGACTTCATGGAAGATGTCGTCCAAGCAGGATGATTACCCAACTCTTATACAAATGTGGGTGGGTAATACCGTAATCACTACGTATGTCACCGAGGAAGACCTCACTGCTACCGACTGGGAAGTTGTACCCAACCAAGAAAATAAATAAAAACAATGACACAAACCATATATTTAGCTGGCCCTATTGGGGGATTCGCCAAATGCGCCGATTGGCGCAAAGAAGCAGAACAAGCCTTAGAAAATCATAATTTAATTGGCCTCAACCCTCTTCGTCATAAAGAGCAAATGCTCATGAACACAAGCGCCATGACTGAACTAAATGATACGATTCACGCCCTTGAAAAGATTATCATGAGACGAGACGCTTTAGATATAGAGCAGTCTAGTGGTATGATTGTATGTTTTCAAGGGGCGGAAAAAGTCAGCGTTGGAACATGTATAGAAGTTGGGATTGCTTATGCACTTAAAAAACCAATTATTCTAGTTATGGACAGGGGTGTTGGGAACCCACACGATCATGCTATGGTCAGAGAAGCCGCTTGGGCGATAGTCAACGACATTGAAGAAGCAGTGAGGCTTATGGCAAGCTTTCTGAATAAATAACATGAAATTATCACTTAAATCAGATTGGCGAGATTATTACGATCATATGTTTCATATGTTTGGCGATGACCTTGTCGTGTTTGAAAGACTATCGCGTAGCGGGCCAAACAAAGAGCAACAATTTGATTTTTTAGTAAGTCTGGGACAAAATACTCCTTCTTATGGGAAAATTAGTGATTTGCTAGACGAAACGAAAGACGATACGCAAAAATTTGTTATTTATGATGATTTAGACGCTCATGCTGGAGATGGGAAAAGGCTTGTAGATTATCAACAAGCCTTAAAAGAGCCTGTTGATTCTTTTGCATCTTCATATATCCCGCGCCAACAAGAAAATCCGATTACTTTACGATGGCTTCAGGTCGGATATCAACCATTTCTTCTTGAATATTCTAGCGATGATGACTGGAGATCAAATTGCGGAGATGTTAATATCAAAATTCTCCAAGTCAGCGATCTTATTGGCCCAATAAGAAAAGTGCCTTACCCTTTGTGGGCGATAGATTATATACCACTAAACAATGGAGAGGTTGTGGCTATTGACTTTAATATTTCCCCTGGACTAAGGGGCACTGGTGTAGAAGAGCATATGACAGCTTCAGAGGTCGTTCACGCAATTACTTATGTAATGGAGATTCTTTTAAAAAAATAAATGAAAACAACACTATAATAAATTACAAACCAATTTCAAACGAGGCGAATCAAAATTGACAGCAGAACTTAAAATCCCATCACATATCCCCGATCATTGGCCCCGAGAGAAAAAAATTGAAAACTTAATGGGAATTGCTTTTTATTTATCCAAGCACTGGAAATCAGTAGACAATGGCCTTGTGACTATGGATAGTGATGATATTTATCAAGTGGCTGCCATGGCAATTGTAAAGGCCGTAGATACATACAACCCTTCACACGGGGCTAAGCTTTCCACATGGGCCACGTCCCAGGCTAAACTTTCTATCAGAGACGCTGTAAGAAAAAATTCTCATGCCACCAGAAGCATGCAGGAAAAAGGCAACAATATACGATGGGTTAGCTTTGATCAGTGTGTATCAGATGGCACAGGAGACATGATATCAATAGAAGATATTATATCAGAATCACAATCTTTTTCATCGGTTGATATCATCGATTTGTTACATAAAGACTGGGAAAGACAAAAGATTGAAGAATATTTACAGCGGCTAAACAAACGTGAACAAGAAGTCATACGTGAATACATTTCTGGAAAATCTATATCTTCTATTGCAAAATCTATTGACGTTTGCGACTCAAGGGTTTATCAAATTATTGACACTTCGATTAAGAAAATGCAAAATTATGATCGGATAGAGAGAAAAAAAGAAGAAATATCATTAGATAAACTTGAGAAGCATTATAATAATTTAGGAAGAGAAGATTTATGAAATTAAATATTGAAATTGATAATATTACCCAATCTCAGGCGGCAGCCATTGAAGATATGCTGGCACTATGGTCAGAGCTTGGTGAACAAAATGCCAGTCGATGGGTAGCATTTTTTGCCAACGGGCATGAAGGATTTGCTCCGATCATTAAAGTCGAAGGAAATTTCGCCAGCCGATACAAAGGTGACATGGGTCAAAGATGGGGCAAAGTTGCTTTTAATAACAAAAACAACGAAGACGAAGAATTGGAAACAGTGTATTTCATTGACCCTCATAAAATTCACACAGAATAAAACGGGGAAAATACTCAATGAATCATCCAAACATACTTGTAAATTTTTTTGGCGGCCCAGCAATTGGAAAAAGCAATTGCGCAAGATCGCTTTGTTCATTATTGAGTGAATTCGGTATATCAAACGAATATGTTCCCGAATTTGCAAAAAAATTAACTTGGAAATCTGACTTAAACACCAGATCAAACCAAGTGTTTGTTACAGCAACACAATTTGACGACATACTAACTGTTTATGATAAGGTGTCCGTAACGGTCACTGATGGCCCCTTAATTCTGGGCATGGTTTATCCAGGCCCATGCTGCACTCCCGTTTGGAAAGAACATGTTATTGAAATGCATAATTATTTCAACAACATCAACATATTTATTCAAAGAAATAATGAATGGTATCAGCCAATTGGCAGAACCCAAACACTTGAAGAATGCATAAGTGCCGATCAAAGAACTTTAGACTTCTTGAATCAATATCAAATTGATTATGTCACCATCCCAGCTGACAGACACATGTCTAGTCGTGTCTTTGATGTTTTAATGGAGAAAATAAAAAATGAGAAAACACACACATAAATACATTGAAGTGATCGTGAACGGCAAAGTTATTAGTCGATTTACTCGCCCAGAAGCTTACAAAAGTATAAATGAAGCTCGCGACAATTATTCAAGTATTTACAAGAAATGGAAAAGAGATGACTCTGATTATCCATGTCTTAATTGCGATGGGGCAGGCACTTATCATAAGTTTGAAGATAGAGACATTATAGAGGGCTACAAACTGGCTCCGCTTTATACATGTAAATCGTGCAGTGGCTCTGGCCGCGGCCCCAAAGAGATGTTTAAGGCATACTATGACGCTGAAAAACAAAAGATTAAAGCGCAACAACAAAAATTTGACAAAGACTTAGATTCTTTTATGGAAGCGATACAAGTTCTTAGCCCCGAACAAATTTTAACACTAAATAAAATGCTAGGAAATGTGTGTCCAATTTATGAAAAAAATGCCCCAATTAAGAAAATTAAGGTGAGAAAAAATGGAATGGCGTAGTGGTGATATGCTGCAGGTAGCAAGGGAAGAAGAATGCGAAATTATTGCCTTCACTGCAAACTCCGTGCTTAAAAGCATCAACGGAAGTCAAGCTTTAGTTATGGGCGGCGGCGCAGCTAAGCGTGTTCGAGATGCTTTTCCTGGTATTGATGTTCAGCTTGCTGAAAAAATCATAGAGTCAAGAAGTATTGACAACAATAATTCAGCAGACTATTATGTTGTTGCATCAAAAACTAATGGTTTGTGGGTTGCCGCAGTTCAAGTAAAAAGACATTGGAAAGATGATGGAGACTGGAAACTTACTGAAACAAGCCTCAAAACCTTGGCCAGACATTTGTCAAAAAATCCGAACCGTAAATGTGTTCTTAATTGCCCGTTAATTGGGCTTGGTGGCTTTTCTGACCGCATTGATGATGTGAAACAGATGGTAGAGGACACACTTAAAGACGCCAATGTTTTCGTTTGTATAATTTGACAAATGGCATCAAAAAACAATCCAGAATTTAGCATTATAACTTGGGTTAATAAACCTGAATTATATGATGGGTTGGTCAAAAGTTGCTCGCATATTGATTGTGAATTTATATGTGTTGATCAGAAATTTAACAACATGTCATCAGCCTATAACTTTGCCACGGATAAGGCAAGGGGGAAATTCTTGGTTTATTGTCATCAAGATGTTGAGATATTAGACACACAGTTTTGTGATAAGGTTAGGTTTGTTTTTGAGAACCATAAAGATATTGGATTTTTAGGCCCCATTGGTTCTATAACAAATCATCGAAAACGACTTTGGTTTAATGAAGGTCATGAAAATTCACGTGGATGGATACTTCAGGGTAATCGAATCACTGGCTGCGGTAATTACAATGGAATTGCAAGATTGCTTGACGGGCTGATGATGATTACAGATAAGCGTATGGATTTTCCAGAATTTCTTCCTGGAATTCACTGTTTAGACACTATGATGTGTATGCAAGCAGAATCACAAGGTTTGAGAAATTGGATTACTCCTTTGGCTATCAGGCATTGGTCTGAAGGAGACACTGGAAGCCCAGATATTGATGTAAATTCTGATTATCTTTTAAGGTTCATATCCCAGAAATATAAAGATTCTTTTCCAGATGATCTTTTCGATCCTGCAAAGGCTTTTTGGCACTCAGAGGGTCTTTATGATTGTGACGGAAGTGATTTAACAGTTGTTATACCCGTTCTGAATCAGATAGAACACACAAAAGAATGCCTGGAGTCACTAAAAAAAGATGTTCCTCAAGCCACGGTAATTATTATTGACAACAATAGTCTTGATGATACATCTGTTGTTATTAAGAGGGATTTTCCGTGGGTTAAATATGTAAAAAATACATTTAATGCTGGTGTTGCCGCATCGTGGAATCAGGGGGCAGCATTATCAGACACAGATTTAATTTGTTTTTTAAACAATGATACGATTGTTCAACCAGACGGAATGCGGATGCTTGTCCGTGAGGCCAGAAGAGTCGGTGCATCAACAGTTGTGGGAAGAATGTTGAACCCCAATTTTACTTGCGGCCCAATTACTGAAAATACCGACCAAATGCATTATCCCGAGGCATTTGCACTTATTTTAACAAGAGATACATATAAAAAAGTTGGCCCATTTGATGAAAGATTTTGGCCTGCGTATTCAGAAGACGCAGATTATGGTATTAGAATGTTATTAGCAGGCATTAAATGTGCTATTGTCCCCAATAGTATAGCACACAAGGGCTCTGCGACATCGACAGAAATACCCGACATCGCTGATGTGATTTCAGCAAATAGACAAAAGCTTTTTAAAAAATGGTCTAAAACACCTAATATTCATAAAATTTTAACCGTATAACAAATGTAAACATAATGAAACCCGTATATTCTGATCAATCTGTGCTATACAACCAGCCTTCAATTTTCTTAGCTGGTCCGACCCCTCGCGCTGGCGGACCAGAGTCCTGGAGAAAAGAAGCGTTGCTAATTTTGGATCAACTAGAATTTAAAGACAATGTTTTTATTCCAGAGCCCTCTGACGGTCGCTGGCCAGAGCATTATGAAGAACAAGTAGGCTGGGAATACGAGGCCTTACATGCCTGTGGTCTTATTGTTTTTTGGGTGCCCCGATCAGAACTGATGCCTGGTTTCACAACAAACGTTGAATTTGGTTACTGGCTTCGAAGTGGGAAAATCTTATATGGTCGCCCCGACTGGTCTATTAAAAACAGATACTTGGATTCCATGTACGAAATTGAAACTGGAATGAAGCCATACGACAATTTGCAATCTCTTTTGGCCGAGGCCGTAAACAAACTTAAATAATATGAACTTTACAATAACAATAACAGAATCAGCAGCAAAAGAAGTATTATCGCTGCGCGAAAGCCAATCACTTGAGGATGCCAAGTTGCGCGTTTGGGTTGCTGGCGGTGGTTGTTCTGGGCTTTCGTATGGCATGGCCCTTGACCCAAATGACCCCGAAGAAGACGATATTGTAGTGGAAAACAATGGGGCCACGATTGTTGTCGATGCCATGTCAGCAAAATACTTATCTGGAAGCATAATTGAATTTGATGATAACATGATGTCTGGTGGCTTTCGAATTTCTAATCCGAATTCCGTAAAAAGCTGTGGCTGCGGCTCATCGTTTTCTACAGATGAAGAAGGAATTTCAGAACTTAATGATGGCAAAGGGTGCGGCGGCTGTGGATCAAGATAATTTCCCCCTTTTGATAGCGGGAAGAACATTAGAAATGCCTATTGACACTATCGCTGCGTCAATGGCGAGACAGCTCGTAGGACGATCTTCTTTGCCTACGGGACTGACGTATTACAGTACGTTTAAATTATATATTCCTGACATTATCGAATACCTTAAAGAATCGCGGCATCTCGATCCACAATTTAGTATTGATTTATTTGGAGATATTTGGATTGATAATTTTTTTGATTGGAAAAAAGAAAAAAACAAGCCATTTTGTCGAGATTTAGTGGTTACATTTCCTGATGGAAGCGAATGGAGTGTTCGCGCAGTTGATATTGCCACGCTGTATGCAGAAAAATTACTTAACGATCAAGAAGACTCTACTAACGATACTATATTTGATCTAAGGGATTCATTTTTGGAAAACGATGAAGATTTAATCAATTGGGTGAATGGCAACCTCGAATGGGACGATGTCGCCCCATATGCGGAGGAAGTTAAAAGACCACAGCCAGAAACAAATTATTCAGACGCTTGGCAATCATCTCCAAAAAGAATGCAGCCATGGGAAGATGCTGATTTTGTGATAGGCTGGCTGGCTGATCCAGAAGACGATAATCTAGACGAAGAATGAAAAATCCCCTTTTTTGACATCCAAGACTAATACATAAAAAATGTTTAGAGATATATCGAAAATTCTTTGCGTGGATGTTGAAATGACTTGTTGGGAGTTTTTCATCCCAGAAAATCAAGTCCCCGAGATCATTCAGATTGGATATTGCTGGTTAGACACTAATACATTAGAGATTGAAAACAAAAAAGCTATTTATGTCAAGCCTGTTTTTTCGGAAGTCTCTGACTTCTGCGTTAATTTAACAGGCATCACCCGAAAGCGTGCCTATGGCGGGATGACCTATGAAGCAGCTTGTAAAAACTTAATTCGCAAAGCTGGTAGCCGAAGATTTGCGTGGGCTGGATGGGGCAACGAACGACAGCCATTCTATGCAGACTGTGAGCGAAAGCAGGTGGAATACCCCTTCAACGATCAGTTCTTGGATATTAGCGCTTTAGCAAGCTTGTTCTTGGGATTACCCGTAAATAATGGACTTGACAAAACTCTTGCTGACTTTGGCATTTCTTTTGAAGGTCGGAGACACGATGGCGCAGACGATGCATTTAATCAGGCTAGGGTTCTTGCGGAAATTATTCGCAAGGTTAGACAATAATAATTACAATGATTAATCCAGAAGAAGTTTATTTTTTTGAATCTGATGTTCATGAGCTTGAGGAATTCATTCTTTTCTGCGTCGCAGTGGCAGGGAAGAATGCCTCAACACAATCGAGGTTACTGCACAAGTTGCTTTATGAGTACATGCATGTTGATTTTTGCAAAGATCATGGATGGATGATAACTTGTTTGCTCGACCTTCCTGACCCAAGGCTATATGGCGGGCCTGTGGAAAAAGACTCTCCTTTTGAAAGACTAAGATTTTTAGAAAGGGAGGGTCTTCTTGGGCAATTCATTCGGCATTCTAAACTTGGACAATACAATAAAATTGAACGATCATACCGAGAATTGATTAAAAGCAACATATGCCTAAAAACATGCTCTGTGGAGGAACTTGAATCTATTCATGGCATAGGCATGAAAACCAGTAGATTTTTCTTACTAAGAACAAGGCCTAATCTTAGACTTGCGGTTTTAGATACACACATACTAAAATACATGAGAAATGAAATGGGATTAGAAAATATACCCAAGGCTACACCAAGTAATCCCAAACAGTATGCCAGATTAGAAAAAATATTTTGCGATCATTGTGATTCTCTTGGGAAAACTGTTGATGATCTTGACCTTGAAATTTGGACCAAATACTCACAGTTAGCTCGCGGAGAAAAGAATTAATTTAGCCCACCACGTGGATTTGTTAAATTATTGCTTTTATGATCGTATAATAAATATGAAAACCTACTTTACGGCGGACCTACACTTCGGTCACGCAAATGTCATTAAATACAATTCTAGGCCATTTAACTCAGTAGAAGAGCACGATAGGGCTTTGGTAGACAATTGGAACTCCGTCGTCACTAACAAAGACCGTGTGTATTTTCTTGGAGACTTGGCATTTCACCCTAGCTCTGCTGCGAAATGGGTGGAAAAGCTAAATGGCCTTAAGTATTGGATTAGAGGCAACCACGATAATCCCTCAGTGCTCTCTAATCTTCGGCAATATTTTCAATGGGTCAGAGAGATGGAAGAAATTTGCATATTAGACAATGATGCTCCTCATGGAAAGCGATACATAACCTTGAATCACTATGCTATGCGCGTCTGGAACAAATCTCACTACGGGGCATGGCATCTTTACGGACACAGCCATGGCTTGCTCCCAGATGATCCAAACTCACTTTCTTTTGACGTGGGTGTTGATTGCCACGATTACACTCCGATTTCATATGATCGTGTAAAAGAAATTATGAGCCTTAAAACATGGACCTCTCCATTGGAAAAACAAAACACATGAAAGACCTCTCTGCTAACAATAGTCAATACTTATCGGTTGAATTTTTTAATGCCAATACATGTGAAATCCCGACCATAAAATCCTGTAATTCATTAGGTATGCATGTAATTCTGGAGCTTATTGGATGCAACCCCAATAATATGAGCGGGGTTGAGAAAATTCAACAAGCTTTTCATGATGCAGCAAAGCTGGCCAAGTGCAACATCGTCACAGAAGCGTTTCATGAGTTTGAGCCCCATGGCGTTTCAGGAGTTGTTGTAATAAGCGAGAGCCATTTGACCTATCATGGGTGGGATGAACATGGTTATGCCGCGATTGATTTTTTCTATTGCAGCGATGAAGTGCAAATATCTTTGGCCATTGAACACATAATGAAGTTTCTAGAGGCCGAAAGTTATCAAATCACTGCAATCCCCCGTGGATTTAAAAACAGTGTATAATATATAATGCTATGTTAAGATTGTTTAAATCATTATTTAAGCGCGAAAAAATCTATCACAAATCTGAGCCCCTAGTTGAAATCAACCCATCTGATGTTCAAGAGCCATGTGTAAGAATCACCGTAGGGAGAAAATCAATACTCTTATCAGGTGGACAGGCCAGAAGACTGTGGGGCAAACTTGGATCGAACTTGGAAAAAATTACTCCTGATAAATGAGCTATCAAGATCGATTGCTTAACATAGAACTTGTTCCAGAATCATCATGGTGCAATAATGTTCGATCTCATGTCAAGAAATCTTCATGGGACCGAATTAGAAAACAAGTTTACAAAGATTATCAGCATAAATGTGGCATATGCAACTCAAAAGGCGCTCTTGCCGCCCATGAAATATGGAATTATGATGATTCGTCTTCAAAGCAGACACTAATTGGTATGATTGCGCTTTGTGGCTTGTGTCATCATGTTAAGCACATTGGATTCGCTGAAGTTTTAGCCAATCAGGGAAAACTAAACTTTCAGCGTGTTGTTAATCATTACTGCAAAATCAACAAATGCACAAATGACGAATTTTGGGCCGACAGAGAAGAGGCATTTTATGAATGGTCGAAAAGGTCTAGAAACACATGGTCGGTTGATATATCGTATATAGAGCGATATTAATTTGCGAAGAATTCTTGCGCTAATTTCAGATGAATTAATATCGTATTAAAGATAATGCTATTTGATTCTAATCCACAACATGCTGAAAGATACAATGTTGTTTCGATAATTTTGAATAACCAGCTTTGGTCTTTTGCCGAAGTTCCAGGTGTTAAAATCATGTCGCCTACTTTTCCGATTAAACACTTTGGCACCGCAACAAATAAATCTTGTCCGTCTCCTGTGATTAGATATGCTGTAGATTCAGATTTAAACATCTGGATCGGCAACGATGAAAATGGCATCATGTTTTGCGATGATCAACATCATGTTTTGAGCATCCTATTCTTGTACAATCCTTTGGCCTGGGCCTCTGTTTGCGAACAAATTGGAAACAATGCTGTACAAGAAATTATTAATTCATGCGATTGGAGCATGACTGACGGTATAGAATGAACCAAAACTCTGAACAACAAGAAATTTTTAATCGCCTTAATCGGTATCAAGAATGTTGCCCAAAAGATCATGATGTTCAATCAGTGCTATTATTGTGCATACTTGAAGAAATGTCGTCTATTCGAAAATTCTTAGAAAAAATAACCAAAGAAAACAAGGACTAAATATGAATGTTATCACCAATGCAGACATTATGTCTGCTTACAAATATATAAAAAAAGACGGACAGGCTGATGGACTAACAAACTTCCCCGATGTTGTGCATGCATTAAAGGCCGACGAAGAATGCCAATATGTTTGGGGTTCTGATTCTATCATGAAAGTCCCAAAAGGGAGCTGGATTTTGGCCGAGAATGATAATGATTTTCCCAGGCTGCTAGACGATGAATTCTTTCATAAGTTATATGCCTTTGACAGGCAACAAATGGATTTGATTTTTGATGATATTATAAAAGATGCATTTGGAGACCAAGACGCTCCCGATCCTGATGATTATTGCGCCGAAGAAGTGATAAAGTGCCAATGTGGACAACATATGATTTCTGTTTGGGGCGGAGGAAACAATGACGGGAAGATCGAAATGGCTTTTTGGAACTTCGGTCACGAAGGAAGCAAAACTAGCTGGACACAAAGATTACGCCAAATTTGGCAAATTATCACTCGCGGTCACCCCCACGCTGATATGGTTGTTTTAAATTCTGCCGAACAACTCAGGCTTATTCGTTTTATGGACGTGGCGCGATCTCTCACTGCTCAGTACAAAGATGCCAGGAGAGATTATGAAAGAAAAAATATTCCGAAAGAAAAAACTCATTATACCTTGGAAGAAGTTGTAGACATGGAGGCCAATCATGTAGCTGAACAACACGAGCTTTTGGCCACAATTGAGACGCTGACCAAAAAGCTCCGATCAAACAACTAAAAATATATAATATTAGATTAAAAAACTTAACAAATAAAAAAATGTTGAGTTTTTTGTTTATTTTTATAGAATGATGCAACAAAATATTGCTCCTGATCGTATAAGAGATGTAGGAATTATTTTCTGAAAATCAAAAAAATTGAAAATTCAGCAGGTTATATTCTTACAAAAATAGAAACAAGATCAAGTTCACCCTTTTTAGTGAATGTAATTTAACAAAGAGATAAGTTATGAAGGCTATGCAAGTAAACAATATGGAGATTATCGCCGCGGGCGCATTTAATGCTACCGCTGTGGTTTTCGCCATCCCAGCAAGCCCCTGGTATTTTGAACCAGGACGAAAGACCGAAACTCTAACGTAAAAAGCATTAGCTTAAAAGCGAAAAGGCTCGGTCTGAAATCAAAACAGATCGAGCCTTTTTTGTTGCTTCGGGCAGGAGTTAACTCCGTAAAGACTACAACCTGCGGCATCTTTAAAGGGTGAACTAAAATCAAATAGGGGTATAGTTTAATGGCAAAACACTGGTCTCCAAAACCAGGGACAGTTAATGCAAGTGGGGGTTCAAGTCCCCCTGCCTCTGCCAAATTATCGAAGAGATTCGTATGTATATTGAAAATTAAATAGGTTTAAATGTAATATGAGGGCAAAAGCCCTCAGTGATTTACGTTGTGCGCAAATGGTATGTATTCAGTTCGATTCTGAAGTTCCCTTGGTGGGTGAGTGGTTCGAGTCCACAACAACATGATTTTCTGAGCCAACAGGAATGTGTTGAAAGGCAGCAAATAGCGGCGGCGCATGGGGTTCGATTCCCTAACGCACAACGTATTGGCAATTTGAAGGGGCTAAACGCCACGGAAGCACAACTTCTTTGCTGAGCAGCCGTTGTTAAATAGCCCCCGATGATATTTTCCGATAAAATCTGATCGGTAATCAGTTCGAAGAGAACTCTAATCGGATGCGGAGGGGAAATGTGGGTTCGAGTCCCACGCAGGCACTTGTGTCTGGTCGTTTAATGGTAGGACGCCCCGTGGGGTAGAGAAGGATCACGCACGTGATCAGAAGTAAAACGCGGCGTCGCAATTCCACGCCGATCTTCGAAACAGTATGAGGAAAGTAAAGTGCCGTCGTAGCTCAGTGGTAGAGCACGCCCCTGATAAGGGCGGGGTCATAGGTTCGAATCCTATCGGTGGCACCATGTTTGCAAAATCTTTTGTGAATTATGATCGTATTAAAGTTGGAACATTATGAATTTAAGAACCAAATACCAAAGTAATTTTATTGTAATGCCTGAACATTGCAATTTTAGGATGCCACAAATTTTTGGCGGAGCTTTTATGGCAAAGCTTGATCTTTGTGCAGCCGCGGCTTGTAGCGAACTTCTTCAGTTTTCAGAATCGTCCTGTGACAACGCAGTAACATATAAGGTATTGGAAATAACTTTTCACAAAGCTGCTCAGATGGGAGATCAAATTTTCTTCGAAGCTGAAATTATTGAATTAAGAAACAATTCAATCACAGTTCAAGTAGAGGCGTATCGACAACCAAGAGATCAAAAATTCCCTGAACGCATTCACACGGCATCGGCAAAATTTGTGTTTGTGACATTGCAGGGGGACAAGTATACTCCGCATGGATTAAAGCTTACTTCATCATAAAAACGTATTTGGTAGAGCATACCCCCGAAAGAGGGCGAGGTTTGTGTAACAAATGGGGCATTGGTGTAATTTGGTGAGCACAAAGGTCTGAAAAACCTTGGGTGAGGGTTCAATTCCCTCTAGCCCCACCAAAATTTTCGGCCCCATCGTCTACGATGGCTGTGACACCACCATCTCACGGTGGAAAACGGAGATCGACACTCCGTGGGGTCACCAAATTTTCATTTGTTAGTCTGGTGCTAATCTACTGATATGGAGAACATAATTAGATGAACAGATGGGAATACGCAAACTTCGAAGTGCTGAAAGGCAAGACTTTGAGAGAGGTCTTTTACTCCAAGAAAGAGGAAAAAATCTCCTTTATAGTAGACGATCAGGAAGCATATCACATGTCACACTTTCAGGATTGCTGCGAGGCAGTTTGGGTGGAAGACATATGTGGCGACTTGAACGATTTGGTCGGAACGCCGATTCTTTTCGCAGAAAAGTCTTCTTCGGAAGACACATCTGTAGAATGGACGTTCTATAGAATCGGTACAATCAAGGGGACGGTGGTGATTCGCTGGTGTGGCGAACTCGACACTTGCTACTCTATCGAAGTGAGCTTCTATCGTACTTTTGGCGAAGACACACCGCCCAAGACTTAGCAGTGATTAAACACCTACTGCGATGACTGATGGATAGACATCTGACCCGAGCGGAAAGGCGCTCAAGTCGGGGGAGGCGAGAAGGTGAAGCCTCCCTTATCGAGCGGCCCGCTCGTCTACGTTGGCTAGGACTCCGCGTTTTCAGCGCGGCAAACAGAGATCGACACTCTGGCGGGTCACCATTTTTAATCAGATTTCATAAAATCGCTAATTTTTTGTGATTCTGATCGTATTATAGATAACAGAACATTTTCGGGGCCATAGCTCAGTTGGGAGAGCACCTGCTTTGCAAGCAGGGGGTCGAGAGTTCGAGTCTCTCTGGCTCCACCACGAACGGTTCTAAGGTAGGACATTAAATATTGATGCGGGGCGAACGGACAATAAAAAGTCAATGTGCCAACCAAACCATGGAAGTCTGATGGCATCAATGAAAAAAATCGGGGATTAGCTCAGTTTGGTGGAGCGGGCGCTTTGGGAGCGTCAGGTCGCAGGTTCGAGTCCTGTATCCCCGACCATTTTTCAAAAAATCTTTGTTCATATTATATTTATTGTACAAAAAACAATATGAACAAAAAGACATCTATAATATGGACTGAATCCAAAGAAAATTTTCAACTTCGAGTTAATAATTGCACGAGCATTGCGGGCATAATACGCAGCTTTGGCCTTTCTATAAGTGGTGCTCAACATAGCCGAATCAAACAGCGCATTGCTCAGGATTGTATAGATATTTCTCATATTCCTTTGGGTATCGGAGCAAGTAAAGGCTGCAAGAGATTAAATAAGCGAATTCCTTTGGAAGAATATTTATCAAATAATCGGCCCATTCAATCACACGATTTAAAAAAACGATTGTTAAGAGAAAATATTTTTGTTTATGAGTGTAGTGAATGCAAATTAGGATCATTATGGAATGGCAAGCCGATTTCATTACAGCTTGATCATATTAATGGCAATAATTGTGATAACAGATTGGTTAATCTTCGAATTTTGTGTCCAAATTGTCACTCTCAAACTCCAACATTTAGCGGAAAACACAAAGCGAAGAAGTGTTTGGATTGTGGTGGTAAAATTAGCAGGCCTACATCTACAAGATGTAAAAAATGCCATATACACAACAATCGATCACAGCCACCAAAGCCTTCTAAGTACATAAAATTTGGATTAGAAAAAGAAGAACTTGAGATGATAATATGGAAAAAGCCAACTTGTCAAATTGCAAAAGAATTTGGTGTTTCAGACAAAGCTGTTGAAAAAAGATGTAAAAAGCTAGGAGTTTCTAAGCCTCCAAGAGGTTATTGGAGAAAGCTGGAAACCGCAAAATAAAAATGTGGGCGTGTGACGCAATGGTAGCGTGGGTGCATTACAGGCATCAAGTTGCAGGTTCGAATCCTGTCATGCCCACCACCGATTAGTATAATTTTAAATAACCGAAAAGGTTTAGAACAGTAGCATCCAGGTAATTTCAGTTCAGGGCTCTGCTGCTGTTCTAAAAACGCGGGCGGTTAGCTCAGTGGTAGAGCACTACATTGACATTGTAGGGGTCACAGGTTCGAAACCTGTACCGCCCACCAAAATATTTTGTTTAAATCTGGGCGTAGTTCAGTTTGGTTAGAATGCTACTCTGGGAGAGTAGAGGTCATTGGTTCAAATCCAATCGCTCAGACCATTTTTACACATTGAAACAAAATTCAAACGGTATGCGTATAATAAATATACAAACAATTTGATTGCTTGACGGAAGTTTTGCGGATGAAACGCTGGGCCGATGCATACCCCCAGAGATCGCAGGTTCGAATCCTGCCTGTCTTGCAATCGGGACCGAAGGTCAGACTTCTGCATCAGTCATTGGTTCAACTCCGATAGGTCCCACAAGTTTCTCGTACATTGCGGTCTGAGATGACCGCCCCGATCATAAAATAAAACAATCAATGGAAAGCGACTATCACTATACCATTGGGTGATGACTCCCCTGCATGTCTGTAAAACATGTGCCGCATCAGAACGTGGGGAAATATGGCGAGAGGTGAAATTCCTCCATCACCCACCACGACATTCAATGCGAAGGCATTAACGACCATAACAGATAAAGCAAGGGAGTATCGCATAGAGGCAATTGCGGGAGACTGTAAATCTCCTCTGGAAACAGTTCGTAGGTTCGAGTCCTGCTGCTCCCACCAAAATTATAAACTATTATGAAAAATACAAATATTACGATTCGCATGCTTTAGTAAACTTCCTTAACGGAAGCTTCAGGAGCTTGCGAATTGAAACACAACCGATCATATCGTCGTCACCAATCCGAAAAGATTAAGAAAAAAATTCGTCGTCGCATTCAAGTGTCGATGAACATGCTTGATATCTTTGAGGATATGGGTTGTAAACTGTTCTGAAAAATCTACTAATTTCTAAAAAATTCTCAAATCATGCAGGAATACTTAGGGTATGTCCTTTAATAAACTAATGTGATTGCAGTAGAAAGACATCATATTAAAGCAACGAAAGATTTACTCAGGCTGACAAGCCTGAGTAAAGAACTCTATAATAGATGCAATTTCTTAATGAGACAAGCATGGTTTAAGAAAGAAAGACTGCCAGATATTAGCATTCTTATTAAAGAAACTCAACATTTGAATTGTTTCAAGAATCTACATAATACAAAAACTGCAAAACAAACAATCCGTCAAGTATTGACGGATTGGAGTAACTATAGAAAGGCACTTACTGCCTACGGCAGAGATAAATCTAAATTCTTAGGATGTCCTAAGCCTCCTCACTATAAAAAGAAACTATCTCAAGTGATTTTCTATAATGAAACAATTAAAGGAGGACAGAGCGGAAAGCCAAAGGCTTTCCTTACTCCAACAAATAATTGCTTCAGTATTAAATCAGATAAACAGTACAAACAAGTAGTAGTTACTCCAAAAACTTTTGGTTTTATGATAGAAGTTCAATATGAACTTCCTAATATCCCAAAGCCGAAAACTAAGAAAAACAATTTTTGTTGCATTGACATAGGATTGAATAATCTAGCAACGATAACTTCAGATAAGCATAGTCCAATACTTATCAACGGTCGTATAGTTAAATCATTCAATCAACAATACAACAAGAACGTCAGTAAGAAATCATCTCGAAAGAGATATTTTAGACTGGAAAATTACTTCCATCATGTCAGTAAAATCATTGTGGAAAATTGTGTTAAACACAATCTAGGAACTATTGTCATTGGCAAAAATGATGGATGGAAAACAGGGATGAAACTTGGAAAGAAAACAAATCAGAATTTCTGTTCTGTTCCCTTCTGTAATTTATTTCAGAAGATTCAGTACAAGGCTAACGCATTGGGAATTGATGTTATCTTTACTGAAGAATCCTACACAAGTCAAGCATCATTTCTGGATAGGGATGAAATCCCTGTCTGGAAGAAAGGAAGGCAGAATGAATATGAGTTCTCTGGAACTCGTATTAAAAGAGGCTTGTATCGCAGTGCCGAAGGCACTCTGCTTAATGCAGATGCAAATGGCAGTGCAAACATTGGACGAAAAGTATTCCCAAACGACGCCTTCGGCGTTGAATGGGATAGGAGCGTTGCCGAAACGCCAGTTGTCGTTAATCCATTAAGACAAGTGTGCGCAGCCTAACGGCTGCGAGCAACACACTTAGCTGATTAAGACATAAACTTGTAGATTTTTGTAGATTTACAGGAACGGTTATACGTGGGTCAACAAGGCCTACAGAGACAAAGTTGTTAGAAATCATTATAAAAATGAAGGCAAAACAACGATATTAGGCTCTAAATGTCTTTGCGATTATTGCGAGTCAAACAGAACTATTCGCCAACAACAGGCTTTAGAAAAAGCACTTGATGAATGTGGTGAATATTTTAAAAATGGTGTTTATAATGAGGATCACAATCATGATGCTTACGGGCACCGAAAACACAATCGTGGCCGTAAGCATGAAAATCGCTTTTACGGCATGGTGGATGAAAGATTCCACTAAGGACGAGGTATAGAAAACTATGAAAACATATCTAGTAACATTAAAACCTGCGCCCAATGATCACAAGATTGGTCGTGCGCAGCTCTCGGCTACTCTTGACAAAATGGGAATATCCCATAACATAAAAGAATTTTGGTACTTTGGAAGACACAGGGCTGTCATTGAGATGCATCCCTCTTCTGCCAAAAAAGTTGAAAGTAGCGGCTTGGCCGAAAGTGTATGCTTTGCTTAATTGCAACTTTTTGCTTTCGGTTAACGTAATATAAATGTTGTCCGATCAGATCGTGGAAACACGATGGATGCTCAGTTGGCTGATTGTAGACTGGGACTTGAAGCGCAACAAGCAACTAATGGTCAAAAACGGTGTAATAAACCATATTGCGCAATATCCGTGACAGTTCGGAGAGACGAACAACCAGATTTACCAGGGCACACGCTAGGGAAAGATTTGGGGAATAGAGGCTCTCCGTTAGGGAGGGATGCTCACCGCGCTCCCCGTGCGGACCATGAAGAATGGATAGGCCCAAGCGCCTCATAATTGGTAAAGCCCCGTTACCTCGAAGACAGCGATGTTGTTGAGGAGCTTACTGATAATACAGCACCTGGAGAATGACCAGGACGGGGCACCAATTTTGCCGTTCGTAGCTCAGAGGCAGAGCGCCAGTGCACAGGGAGACGTGGTTCGAATCCGCCGACGGCACCAGTTTTAAACATTTAAACCTATTTATTCGAAAAGCCATTATGAAAAAGTTCAAACAATTTGATGTTTTGGTGTCTGACACTATTGAGAAGGTTCTTGCTCAAATTGGATCACAAACAATCTTGGTGACTTCAGTAAAGGGCGATGTTGTTTCAGTTAAGGGCAATTCTTTAAGACTTCGAACATTTAAAGAAACGGGAGTGATGTGCCCACTCTGCGAAGCGCAGGCAACACATTGGGTATTGACTTACACAAGTGAGGATAAGGCTCATTTAAATTTAATGGGGCCTGACGGGTTGTTATTCACACACGATCACGTAACTCCGCTAAACCAAGGCGGACAAGACAATCTTGCAAACTCACACACTATGTGCTTTGATTGTAATTACTTTCTTGGGGATAAGTCGCATTTTTATGGCGAGGCGTCCCAGAACATTAAATTATTGCTTGAAACAACAAGAGTGGTCTATAATAGTGAAAATCAGGCCTGGCGCGTGAGTGTCAACAAGATGGGGCACACGGCGAGGCGACCCAAGAGGCTATATTCGGATTTTTATAGTTTTGGCGAGGCTTTTAAGTTTGCTAAAGACCTTGTTGATAACCCAAGAATAGATGAATTTATTGGACCTGTAATGTTGCGGCCAGAGCATACCCTTCGTGTTACTGCGCTTGAAGATTGGCTTAAAAATAATTCAATTTAAATATATACGCAATCATTTAGAGGGCGTGGTGCTATCGTAATTGAATTCAAAAGGTGTCATGGGCGCAAACTACGTACCTTCTCAAATCACAGATATCAATGGGCTCAATGCAGCTTTAAAAGCTGGCTCATGGAGTGTTATTTCTAATAACCCGATTCGTCCGTCTGCTAGAATTTCCTCATCTTCTTTTTTTACAGAAACAGGAAGAATTGAAGTTGTCCCTCCGTTTGATATAGTCGCTGTAAGACTTGTGTATGCTAACTGGTATACGGGCGGCACTGGAGAAACCCCGAACACAAACCCAATCTGCATCACCGCTACTGTTCAACCAAGAGTCACCACGGTCAATGAAGTCGCTGGCGATCCAACAATTCCTGTTACCTTTGGTGGCAAGAGTTATATTTGGCTGGGCCGTGGCAAAATTGCCATTTCTGACCCCGTTTATATAGGGGTTCCAGCTGGTCAAAGATTTTATGTTAAATCATCTCCCAACAATGCCCTCCCTGCTGCTCCCCCTGCCCCCACAGTAAACGTTAGTGGCTCAGGGAGTGCCTTTTCCTCAGGCAATACTTGTCATTTTTCTATAACTTATGTTTATCCTGATGGAATTGAAAGTCTTGCGTCGGCAACAACTTCTGCTTCCATTGCAAGTTCGGGTCAGAACTTTGTAGTAACCTCGCCAACTGCCGTTGCTGGCGCTATTGGCTATCGTGTTTGGATGAGTTATGTTGGTGCCACAACTCCTCAATATGATGCAGGGTCAGGTACGGTTCCATTTGGAACAAACTTCACTGTAACTCGCGGCTTGCCGAGTGCCACGGCACAAAACATTGAGCAGGTAGAGGGTGGTGGTCCATCTTATTACCCAGTCGGAAGTGGTGTTTTAGGCGGCACAGGTGCTGGTAGCGCTAATAATGGAGAAGGATTTACTAATGGTGTAAACTGGACCCCCGACGGCAGAGCTGTTACAGCTCAAGGAGCTGGAAATAAATTTGGCCCCACCGCGGTCTTGGCCATTGCTGCAGATGGTGAACTGAAGAAGAGCGTGGGCCTTATCGGTGATTCAATCATGTCAGCCGCTGGCGATAATGGATTTGGCTGGCAGCGCGGCGGATTTATAGTAAGGGCAATAACAGGACAATTAAGCAGAGCTTATGATGCAAATATTGTTCCAAATTTTGGACATGTCATGGTTGCGCAGGGGAGCGAATCCGCATCACAATTTGCAGGACCCGCAGGAATGAAGCGCACACAGTTAGCGTCACTTTGTACTACGGTTGTTTCCAATTATGGCACTAATGATCTTTCTAATGGATCGGCGCAGGTTTGCGGTAATATTTGGATTATTGGTAAGCGATTTACTGATCAGGGAAAGAAATTCATACAAACCACTTTGGACCCAAGAACTTCTCAGTCTCCTGCTAACGGATGGCAAACCATATCGGGGCAAACCGTGACCGCAGTATCTGAAGGCGCAAGAAGAGCTATCAATAATTGGATTATTTCAAACACGGGACAAACCGTGATTACAAATGAGGCCCCCTTTAGAATTTATGCGGGCAGCCAAGGACCAGGTTATAATTTTTATGGTGGCAGTACAGGAACTATTGTTTCCTTTGCGACATCTCATCCATTTATCCAAGGCACCGAAAGTGTTACTGTAAATGGTGCCGAACAGGCCTTTACTTCAAACTATACATACTATCAAACCTTTACGGTAAATGGAATAAATTATGCAAGTGGTATCACCTTTACATCGGCTCCTGCTGATGGATCAGATGTACGAATAACTTTCACTAAAATGGCTGGTTTATGTCATTCTGGCAATGGATTAAGTGGTTTGGCCGATCACTGGGATACAGCATCTGCTGTTGAGGTTGATGCGAACGGTAATAATCTTTTAAATGGAGGTTGGGTCAAGCCCTTGACGACAATTCATGTTCCGTCAAGAAACGTCACGGCAGCGACATCAACAGTTATTACAGACTCAACTCAATCTTGGACCCAAGATCAATGGAGAGGATATTGCATGATGATTACGGCAGACTCTTCCACCCCTGCGGCAGTTGGGCAGGTAAGATGCATTCAGTTTAACTCAGCAACGCAGTTAACAACTAATACATCATTTTCTCCCGCGCCGTCCGCAAGTGCTCAATATGCAATCATATCAACAAATATGACAGACGGAACACATGTTAGCACAGAGGGGCATATTGCGAAAGCCCAAGTTGTTGATTTGACAAAAATTATGTAAAATATTATGCCTACTTTTAACTACCCAATATCAGCATCTCTGGGATCATCTAAATCAGGCCTAACCCCCAATGTAGGCTTCAGGGTTGTTTCCGCTGATGATGTCGTTAGAATTTCAAGAACAACATCTGGTGTTGAAGAAATCCTTGACGCATTGGGTAATGCCACAACAGGGATATACAAAGCTGTAATAACTTTGAATTCTGATTGGGGATTAGTTAGAATTATATGGGATGTTGATGACCTTGATGGCGTTGTCGCTGAAGAAGTAGTCAACACCGCCGCGCCATCAAACCTTTCATCCTATAACTATCAACAGCCATTAGTCGTTAGTTTTGGTTCTGCTTTTTCTGGTCTTGAAACTTTTGTTAGCTATCAAGTGATTAGTGCTGACGGCACGGTCAGAATATCAAGGACGAATTCTGGTGTTATAGAAAGAACCGACTGGGATGGGGCAGAAAGCACGGGTGTGTATGAAGTTACGGCCACGTTCAATAGGGCATGGGGTGCTGTGCTGGTGGTTTGGGACATCACGGATGTTGAAAATGTTGCCGCAGTTGAGACCATCCTGGCTTCATCAGTTCGACCAAAACCAATTGACTCCGCTGCGGCACCTGGGGCTATTTGGGCGAACCCATATACAACAAATGTTCTGGGTAATTTTTACAGTGCGTGGGATCAATTGTGCGCTGAAGTTGATTTTATGAAAGCTTCCTTAGATGACCCAAGTCTCACGGACAATCAAAAAAATTATTTTGTTCAAATGTATTCGCCCAGGATAGAAAATGTTAAAAATATGTTTGTGAAAAGTTTTAAAATACTTCAAGATACAAATCCGCAAATACCACTTTCTAAAGATCAAGAATTATCTTAATTACAAGGAAAACTATGAATATCAAATCTAAAGATCAATTTACAAACTTAATTGAAAAAGTTTCTTACGAAAAACCAGTGCTGTTTGATTTTTATGCTGAATGGTGTGGTCCTTGCAAAGCGCTTTCTCCGATCATTGACATAATCGGAGAAGAACTTGGTGATAATGCGGCGATTTTCAAAATTGATGTAGACGAATTTTATGAAATCGCGGATAGCCTTGGCATTCGGGGTATGCCCACCATCATTATTTATCGCAATGGTGGAATCCAACATCAAGTAAGCGGCTTAATTTCAAAAGACAAAATATTGGAGATGTTAAAATAATGCATATTTTAGATGATCTTGTTTTGGACACTGGGGTCACTGTATCACACCATGAAGCCAAAGAAGTAAGATTTGAAATGGGCACGGGGTCAATTAATGTGATCGTTGATAGCTGGCTTAATACCACGACACGGCAAGAAGAAAGACCATCTGTAATTTCAAGAATGTTATCTTTGGATTTCAACCCTCAAGACGTAGCTGATATGATTTATAATGCTGATGGGAACATAGCCCTGGCAGTCTACAATGCGCTTTTGATTGTGTATTTTGAGAATGGAACTTTGATTTTGTGAAAATATAAAAACTTTTGCGTCTTCGCATTCGTATTATAATAAGATGAAAAACCTGACAACATACAAAGAGGCTGTAGAAGAGGCTAATAAATTAAACGCTGAGTCCAAAAAATATTGGGAAGGTATTTCGTTTTGGGATATGCACAAAAAGCGCAAAGAGGACCCATCGGCACCTTTTGAGGTATACCATGTACAGCAAGGCTTATATACTGCAAATGAAATTTGCGGCGATGTTTATTTGTCGATCCCAGGTGCTCTAGCTGGAGATTCAAGAATCAGAAATGAAGACGGCACGCTTTATGTTGTGACCGAAGAAGAAAAGAATGAAAAAATTTGGTCTATTATGGGAGATAATTATTCCGATTGGTAATCATTGTCTTTTGATTGTATAAGAAAAATCAACCATGTCAGACCTTTATTCCATTGCCGTCGTCGGCCCTATGCTTGAATCAGAAATGTTTGATTTTCTTGAAAGTTCGGGTTTTAATAAGCGAGTTCATCAGTATATTTTGCATTATTGGGAACGTTTCACAAAGGATTTGACGCCTGAACAATTAGACGAAGTTCGGGAATGGTGGGGGCCAGGATGGCCAGCACATTATCCCAGGGAAGTTCGAGGCTTGAGACAAGATTTCTATGACACCGCAAGCAAAGAGGCTCGGCAGGCAATCAGTTCTCTTATATCTTATGGATTGGGCTAAAAAAATAAAAATCTGCAACTTTTATAATAAAAAAGGCGTATTACATATAAGCCCGAACAAATTAGTGGCTTATAAGAGTTAACGAAATGAGCGACGATCACCATCACAGCACAAAACTTCATATGGCGTCCGTAGCTCAATGGCAGAGCACCTGACTGTGGCTCAGGAAGCGCGGGTTCGATCCCCGTCGGACGCCCCAAAAATCAAAATGAGTATTAAAATTTATGATGGCTTTTTAATTAAGGCCAGTTCTTTACAAGAAATTACATCAATGCTAAAAGATTTCAAGTCGGAAGCTTTAGTATATGCCAAGAAAAAGGCTCAACAATACATAGCGAAAAATGTTTTTCACGGCATTGATGAACATTTATTCATGCAAAAAGATGGCTCGCCTCCGTCGTATTCAGATTTTGTCTTGCAAACAGTTGAAAAATTAAATTTGCAAGAATCCACAAATTCACGCAACCCAAGCATTGATTATTCATTCCATATTTCTGTAGCTCCTTTGGATGAATCAAATTGTCTTGCAATCCCATTTTTTGAACATTGTCACGATTACTCTGAATTGCTTGCTTCTATGCCTTGGCACATACCATATGGATACTGGAACAATACAGACCCCCCCCCGATGACATTGATCAAGATGAATGGGACACCAGGCTTCAAAATTGGACTAAAATCTTGAGTCCTGAATGGGTTCCCTCAGAAACTATGTTTTCATTCACGATTGTCCCCGATAATTTCATTTTGTCCGCATGCCGATCCAGTCAAGAGCTTGTGCCTCATGCCCCATCAGATGAAGAAAGAATCGAGCACTTGTTATTTTTGGCGGTGGTAGACAAAGCAAGGGAACAATATATAAAAGAATATGCAAACTTTTATGAATTTCTCTGCTTTTTTGTTAAAGAATATTCTCCAGGCGGAACATTTTGGGAAATGAGACAAGGTTTTCATGAAAGCGTCACAAATTATGTGTGCAGCCATCCTGTTGCTGAATTGGAAATTTAATATATAACTTTTGTTTCATTAACCAATTTAATAGTATCATGATGCAACTTTTTGATACATCCATAGAACACATCCCGCATAGAATAGCACTAACTGGAGGCCCTCTCGCGGGCAAATCAACAGTTATGGAATTTCTTAGGCAAAATTATAGCCACAAAGCTGAATTTATGACCGAAGTTGCAAGTATGCTGCTTTCCAATGGGTATCCTCAACCAGGAAGAGATATTGATTATTCCGAATCGTGGCTTGATTATATCAATAAAGTTATTTTGCCTACACAATTAAACATGGAAAATGGCCATCTTCACGCGGCGCAAGCAAAAAAGAAACCAGTTATTTTCTTTGATAGAGGGCTGCTTGACCCAGCTGCGTTTATGGACGGGGGCAAGCGGGTTCTTGTGGAAAAATATGGCCTAAACCTCGAAGCCCTTCATCATAGGTACAGCATGGTAATCCATATTGAGTCACTTGCCTGCATAAATCCTGATGCGTATAATCAGCTTCAAGGCACTAATCCGTCTAGATACGATACGGCAGAAACTGCCATTCAAAGAGACAAAGCTCTTATAGAAGCATGGAAAGATCACCCAAATTGGCACTTTGTTAGTGCGGAGGGAGGTATTGATGCTGTTCTTCAGCGAGTTATTGACTTACTCGCTCCGATCTTGGACGTAGAAATTGAGCGGAAATGGATTGTCACTTCCGAGGCAGCCTCATTTATTGCTGAATTACCATCCGAAAAAGTTAAGCAATACTATTTAAGACTGCCTCGCGAACAAACTGAATTGCGGTTAAGAAAGATTGGTGATAAACATTTTATTACAGCCAAAAGTGGCAAGGGCTTTAAAAGAACTGAATGGGAACAATTAATTCCGTCACATGTTTTTGACTTTTTGGTTGTCCCTAGCATGCCGCACATTTCAAAAACTCGTCATTACATGTGGCATGATGACCACAAATTAGAAATTGATGTTTATGATCGGCCAGAGGGATTAATTACGATTGAATGTGAATTTAACAGTGAACATGATGCTAATAAATTTAAACTACCAGATGTTTTCCATGGTTGTTCAAAAGATGTAACAGATGTCCTCGAATACAAAAACTATTATCTGGCGATGGCTAATAGCCCCTAGTAGCAACTTTACTTTGATTCAAACCGTATTAAAGTAAAGTTATGTTATTTGTAGCGTTGATACCAATTGTTATTTCTGCAGTGTTATTTATTGTTGCCCTGTTTAAGATTTACCACCCGATTTATAAGAATATTGATCATGCCATTGGTTGCATTGTTTTTGGCGCGGCAATTGGATTTATGTCCATTTTGTTTCCCGCCCGTAGTCAATGGACAGAAGTCAAAAATTTCAATGTTGTTCGTGGGGAAAAATTTGTAGTTGTTGAAATTGAAAATGAAAGAAAAATTTACACAAATTTAATGGTTGTGAATGGAATAGATGACGTTAAAACAATCTATGTTTTAAGAACGGTAAATATATGGAATTCAATGGCAGTAGAAAATTGGTATTTTGAAAAAGATGTCAATGCTTTGATCGAGGAGGCAGAATGAAGCTTATTTCTAACGTTGACCGCTCTGTTAATTTTGTTGAAGAGTCTTTACAGGGCTTTCTAGAAAGCCGATATGTTCGCAAGACAAGAGATTATTTCATTTGTTATCTATCATCGGCTTCTGCGTGCAACCTTGGTTGCCGTATGTGTCACCTCACGGCGACCAAGCAAACGAAAACAACATATACCCTTCCTGTAGATTATTTAAATCAGGCAAGCAAGGTTCTTAAACACTATCAGCAAGATGGAGAAAAAGCCGATTATATACACTATAATTTCATGGCTCGGGGAGAGGCCATGGCGAATCCTTACATGCTCAGTGAGGCTGATTCAATTTTGTATGATCTTGGCAAATTGGCAACATCATTTCAGCCCGATCTTGGAGTTAAATTTAACATATCCACGATCATGCCCAAATCACTTGATCGTCCGTTAAAACAAGTTTTCCGCGTGGTGCATCCCACGATTTATTATTCACTTTATTCTGTTCGAGAAGATTTTCGCAAGAAATGGTTACCGCAAGCGATGCCAATCGACAAGGCTTTATCCATGTTGAAAGAATATCAAGACTTCTCTAAGAAAAAAATAAAAATTCATCATTGCTTCATTGCTGGTGAGAATGATAGCGAGGCTGATGTAGAAAGTATGCTATACGCACTAGAGAGACATAATCTAGACGTTGAGTTTAATCTCGTGCGTTATAATCCATATTCTGAGGTTCAAGGAGCAGAATCGTCAGATGAAGTGATCACAAGAAATATACAGATGATTGATTCAGCTTTGCGAGGAAAAGTTCAAATAATTCCAAGAGTTGGCCCTGATGTTCATGCGTCTTGTGGCACTTTTTATGAATCAGAAAAGAATGAAACTTTCCGTTCAGTATAAAATTCTTTGAAATACTTAAACAGGAGTTAATTCATCCCATAATTTCCAATAAGGTCCAAATGGGATATATGGCTTAAAATCAAACATAAACTGGCGAAGTTCTCTCCAAAGCATCCAGAATTCATTGGCTTTTTCCGCAGACCATTTATTTTCGTAATCTAAGATATCATTAAGGGCCTGATTATATTCCTTGTTGAGTGGGTGCTTTGTGTCAAAAATATATTTATTTCCGTGTGCTTCGGCCTTCGCCTGCCACATTTGATTGAAATCATTACTTCTTGTCATTTGCATGATTGCTGATTCGCGTAAATCTTCCATCGCTGCATCTATTTCTGATATTTTTTGTGCAAATGGCTCCACAGATGAACTTCCGCCAAGATAATCATCTCGTATCACTTTGAAAGTAGGTATGATTCTTTGCAAAAAGTAGCGTTGCATTTCTTCAGCGGCAAATGCAATACCCTGAGAATGATCCAGCTGGTGACCGTGAAATTCTCTGAAATTTTCTCTCTTCTCATGAGGATTGATAACGGGGTCTTCTTGGGGAGGCGGTGGGTCCCAGGTTTTGACTTTGATTGCATGAATTCCATAAGGAGTCAGGTCTAATTCTTCCCCATTGGCAAAGGCTTTGCCCATCGCCTCTAAGGCCTGATCTAATCTAACGTCTCTGTTAAGTTCATTCAAATCGTAATCATCTTGCTCCGAAGAAGATGCTTTCCGTTTACCAAAATTATTGTTTAAAACACTTAGGTCAACAATTTCCATAGTTGAGCCATCGGGGTCAGTTGTAATAATACCATCATAGCCATCTGCGATCAGAGCATTTGAAAGCTCTAAGCCAGTTTTATTATATCGGTCACGAAGTACTTGCTTCCAATTGTCTTTATCACTATACCCGCCTTGGCCCCAAGGAATGATTAAGGGATTGGTAAATTCAATTTCTCCGTGCTCCCAGCCCTCAACAGGAGAAGTGCCTTCCTCGATCTTTGTTACATATTTCCCATGTGGCTCAATATCTTGGCCATATGTATCTTTAAAATCAGGTGCGCTAATAGGATTCCGCTGGTACCTAATTTTGTAAGTATCTTTCTTTTGCTCTGACTGTGCCTTTTTATACCACATGTGTTATCCTCCTTCGTATTTGTAATATGGATTTGCAGGTCTCCGACGAACACTGACTTCTTCAGAAGAATCTGGCCCTATGCTTTCTCTAAGCACCTTGCCAGTTTCTATGTCATCAATAGAAACTGGCCCAATGTATTTTCGGGGATTGTGAGACTCAATGTAAAACTGCATTCTCTCAGCATCATCACCATAGGCATCATACAATCCTCTTGCTATTTCTTGAAGTGATGCTTTGTTCAGGTTATATGTTTCGACATGCTTGCCCTGCACCCGATGCCAACCAAAATTTTTAAGGGCGTATGTTCTGGGATCGCGAAAACCATCCCAGTCTTTATCCATTTGTTCACGCGCTTCTTTGGGGTCTAATTTAGGGTTTTGTTTGAGTTTTTTCCAAAGCAAGTATTCATACAGGTCTGCATCTTCATGGGCGTTTTCAATCGCATCTCCATTTCCATTGTGAATACTTGTTAAATGCTGATTATAATCATCTAAGTCCCTAATATTATTTCTGAAAATATCATACGCATGCTCCCTTGTTATTGGCCACTCAGAATGATTTTCTATGTCAAAGCCAAGTCTATTGAGCATTTCCTCTTCGGCCAACATTTCATGATTAATATCGCCAACATCACCGTCTGCATAAACAGCCTCGCCGTCTTTTAGCCACCATTCGTTAGCTGTGCGTTGCATTGACGTCACTCTTGTCATCAACTGATCTGCCATGCGATACATACCCTTCTTATCACATGCGCTTGATAAAATCAACATTGATTGAATCTGATTGTAAAGGCTCCTCGGGATTTTATTTGCTTGGCGCAATTGTTTTCTTTTCGAATATTTCCATGTGCCATCGAATTTTTGATCAAACTTTGGATCATTCATATCCTGATCGCTTAAATCGTCAACGTGCGTAAATAATTTGGGGTAATCAGCAGAATTGATTTTCTTTATTTCAAGCAGTATTGGCAGTTGTTGGTATCCAGTTAATTCTTCAAACAAAGACATATATTCGTCATCTATAGACTCGCCCAACTGTGATTGGATTTCCATATCCAAGCCGTATGGAAGTGTACTGGTGATATATTGTTGATGTTCGGGGTTTGAATAAAGCTCAGCGGTGTTAATTCGATATTCTTTTTTATATTCATCAATACTTTTAATCGAATTATCATAAAGTGTTTTTACATTTGAAGTGTTCATCCACCAATATATCCCACGTTCTTTATTGCTCTTGCTTTCCCAATCAGCAAAGTTTAATGCAAAGGGTTTGTGAATTTCATCTGGGTTTGCTATCATAGCAGACATATTTGCAATGTCAGATTTCATAGCAACTTCGATCATGGTTTTTGCAACGACATCCATGTTATTTGTGTACTTTATGTTTGTTGGCACTTGCTTTCGGGTTGTGGGGTCCCATTGCACATCAGTCAAGGCCTCGGAAACATTTTCGTATATTGTCTCAATGTCATTGTGTCTTATGTCTTTTTCAACTTGTTTATAAGGGATTCCATAATCATCATCTACAACATCCTCGTCGTAATGAGCCCCGTAAGCGCTATCATATATTCCTGCCACAATAGATTCAATTTCCTTGCTACTACCCCAATCAATTTCTTCTTCAAAGGGGCTTTGGCTCGACCATTCTGCGTCACCTAGATCACCGAACCACTCAGAAATTCGCTCCCGATCTTTTGAATCAGGGGTTTTATTACCAAATCCCTTAATCTGTAGGATTGTATTGGTTTTTCCGTCCATTTCTATTGTTACGTGCGGCTTGTTGTCTGGGCTTCTGAGTGAAAATATTCTAATATCTCCTCTTTCTACTTGATAACAATAAGAACCAACGCAGTGAGACATTTGATTGCCCTCTACAGCTAGGTCATTCTTATTTGTCACCATGGTCATAAACCATCCGTCTTCCCATTGATACACTACACGCTCGTCAATAATTTCTCCATTTTCGTCTCTTTTTAATGGCGTGTAAATTTTACCTTCACCTTTACCAGCTATCATCTGATGCCAATCGTTTGATTTCTCAAGTGCTTGAGAGAGGTTATAGCTCGTGATGTCTAGCCGTGGTGTTTCAATTTTTTGATTACGATACCAGTCGTATATTTCCCCAAAAAGATTGTTGAAATTTTCATACACACCTTGACTATTCAAATTAGTAAACAATCTGTAAACGTATCCGCCATTTTCATCGGGCTCTAATCTTAACTTTCTTAATTGAGTTAAGGCCCATTTTTGAAACAAATCATCGTATCTAGCCACGAGTTGTAATTCCATCGGAGTCCACGATGTTGCTTTGGACTGGGGTACAAAAACAGATTGTTCAAGTGTATTCCAATCGAGGCTTGGGTCTTGGTTCAATCTGTTGACATAAATGGGCAGCTTGTCTTGTGGTAAATGCTTTAAATTTTCAATCACATCTGCTTTTGTTCCGCGAGCTTGCAAGTTGTCAATTAATTCTTGCAGACCAGCCACAATAACACGACCAAGCCTCATAGGCTTTGCGTCAGATGTTTTGTTTGCGCCAAGGACGCGAGAAAATTTAAAACTATGCTTCATGAGATATTCGATTTGCCCCCAGCTTTATCTGTGTATGTTGTGGTTTTTGGCTTCTTTCCATCGCCAGGCTCACGTTCCTTTCGCGATTTTTGCTTCATGCGCTCTTTGCGCTCCTTGTCAGACAGGCTTTTGGCTTTATTAGCGGGTGTGCAAACGGGCTTTTTGCCTTTGCTACTATCACTTCTGCCGCATTCTTCGTAGCCACCATCTTTTTTTGGTCGCCGTACATCCACCCACTTTTCGTTCTTAAACCAATCGTCTAAACCACCGTGGTTTTTGGCATATTTGTTGGTTATTAAATCTATAGCATCCGCAAGGTGGTGTTTGCCATAGCAATCGGCTGCCTGCGCAGTTTTTGCTAATTCATCTGACACGAAAGTGACATCATCGTTGTCGTCGTCATCGCCGTACCATTCCGTGCGTCGTTTTGCAGCCTTGTCAAAAGCGCCAAGACAATCACTTAAATATTCAGCTAATATAAAATCAGGCGTATCACTGTTGTTTTCTAGAGAAAATGAATTAATTAGGCTTTCAAGTTCTTTTCGGAAGGATTTATGATCGTTAGCTTCTTTAATGTCGTCGTCTGATTCCTGATCCCACTCTGATTGTGGTACTAAATTGATAATTTGAAATCCGACATCTGGCAATTCAAATGCAATGTGATTAGCGTCAATAGCTGCAGGAGCGTTCATTGCTTCATCAGGCATAGAATCAATAAATTCACCGATAGTGATCCATTCTTTTGAATCCCAATTTCCTTTCGGGTCTACGCGATAAAGATTTGAGTCATAATTGTTTAAAGCGTCTTCCAAGGTCATTTCGGACTCTATGACATCTTTGTGTTCCAAAAGTGATTTATTTTCTTTGGCAACACGAATAAACACATCATGAAGAGATGATGCTTCATGATGTAAACCAAGCCCTTCAATCAAAGACGCAGTTTGATGAATTTTTGCAAGCAAATTTTGATTCATTTTATTTACCCGTCATGTCCCCGACTGTTTTGCCTGCTTCCCACATTCGGCAAGACCAATATCTTGCCTTTGTCTTTGGGCCAGGATTATCACAATTATGTCGGGCGCGGAAGTTCTTTCGGCGCTCAGGATTGTCTCTTTTAATATCAGTCGTTGGATCGCCGAAATTAACTTTTTTAACCTTATCACCATCTTTGACATAGACAGAGAATTTTTTAGGCCCATCTGGGGTGCGAAAAGGCTTGTTTAGTGGTTTGTTGGACTTTGCCTGAGCTTCTCTTTGTGGAGATTTTTCCAATTTGATAATTTTATCAAAATAACCAATGTCAATAAGCCGAGGGTCATCAATGTATTTTTCCACCGCATCATTAAACTCGGCTCTTGCTTCATAGTGTAGTGTTTCCACGTTTTCTTCAAAATCAAGCTCTTCTAACTCTTTTGAAGATGACCTTTGATTAGTTGTGTTGACATTTGCTATCCGACTCAAAACATCAGTAAGGATATCAGCTTCTTCGTGCAGGCCTAGTTTGTCCAATTCGTGTGCCACTTGAGCAATCTTTTTCAGCATATTAGTCCTCTTTTTTCCACTTACCGCCCTTAGCCTTGTATCGCTTACTTGCAGCCCCGAGTGCATAAGCTGATGGCCAGACGTCGTATTTGTCCTTGGCCCAATTTTTGCAGCTTTCCCAAAGCTCAGGATTAGTGGGGATATTTTCTTTTTCTTTAGTCTTGGCAACTCGAATAAAAACTTCATGCATTTGTGATGCTTCAGCTGTCATACCCCGATCCTCAAGCTCTTCAGTGATTTGAGAAATCTTTGTAAGGACGCTGGCCACAGCACTAGTTGTAATGTTTTCTTCATCTTCTTCGTCGTCGCTCTGCAGGTTGTCTTCAAGTTCAAAATAACGTCTTAAAATTAACAATTCTTTTCTTAACTGATCTATTTCTTCGGGATCGTAGATTCCGCGATCAAGCCCCTGTAAACACTGATCGACTTCCATCATTCCTTCCCAGGGATAATGTGCCACACCTGTTGACGCAAAAGAGTACAATGCAGAACCTTGACCGCCATGCCAATCACTTGCAATGCGGCGAAGTTCCCCGATGCTATATCCACTAATATCAATTTCACCCATGATAATTCTTTTTTACACTCTTTGAATCTCTTTCCCTGTTTTGTCGATGCTCATTGTAGGTTCAATTTCATTTAAAAAAAACTTTTTTTGAAAAAAGACAAAAAAGCTGCAACATTTTCTTTGGCCAATCGTTATAAGTAGTGTAAGACGAATTGAAAAGAGCCAAAACGATCTGAAAAGCAAATTGAAAATTTTATAGAGGTTTGAGAAAAGCTGCGACGGCACGGAAAGACGTGCGAGAGCAGATGGTAGAAATGAGCTAGGTTTGCATCTCCCCGATAGAGGAAACTCATTTCATCTGGTAACCAATCCAGATCGTAGCTTTTCTCGGCGGCATGGCGTCGATAGATATCGCACTGCAAAGTGCAGAAAGAGATCAGGCCACTTCACGGTCTCTCGCCTTTCTTAAGAAAGGTCAACCATGCAAGCCCAGCACCTGTGAGCTTCAGGCCCAAAACCTGGAGATATGGTGGAAGATGGAGGGAGAAGAGTCAGCGTTATCGAGGCAACCGTGTAGATAACAGTTTGATCGCCGTTGCAAGCGGCAATGCCCACGCAAGCCATCGACATCTAAGGAGCGAAGGGTAGTTATATTTGTCCGAGGTTTAAGCAGCCAAGGGCTATATAGCACGATGAAAGGCGAGGCGGAGAAGATGGACTTCAATGCCGTATTAGTCTTGAAATCGCGTTGAGTAACCTAGCAGGGTGAAAGACATGAGGCGTGTCATATTTTGTATTGTAAAGCAATATGAAGTGGCTGGACGCGCACGTCTCGCGTGAAGTTGCAAACATAGCTGAATGGTACAGCACTGTTATCTGAACAGTAGATTATTGGTTCAAGTCCAATTGTTTATTAAAAATGCAAAAGTCGCGTCCTGTGTTAATTGAAAGCAGCGTATTTCCTGAGTGTGGGACAGTCAGGAGCATCGAAGATGGCAAGTCTAAGATGTATCGTAGGATTCAAGACGTAGTATCTTAGCGGATATTCACGGCAGTAAAATGTCGGCGGCAAGAAGATCACGTAGAAGATTAACATTAAACTGGAAAAGCCACCAGTATAAAAAGGCCGCTGTGTGAAGGTACTGCTGGCAACAGTAGTGGACAATTAGGCAAAGCACATCGCAAGTGTGCTGTACTCCTAAAAAGCCGTCACAAATCAGTTTTTAGTCTACAAATTGAAACTCCCACATTAAATTTTAATGACTAACATTTTGTTAGTTGAATCCTAAATGAGTCCCAATCCAACAGGGGTTCTTGGTCAGATTTAAGTTCTGCTGGGAGACTCATACGATGTAATCCTCGGAACCGATGCTCTGGGACATTGAATGAAAGTTCAATAGTCATATGATCGCCGAGGCGAGAAGAAAAGAAGTTTTGGCTTTCTTCTTTAAAAAAGCCAATTAGATTTGCGCTCGAATCAACCAAGGACGCTTGGGAATATCGTCAACTACCACACGCACAAGGCGTGTGGCTTGCTACAAGCTCAGCCTTCGGCTGAGCGAACAATAGGGAGGTTGACTGCTCCCCTAAAGAACCTATATTCTTACTGGCATTAAAGTCTGCATTCTCCGTGTGTCCGCAGGACATGCAGAGAAACACAGTTTGACTTTTTCTATTGGCTTTTTCACAATATCCGCACTCACTACACGTCGCAGACGTGTAGTGAGCAGGAACAATAGCTAAAGGAACTCCATAGAGTTCAGCTTTGTAAGTAATGTAGCTTCTGAGTTGGGCGAATGCCCAACTCATTCTTTGACTTCTATTCACTCGCCTGACCGTTACTCTTTTGTTGATATGCGTTAGCTCTTCGAGAGCCAACGCATATCCGAGTGCCTTTGCTTTTGTTACTAAAAGTTTTGAAATGACGTGATTTGTGTCTTTTCTAAATCTGGATTCTTTTTGTCCACATTTCTTGATTCTTCTTTTTGCAGAGCGTGTTCCACGCTTCTGCAATCTTTGTCGATGAGAGTGATATTGTTTTCTTTTCTTCTCGATGTGTTCTCCCGAGAACACATCTCCTAAAGAACTTACAGCGATTTGTTTCACTCCTAAGTCTATTCCTATAACGTCTTTGGCGTTATAGGCTGATTCTGTTGGAATTTCTAAAGTACAAAGAAGATAGAACTTGCCATTTTGATAAACTAAATCAACTTGCCCCTTTCTATATTTGAAGCGTTCTTTGTCGTATATTTGGATTGGGATATTGATTCTTCCATCATTAGTCCAGATATTAACTAAATCAGTTCCTTTAAAAGTGATTACTCTGTCGTCGTAGACGACAGCAGAAGTCTTTTTGAAGTAATTTGGATTTTTGCTTCTTTTCTTTTTATATGTAGCGGTAACCACATCAATAGCCCTTATTATTAATTGAGAAGAGAAGCTTGGATGCGTTTCACGCATCCCATGATATGCATTTCTTTGCAATTGAACTTTATTATAAGTTTCTGTTGAATGAGCTATTGTTGAAAGCTCATTACAAACATCATTGAAAGTATTCATAGTGCGCAGAAGCGCACTATGATGAATCTCATTTGTATTGAGTTTCACTTTCAGAGTGATATTCACATTATGTGTTTATGTGTAATGCGTTCTAACACCTTCGTGATTTTCAATTATTTTTACATATTATCGTAAATTCGATTCCTCCTATAAAATTGTCGTCTTGGCGCAGACGTTAAACGCGCCTTTTCTGTTTTAAAAATTGTACAAGGAAAGTGTAATGAGATTAAAAACGAAACAAGAAATTTCAAAGATGTTTATCACTGGGGCCATTTTAGCCGATGCCCTTAAAATCATGAAAGAGTCAGTGGTGCCAGGTATCACAACCTTGGAAATTGATTCTATAGGAGAATCGTATGTTAAGAGTTGTGGTGCAGTGGCCGCATTAAAGGGATTTAAGCCCCGATTTTCCGATCATGTTTACCAGCATGCAACTTGTATTTCAGTTAATAATCAAATTATTCACGCCCCGCCCTCCGACTATACGATAAAAAAGGGGGATATTGTAACCTTGGACATGGCTATATCTAAAGCTTATTGGTATGCCGATGCGGCTATCACTATCGTAGTAGAAGACAATGACAGTGATGAATACAAAGAGTCAAAAATACTATCTGAATATACACACTTGGCACTTTTGTCAACGATTGAAAAAATTATGTCAGGAGACATAAAAAAAACAAGCGACATTGGAAAGCATATTCAGAAAATGGCCGATAAAAAAAACTTCGGCGTGGTATCTGCGGCTTGCGGTCACTCGATAGGTCAAGAATTACATGAGCTAGGAATACAGATTCTTAATTCTTATGAAGAAGGAGATTCGGGGGTAAATATTGTGCCAGGAATGACATTCTGTATAGAACCTATTTTTACAATGGGATCGGGTGATATTACGAAAGACAAGCTTGATCCTTGGACGATATATACTTCTGATGGCTCTCATTCGGCTCACTGGGAACACACCGTGGCAATTACAGAAAATGGCCCCTTAATATTGACATTATGAAACCAAAGATTAGACAATCCGTAATTTGCGCTCATGTATGCTTCGATTTTGCGATAGATAGCGGGAAAGCCCACGGCTTCAAATTTCTCCTTAAAAAATCCCCCATTTTTGAGATTCCATTAGCATATAAAAGTTATGCTAAAACAAAAACAAACTTATAGCAGCAAGTCTGTCGTCCACGTTGAATCCGAACTAGAGATTGTGCCTTTGGGACATCTTGATTTGCATGCATACCGACTGGTTCAAAATTCAATCATTGATTCACAGGGCGATTATATTATTAGAGTTGACATACCCAAGTCTTCAACTACCGAAGGCATTGCTCATCTGTCGGATATTGAAAAATTTATCAACTCAGGAGAAGGTTATTCGACTAAATCAAATATTGATGGAAGAATTGATTCAAGTTATTGGGCCTTTTTGCCTATGTCTGAAAGAAAAAGTGTGTTTAACTATGATAACTTTAGGCAGGCTGTGGTTGATAATCCATTTACTGCTTTTACGGGTGGCAAAGTAAGTAAAGATGATCTAGTAACGTATAGTGGTGGGTATTTTTTTGATATTAACCTGAAACCGTTGCCACAACCAATTGTTTTGGATGCAAGCGGTATGTATACTGAACGTTTTTACGACTTAGAAAAACTTATCAACATCCTTGGAAAAAGAAAAGATATTAAGTTTTATGATATAATGGGCAGAGAAATTGCGCATGCCGATGAAGATGCTATCTTTTACTCTGACGGAGAAGATACTATTTTTGCGCACTGGCACCCATCGGCCAGTGACATGGAGTTGATTTGGGAAGAGTGTTGCCTGATCTTGCCGCCTAAGGAAGGCAAGAAACAAATTGACACCACTCCGTATTTCAGAATGCATGAAGCGATTTTGAATCGTGATTTGCTAGGCCTTCGGCGCAAAGGCGCTCGTTGGAGCCTGTAATTAAAAAGATAGCATTTGTACGACAAAATTAAAAGTTATACAAATGCTATCGCAGTATAATAACTCTATGCGATCATTTTTATTCACTCTAGTCATTGGTCTTTCAAGTTTGTCTTTTTCACAAAATTCGTTTTTACCAAAAGACAAACTTGAAATGAATTATTCTTTCCAGTCCAGAGAGGGGCTTTCTATCACATGGAACAGTGTGCATCCTCTTGGCGCAGATATATGGGAGGCACCAAGCCAATACAGATTTAGATCGGATTATGGCTTTGGCTTCGGTGGCGGAAGACTGTCAATGTTCTTTGAGGATTCTGGCTCCAATTACTCCTGGAATGATCGTCAAAACTTTGGGTTTACTTATGGTTTTGGGTCGGTTAATACCAAGTTGGAAATCCAATTTTTTCGCAGAGAGCGCTCGGGAGCCTTTTCACGCGAAAATGGCACGGACATAAAAATTAATTTTTCAACAAAATTCTAAAACAAGAAACTTTTTGAGATTTTCATTCGTATTAAAGATACGGCTACGATCATCCTTCCTTCTAAAAATTATCGGCTTGCCGCCAGGCGAGCTACTCCATAGAAAACTAGGGTGATTAATTTCCGTAAAATATATTGGCTATGGTGGAGCTTCCTTCTAAAAATTCATTGGTAGATAATCAGCTCCACCGCTTTCCAAAATCATGAATAACTCAATTTATATCCGAAGACGGAACAAGATTTGTGTTCCGTATGTTGCTCAAAGTGATTCTGTCACCAACGTTGCACATGTTGCATCTATTGTCAAAAATGTAGAGACCCTTGGTTATACATTCTCGAAGAATCTTTTTGAGGCTCTTCAGGGATTGTCCCTAAAGCAGCTGTCTGATTTCTATGACAACTTTATGCCGATCTTTCGATATGCTCGTGGAGCACATCGTGATTACAATCCGATGTATCCCAATTTCCCCGATCAAGTAATGGAAGCGAGCGAAGCAGAGCTTTTTATCAATGCAATGATACATTATTGGTCTTCAGGGACCATCATGCCCGAATACAGAAAGAAAGAGCGGCTTCCCATTGCCGAAGACTCAAATCTTACGGTAATTGATTTGGGAAACGAAGAAGAATTCAAGTCATTGTTTGCTCAAATTTTAGGTTCCAATACGTCACTGTCGGCTCAGGATAAGGAAGACATTGATTGGTATCTTAGATATTACGGACTGGATATTGACATGATGCCTTCTGAAATTCCTCAGAAGGAAAATCGCGCTTACGTTGCAAACTTGATCATGTTTTTGGTCGAATCTCCTGATGTTGCCACAGAATATTTGTTTAGATATTTTAGTACTCCCACGGATGTATTAAGATTGGCAGTAGCAATGTCCAATGGTGATGTTTCTTTGGCTAAGGCTTGCAAATTTAGAAATTTCAAGCGATCAGAGAGGGCTCTTTTATTGTCATTGCTTTCAAGGACAGTACATCCCGTTGAGGACATGCTAAAGTGGAAGAATCGTTGGATTCGCCTTGGCGAAAAACTTCACGTTGGCGAATATGCAGACAGATTCCCCAAGGCCTATGAAGCTTTTAGAATTCTTCGCAACAATGAAAAAGTAGAAACATTTAATAGTGTGGTTGAAAAGTCATTGCTTGATCGGGACATTAGCACAGCCGTAAGAAAGTTGGTTAAGCGACCTGGAGAACTTGCCCGCCGATTAGACCACTTGGTGAGAATTTCAACATTTGATCAGCGTGTGGAAATCGTGTCTGCGTTTTCTAGTGTTGTTGAGCAAATATCAACTCCCGTTCTTTTGCAAGTGCGACAGCACTTTGCTTCAAGAAACAATGAATCTAAGCTTCGTGTTTTCTTCCCTAAGGGAAATGTAGCAAAAGCAAAGATGATTGACAATGATCTCCCTGTCATTTCTGAAGCGATTTGTTTTGCATTTGTAAGAACTTGCGAAGAAGCTCTGTCACAAAGATTTTCCGCAATGCCGTCGCTCGGAAATGTTTATGTGGATGAAGGCTTAAAGAATTATTTGCTTCCGTTTTCTCAACGATCAGCATCGAAGGCTTTAAAAACTCTTGTTCGCGGTAGCAAAGTTGATTTGGAAAGCAACAAGGACACATTGAGATTCTTTGTTTGGTGGATAAACGGCAATGGCCGCACGGACATTGACTTATCGGCTTCGACATTCGACAAGGATTTTAACTACATTGATGTTTTGTCTTACTACAATTTGCGAGGATTGGGTGGTTGTCATAGCGGGGATATCGTTGACGCTCCCGATGGAGCCAGTGAGTTTATAGACATTTCTTTGTCTAAGATTGCTGAGTCTGGTGCGCGATATATTGTTATGACTCTCAATGTGTATAGGGGCGAAAATTTCGTCGAACTTCCTGAGTGCTTTGCTGGCTGGATGCTGCGCGAAAGTCCTCAGTCGGGGGAAATTTTTGAACCCAAGACTGTTCAGAACAGGTTTGATATCACCGCTGACATGCGCATTGCTGTGCCGCTGATCATCGACGTGGTTGAAAGACAAGTTATTTGGTGCGATTTGTCATTAAAGCATAATAACTTCTCGGCCAATCATGTTGAGGGCAATAAGAGGGGCATTAATGCAACATTGCAGTCAATGACTAGCCTAAACAAGCCCAATATGTATGATCTGCTTAGAATTCATGCGTCTGCTAGAGGCGTGATCGTTGACTCGCCTGAAGAGGCCGATGTCGTTTTCTCTGTGGAAAATGACACCCCTCAAATGCTTGAAACTATCGCATCGGAGTACATGGCATGAAGTCCAAATACTCTATTGGTGATAGAGTAAAGACAAGATACGATGCCCAGGTGACAAAGGAAATTATGATTCCTGCGGGGACCATGGGCAAAGTAATTAGGGTTGATAATGTCGATCACAAATGGGGCAAAGTGTATCCCTGCACTAGACGGGGATACACCGCCTCTTGGGTTGAATTTGATAGCATTCCAATGTATTTTCTTATGTATAATAGTCAGTTGGAGTGGCTTTCGAGTTCCCCGACTGACGACAGCTACACCACAGAAGTTATCGATGGCCATACTGTATTAAAGTTTCCTGACGGGACAGAACTTTGGCACAAAGGCGAAACTCTTTATAACGGACTTGAAGCATTACCCCCCAATTGAATTTAAATTGAAGTAAAAATGGCACACGGCAGAGAAGCGTATATTGAGCGGTTAAGGTCTGGCGAAAACGTCAGCTTTAGAGAAAGCGGAAATTCTATGACCCCGAAAATCAAACATAGACAAAAATGCACGTATTCACCTGTGCTTAGTCACGATGACATTCAAGTCGGGGATGCAGTGTTTTGCAAAGTTGGCTCATACTATTACACGCATTTAATTAAGGCCAAAAAGCAAGAAGGCGATGATTATATTTATCAGATTGGCAACAATCATGGAAAAATTAATGGCTGGACCACTTTAAACAAGATTTACGGTAAGGTTATCAAAGTTCAAGACTGAAAGGGCTGTTTTGCCACCACGCCGAATTCATTTAATGTGTGGTATAGGTCAGCATCTGAGTCATTGAACAAATCGCGTTACAATCGCGATTTGTCTTCGATTATGCAAGACACTTTTTTCCACGGCACGGCTGAAAACTTTGAAGGTCCGCTTAAAGGCGGCGCATATGATAACATTATATGGACAGCAAATAATCCAGCTGTAGCACAAAATTACATTCCAGCTTCAGGAGCGCAATCGGGTTTTTCTCTTGACAAATGGGCTGAGGATCACGAGCCATATTCTCACTTTCGATATCATCGGGGCACGGACGTTGCACTTTTGAAACAAATGGGATATGGCTATCCTACTGATGAAGAATTATATCCGAATGGTGAGCTTAAAAACTATCGTATAAAAGATCGCCATGCAACACATGGAGAGATGCGGGAATATTTAAGATCGCTGGGATACGACCCAGAAGAAGATTTTTGGATTAACACAGAATATGTTGATGGTGACGAGATTGTCCGCCCCAAGAATTACAAAATGCCAGGCAGGCTTTTTATTGGGCATCCTCAAAAGCCTTTGAATATTTTTGATACTACTGAGTATTTAGAAGGCGATGAATCTAACCCAGCTTATCACATGCATGATGTTTTTAATCTTATTAAAGGCAAGGGATATCACGGCGTTAAAATACCAGATTTTGCTCAGTCAAAAAACTGGGGAAATGTGCATCACGAAAGTGTTGGAATTTTCCCCGAATATGTTGATCATTTAAACTGGGATGTTATACCAGCGGTAAATTTTGACTGGGGAGATAATCTTTTAGGTGTTTATTCGACGCCTGACTGGGATATTCATCATAAGCAACAGATACTTTCTGCTCATCAAAGTGGCGAAAAAGTTGATCCTCGATTATTAGACTGGGCTCAAAATTAAACGATTGACTGTCTTTCTGTTTTCTTTTCCCTTGTTGATTTTAACATTCTCCAGTTCTCTTTAATAAATTGAACAGCTTCTGAATATGTTTTTCCAGCTACTAATTCTCTTCCTGTATAATCCTCAACCATCCAGTTACCATAAACTTCTTTTTTCATCGGGAAAATCATTCCCTTGTTTACGCTTGGCCCCCAAACAATAACTTGGGATTGCTGATCACCATGATGATCGAAAAGAATTCCTCCGCTATAAAACACAACTGCTTCGTTTCCATACTGCCCTGTAAAAGCAGTGTGCTCAGCGTCATTTGAATCCACTTGAAATGCAAAATTATAACCTGGGTCTTCCATGCGGTCTTCCTTCCAGGTTGATAGATGAACTCCCTCAATGTCAGGATGACCATATTTAAATCCTTCATTTTCGATATCTCTTGCATTTTCCGTGAAATGCACAAGCCAGTCGGGCCTGAGCGCTCTCTGATATTCTAATGAATTATATGCAGGACTTTCGTATGCATTTGAATTATCATATTGGTATCTTTCGCGAGAGTCATTTAAAAAACTAACAAATGCTTTGCGATAATCATCAGGCGCATTGTTCAACCATGTATAGCCTCGTTCATCTGGGTAATCTTCCACGTCCTCCATGATGCTTGGGTCTAATCGGTATTCTTCGTGAGAATCCAAAAAATTATCCACAAGAAAGGCATAATCATAAGGATTGGTTCCCTCTCGTACATAATCTCTCAAATAAGCAAGCTCTGTGCTATATCCCGCTTTTTTGATGCTTCTGTACCACATAATGTTTTTTTCTAAGAATGTTTATTTTTAGCCTATAATTATCTAGGCTGATTCAATTTTTTAATTGAATTTAACATGTTATAAGCTGTTATATCAGCTTGGGTTAATTATGTGGTACAAACTTGCTCAGTTGGCATCTGTTGACGCTCCAGTTCTTGGAAACCAATCTGGCCCCGCTCATTTAGGAAGCGGCCAGGAAATGCTTATTGAAGCAGGCGGAGATAGTGTTCAAGAAGTTGTTAGTAATTTTATGAATAGCAGCCAGCCTGTATTCTTTAGAGATTCAAATGGCCAGCAATATCTGATTATTCATGGCTCGCCCGCACAAGACGGAGCTATGTATTTTGATGGTGGGGCAGCGGGGTCAATTAGGCATGATGAATTAGGCGATTGGATGCGCACTCAAGGATATGATCCAGGTGCCACGAAAGTGATAGCATGTCATGGTGGCCAAATTATGACGCTAAACTCACCTGGCATTACCCCTGCCTTCGATTACACTGGTCAACTTGAGATTGCCGCGCCAAATGATGGCAGCGGAGATTTCCTTTCAATTAGAGGAGCCTCTGCAAGATACGCGCTTTCCAAGGAGGGACGAGGCAAAGTTGACATAGATGGTATCAAGGTTTGGATAGAATATCCCAAAGGCTCAACTCGATCAGGCAAGGGCAAGGACGGCAAAGAATGGAGCCGAAAGATGGAGTGTGATTATGGCCGAATCATGGGAACAGTAGGGGCTGATGGCGATGCTATTGATATGTTCCTTGGGGGAAATCTTGACGCCGATAAAGTTTTTATCGTAGATCAACTGAATTCTGATGGCGACTTTGATGAGCATAAATGTGTTATGGGGTGCGACACCTTAAAGCAAGCAAAAGAATTATATCTCTCCAATTATCCAAAAGACTGGAAATGCGGGAAAGTTACAGAAATGAACATTTCTGAATTTAAGAAGTGGCTTAAAAAAGGAGACAAAAAAGTCCCAGCATCATCGGAGTAATTATGTGGTACAAGCAGGCTCAAAACACCGTTGAAGAAAATAAAAAGTCCAAGTCTTTTTATTCTCATATGCTTCGCGTCGTTGAAGAAAAAATGGGCTCAAAAATGCCTGCTCAAGACCTTAAAAGACTGCTTCAAAAATCTGGCGTCAGTGCCGAAGAAATGAGTTGGGTACACCTTGACGAGTATTTGGAAAACAACCCTATTGTTTTTAAATCAGATTTGATAAATAGAATACAGTCAAAGCTGCACAATATTGTAGTTCACGAAATGGATTATGAACAAGAACATGAAGACAATCGTGATACCACATGGGGAACGCAATTTGATGATGAAGATTACTTCAAGGGCTATGAAGACTATACTCTGCCCTACGGGGATGATTATAAGGAGTTTTTAATTACAATCGGCGCGAAACCAGAAGATGAGTTTATTGATTATTTGATGAAGATAAATACTGGTTACGAGCGAATGGGTCGCGAAGCACTAAAGAAAAGCATTGAAGAGCATCCTGGTTCGTGGCGCAATCATTGGGGACATTGGAAGCGTTCTTTGGGGGAGGACTTCCCCGATTATGAATCTAGGCACTTCGAGGGTCATAAAAACCCCATAGCTCACATGAGAACGACTTCAAGAACGTCTAAGGACGGAAAGAAGTCTTTACATATTGAGGAAATACAAAGCGACTGGCACCAGGATGGGCGCAAACATGGATATGATCGGCCAGGACGTGCCAAAGATATAATCACAGTGTCGAAGCTGTGGGAGAAGGTTGCTGTTTTTAAATCGGCCACGGAAGAAGAAAAGAAAGAATATGAAGCTGCAAAAACAAGGTTAGAAAGAGATCAGTGGCGACCCGACACTGTCCCCCCTGGCCCATATGCGAAAAACTGGCACGAATTGGCGATGAAGCATGCTATTGATATGGCAGTACGCGGCGGTTATGATCGCGTAACATGGAACACGGGTGATATTAGCCGAAACATATTTGGGCTATCTAATGTTTTAGATAAATTAGAATTAACAAAAGATCAAAACGGAAGAATTTATATTCGTGGCTGGATGTCAGATAAAATAAAAGTTAACCAACAAGCTGTCGAGTCAAAAGAGCTTGCAAATTATATAGGCAAAGACCTGGCAGAGAAATTTTTATCATCGGGGCAAGAATCAATGGTTATTCAGGGTAAAGACTTGGAATATGGCGGCTACGGATTGCAAGCATTTTATGATCACATTCTGCCAAGCTTTACTAAAAAATACATTAAAAAATGGAACGGGGACGTTGGCGAGCATGAGGTGAATCAGGGTCAATACATGCACTACATTCAGGAAAGGCCAGCGCCTGATGGTTCGTGGATTGTCCGTCAATTTAGTCCATCAGGATTAAATGAATCAACTGAATCTTTTCCGTCTTTAGAAGAGGCGAAAAAGTTTAAGGAAGAGAACAGAGTCAAATCTTGGGCGAAAGTTCACGGATTTGATATTACCCCCGAAATGCGAGAAGATATACAGAATAATGGACAGAGACTTGCCACATCCATTGTGGCCAGAAGAGTGAAAGGATAATTGTAATTTTAAACAGAAAAAGAGACTATCATGAATCGTATCGCTGTCATAAAGTCATTAATTGCGATTGCTAACTCCTTGGAAGATCAGGAATTATCCTCTGAGGCCTCGCGATTAGATGCAGTAATTAGAAAAATCGCCAGCATTGATGATGAAGGGGGCCTTCAAGGTGATTTTAATATATCCCCTTCCATTATTAATTCTTTAGGCGGCGATAGTGCAATGAATGAGCAAAATTCATCTGCCATGCAGCAAGCCGAGCGAATGATTAACGAGGCTGCAGGAGTCCCGTCTATGCGAGAGTTAGCTGTACGATGGAGTGTTTCGCCAGGGTCAGCCCTTTGGATTTATGCTCAAACTGGCGAAGTAAATGATCTTGTACATCGCAAGGCGCTTTTAAAGGAAATTTCAGAAGCCATTGATAAAAATCATGACCCTCAAGAGGCTATTTTGCTCAATCAATTTTATAGCTTGATTTTGAAAACACTGCCAGTTGCAATAGGTCAAAACAAAGTTAATGTAAAGTCGGTAAATCATAGTCGCAAACCAAGTGATATTGGGGGAGAAGATATATTCTTAACTTTCACCACTGAAGATGATCATGTTGGCGGCATACAAATGCATAAATCAGACAAGGGTCAAATTCAATTTGTTGGATCGGGTTATTTTAAAGATGGCAAATTTATGTCATGGGGATATAATGCACAAGACAGCAGCCTGCTTGCCAACGCACTTAACTCTTTTCTTATGGAGCAAGAAAGACAATCATATAGGTAAAAAAACAAACATGGATCGCATAGCTACAATCAAATCTTTAATTAAAATCACAAACGCACTGGAAAAAGGTGGGTTTTATAAAGAGGCCCAAACTCTTGACTATGTGATTCGTCGTATTGCCAGTATTGAGAACGAAGGAGGGCTTAATGGAGAATATGATATTTCTCGGGCCATTCTTAATGACATAGAAAACCCTAAGCTTTCCGACGATTTACCAAATTTTGATACTGCAGAAAACATGATCGAAGAATTGCCAGATAGATTCTTGCAGGACAACATATTTGACGAAGAGGATGAAGAAATTGACCCAGAAGAAAAAGAATTAAGACTTCTGGCAAGTCGATGGAGCACAGGAAAGGAATCCGCTTTACACGGGTTTGCTGTTTCTGGCATGATCGTAGATTTAGATGATCATGCTAGGGCTCTTGAAGAGATTGATCGAGCGCTGGATTTAAACACTGATCCAGAAGAATATATCAGATTAAGAGACCTTGAGGCACATTTAATAATGTCTATTCCTCTCATAATCCCATTTATTGGCTATGATAGCATCAAAGACATCAAAATACAACCTCGGAGCACGGAAAAAGGTCTTGACGTGATGTTTTTCTTTAGAACTGATCGAGGTTTTCGTGGTGTGCTTAATTGCAGCGTTGACCATCAAGAAAATATTATCCCGCGTTTTACGGGGCTTGAAGATAACGGTGAATACAAATCAATGCATTATTCCAACGATCAAATTAAACAATTGGCTGAAGCTTTTTTTAGAAGATTACACATTGAAACAGGGGGAGATATATAATCATGCAGCTTATTAGCAAAATGCTCACCATGCAATCTCAACTTCGCATTTTTCATTGGCAATCAAAGACTTTTGCACAGCATGAAGCCTTTGGCAAGGCCTATGAGTCACTTGATGAATTGGTGGATGATTTCATAGAAGTATTTCAAGGGACTAGAGGTGTTGTAAAAACAAAAGGTAAATTCAATTTGCAACTTTGTAATCTTACCGATTGTGATCCCGTAGAATTGATTAATGAGCACATTGAATTTTTATCCAATGATTTGACAAATTTATTAAATGACAAAAAAGACACCGATTTGTTAAATTTAAAAGACGAAATGATCGCAGTTTTAAACAAAACCAAGTATTTACTCAGATTAACCTAAGATGAAATCATTAGCTATTTCGCGTGTGCAAACGATGCTAAGAAGTGCATCGAGTTTAGATAAAATTGGCAAGTATGCAAGTGCTGATATTTTATCTAATGCTGCGCATCATATGTTAAAAAAGATTTCTCAAACAAACATGTCAACAAGAATTCCTGCTGATTCATACATGGAAAAATATATGGATCAATACAAGGATTATTTTGGAGAGCCAACTATTGATAAAGATGGTTCTCCAAAATATTATACGGATCAATATGATGATATAGACCATTCTTATGTCTTTGCGCTGAAAAATAACCCAACCGCGATAGATAATCTTAGACCAAGTGAATTAAAATACTGGCATAAAAGACAGACGCAGATGCATGATTACGAGCCAGATCATCAAACGTGGGATCATTTAAAGCATTCTTTTGAAAGAGGAACTCCCGAATATGATCATTATCTTAGGCTTTTGTCTCGCGATCCTGTTTACGAAAATATCAATCCCGATGATTTGATTAATTATGTGAAATCACAGCAAGATCAATATAGCCGTGGAGACTGGAGCAATCCAACGGACTGGAATGTTGCTCATTCTCTTCTTCGAGCTGCTAATCACTATTTAATACATGATAATTTTGATTATAAAAATTATGTTTCTGACATCGAAAGTCCTTACAATCTTACAAGCCCCTTAAATCAGCAGCAAGTTGATGATCGCCGAGCCCTTAATTTAGTAATGGAACGAGATAAACCCATGGTCAAACTGCCTCCTACAGAGGCATACAGACTGGGCGACGGATCATTGATCCATTTTAACATGGGTCGCAGAGACACTATATTAAGACATTTTACAAAAGATGATGTCGATAAGCCTTACGACGAACTAATTGCGCGAAGCCTGTTAAGCAATGATAAAGACATAGCAAGCGAAAAGCTCAACAGCATTAAAGAAAAAATGAAAAATATTTATCGGATGACCCCCGAAAACACAGAAAATTATTATCATTATCTGAAAGTTTTCGCTATGTATCCTAATTTAATCGGAACATCATTAAAAAACATTGATGAAATCGTATCTAATCTAAATGAAGGGCAAGACGGGTCAAATGACATGGGAAGACTCATGGTTGTCTTTAATAAAAATTGGCGACAATGGGTGGCTAAATTTAATAATGATGTTCACGAAGCTGCGCAAATCTTGCCAATGGGCAGTACACAGGACTTGCGCGGACTAGGCGATTTGCTAATGCAGTGGTATGGCAAGGTCAAAACTACAGATTTGTACACAATAGCCTCATATTGGCCAAATCTTACCGCAGAAGATAAATCACTTCCTATTGATCAACTAGCTGATCGAGTTCGATATTACAAAGTCAGGCAGCTTTTTAAAGCAGAAAGCATTAATCATCCTTCTTTTGCAATCGAGGCAGCCAAATGGTGGCAATCTGCCGAGGGCGACGAGGATGATGCATGGCTTAACATTGATGAAGATGATGACACAGAGCCGTTCGATTATGAAAACATTGAAAAATTGTTTATCGACTCTCAAAATGTACCCCTCCCTGTTTGGGCTTCATACACAGCAAGTATTGGTGGGTTGACTGGAAGATTTTTGCCTCGTTCAGACGTCCGCGGGTTGTTCCTGGGTCAATACAGCAATTCCTGTCAACATCCCTGGGGAGTTGGAGCAAGTTGCGCAATTCACGGCCAAACCTCGCCGCATGGAGCATTTTTTGTTGTTGAAGACCAGAAAGGCAACATCATCGCCCAAAGTTGGGTGTGGGAAGATTATGACGGAGATGTTGTTTTTGATAATGTCGAGGCGCTTGGCATTGGCGACAGAAGAATGCCAATAGTTCAGTCAATTTATAAAACTGTAGCGGAACAAATGGAAGGCCGTATAGTTCACATAGGAACGGGCGGAAGCGACTTGGATTTGGAACCATTTAAAGACACAGACTTTCGACTCGCGCCAAATGATTATTATGGGTATCGAGACTCCACAAGACAAAAAATACTCGCAGACAACACTTATTAATTATTCGATGATGTTAGCTGCTTTCTGGCGTCATATAATTCTCTAAATTTTCTAATTTTTTCTCTGACTTGTTGATTATTTATTTTTAATCCGTTAATCAAAATTGTCAGGAATCTTGCGCGTAAATCGTCACGTTCCCATGATGACATTTTGCGGTCGAGAAGTGAGTCAAACTGGCTTTGCCATTTTTCCATTTCCTCTTCATACTCATCTTCGTCTTCAAAATTATTCTCTGGCTCCTCTGGCATTAAATAATATATTTCGTCTTTCAATTCTTTTTCTGCCTTGTTTTTATAATCTTCAAAAAAACTGTCAACCTCATCGTATGAAGTTGTGTAATTCCAATAATATTTATCGAACTTACGCTTTTCGGCTAACTGTTCATCTCTTTTTGCTAAAATCTTTAGTAAACTATAAGCAGCATCATCAGCATAACGATCTTCTAACTGTCCCCACGTATTTTCAAATTTGTCCAGAGTGTTTTCCACTGCATATAATACATCTAATTTAGTGAAATCAGTGTCTTGAGCCAGTCCATATTGATCTATTTCTGCCCCGTATTGATCGATATGATCGGCAACAGATTTCATGTCAACTCCGTCTAAATTAAATTCTTTTGTAATCAGCGATTCTTCCCATTTTTGCACTGGCAGATTTTCAACCCACTCTTTAATATATGATTGGTAATCTTCGCTTAGCACACGATTGGAGTGCCCCTTAATTTCAGAAATCTCCCCATATTCGTTCATCCTTATGGTCGCTACTGGATGATTTGTTTCGTCTCTTAGGGAAAATATTTGGTATTTCCCTTCTTTTACATCATCGCAGTATGTTCCAACGCAGTGATTCATTTTATTTCCCTCCGCTCTAAGATCATTCTCAGATGTGACTAACTGCATCGTGTACCCATCATCGTAATCGTAAACTACATTTGCGGGACTAATTGGCTCATACATTAATCCAGAACCCTTGCCAGCCATCATTGTGTGCCATTCTTCGGACATTTTGACAGCCGAGGCCCAATCATAAGAAGAGAGCTGGAATCTCGATTGTCCTTGGTCATCGAGGGGGTGACGTGCGATTTCGTAATTATACCAATCTTTAATCGCATCTGCCTGATTAATAATTTCCAGATTGTCAATGGCATATTTTCTACCATTGGGGTCCAACCTCATTTTCTTTACTTGAATCAAAAGCCATTTTGCAAATTGTGGAATATTTTGATAGCGCATGTAAAGATTAGATTCAAAATTGCTTTGCTGATTTTGTTCAGTTTTGATATTAGCAAGATTTTGAATTTCTTCTATCGTGGCGTTTGGTTTGTTTCTGACAATATTCACATAAATTTTTTGGTGATCGGGGTTCTGATCACCAATCCACGCAATAACATGATCGGGAACACCAAGTGACTTTAAATATTCCTCTTGGGTCCCCGATATGCAAACTTTTGCGTATTTATACCACACGTAGTTTATATTAGAAGATCAGACTGTGTTATTCCTATCTTGAATTCAATAACACTCTTATTTCTTGCTGTGCCGCTAAAGTATCTTCAATTTCATACATGCGCGAATTCAACTCACCTGACACAACCTCACAATACAATCTGACCTCATCAAGCGCCTGCGTATTTTCTTCCAGCAGGGTGTTTGTGCTATCAATATGATCGTGGCCTCTCTTAATGAGAGCCATTGTATTAGACGCTTCATCAAATTTTTGAAGCAAATCAATTTTGCATTCTAGTATTTTTATATATTTAATAGCTTCTTCTTTCTGTTGCTTTAGTTTTTCATGTTGTTCCCAAAGTTGCGCAACGGTATTCTCAATTTCTTCTATCTTTGACTGAGCCAGAATTATACTACCAGATGTATTCGCTTCTTGAAGCAAATCCATCTTAGATTTTAAAAACTCAACAAAAACTTGTATTCTTTTTGTTTGTCGGTCTTGGGTATTTTGTTGGTCTTGGGTATTTTTATTCTTACGATAATAAAAATGACCAAGTTGTAAAATGTCATGAGCCTTTTCTTTTTCTTCTTCACTGGCTCCTTCGAACACAACCTGAAAGCCTTTTTTATTCCAGTTATTCAAGGCTTTGTTGATTGCATCAAGATCATAATCACGGTCATAATCGTTAATATGAGGCCTGTAGCTTCTGGTCGCTGGGTAGTACCTATAATCCACATGGACACTCCTGGGGTGATTTATCAAAAACTCACATAATATGGTTTGATATAATTCGGATATTAATTTATATTGATTATAGCTAAAACCCTCTGGCAATGATGATTGCTCTATGTTATTGGGCAAATCGTCGCCGAAAAATGAACACCGCTGGCGATTTTCTAAATTTACACGATTTAAATGATATCGCCAGCATGTAATTTTCTCTTGATTATTCAGTCTTGTAGCCAATGTTTTCGCTGTTTCCACAATATTGTCTTCAAATTCCCTTCCCTCTAATTCCCCTAGAAAAATATCTAAGATAATTTGATAATTTTGCGGGATTGTTTCCACAAGTTTATTCTTTGCTTTACCAAGACTAGAAATCAGTGAGACTGTTTGCGAACAGGCTTCTTTGGCTTTTGCCTCAATATTTTGGGACAACTTAATGATTGCGTTAATGTCAGACATTGCCTGCTCTGTGGGTGACTTTTTGAACATGTCAAAAAATGATTCAGGTTGATCCGATGACTGGATAGTAACTCCTGACGACTTGCGTCGAATGCGTGTAAATAATCGGTGAAAGAACAAAATAATTCTTCTCATGTCTATATCTACGATGAATACACGCAGATTATCGCCTAAACTTAGTCGTCTTTAGTTCTTTATCCGATCTGGCAAATTTAATTCCATCATTCAGTGCTTGAGATAACCTTTTATTCAGCGATGGCCTTTCTGATTCTATACGAATGCCTTTCTTTTTTGCTTCTCCAACACACATATCAAATCGCGCCTTTGTTTCACGAGCGTCAACAATGGCGTTGTGTTCATTATCGCTCATTGATGGGAATTCTTCAATCCCTACAAGTTCTTTGAGTTGCTGAATGTCTCTGCAAAACATTGGCCAAGTATCAGGAAGGTGAATCATCTTTCCGTAAAGCTGGCAAAGAGCCACCCAGTCATATCCTGAGAAATCAGCCCAGAACTCTGGATGATCGCCAACGAAAGCAATAATATCTTTTGCTATCTGTGATTTAGTTTTCCATTCAGGTGAGCTTTTCGGGGGTAGTTGATTGATTACGTGCTGCTTTAACCAAGCATCTTTATTGATTTTTTCCCAATTGGCGTCTTTGACACAGGCATAATATTCACTCCCGTCTTCCCCGATTATAGCAATCGAAATCAAATCAATAGAACTACCATCTTCCAAAAACTCTGTGTCAAAGAAAAACTTCATTGAAAATATCCCTTAGGTTAAAACAATCTTCTTTTGATCCACTGTGATTTTCAGGCCCTTGGCCACAGCTACATCGCGCACAAACACCCATCCCGCGCCCTTCTCGTCGATTTCAGCGATTTGAATTTGAGGTTTAATGTTTCCAGTGCCCCATGTGAGCACGCGACCACGAACCACCAAGGTGCCATTGGGATCGATAGCCATAAGAAAATCTCTAGCCCGAACCATCAAGCGACCATCTTTCAATCGCGTGTTCTCAAAAGTCTTCCCATCAGGCAACACGATCACGAAATCATTGTCTTCCGTCGTGTCTTCAGGCACAGAAGTATTCATCAGTGCAGCTACACGACTCACAACATCAGCCTTCGTCACTTTGAGGCCAGGACAGGTTTTCGTTGTCTTAGGATCGTCACGATGGAATTTGATCGTGTCTGCTTCGACACCAAGTGCTTCACACATGATCGCTAACGCAGCCATAGAATTATCTCGTACTTTTGCCCCACGACCAGTGTCGAAACTTTCCCTATCGTAGTATCCCAACATCTCAACACCCCAGCTGTTACGATTGAAACTCACTGCGTGAACACCACGACGATCCATGCGCTGGAACAGGATGATGCCGTCTCCCTGATCGTCCACAAACACGTGTGGCGCACCATTCCAATCCATTGTGTTTTCGTAATAATGCTTCAAATTCAGTAAGTGTTGATTGCTGAGGCCATTTGGACGATTGGCCAAATTAGGCTGACCAGTGTGGTGGAGTGTGACAAATCGGGGCTTAAAAGAACCAAAAGTCAGTGATTTCAAATATGATCTGAACTCTTCGCGAGTCATTCGTTTGCCGATATAAGGAATTGTGCCCATATTTTAGATTTATTTTTTTATGGACACAATTCCTGCTTTGCGATTTTCAACTATCGAAGCGGATTGTGTTTATTTTCTTTGTTATGCCTCATTAAAATGCTTGGCCAAAACGTTTCAGGCGGATATGATAGAATTTTTTTCTCAATTTTCTTTTTTAGAAAAATCTTGTGAAAATATGCAGTTAAAAACCTCCAGCCATCGGCTCTTATCACCACCAAGCATCTTCGCATAGGATCAAAATCCACAATCATAAAACGCTTTTTGTTTGACATTTTGGTTCCAGCCATGACGAAATTATACTTTTCGGGGCTCCATGTGTGAGACAGACAAGTATAATTAATTGGCAAAAGGTAAAAACCAGTTTTTGACTTAGGAATGCTAATTTTGTAAGGTGGGTTCATTTTCATTTCAGTCTTAAAATATAAATATTTTGATTCCATTATGATCTTATCATACGTGTTTGCAAAGGTTTGAATGCCTCTGTGAAAAAGCCAACTGAGGCAGAATATACCGTCTGTTCGGGCTGTTAAGTATTGGAGTTTCTTGGGATCATTTCGGACAATTCTTATTTTCATATCAGTCCCGACTACCTTTGAGCCTTCTATTTTAAGAAACGCAGACGACATGTCCTGATATTTGAGTTCTGCCATTGCCCAAGGTTTTGTGGGCCAAAATAAATCATATGTCACTTTAACATGCGCTGGTTTAATAGCTAAATTGGGATCGAGTCCGATCACTTCAGGAGATACTTGATATTTTTTGGGGTCTATCAAAACATTTTCATGTTTAGTGGGCACGAGAGTTATTGTTTTCATTTCCATATTATTAAATTCCAAGCATTTGTTTGAAGGGATCGTTTTCTTCGGAATAATTATTTTCTTCCCATTTTAACAACTCGCTATCTGTCAAAATACAATTATTCCAGAGTGACTCTATTTGTTTTTTGTCTATTCCTATGCCAATGAAAACGATTTGTGACATAGGAGTTTCATTTCCCCATGGCATGCAATACTCGACAACACGCTGGTTACCAGCTTGAGCAATGATATATTTGTAATTGGGATTTGAGCTTGTATAAAACCATCCCTTAACGCGCAATGCGCCTTTCCATTCTTTTTTCATGGCTTCTGCCACTCTTTCAGATTTTAGGGGCATGTTCGTAGAAAAGACAAAACTACTAAAGCCGTATTCATCAATCTCAGATTCATGACCGTTATGAAGTTCTTCCCACCAGCCTGGATGTTGTGTTGCTTGATGCATGTTAAACAATTCAGTGTCCAGAATTTCATCAATATTAACTTCTCCATTGGTGGCAGTAATTATCTTTGATTTCGGATTCATCTTTTTCACAAAAGACAAAACTTCTTGTTTCTTGTCTTCGCTTACAAGATCGCATTTATTCACAACAATGATGTCTGCAAATTCAATTTGATCGACAAGCAATTGGCTTAGGGGCTTTTCGGCTCCATCCGCTGCATGATTTTGTTTAAGATTTTCCACGATTGATGAAGCATCAACAACTGTCACCATAGCGTCTAGCCGCGCAATATCTCCAAGCACTCTATTGTCGTCAATTGGCATTGCAAATGTATTCGCCACGGGCATAGGTTCGGATATACCCGTGGATTCTACGATCAAATAATCATACTTTTCCTCAAGTGCCAATCGGGAAATTTCTTTTAGCAAATCTTGCCTTAAAGTACAACAAATACAACCATTTGTCAACTCAACAACATCTTCATCGGCTCTGACAATCTTGCCTTTAATAGACTCAGCATCGATGTTAATTTCAGACATGTCATTAATAATCAAGGCAACTTTATATTTATTTTGATTACTAAGAATATGATTCAATAAAGTAGTTTTGCCCGCGCCTAAAAAGCCCGACAAAACTGAAACTGGCAATTTATTCATATTTTTTACTCCATAATTAGTCCAAAATCTTGTGGTTTTTGCTTTTTCTTCGGCTTTGGACCATCGGTGATTACAATCGATGTTGCGTGCAATACAGGCCGAACGTATACCATGCCTCCGACATCAGCCATCACGGCAAAATCAGTTGTGTCTGGCTCACCTTCTGCAGAATCAGTAACTACTTGAACTTTATAGCCATGCTGCACCAAAAGCTTTTGTGCAGCATACAAAAAGGCCGCATGACTGTTCTCAAATGTAAAAAACTTCCTCAATGCTTCTCTGAAATTTTCCAATTCGTCATTGTTGTTATTATCCTTAATGCTCCAGTTTTCTGGGTGCAACAACGCTAAATCAAACCGATATGGCGAATCTTTTGCAAGTTGACTAGTTCCACTATTGGGTTCAGTGATTAATGCATTCGGCACGCTCTTAACGTAATCTATGATCTGCTTGAGTTCGGGGTCAATTTTATTTCTGTATTCATTCACCATTTTTTCAAGCTTTGAATTAATATCGTCCCATGATCGTGCTTCAGCTGACTCATCAAGACTGTACAAATCATCGAGTGTTGCAGCCAAGGCCTCGATGAATTCATTGGCCTCCTCTTCGCTGCGAAGAGTGTTTTCGGGCCACATAGATATTTTAGGAGCAACAATCTGCATTTCGTTTAACGATTTGATATTTAATCTAAAGTATCCCCATGCGGCATGGTCGATATTTAAGAAAATGTCATGGTACAAAGTGTCTCTTTCAGAAAACATATCCTGGGGAACAATCTGAAATGGATGATGCAGTCCAGAATCGCAAAGGCCCAGTGATAACGTCTTTTGAGATAAATTTTGCGCTAGTTTAACGAGGTCTTGATTGTCTTCCACCCAAACAGCAATTGATGCCATAAGCGCATATTGCTCATTGCGCTTTACTTTCTTATGAATTATTTTACCGATGTCGCTCATAGTGAATCTGTTTAATATATTGGCAAAAACCAAATGGATTATACAGAAATAACAATGCGTGCAAGAAGGACATTGAGTTCGATCCGAATAATATTTGATTTGAGAGTGTCTAATGATCAAACTGTCAGAAATCATTCAGCAATATGAAACAATTGGCGATCATAAAACCGCGGACATTCTTGATAATTTTCTATTTAGGCATGCGCGTGCCGTTGCTAATCGTCGCATGGCCCAATATGATCAAAGCGAAGAAATTGATTGGACCCAGCCCGATGCCTGGAAGCAAACCTTAAAAAATAAACAAACTGAAGCCTCTCCGATTAAAAACGAAGTTCAGCTTGAGTCATTGCCAAAAGACACAAGAAGAATGATTGAATTAATGAGATCAGGAAAAGTTCCAGGAGAATTATCGCGAAAAGAGTTTGAAAAAATAGTCAGATCACTGGGATTCGACGTTGCAGATACAACTAAGCACTTTGCTATATCGCACCCCGATCTGGTCGGGCATCCTATTTTTGAAACAGGCGTGATCGCCTCTCTTAATGATCACGCTCATGGACAAAAGGGAAGAATGCATTTTAAAGCAATGGAAGACTTAAAAGATGCAATTAGATATATGCATCCGCATTTTTTCAATAAAAATAAATAAAGTAAATTGTATAATTGTGATCAGAATGGATAAATTCAATCATTTAGTCGGCAAAAAACTTGTAAACGCAAGTGAAGTTACATCACTTGAGGGAAGTCATATTGCACAGCAAACAGTAGAGCAACTGGCCATTAAAAATGGCCTAAAGTCTGTTAGAATCTGTGTTGACAATGGATTCACTGATATGGAATTTCGCGAAGATAGACTCAAAGTGACGACCGATGATCGGGGCATTATTAAGCGCGTGGGCGTAGGTTAACTAAGAGCCTTTCTTAAACGATCAGAAATGCTTTCCAAAGCATCATTCCAGCCCTTATGGTATTCGCTTGAGTTTTCTGATCGCTCTTCCTCGATTATCGCAAGCATTTCTTTAATTGCTTGCGATAATTTTTGATTTTCCTTGTGGATTGTTTCTGATCGTTTTCCTATAAGAAACATTTCATTCAGCAGTTCTCTTTTTTCTGCTTCGTGATTTTTGATCATTTGTTCTAAATGATTATTTTGCGGTAAGCTCATCGTTGAACTCCTTCGGGACTAATTTAGCCCTTTGGTATTTTTCTTCAAGTTTAATTGTGTTTTCCTGCATTATTTTACTTATCGTGGTTGCCAATCCAGTCAGGACATCCTTTCCATCCCTTGTTTTTGTATGTAAGGTGTGGACATGACGGAATGTTATATGGTCTTTCTTCAGATGCAGAAAACTTATTCCAATCCTGCGAACTTTGGAGTCCCAGTGATCGAACATAATCCCGAGCAGATTCAAAATCAAGAAACTTTCCTCCTCTTCGCCTAGTTTTTGTACCAAGCCAATCACCATAGCCTTCCCATCCTTGGTTCTCATATTTTTTACAAGGCAACCACGGTATGTTATTGGGCTTTTGACCTGATTTGCAATAGGAAAACCATTCTTTCGCGTTTTTCAATCCCAGTGATCGAGCATAATCGCGAGCAGACTCAAAATCAAGATATTGGCGGTATCGATATGATACTGATTTAGTACCAAGCCAATCACCAAGAGAAACCCATCCTTTATCTTTGTAGATAGACCTTGGTGCTGAAGGTATATTACTGGGCCTTTGACCAGATTTAATATAAGCTTCCCATTCTTTTGCATTTTTCAAATTCAATGACCGAACATAATCGCGAGCAGACTCAAAATCAAGGTATTGACGATTTCTTGGTGATAATCTATTATTTCCTAACCAATCCCCCCATCCTTTCCATCCTTGATCTTTGTAAACTGTGGTCGGTGAGCTAGGAATATTACAGGGCTTCAGGCCCGATCTGCAATAAGATAGCCAATCTGTGAAACTTTTTAAATTCAATGACTGAACATAATCGCGAGCAGACTCAAAATCAAGATACTTGCTTGTTTTAGTAATTGACATAATTATTATATGATTGTGAAATAAATAAAAAGGGGATTTTTAAACTACAATCATATCCAAGAAAGCACTTTGTGACAATAATCAATGCGCGAAAAAATTCCCCATTGTTTTAACATACGGAACATGGTACTAGAACAATGGGGAATTTTGAAGATCAATCATCAATCGTTTCATAAGATGATCGAGCGCGAGGTTGATCTTGTGCTTGGGCCTTTTTTACCTCTTGCCCTCTTTTTGAATCATGCTCTAAGTTACGACGCTTCATGTTAAATTTAAACTTAATTACTTGCAGTCGCGCCCATTCAGTAAGACTTCCAAGAACTTTAACATCTTGATCAATCATGATATCAATTTTCTTCACCATGAGTGTTTTTGGCATCGCGCCATCAAGGGCTATGAAAACATTTTCGCTGAATTTTTTCATATTGGCAAGGCCAACGACGGGATGGTTAAATTTAAGATACGGATCACATTTTACAGTGTAAATTGCTTTAATCCTGCGGTAGCGGGTGCTGCCGAAAAGCCTTGCGTACCAGGGAACAATCATTTTGTCATAATCAAGGCGAGTGCTGAAATGTATGTTTATAAGTTGATTTTCCCATGCCCCTCTCTTCATGGCGTCCATACTCTTGAACGTCACGGCCACTGACTGAATATGTCTATGACTTCGGGGAACTGGTTCAGACGCTGCTGCACCCCACATACCTTGTGTCGCCGTTCTGATGGCAACTTCCATGTCTTTAAACGGCTGGTCTTCACTAAGCTCAACTCCAATTTCTGCCCAGTTTTTGCGAATTTCTTTCCAGTGGTCCTCATTGATTGACGCAGCGGTCGCATCATGTTGTGAGTTGTTTTGAACGGGAGAAAATTTTATATCTTTCTCCACAGTCTTTTTTGTCCTTTTGTTTTTATTTTTTGACATGTTTTTACATACCTTTGTTTTTTATGGGCTCGTCAATGCCATTGTTCCACAATAAAATCCATAAGCAATTGTAATTCGAAAGCCCCGTATTACAGGGGCTTTCAGGGATTTCTGAAGATCAATCATCAATCGTTTCATAAGATGATCGAGCATGGAGCTGGTCTGGCGCTCGACCTCTTTTCACATCATGCTCTGCTTTGCGACGCTTATTGTTAAATTTAAACTTAATTACTTGCATTTTCATCCATTTGGTAAGATTGCCCAAGCCTGTAACATCTTGATCAATTTTGACATTAATCTTCTTTATAATGAATGTTTTAGGAATCGTGGCACTGATGGCTTTATAAGCATTTTCGTGAATAGTTTTTGCATCAGAATTAATAGTTATAGGATGAAGCAAATCAAGATATGGTTCAAATCCCACAGTGTAGACTGCCTTAACACTGCGAAAACGCTTAAAGTTGAAAATCCTTACATGCCACGGCATAATCATTTTATCATATTTAAGCCCAGTGTTAAAGTGTATGTTCATGATTTGTGTCTCCCATTCACCTTTTTTTAAGCCCTTTGGGCTTGTGATTTTGACGTTCACCAATTTTCTACCCTGATGGGCTGTTGAGTTGTTTATCATCTGAGTTTGTCTTGTCACGTCCCACAATGGTTCCGCCGCACCGCTAATGGCATTTTTCATGTCTTCAATAGGCTTGTCCTCGCTAAGTTCAACTCCGTGTTCTGACCAAGACTTACGAAGTGATGACCAGTGTTCCTCATTATGACTTAGCAACATGGGAGTCGCACCGTGGCGCGAATAGGCTTTAGAAACAGGAATTGTTACCTTATTTTCGACAGATTTTTTTGTCGCTTCGTTATTTTTATTTTTTGACATGTTTTTACATCCCTTTGTTTTTATAGGCTTGCCAATACCATTATTCCACAATAAAATATATAAACGATTGTGATTCGAAAGCCCCGCATTACAGGGGCTTTCTTGCTGTTACATAAAGGAATTGGTATCTAATTTCCTGTTCTTCGATCACAAATCCAGCTGATTCAATTTCCTGAATCAATTCTGACACACAATCGGACCAGCGATCCTTTGGCTCTGCGATCATAAGTGTCCCGCCGTTCGCAAGGCAACGATGAGCTTCTGTTAGATACTCTCCAAGATTGCATCCCATGAGCGAAAGCGAGAATACAGCAACGTCAATATCGCCGTTCATCAAAGGAATTTTAGATATATCACAAGATACAACGTCTTCATTGATCGCGATATGATCGAAGCTGTGAACTCGATGATTTGGCAATGCCTTGGCAAGCAAGGCCTCTCCACACCCGAGATCAGCCACTACTAATCGCTGTGACATTTGATTGATTTTCTCAGCAATCTTTTCGTAAGGAATCTCTTCCCAGTTCTTTCGTTTGTCCCCATAGAGCGTGTGATACAGATACCATTCCGATGGGTCATCTTGAAGCCGCTTGTGTGTTTTTTGTGAATTCGTGATGTTCCATCGACGATTCATTTCACTAAAATCACCATGGCGACGTTTTGCTTCTATTTCTACTTCGGGCGGAAGCGGAATGATCAGCATGGAGCGATCAATTAGCATAATCTCGTCGTTTTCCAGTCGCTCAACCCACTTATCAAGAGCTTCTTGCGACTTCTTAAGCATCTTAGAAGGATCAGCAAGCTCACCCTTCGCAACAGTGCCATCTACGGCACAATCCGCAAGTGTTCGTTTATAGTGGATACGACCAAGGCGAGACTCGTCATAGGACCAGCGCAAAGGCTTAATGCCTCCTTCCACGAAGCCTTCCACGTAAACCACGGGGATCACAATGTCTACACCTTCATCAGTAAACTTACTGCCCTGGCGATGGATGCGACCAATTAGCTGATGGTATTCTGCCGCAGTCCAGGGCAACGATGAAATCACCATTCGGTTGGAGACATGTTGCAATCCATCCACACCCGTAGACACAGGCTTGCTACCAACGAGAACATCTACCTTGCCATCGCGGAACAAGTCCACGCCCGTATTGTCTTCACCCGTGAAAATACCAACCTTTAACTTAAGTTTAGCGCGAATCTCGTCAGCAATCATTTGTGTGAGTTCTCCCCCACCGACGTAATGCGAATAAACAATCGTACCTTTTTTAATATTGGCCAATAGTGTAGGCATTTTGATTTTGAGCAATGCTCGTTCCATCGCCACAACATCGCCCTTGGGTACTTTAAGCAAATTATCGATATGATCGGAAGCATCAATTTCAGGATGATGTTCGCGAGGCTGATCCATATACGAAGGGCGGTAACGAATGCCATTAATCACCAAGTGGTAATGCAGCCTTAAGGCGTTGTTCACGTTCGACTTGTGCATCAAATCTTTGTATTCATGGCCAGTTACAAATTCTAGAAGCTTTTTGCCCTCCATCAAATTATTGATCACAGGCGTCGCACTCATGCCTAATACCTTGAGTTCTGGATTATTTTCCTGGGCTTGAACCCGAAGGGCGCGAAGAATCTGCAATCGCTTCGATTCGTCTTCTGATCGTTGCTTAATGTTATGAATTTCATCGATCACAAGGAAGTCAATACTCGCGCTTTCCAATAGTTTTCGCACATAATTACTTGAATTTGGCTGTTGGAAAGATTCAAAGTTCAGAATAACATAGTTGTGCTTGTCTCTATCAAAATCTACTGTATCAAGGTCTTTCGTAAACACAACGCTATCGGGGAATGTGTTCTTGATAACAGATTCCCAGCCGCTTAAAGTAGCGTTCATGGCTACGATCACCGTGACACGAGCATCGATCACGCGACTAGTGAAAACCGCGCTGAGAGTTTTGCCAGCCCCTGTGCCGCTCATATTCAAAACGTAGCTTTGATTTTGCACCAAAACCGTCGTCAGGCGTTGCATCATATTAGGAAGTGTGATTTCCGTTTGCCCCTTGAGTCTGAATTTATATCCGTCAGGAATGGGAATGTTTTTCGCCTGTTCTAGCTGTGTCAAAAACTTGTTAACGATGACTTGATAATATTCACCCTTATCGGAATAACTCAGCACTTCCTGAATATCAGGAGCGTTGATGTCTTCCCCGTTATTCAGAAAAGCGTTCCACAATCGCTGAGTGCGATTGGCAATCATGAAGCCAATCGCTTCACCGTCGGCCATCGCAGGAATATTTCCCACAAGGTTATCGGGCGTGGAAAAGTCGCGGCTCTTAAGCGGCTTGATAGGATGATTCGCTGTCAGAGCAGCAATGCCCGTGGCACGAGGGCCATTTGCTTCATCATCGGCTACTGTATCAACCACTTGATAATCATCAAAGTCATCAAAATCATCTAATTCTTCATCCGTGATTTCGCCGTTCTCGATGGCATCTTCAGTATCCTTAATAATTTCATCTAATATAGCTTGCTTCTCTTCATCTGACTTATTGGAGTCGATGATTTCCTCTAGTCTTTTAATAAGTTTAGAGGCTTTAGATGTGCCTAAAGATGCCGCCTTGGCGAGCCCGCTTTGCATTTGTATCAAGTAAAGCTCGCTGGCGTCCAAATACGGAGCAAGAGACTGAATGGATTTCAAGAATCCCAAATATGATCGGGAGTTCCAATGGCCCTGATAGCCAAGGAAATCTGACCAAGAAGTCCATCCCCGATCTTTATAGGACTTAGAGGGATCACCAGGAATATCATCGGGCTTTTGTCCTGATTTACAATAGGGTGACCATTCACCTTGTGACTTCAATCGCAATGATCTAGCATAATCACGAGCATCTTCAAATGGCCTAAAAACACGATCTTGAGGGGCGACAGTTCCAGTTCCCAACCAATCACCCATCCCAATCCATCCCTGATCTTTATATGACTGATGAGGAGCGACAGGAATATCATCAGGTTTTTGCCCTGATTTACAATAGGATTTCCATTCCTCAAGATTCTTTAATCCCAGTGATCTAGCATAATCACGAGCATCTTCAAACGGCTTGTAAACACGATCTTGAGAGGCGATAGTTCCCGTTCCTAACCAATCACCATATCCATTCCATCCCTGATCTTTATATGATCTATCGGGATTAGCAGGAATATCATCAGGTTTTTGTCCCGATTTGTAATAGGATTTCCATTCCTCACGATTCTTCAGCCCCAATGATCTGGCATGATCGCGAGCATCTTCGAATGGCCTAAAAACACGATCTTGAGGGGCGACAGTTCCAGTTCCTAACCAATCGCCATATCCATTCCATCCCTGATCTTTATAAACGTGATCGGGAGCGGCAGGAATATCATCAGGTTTTTGCCCTGATTTACAATAGGATTTCCATTCCTCAAGATTCTTTAATCCCAATGATCTGGCATGATCGCGAGCATCTTCAAACGGCCTAAAAACACGATCTTGAAGGGCGATAGTTCCAGTTCCTAACCAATCGCCATATCCATTCCATCCCTGATCTTTATAAACGTGATCGGGATGGGCAGGAATATCATCAGGTTTTTGTCCCGATTTACAATAAGAATACCATTCATCACGATTCTTCAATCCCAATGATCTAGTATAATCGCGAGCATTTTCAAACGGCTTGTAAACACGATTAAAACTGGCGATAGTTCCAGTTCCCAACCAATCACCCATCCCAATCCATCCCTGATCTTTATATGACTGATAGGGAGCGGCAGGAATATCATCAGGTTTTTGTCCCGATTTACAGTAGGATTCCCATTCACGTAGTGATTTTAATCCCAATGATCTAACCTGATCGCGAGCATTTTCAAACGGCTTGTAAACACGATTAAAACTGGCGATAGTTCCAGTTCCCAACCAATCACCCCATCCTTTCCATTCCTGATCCTTGTAGGACCTATCGGGATTATAAGGAATATCATCAGGTTTTTGTCCCGATTTGCAATATGATTTCCATTCACGTAGTGATTTTAATCCCAATGACCTAGCATGATCGCGAGCATCTTCAAACGGCTTGTAAACACGATCTTTAGGAGCGATAGTTCCAGTTCCTAACCAATCACCCCATCCTTTCCATCCCTTATCCTTGTAAGACCTATCGGGAGTAGTAGGAATATCATCAGGTCTTTGTCCCGATTTGCAATAAGATGACCATTCCTCACGATTCTTCAATCCCAATGATCTAGCGTAATCCCGAGCAGATTTGAAGTCTAAAAATTTTCTTGTTTTAGTAATTGACATAATTATTATATGATTTTGAAATAAATAAAAAGGGTATTTTTTAATTTTCTAGCAACAGGGCCTCGCCAACGATCCCCGAACAGAATATGAAATTGTTCAGCGATTATATGGCCTTTCGTTTATATAATGTACATCGTGTTAATATAGATCATTCCCATCAAGGCGGATGATCGCGAGCAAATTATTAATGTGATGTTTTAAGCCGCGGTAAGATTTTTCATTCTTAATGACTTTATAAAACTGTTTTACTAAGGCCTTCCGCAATCTTCATATCCCGCCGCAATAAACGATATAAAATCGGCATTAAACATTACAATTGGTGATCGCCCAAACTCATTAATCCCAAAATGCGTATCAATGTAATGGCCATAAACGCCAGTGAAGAACACGTCTCCGTGTTCGTTCCAAATTCTGTTGACCAACACGGGAATATCCGACATATACATTGCCTTCTGTCTAATATCTCGATAACTACTGAATTCATAAACACCATAGTGATTAAAGACTTCTGTGTAAATTTAAGTATATTTCCAAGCATAAGGATGGGCCTGTATAGTTGACAGCAAGTCTTTTGCAGATTCAGGAGCAGATTCAACTACACGCAAGTATCTTTGAGCCTGCACATTGGCCATGTTGTAAACTTCGTCCAATTTAAGTTCCTTATGAACTCGCGGGCAAGAAGTAAAACCCGCTCGCCAGACTGAGTAATTACCTGATGCCCGAGCCAAACGAACAATCATATCGATTGTTTCGCCCGTGGGGTCTTCTGTGTATTTTTTATACATTTCTTGGACCATATATCCAAGAGTTTGTTCTCTGGTATTAAATTTGTAAAAATCTTTCATATCTTATATATCCGATCATTCTTAAGAAAACAAATCATCCTCTTCAATAAGATCAACAGAACTCGACATCTTATCAGCATCTTCAAAAGACGGCAGTGATCCATTTTCAGCAAAGTATTGTAACACGGGAAGCAATTGGCGCACTTGGTTTTGAGTTAAATGCATGCTTGTGCTAATTAGAACTTCTTTCGGGATTGGATATGTAACCCATCCGCTTTCGCCCTTGGTATCAATTCCAAGCTTTTTCGCGTCAGAAGACATGATTTTAGGATCGGGACACGTGATTCCAAGCCAAATTGCATCAAAGCATGCCGCACTGGACTTTTGGATTCTACATTCGCATCCGCACTGATCGTGGAACTTCAATCCACCAAAACCACGAACATCATAGGGGGTTTTAAAAAAACTTGATTCATTCATAATCAATTGTTTCTACGATAGTGCGAATGCTTTTGACAGCACTATCGTAGGCCTAAGTGCCTTGATGATTTTTAAGAAACAGCCTAATCGGGAAAGTATTCTTCACCGTTTAGATAATAGCGTTTGGTGCCATCAGAGTAAAGCACCGCGGGAAGATTATTATCTCGATGTATTCTTCCTTTACGCATCCAAAATCTGGTGCCGCTGCCCATAATAATAGCAGGCTTATCTTCATCGCGATGGATTTGTCCATTCTGATACCACTTTTGATTTCCGTTGGAATCTATGATCGCGGGCAAATCATTGTCTCGATGAATAACGCCGCTTCTGTACCACACTTGTCTTCCGTCCGCGTACAATTCAGCGGGCAAGCTTTCGTCAACTCGGCCTGTTTTTCCATGTTGACACCACTTTTGATAACCATCTAAACATACAATGGCGGGCAAATCATTACCTCGATGAAACTTTCCATGTATGAGCCAAAATTGACTAAAATCTGCCGAAATTACTGCGGGCAAATCATTACCTCGATGCCTCACGCCGTCTTTATACCACGCTTGATACCCACTAGCCATTGTTATAGCTGGTTTATCTCCGTCGCGATGAAGCTTTCCGTTTTGAAGCCACTTTTGGCATCCATTACTGTAAATTATTGCTGGGAGGTCATTGTCTCTGTGTATAAATCCATCTTTAAAATAAATTTGATTCCCGTCGTATTCAATTTTATCCACGGGAGGCATCAATCTCATTTTTTTCACGCAAATAAAATGCTCATCATCCTCAAGTTGAGAATATCCGTTGTCCCAGTCAATTTCCACAGGAAAAATCCTATCCACATCTAAAATCCATGGAGTGGGATGATCCGTAACATAAAACCCTTCTTCCCCCCCAATCTTCATCCCCTGCAACATACTCGCTCCATTTTGCGGGCTTATTATTTTCGGGTATATAAAGTTTTTTTCCTTCTTCCTCACTTAGCGTATGGTTTTGGAACATGACGTAAAATTGTTTGTTTCTAAGTTCGTTCATAATATTCACTGTTTTGTTTGTTTTACAGATTCCTTCATATAGTTTTGTTTAGAATAATATCGGCCTTGATGTATCCAAATTTCACCACTTTTGATCATGTAAAGTATCCACAAGGATAACATATCTTTGTTAACTGTGGGAAAATTGGCGCTCACCGTGTCGTGACAAATCCCCCTGGGCGCGGGCTTCAGCATGTCAAGCAAAGTCTTTCGAAATTCTTCTTTGGTGAATTCTTGTTCTTTAGAGTCTTGTTTTTCTAATTCTGGCAGAATTTTAAGTTTAACAATATCACCATTTAAAGACAATCTTTCCATGTATTTTTTCGCCATAACACGACTAGAAAATCCAAGGATTTCCCCCTCACCATCATTGTCATTGTTTAGTAAAAATTCGCCATCAACCTTGATGAAATAAATTTCACTCATATCTTTGCATATGTCTTCGCCAATGCTAAGATTCCGTCCATCCCAAGTGATTAAAATTGGTTTTGTCATTTTTGCTCCATAAAATATTCTTCCACATCCCTGCTTGCGCCATTTGTGTTAATTAATTCGTCAATTTCTTCTTTCCAGTAATTTATCATGTCATTAATAGCGCCACTGTCCTCGCCACCAGCGACGGCCCAGCCGTCAACATCACGAGACACAGTGTAATATATTAGTTTTTTTGCAAAGCTTTCAACAGTTATGGTGAACCCTCGATGATAATACACAGTCATTTTATGATTTTCTCCGCAATAGATTTTTAGCCGTGCCGCTATTTTCTTTTCCTGGTCTTACCCAGGCAATATCTTCGTCAGAGGCCAATGTCATAGCTTCGTCCCGATCAGTATCCGATTCATATCCCCCTTTGGTTGGAAAACCAGGGTTGTATCTCGGGGAATCAAACATATGAAATATGGTGACTTTTAATCCTGATGCTGATCGAAGAGACCAAAGATAATCAATCGCCATGCGATCAGTTCCTGGGGCATCGCCGATCACAAAATGATCGCCATTTACCACAGAACTAAAAATTTTCCCAACATAATGTTTTTCAAATTCTTTCGGAGTAATATCCAAATGACCGCTAATGAATTTGATCATAAAAACACCCCCTTTTCCAGCGCGGAAAGTTCCCATTCCACATTTGCCCTGGCCGTGCTTTCCATCGTAGGAGTTGCAGCACGACTAGTATAAATCTTTGGACGATCAAGCATGCCCTCAAGGAAGTTTATTCGTCCCTTTCTATAATCGGGGTCTGATATGTGGCCGTACTCTTTTCTTATAGCGCGAGCATATCTCATATACTTATTTGTTGATGTTGAAAATACTTCCATATCCGCATCTAAAAGCATGGCAACAACTGGGCTTTCCGTTTTATGATGCTTTGTTGCCATGATGCCACGTTCATGATTTCTTCCAGGCCAGAGATCAAGAATACTTGGTAATTCGTTTTTATTTAACCCCGCGCCCATTGAATTCACTTGGCGAAAATAATTAATATCATTCATATTTGATAACATGAATTCAGCTGAATTTTGCTCATTATTCATATCTCCGATTTGATAACAAATATCGTGATACAAGGCGTCAATCAAAAGCCAAGGATAGTTTATCCCCGAGTGCTTAAGTAAAAACAAAACAACTTCTCGCATGTGCTTTTCATTGTGCCAAAACCTATGAGGTTCTGAATAACAAGCGCTGATGTTTCTGGCAATTGCTTCAATGTTTTCTTTGCATACGTATCTATCAAAAACCATATTAAAAACATCGGACGCATTTGGTAAAAGCCAATCAACTTTAGGGTCATTGACGCAAAATGCTTCAACCTGGCGATATATAGTGTGTCTGAGGCTGAAATTTGCGGGGGATACTTCAGAATAATTCAACCATCTGGATTTAGAAGCTCCAAAACAACTGCACCGAACCTTGACCTTTTCTCTCGATTTTCGATTATCGACAATTTCTCCGATATTTAGCGCATATCTATGCCTACTATCGGGATCAGTAAACACGAACGGGGTGTTTACCGATACTATTTTCTTTACATCCAGCATATTATTCCTTAATTGTTATTTTTAAAATCATCAGGCAAAGATTCCATAAGCGGATACGGAAGATTTTCTACATCCACCCATTCCCATCGATCACACTTGTCTGGCTCTTTGTTTTCCAGAACTCCTCCCGCTAACTTACAAGCAACGTAAAGGGTGATATAATGCTTTTTAAGATCATGGTATATTGTTTTTGTGTATCCATATCTTCGAGAATTATTATCGGGAATTACTACAAGCCCAGTTTCTTCTAATGTTTCTCTTATAGCCGTTTCTTCTGGTGTTTCTCCCCACTCCATATGTCCTCCAGGGAACGCCCAGCACCCATCGCCAAGCTTGGATTTTCTCAATCCCATAAGGACTTGTTTGCGACTATCGTCTTTGAAAATAATTGCACCTACTCCTACAAGCGGGCCTTCGGGGACAATAGTTTTTCCTCCGAAGGCCTCGGAGTCCATAAAGGCATTTAACAACAAGGAATACACTCGCGAATTGGGTCTTCGCCGCTCGTAAAATTCACGATCATTGCCATTATAGAACTTGGAAATTGCGGCCCCGATCCCAGCCGACCTTGAAATGCCAGCCTCACAATGAACTACGATGGTTGTCAATTCAGGCCATAACTTCACGAAATTTACAATTTGACTTGCGTCACTTTCCGTAAACAAAACCCCGCCCCTATCTGAAGAATAATCCAAGTCATGGAATTGAAGGCTCAAAACATCAAGTCTATTTGGGCATGATCTCAAAGAAACACGCTTGCTACCAGGATCGGAAACTGAAATAACAATATAGGGATCATTCAACTGAAAATGACTCATGTCATGTCTTGATAAGACGTGAATGTGACGGATGCTTCCGCGAAACAACATATCTGTTCTACGAAAGAAATCAACTATTGTTTCTTTTAATATTCCCAGTCCCAGGAAATTTTACTACTCAGCCCGCCAAGATGCAGAACTACAGATTTTAAACTAATGATATCGCCGACTTCTAAACACCACGATTTGGGCAAATTAACTCTGATTCTACGCCCCTCATTAATATAGTATCTTCTAGGGCCGAAAAAATGTTCGACAGTGCATTCTTGATATTTTGCGGCTTCTAACACAACACTGTCCCACAAAACTCTGTTATGAATTTGTTTTACAACCATACGTATAATACGTTAAAATAGGACGATAGTTAACAAAACTGTCGTCCTATTTTAACGTAAGCAATGTTTATTCTTTCAGCGCATCAATTTCGGCCTGAACCTTGGCTTTCTTTAATGCAAGAAGCTCAAGTTCAAGGCGAATTAGTTCTTCGCGCTCAGACTGAACACGTGGATCAACATCTGTTGATTCTGATACTTCTAAAATCGGCGCACTGCGCTTGTCGCCATGCACTATTCTAGCCGCTGTTCTTACAGAAGGCTTGTGCGAGGGCTTTTGCACCACCAATGTTAAGCTGATCGTCGTATATGCGCTTTCAATTTCCATGGGAATCTCAGAAAACTTTTGATCAGAATGTTCGCCTTCAACGGTGCAGCCAACTTCATACTTTTCAGAAGTAAATTGTTGCGACTTAGAAGTAGAAGCGCTATAGTAAGAAGCGCATTGAACGCCCCTAAGACTATTGCCAGGATCGTGGCCCCAAGTCATATAGGGCTTGATTCCAATCGGTTCACGATAGGGAGGATACCACGGCTCGTGAACAGGCTTGCGCAGATAATCTTGAAGTTTTTTAATTGCTTCATCGATATTGAGTGACCGTTGATAATGCCATCTCACTTCAATTTTGCCCATACTTTTGTCTGAGCTATTGTTTTTCCCAAATTCAATAGCCTCAGGTGAATCAGTGGAAACAAATTTAAATTTAACAGCCTTGTCAAGAGGTCTTTCAAGGTCAACATATTTGTTTTTATCTACAACAATTCCGTTCGGAGTAACAAGTTCTCCGTCAATGTAAACAAATGCGACAGCATTGCGCTCTTTGTTTTTGTTGCGAAGATGGATCGAATATTCTGACCCATCGGGGATGATTACTGAGCCGTTAGAAAGCTCTCTTTGTGCGACATTGCCTACTTTAATGGCAACAACGAAGTTATTACAGTACACCATTTTTCTCCTTTTTCGTCTTTACCCTCATTCAGACCGTTTGACGCTTCAATGGTTTTTAGCATCGAGGGAAGTGTATTTACGAAATTAAATTCCGCAATTGTATTTATACAACATAATTGTTATTAATCCTTCGCAAATACAATTTTAATACGGCAGTGGAATCATTATTGTTCCCGAGTGTTACAAAAAATCCACCCGTTTTTCGGGTGATGTCACCCGCTTTTCGGGTGGATTAAAGTTCTTTTCGCCACTTAACCCAGGCATATTTTGGGCCACAGTCTTTTGCATTTCCGTTGGAACCAACGATCATTGTCCTTTCTTTTCTAAGGCTCGCAACTTTTCTTTTTAGTCTAGAAAGACTTAGAAAAGGCCCCGAATTGAGCACACGTTGTTCAACTGAAAATGCCTTCGCAAAAGACCTTGATGTTTTCATCGACAAATAATATCGGGGCTCATTATTTTTGTAAGCCTGATAATACCGCTGTTTAGTCATCCTCTTCTTTTTGATTGTTTGATTCCCAAACATCTACAAAAACTTGGGCTCGACGAAAAGATTCCTTTGCCAAGGACTTAAGATCGTCATCAGAAAGCGAAGAAGGCTTGTTGCTCATCATCGAAATATAAATCTCAGACGCAATGGCTGCGCAAGAATCTTGTTGCAAACTATTATTCATATGCTTTTCAAAATGGTGCGGGGGAGGGATTCGAACCCATCGAGACTCCAGGGTATGAACCTGGCATGATACCTCTTCACCACCCCGCATTTGTTATACGCTTTGTGTTACACAAAAATTAGCATATGATTTACTTTTTCCATTTTTTAAAATTAAAACTCATCCTTGCTTGATAAAATGGTTCAGTTTCATCTCTAAAAATAGCATCATATCCTGGTCTTTTTGTCGGAAAATCTAATTCCATGTTTTTAGGCTCTTCTAGAGTTCTTCCGCCTTGTGGCCCTTGCGACCAATTAAAATCGGCATTTGAAATGTGCTGTAGCTCTTGATAATTTAATGGCTCTGCGGTTGGCGCATAAACCTGTGGTATCTCTTCGCCATCTTTTGTGGTTAATGTTGCGGGCGGTTTCCAGTTGTGATCAGCCACAACATAAGACATATTTTTAAGTTCTCTCGTGATAAAATTCATAATGACCGACTGAATAGAACTGTCTATTTCAAAGTCATACCCACCGTTAAGTGCTTTAAATTTCATTGCCTTAAGTTTCTTTAACTCATCTTGATGGTTTTCTTTACTGTTGTCCCCGTCTTCTGAATCAATTTGCTCTACAATTCTTAATTGCTCTTCGTAATACTTGATTTTTTTAATGATGTCAAGAAGAACTTCTCTTCGGCGTTGACGAGCTGATTCCATAAGGTGAGACATTACTTTCTGCTTAGCTCGCTCCACCCTTTTATTCGCGGCTTCGATGGGATTTTCAGCATAATTATATGGATATTGTCCGTCATTGAGTTTTTTGTATTCATTAATTGGATGAATACCGCCCATCGCGGCGTAAGATTCATGCATCATAAACTGTTCTGTTATTTCCTCTAAAACAGCCTCTTTAACAATTTCAGTGTCGCGCAGTCGCTCAATTTGTTGCGTAAGAACACTTCGCCATTTTGGCATTTCACCATAGACACGCGCCAAAATTTCAGTGTAAGATGTTAAATATTGCCTTGATCTGTTCTTACTTTGGTACTCAGGGTTTTCTCGAACAAATTCTCCGCCTGTGGCAAGATAATTTAGCGCATGAGCTATCTCGTGCGAAACAATTGCGTCCATAACTTCATCACTAGATATGTTAAGTATTTTTAGTATGGGCATGTCTTTGTACTGAGAATTAATTCGATCCTGGCGAACAAAAATGGCAGGTATGCGCTTGTTTACGTTTTCATCTTTATTAAAAGATGGAATAAAAACACCAAGAAAATTCAAATCATTAAGATTATCGTACTTCAAGGATTTTGTTTCTTGAAGTTCATTTTCAAAATCAGAATTAGTGACCGTATACACTTGGATAAAGTTAGCCCAACGCCGCACAATATCGGGGTCTAATCTTAGTGACTCTCCAATTTTCAGAGCCATGTCTAAATATTTCCCGTTCGCGGCCTCTGATAGGGGCTCATGCACAATCGACCCCTTATTGATGTGCCTCTGCATCAATGATGCATTGGCTTCTTCTTTTGCTTTTTTCTCTCTCTCATTTAATGCTCGGCTGGCTTCTTCTAAGGCATTTCTTTCTTGTTCCTCTCGATGTTTTTTTGTGGCATCTTCAATTTTGGAATAAATTTCATCCGAAACCATAATATAGTCTATTGTTCGGGGATAATCTTTGACAAATTCAATTATGCTTTCCAAAGGCGCATAACCAATTTTAACTAAAAATTCATGTACGATACCGTCAGGGTTGTCTTTATATTTCTCCCATAAATCATCAAATATTTTTTTTACAATCGGATTGTTTTTGATTTTTTCGGCTTCTTCATATTTAATGTTTTGGCCAGGATTATGCCATGTCATTTTGCCAATAAGCTGTTTTAAAACTTGTTTGGCTTGATCGTCGTCAATATTTGGGAACGCATCATCTAAAACAAAATCAATATTATCTGAAATTTTGGTGTTGTTTACACTTTTAACGGCCTCTTCTATCGCAAATAATTTATCTTGCTCGTCTCTCGGATCATTAGTCTTTGTTTCTGCAACAATTTTTGCATATCTCAGATGATCTTTTGTCGGAAGCCCACATGTAAAAATAGTTGTGATCATATCAGAACAAACATCTCGATTATTCCATACAGCATTTATTTTTTCAAAAGGGTGCAAAGAATCGATTAATTCTTTAATGAATTCTTCGTCTGGATTTACTAATTTTTGACAAGCTTCTTGCACGCCAGTGTCATCGCCATTTACGATTAGAAATCTTCGGTAAAATGGGTATTTTTCAGAAATATAATTAACAATATTTTCTCTTTGAGGGTCATTTTTTAACTCAGGCTTTGCTTTCCAGTCCATTCCTGACATAATAGCAAATTTTACTTTGGGAGACAAAAATAACCCGAGTTTCTCAAGGTTCAGAATGTTATTATAGCCGCCGCTTAAAAAGTTAGATAGCCAGTAAGAGTCGTCTGTATCATAGCTAATCATTGGGTTTGAGTACGGCTTGTAATATTGATCTAACTCCGACAAGAGGCTGGAAAGCGGAACCAATTCAGCGTATAATGAAAACCTTAAATGTGCATATTTGGGGTTGGATTCGTATAATATTATGCAATATTTCAAAAAATTTACACAAGCGTATAGTTCATGCGTAATTGTGTTTCTTACACCAAGTGCATCACTCTCTGCTAATTCTGATCGCCATTGCCTTAGTTTTTTAGATACTTCGTTTTTAAAATAATGAATAATTGAATCATGTGATGGTAAAAACTCTATTCGCCCTACATATTGATATGGAGCAAGAGTTTCTTTCACCGTTTCCAAAGGCGCGATACGCCCCTGAAGAACATTATCAGCCCCTGCCACTTTTATGTTTTTAGCAGAACAATACCACACAAGTATATTTTACTTCAAAAAATATTAAAAACCTTGTAAACTAAGTTATTTTTATGCCCCCGAGGGCAGGGAAATTGAAGCTGGATTTGCACCCTGATCGTCTGTATATAAATCATGCAGAGAAATATAGTACATTCCCAAATTATAATCTGCATAGCCAACGTACTTTCTTTGAAAATACAATTTCACATTAGAGGCATCTACGGTTCTGTATTCATCGTAAAAAACTTCGTTTTTCCACTTGTCCTCTAATCGCCATTCCTGATCCTTGGGGATAGATATATGATCGTGACAAATGTGCTCGGGTTCAAACTCCAAATATGAGCCCCGATCACCATGCACAATTCTTACATAATTGTGTGCAACAAGCAGCCCCGATTTTGTGTAAAAATTAACTCCCATGAGGCTTATTAACAAACCTTTTCATTGAATTCAGGACTTCTACAACTTTATCTAAATCAAGAACATCATTCGTTCTTACTCCAGTTTCCATGTCAATCCAAAAGTCATTAAAATCTGCGTCTAATTGATAAACTTCCTCAACTTTTTCAACAACGTTTTCTGGTGTTATTCCCCCTGCAAACCCAGGATACAGCCAGCCCGCAGGTGGTGATGAAAATGTCCCAGATATACCCCTGCCGCCTGAGGCGTCATGGAGCGCAGTAATCCAGGGCTTTTCGTTAATCTGTTCATTATCACATGAACGACAGCATTCTTGCAATCCAGTCTGCAAAGCCGCGTGATTAAATGATTTTGTTTGAATGATAGTTTGAATACCCCATTTTGAAGATTCCCGTGTGATTTTAGTAAATGACTCAGGTTCAAAATTCGACAGATAAGGAGAAACATTTAATTGTATTCTTTGGAAATTCTGAAATAATTCATGAACTGCGGCGAAAGTGTGCTCGGGTGAATTTTTAAACATTCTTTGCGCAAGATTACCGCAAAGATGAACAGATTTGTTGATTTCATATATTGAAAACTCTGACAACCATTTTAGACTTGGATATCGGGAATCAAGCCCAGTTTTTGTTCTTGACACCAAAACACCCCACTCAACAAATGGAAATTGCTGAGAAATCTTATATAAATCTCGCGAATTTGTGCGGTCGTCCGCCCCAGTAATAGTGACTAATTTAAGCGTTTTCATTAGAATTCCTTTGTTTGATTTCTTCAACTTGGTCAATAAGCTCTTTTCGCATTTCGCATCTTTGCTTAGGCCCGCCATAAAATGACAATTCCCATATGATACCATGGAGCACTTGACCAAGTGCATACGTTGCGTCCTTGAATTCGTTCACTTCAGGCGGAATGCCTGTGGTGCAAGGCTCAATTAATGTTAAGTGCGACCTAAGCCTAATCGGCACGTCAACAAACTCATAAACAGGAGTCAAGCCAAGCGAAATGCCCCCTTTTGTACTATCATCCCAATCTCCCCATCCGTGAAAATCGGGGAAAATATATCCGCTTAAACTAATCCCGTCTGCATCTTGGTCTTTTTCAAGCTGCCAATAAAGCTCAAGATATTCGATGTCTTCATTACACTTGGATTTTTCACGCTCGCTCAAACCTTCTGCGACAATTTCTGCACACCAATTCCTTAAAAGATCATTGTAAAAATTAATGTTTCTATTTATAATCAAAAACAAATCACGAAGCGTAACATCATCATCAAATGTGACAGGCTCAAATAAATATCTGTGTGCCTGATCCGTTACATCAGTTACAACGTAACCAGGGCTCTTTTTCTTCATATCCCATCGGATGTAATCGACTTTTCCGCCTTTTTTAACTCGCAAGCCTTCTTTCATTTAATTCTTCTACGAAAAGAATGACAGAAAAGTTAGCCTGAAACAATTTGATGAATTTTTTCAACAAAATCCAAATTTGGATCAGGATACAAGCTGGACATTTGATAACACATCCATATTCTCCTTGTCCCCGATTTTAAAATGACATCAAATAAATGAGTGTATTTTAAGAGCCTGACATGATCGGGGAAGTCAGATTCAAATTCATTTAACAATCGCTCGCGATTCTGCGAAGCATTATAAAGTTGTGACGGAATATCTCTTCGCTGGTATGCATCACCGTAATTTTCCCCGCGAGCTACGTCAGAATCCAACGTTTCCACGGTTCGGTCAAGATCATTAAATGTCTTTGCCAAATCGGGGCTGATTGCAACGCGGCGAATAAACTTGCTCATAGCCAATAAATTCCATGATCGAAAATCATAGCCCTTTAAAATTCAAATGGCCGAGATTAATTCTCGGCCATTTGAATTAAGCAATCTCTTCAGCGTCTACGTAGCTATCAGAATCCTTTAGATAGCCTTCTAGCAAACCAAAAGTGATTGACTTGGACTTTAACCAATCAGTGCCATGCTCGCTTTCGTAACGAATCACTACACCTTCCTGGATGTGCGAAGTATCCAATCGAGAAGGCAACGCATCCATGCCGCTTTCTCCGTCTGTAAGGACAGAAACGCGCTCAGCCAGCTTTTCATAATCGCCATCGAAGATAAACGACTCAATCAAAGGCACAGGAGTAAGTCCAAGCTCGCGGCAACGATTCACCATCTGCGGCCACGAAAGGTCCACTGCGTGACCATCTTCGTTCACCCGAGTGATACGGTAAATGTAAGTCTTGCACTGTCCATCTTCCGCACCATAGCGATACGTAATCGTGTCTCCAAAGCGACTCTTCACAGCCTTGTCGTTCAATCCAGAAGTGGACTGAGGAGACATGATCGGAGCCCCAGTTTCCGTATAGCCAACAAGCTCACCGTAAATTACCTCACCCTTGTGAAGAGCAATTCCACTAGTGGCATGACGACGGAAATCTTCCTTGCCGTAATAACCCTCTGCTCCAGGAGCCCGCTTCTCAAGAACAACGTTTCGGCTTCCATTGAGATACACCCATTCTCGTCGAGTCGTAGGAAGATTGAGCCACTTGGCAACAAACTTCATCAATCCTCGATATTCGATTTCACTTTCTTCGAGAACATGAGAATATCTAAAAGAAGTCCCATGAAGCTTTTCAGAAATGTAAATCACCGCGCCCTCAGGAATCATATTCATGCCTCTCTTAAACGGAGTGGTATCAATATGCTTAGCAAACATAATGTTTTCCTTCTGGCTCTTCTTGCTGTTCGCGGCCTGGGCACGAAGCGTTTCAGGCGTGAAATACTTGTTGCAGATAGGATGTCCATTAAGATCGCTAAATTCAAACCCTTCGGTGAGGTTTTCCAAATTAGCACCCGTGTAAGCAAGGCTGTCTAGCGGGCACCAATAGCCCTCAGACTTCGCTCCACGCATCTTCACGGCCTTCACACGACGATGCGGCTCGAAATAACCGCCCGCGGGCTTACCATCAGCGTCCTTTCGGCGAACCAAGTCGTTCGCCGAAGCGAAACCTTCAGAAAGCTGTCCCCCAGCCTCAAAAAACACGCCAAGCTGACCGTCTTCAATGTTCTTTCCAACAATCACCTGATAACCCTGGCAAGTCCCCAACA